>Ga0111539_10001977_pt1 | contig 27371 bp, 23 predicted proteins | sample RhiMethybrSRZTD1_FD_79667 | JGI IMG/M metagenome (GOLD analysis project Ga0111539, IMG submission 79667) | Populus rhizosphere microbial communities from Tennessee, USA - Rhizosphere MetaG P. TD hybrid SRZTD1 (version 2) (version 2) | ecosystem: Host-associated > Plants > Roots > Rhizosphere >...
AACCAATCACTCCGCCCATATTCAGCAGGTGAAGCTGATCGCCACTCTTGAGTGTTGCCGGGACATCGCCGACAAAACCCTTCAAAGCGCGACGACGACCAAGCACGCCAATCAACAAATCGCCGGGATTGATCTTGGCGAGTCTGCCCGTCGGCAGCTCGAGCATGTTGTAGGTGGCACTGTCAGTCAGCGCGCGAACGACGACCACGTCGCCTGCCTTCGTTGCCTCAGAATTGGAAACCAGCGCCACAGTCTTCGCTAAACCGAGCGGTGACGTTGCAGAGCCGATCTTATCGACATCGATCACGTTGATATTTTTCGTCATCGTCCACCTCCCAATCTGAGTCGCAGCGCGTTCAGCTTGATGAACCCCTCGGCGTCGCGCTGGTTGTAAACCGTGTCTGCCTCAAACGTGGCGACGTTTTCGTCGTAGAGAGAATTCGGCGAGCGCCGCCCCACGACGATCGCGTTACCGCGAAAGAGCTTTAGACGAACATCGCCGCTCACAGTTGCCTGAGTCTCGTCGATCATTTTTCGCATGAGCTTAAATTCAGGCGCGAACCAGAATCCGTAATACACGCTCTCGGCAAACTTCACGCCGAGCGAGTCGCGCAAGTGCATCACTTCGCGATCGAGTGTGATCGACTCGAGCGCGCGATGTGCGGCCTGGAGAATCGTTACGCCCGGCGTTTCATAAACACCGCGTGACTTCATGCCGACGAAACGATTCTCAACCAGATCGACACGGCCGATGCCGTGCGCGCCCCCGAGATTGTTCAACTTCTCGAGCAGCGCGACTGGGTCGAGTTTGTTCCCGTCGATTGCTACGGGGTCGCCCTTATCGAAAGAGATCTCGACGTACTGCGCTTCCGCGAGCGCGTTTTCGGGCGAACGCGTGAGCTGAAAAATATTCTCGGGTGGCTCGGCCCAAGGGTCTTCGAGAATGCCGCCCTCGTAAGAGATGTGCATCAGGTTCGCATCCGTCGAGTAAGGCTTCTCCGCCGTCGCGGTTACGGGAATGTTGTGCTGCTTCGCGTACGCGATCAGATCCGTGCGTCCTTTGAAGTCCCACTCGCGCCACGGAGCGATCACTTTGATATCGGGCTGAAGCGCGTAGTAAGTCAGTTCGAAGCGCACCTGATCGTTGCCTTTGCCGGTTGCCCCATGAGCGACTGCGTCGGCGCCCTCCTTCTGCGCGATCTCGATCTGACGTTTCGCGATCACGGGACGGGCGAGGGAAGTGCCCATCAGATAGACGCCTTCGTAAACCGCATTTGCTTTGACCGCGGTCCAGACGTAGTCGCGCACAAACTCTTCGCGCAGGTCTTCGACGTAGAGCTTCGAAGCGCCCGTTGCGAACGCCTTCTCTTCCAGGCCTGACAACTCCGCACCCTGGCCCACGTCGGCGCAGTAACAAACAACTTCACACTGGTAGTTTTCTTTCAACCAGCGAAGCATTACCGAGGTGTCGAGCCCACCGGAGTAAGCGAGAACGATTTTTCGAATGTGTCTATCCGTCATCAGTGATTATCCGTGTCCCCAAATAAGTCCCAAATTTGTTTGATTGCCGCACGCTGTGATTTCGCGTCGCGAACGGCGATGAAGATCGTGTCTTCACCGGCGATCGTGCCGACGATCTCCGCAATTGCTGCGGCGTCGATCTCGACAGCGACGGCGGATGCGAGTCCCGGAACTGTGCGCGCCACTATCAACGTCTCGCCCGCCTGGTCTAAACTCAGCAGGCCGCGAGTCGCGGCACCGTTTGTGCGCGGCAGTGTGTAATGCCCGTGATGTTTGACGACGCCGAGTTCTTCCAGATCACGGGAGACACTCGACTGCGTTGCCGGCATCCCCGAGCGCTCGAGCAGGGCACGTAGATCCTCCTGTGTGCCGATGGGCTTCGCTCGAATCAAACTCAGAATCTGTTGCTGTCGCTCTCGCTTATTCATAAATATATGCGAAGTACTTGCATAAACAATGCATAGATGCATAAACTACCACGACGGTTGTGCGAGCGTCAAACCGAAAGCCTTTGACGGGGAGACAGGATTTACACGTTCATCCTGATAAATCCTGTCCATCCTCTGAAGCTAACGTGTTGAAATCTTAATGTATGACTAAATCTAAAAACCTCTGGGGTGGCAGGTTCGAAGGAAAGATCGATCCTGGCTTTGCCGCTTTCAATAACTCCTTTCGCTTCGACCGCAGGCTATTCGAAGTAGACGTTGCGGCCAGCATTGCTTACGCCACAGCGTTGGTGAACGCCGATGTCATCACCGCCGATGAAGGAGATCAAATACGCACCGCTCTCGACACCATTCTGAAATCAGGTGTTGATGAGAATTCTGCCGCTGAAGATGTGCACTCATTTGTCGAAGCGCGTTTGATTGAACTGATCGGCGACGTGGGGCGGAAGCTGCACACCGGACGCAGCCGGAACGATCAGGTCGCTACTGACTTTCGGCTCTGGATCCGCGGTTCGATCGACGAGCTCGACGAAACTATTCGAGCTGCGCAAACCTCACTTCTCGATTTTGCCGAAGCACACCGCGACGTCGTCATTCCCGGCTACACACACCTGCAACGAGCGCAACCGGTGTTACTGGCTCACTGGTCACTCGCATACTTCGAAATGCTCATGCGCGATCGCGAACGTCTCCGTGAGGTGCGGACGCGCGTCAACGTTATGCCTTTAGGTTCCGCAGCTCTCGCGGGAACGGCATTTCCAATCAATCGTGAGGACCTGGCAAAGTCACTGGGTTTCGACGATGTATCGCGCAACAGCCTGGACGCGGTAAGCGATCGTGATTTCTGTGTGGAGTTTCTGAGCGCGTGTTCGCTGATCATGGTCCACCTCTCGCGTCTCGCGGAAGACGTCATTCTCTACGCGACGAGTGAGTTTGGGTTTTTCGAACTCGGGGATGCAATTGCGACCGGCTCGAGTCTGATGCCGCAGAAGAAGAATCCCGACTCGATGGAGCTCGTGCGCGGAAAGGCAGGACGCGTGTTCGGCGATCTGCTCGCATTACTCACGACGTTGAAAGGATTGCCGCTCGCTTATAACAAAGACATGCAGGAGGACAAGGAAGCTGTCTTTGATGCATTCGATACCGTGTCTTCGAGTCTCATGGTGACTACGACTGTCTTCAAGAATCTCGGCGTCAACACAGATCGCGCGCGCGCAGCGTCATCCGGCGGATATATGAACGCGACCGAGCTGGCTGACTATCTCGTGCGCAAGGGCATGCCGTTCCGGGATGCGCACGAAGTAGTTGGGAAAGTTGTCAGACGCGCGATCGAACTCGGAAGTGAGCTTGAAAAGCTTTCGCTCACGGAGCTCCAGTCGTTTTCCGATCTTTTTGCTGAGGATGTCCACATTGCTCTTTCACTCGATCAGACGTTAAAGTCCAAGTCGCAAACAGGCGGCACGTCTCCGGATACAGTGACGTCCTCTATTGCAATCGCGCGCAAGTCTCTGGTCGAATAGCATCCACAGATTACACAGATTTTTAAATCAATCTGTGTAATCTGTGTATAAGGAGCGTTATGAGATTCAAGTTGTTCATCCTGCTTTTGGTCTCGGTGGTTGTCTCGGTAATGGCGCAGGAGCCGGAGAAGACGCTCTACTACTCTACCGGCAACGAGGCTACGGTCGTCGGCACAATCACACTCAAAGGCACGTCTCCAAAGCTTCGCATCATCGACATGACAGCCGACCCTGTCTGCCAGCAGCAGAATCGCAAAGCGCTACCGGATTGGATCATCACAAAGCAGGGTGCCCTCGCGAATGCTTTTGTCTACGTGAAGGGCGATACGCTGAACACGTATCGATTTGCGGTGCCTGAGACGGACGTGATGCTAAACCAGCGCGCCTGCTATTTCGAACCACACGTTTTCGGCCTTCAAGTCGGACAGTCTCTGCAAATAATCAACGGCGATCCGACGCAACACAATGTCCATCCCACGCCAAAACTGAACCAGGAGTGGAATCAAACGCAGGCAGCGGATTCTCCGCCCATGGTCAAGACGTTTCGACGCGCGGAGGTAATGATACCGATCAAGTGCAACCAGCATCCCTGGATGAGGGCTTATGTTGGCGTGTTGAATCATCCCTACTTTTCAGTCAGCGATAAGACAGGCAAGTTTGAAATACGCAACCTGCCGCCGGGAACGTATAAATTAGTAGTCTGGCACGAAATATTCGGCGAGCAGGAGATCGATGTCACACTCGTACCCGGCGAGAGTCGCAGCGCCGACTTCACTTTTGACGCTGCAAAAATACCCGAGGACAAGAAGTGGTGGTTTGATCGAGAAAATTAACGCTTCTTTGTTGCACTTGGAGACGGGTTGGGTGATGGACTCGGTTGTTCAACGTCGGGCTGGATTGTTTCCTGGTAGATAGATTTCAAGTCCTCCAACTTCAAAACTACCGCAGGCTTCACGGCATTGCGATTGGCGTCCATGCTGATCACTCCTGTAACACCGGCAAAGTTCTTTGTCTGGGCCAAAGCCTCACGGAGTTTGTCGCCGTCAGTCGATCCGATTCGCAGGAACGCATCAAACAAAATACGGGCAGCGTCGTAAGCGAGCGCCGCGTGAGCATCCGGAAGCGTATTGCTGTAACGCTGTTTGTATTGTTCCACAAACAATTGGATCGCAGGTGACGGATTGTCGATGGAGTAGTGAGTTGAAATATAAGCTCCATTCAGCGCGTCGCCGCCGAGTTGCCAGAGCTCCGGTGCGTCCCACCCGTCAGCACCGAGCAAGGGCTGTGTAAGTCCAATCAGGCGTGCCTGCTTCGCGATGAGCGCGACGTCGCCGTAATAACCGGGGATGTAGATCACGTCGGGTTCCGCGGCTTTAACCGTGCTCAGCTGACCTTTGAAATCGGCGTCGCCCTGCGTGTACGACTGCTCGCTCACAATACGCCCACCCAGCTTTCCGAAACTGAGTTCAAAGTACTGTGTCAACCCGCGGCCGTAAGGCGAGTTGAAGTCGTAGAGGACTGCCGCTTTCTGCGCCTTGAGTGTGTTCACGGCAAACCGAGCCATTACTTCACCCTGAAACGAATCGACGAAGCAGGCGCGAAAGATATAGTTGCCAACCTGTGTGACTGCCGGATCCGTTGACGAAGGTGAAATCAAAGGAATGTGTGATGCCTGAGCTTTTGGCGCCGCGGCACGGCTGTTACCGGACGTGCCACCGGCAATGATGGCCACCACTTTGTCCTGGTCGATCAGCTTGGCGGTCAAACGGGCCGCTTCTTCAGGACTGCCTTTATCGTCTTCGAAGACGATGTCGATCTGGCGCCCGTTGATGCCGCCGTTCTGGTTTATTTCCGTGGCCGCCATCAGCACGCCGTTGTAGGCCGACTGTCCGAAGTTGAAGGTTGGTCCGGTAAGATCGCCGAAATAACCAATCTTAATCGTGGTCCGATTCTGTGCGCCGTTTTCGTCGTTTGGTCTGGTACAGGAATAGGCAAGAGCCATCAGGATGATGGCGACTGGTACGAATGCTTTTCGCAGTTGGTGAGTAGCCCGAGGTCGCGCTGTGAAACGGGAGATCGACAGGCGACGGACGGTAGAACTATTCACCGAGATAGGCTTCTTTAATCCTGGGATCATTGGCCAGGTCTTTTGATGGACCTTCCATAACTATTCGTCCGGTCTCTAAAACGTACGCGCGATCGGAATGACCCAGCGCCGCGTGTGCGTTCTGTTCGACCAGAAGAATCGTAGTCCCCTTGCTTTTAATTTCGTCGATAGCTTCGAAAATGGTATGGACCACGAGGGGCGCCAAACCCAGCGACGGCTCATCGAGAAGCAGCAGTCGTGGATTCGACATCAGTGCTCGTCCCATTGCCAGCATCTGTTGTTCACCGCCTGACAGGGTTCCGGCCTTCTGTGATTCGCGTTCTTTTAGACGTGGAAACATCTTGAAAGCGCGTTCCATGTCGGCGGCGACGGCCTTCTTGTTCGTATTCAGATACGCGCCCATCTGAAGGTTCTCGCGCACCGAGAGATTCGCGAAGACGCCGCGTCCTTCGGGCGACATCGAGATACCACGGGCGACGAGCTTGTGTGTGGGCTTGCCGCTGATGTCTTCCTCTTCGAAAGTGATCTTTCCGGAGCGTGGTTCGAGGAGACCGGTGATGGTGCGCAGGGTGGTCGTCTTGCCCGCGCCGTTGGCGCCGATGAGCGTGACGACTTCACCTTTCTGGACGTGCAGCGAAATGCCGGTCAGGGCTTCGATGGCGCCGTAGTTTACGGAAACGTTTTCGAGCGTGAGCATACTGAGCAATCCATCCACAGATTACGCAGATATTTAAAAACTCTGCGTAATCTGTGGATGGTTTTAATCTCCTAAATACGCTTCGATCACCTTCGGATCGTTCTTGATCTCCTGTGGCAGGCCGAGCGCGATCGATTTGCCGTAATCGACCACCTGGATGCGCTCGCAGACGCCCATTACCACTTTCATGTTGTGTTCGACGAGCAGGATCGTGAGTCCGAAGCGATCTCGGATCTGTTTGATCAGGTGCATCAGATCTTCCTGCTCCGAAGGGTTCATGCCGGCTGCGGGTTCGTCCAGCAACAGTAACTGCGGTCTGGTCGCGAGAGCCCGGACGATTTCGAGTCGTCGCTGTGAACCATAGGGCAGGCTGGTGCCGCCTTCGTCACAAACACGCGCGAGATCGAATATCTCGAGCAGCTCAAAACAGTATTCGCGATGTTTCTTTTCGTCACTGGTAAATCGCGGTGTGCGCAGGACGGCGTCAATCAGCTTCTGGCCCATGTGAATGTGGCAGGCCGTCATGACGTTATCGAGCACCGACATGCTTGGAAACAAGCGAATGTTCTGGAATGTTCGCGAGACGCCACGCGCCGCGATCTGGTACGGACGCAGACCATCGATACGCTGGCTGTTGAAATGAATCGTGCCGGAGGTTGGTTGATAAACTCCCGTGAGCAGATTGAAGATCGTCGTCTTCCCGGCGCCGTTTGGTCCGATTAGCCCGTAGATCTCGCCTTTCTTGACGGACATGTCGAGCTCGTTGACGGCGCAGAGTCCGCCGAAACGAATCGTTGTTTTATCGGTTTGCAGGACGACTGGCGAACCGTTATTGCTCATCGAGGATTTTCTCCTCCGATCGAAGTCTCGCTTTGCGTCGCTGAACTCGCCGTCCCGCTGGGACCTTCCGTCATTCGTTTGATCCGTTTACGCAATCCTGCGAATGCCGCCGTCGATCCCAACAATCCCTGGGGTCGCGTGATCATGAGTATGATCAGCAACAGTGAATAGATGACCATGCGATATTCGGCGAAGCCTCGCAGCCCTTCGGGCAGGATCGTCAGGACAATCGCGCCCAGCACTGAACCCACAATCGAACCCAGCCCGCCGAGAATGATCATGATCAGGATCTCGAACGACTTGATGAACTCAAACGATTTCGGATTCAGATAACCGTCGAAGTGGGCCAGCAACACACCGCCCGCGCCCGCCATCGCCGACGAGATCACAAACGCCATCACTTTATAGCGCGTGGTGTTGACGCCCATCGCTTCAGCCGCAAGTTCGTCTTCACGAATCGAGATCAGCGCGCGTCCAAAAGCCGAGTTGACGATGTTGTAGACGATGACAATCGTCAGAATGGCAATCAGAAAGATCCAGAAGAAACTCTTTACGATTGGGATTCCGGAATAACCGCGTGCACCGCCGATAGCCTCGATGTTGTTGAGAAAGACAACAATGATCTGACCAAAACCAAGCGTTACAATCGCGAGATAGTCACCTTTCAAACGAAGTGATGGGATTCCAACTGCCAGCCCCGCTATTCCGGCGGCAATAGAGCCTACAATCGTGGCCAGTGTCAGCGCTACAACCCAGCCGAGTTTTCCGCCGCCGAGTGAATTCGCCAGATTCATCCCATAGGTAACTGAGAAATATGCCGACGAATAGGCGCCGACTGCCATGAAGCCGGCGTGACCGATCGAGAACTGACCCGTGAAGCCGTTGATGAGATTCAGTGAAACTGCGAGGGTAATCGAAATGCCGCAGAGCATCAGGATGCGGCTGTAGTAAGGATTGATTAGTCGCCCCTGAAAGACAAAATCCAGCCCGTAAAGGACGCCGATTACAATCAGCGCAATGATGAGATTACGAAGATACCGAGGCATATCAATCCAGGCCACAGATTACACAGATGAAAAAGCCGATTCCCACTGATATGGTCTGTGTAATCTGTGGATGGCTTTAAACTTTCTCCTGGGCGACCGTACCGAGGAGCCCGGAAGGTCGGAAAAGTAGTATCAAGATCAAAATCGCAAAGGCCACCGCGTCTTTATACGTCGGGTTAAGGTAGCCGACTACCATCGTTTCCGTAATGCCAATTAACAACCCGCCTAACATTGCTCCGGGAATGTTGCCGATGCCTCCAAGCACTGCGGCGACGAATGCCTTCAGTCCGACGAGGATGCCCATCAAAGGATCGATTCGTGGAATACGCATCGCAACCAGGACACCTGCGGCTGCAGCGAGTGCCGATCCGAGTGCAAACGTGAAAGCGATGATGCGATCGGTGTTAATTCCCATCAACTTCGCGGACTGCAAGTTGAACGACACTGCACGCATCGCGCGCCCTGTCTTTGTGCGATAGACGATCAACTGCAACACCACCATCAACACGAGAGCGATGATCAGCACGATGATGTCTGCGCTGGTGATACTAGCACCGCCAACGAGGTCGATATTGCGTTTGGTAAACAACTCAGGGAAGAACTTCGGCTCGGCGCCGAAAACTACCTGACCGCCATTCTCGAGCAGGAGGGAAACGCCAATCGCGGTGATCAGCGCAGTCAGCCGCGAATACTTGCGTACCGGACGATAAGCCAGCCGTTCGATGATTACGCCTAACGCTGCACAGATGGCCATCGCCAGCAACATCACAACCAGCGCAGTGATGAGCGACGGTTCAAGTGTGCCACCGCCGAGTAATCCGCGTGCGATGAGTCCATCGGCACTGAGTCCGATTGCCTGGGCACCGCGCTGGCCGAGTCCGTTGGCAAGGTAGTAGCCCATGAAGGCGCCGACCATGTACACGTCGCCGTGAGCGAAGTTAATCAGCTTCAGTACCCCATAGACCATCGTGTAGCCGAGCGCAATCAGCGAATAGATTGCGCCCAGGGAGATACCGTTAATTAGTTGTTGGAGGAACGTGCTCATACTCGTGATTCACTGTTGCTTGCGTCCGAGAACCGGGCGGGCCGTAGCGATCACGGCTTGACTGCTGGCGCCGGAGCCGCACTTGCAGTTGTAGGAGCCGCACCTTCGACGTTGACGCGTTCCTTCACTGCATAGGTGCCACCGGGTTTGATCTCGATCATTACGATTGGCTTAACTGCGTCGCGTTGTTCGTTGAAGGTGACGGTGCCCGTGACGCCGGGGAAGGCCTTCGTCGCTGCCAGGGCGTCGCGAATGTCAGGTCCATTCAGCGACTTGGAACGCTTGATCGCGTCGAACATGATGTTCGCGGCGTCGTAAGCGGTAGCCGCGAGAGCGTCAGGCGTGCTGCCGTTGTATTTTGCTTTGTAGTCGTTAACAAACTTAACCACATTCGGAGCCGTATCGAATGGCGAGTAGTGGTTGGTGAAATACGAACCGTTCAAGGCCGAGCCGCCGATCTTATATAGCTGTTCCGAATCCCAGCCGTCGCCGCCAATCAGCGGGACCGTGATGCCCTTGTCACGCGCCTGCTTCGCGATCAAGCCGACGTCATTGTAGTAACCCGGGACGAAGATGACTTCGGGATTCGAGCCTTTCAGCGATGTTAATTGAGCGTTGAAGTCCTGATCGCCTTCCTGGTACGACTGCGTTGCGACTATCTTGCCGCCAAACTTGGTGAAGGTTTGGTTGATGACTTTCTCGAGTCCGGTTGAGTAATCGTTCTTACGGTCAACCATGATCGCGGCTGTCTTTGCGCCTAAGGTCTTGGCTGCAAACTGTGCAATCGCGGCGCCCTGGTAGGGATCGATAAAGCAACTGCGGAAGATGAAGTCGCCTTTCTTGGTGACTTCAGGATTTGTCGAAGAGGGCGTCAGCATCGGCACCTTCGCGTTCTGCGCGATTGGCGCGGCGGCGATGGAACGAGAGCTGGCCACTTCGCCGATCACAGCGTGAACCATATCCTGCGTGACGAACTTGGTCACGATTGTGGCTGCTTCTGACGCGTCGGAACGATCGTCCTGCACCAGCAACTCAACCGGCTTCCCGTTGATGCCGCCGGCAGCATTGATCTCGTCCGCTGCCATCCTGATGCCGTTGACCGAAGAGATACCGAAATTTGCGGTGGTGCCGGTCGTCGACATAAAGACGCCGATCCGAACTTTGTTGTCGCCACCTTGCGTATTGCAGGCGCTCAACAAGCTCGCAATAACAATCGAAGCTAACAGAATACGTTTCATACAAATCCTCACAGGGCTAGAGTTTCTGACGAACTTAAAGTCCGAACCGGAACTGAAGACTGATTTCTTGTCTTTAATCTCGCAGAAGGGAGACTAGAGCTTTTTGATATCTGCCGTAATCGCGCTGAATAATAGCTTTCAGACGCTGGTTACGCAAACCTAGCCACAAGAAAGATCAAAAATAGAGCCAGCCACAAAAAGGCACATAAGGCACAAAGATAGTAAAACGGAGTGTAGCTCGTTAAATAATCCTGACCATACTTTGACCCGCCTACTTCAATAATCGCTTTTTGTGCTTTTTGTGCCTTTTTGTGGCTGGTTTTATTTTTACGCTTCTTTGGGGCCTGTTAAGATGAGGCCATGAATCCCGAATTGGGCGACATGAATGCGGAGGACTTTCGCCGTCTCGGTCATGAGCTGATTGACTGGATTGCTGATTACTTTGAAAAGATCGACGATCTTCCCGTACTCGCCGCGATTGAGCCCGGAGATTTAAAGGCCAAACTTCCCTCTACGCCACCGGCTCAAGGCGAGCCGATGGAAGAAATCGTTGCTGACCTCGATCGCCTGATTGTTCCAGCGCTGACGCACTGGAGTCATCCGTCTTTCTTCGCCTATTTCGCGACCTCAACGTCAGCGCCCGGCATCTTTGGCGAGCTATTGAGCGCGGCATTCGATAACAAGGCGATGCTTTGGCGCACTTCGCCCGCCTCGACGGAGCTCGAGGAGGTCGTGCTCGATTGGCTGCGGCAAATGATGGGGCTTGATCCCGGAATGCAGGGAATCATTTACGATACGGCTTCGGTTTCGACCCTGCATGCGATAGCGGCGGCGCGCGAAGGTGTCGAACAGCGCATTCGCGAAGAGGGGATGAGCGGTCGTCCGGATCTGCCATTGTTGCGCGTTTACGTTTCCGAGCACTCTCACTCCTCGGTTGAGAAGGCAGTTATCACCCTCGGTCTGGGCCAGCGTGGCATGCGGAAGATACCCACCGACTCCGAGTTTCGCATGGATTCGAAAGCACTCGCCGAAGCCATCCACGAAGATAAACGTAACGGCTATTTACCGTTCTGTATCGTCGCGACTGTAGGCACGACTTCTACTTCGAGCATCGATCCGGTGCGTGAGATTATTCCGATCGGAGAAGAACATGCGATGTGGTTGCACGTCGATGCGGCGTATGCTGGTTCGGCTGCGATTGTTCCCGAGTTCAGATGGATTCTTGACGGTTGTGAACGGGCCGATTCGATTGTGACGAATCCACACAAGTGGTTGTTCACGCCGTTCGATCTTTCAGTGCTTTACTGCCGCCACATGGATCTGCTCAAACGCGCATTCTCGCTCGTACCGGAATATCTTCGGACTCCCGAGCAGGAGAAAGTGCGCAGTGGTTCAGACTATGGCATTCAACTGGGCCGGCGCTTTCGCGCGCTGAAGTTGTGGATGGTGCTGCGGTATTTCGGACATGAAGGACTGGCAAGACGCATTCGCGAACACTGTCGCCTCGCGCGATTGTTTGCCAACTGGATCAAGGAGTCTCCTGATTGGGAAATTATGGCGCCCGTTCCGCTGGCCCTCGTTTGTTTTCGCGCCACGCCGAGAGGCAAGGCCGATCTTGACGCATTAAATGAAGCGATCATGCATGGTGTTAATGCCAGCGGTCGCGCGTTACTCTCGCACACACGACTGAACGATAAGCTGACGTTGCGACTCTCAATCGGAAACATTCGGACCACTGAACAGCACGTGCGACAGGTGTGGCAGTTACTTAACGAACAGTTGCAGTTGCTTCGCTGAACTAAACCTGGAGGACACATGAGCCGAATTCTTCAACTCAAACTCGTCGCCGGAGTCGTGTTTTGTTGTGTACTGGCGACAGCGCAAACACCCGACTCGAAAAACTTCTCGAAAGACGGCCTCTCTTTTGACTATCCGGCGTCGTGGCAACTCCTGGACGACAGCAACTCCGACCTCCAGCAAATCACCTTGAGCAAGGCAGACAGCGATGTGAAGATCGGTGTCTTCGTCCACAAAGGCCGTACGACGCCTGAGAAAATGGCCGATGCAAAGAAGGCTTTGGTCGATCCGTTAATTGCGGGAAATGCAAAACAATTTGTGGCCATGGGAGCAAAGACGGAACAGGTTCCTGACAGCACCGAGATTGCGGGTCTCAAAGCAGATGGAACAAGCGTCAATGCTTCGTTTGGCGGAGAAACCGGGGCGGCCAAGATCTATTGGGCACTCGTGGGACAACGCTTCGTCGTGTTGACGCTCTTCGGCCCCGATAAAGAATTAAAGCAGCGCGCGCCCGTCTGGGACCTCGTGCGCACCAGCTTAAAGATTGTGGATCCAAAAGCCGTCCCCGCAGCCTCTCCAAAGGCGTCTCCGTGACTGTACGTTTCGGGACTTTCTTGACGCGCGAACCTCACGTAAAATAGGTGGACACTTGAACGTCGATTTAGAACAGATCAAGCAGGTCCTGAGTCGCTCTATGAGACTGCGCTGTCCTGCGTGTGGCGAGTCGCGAATAGTTAACCAACCGTTTCACATCCGGCACCACTGCCCGCACTGCATGGCGCTTTTCAAACGCGAAGACGGCTTCTTTGTGGGCGCAATTCTCGCCAACGTCGTCACCACGGAGCTCTTTATTCTGCTGGTCTGTTTCTTTTTCCTTTTGATAATCGGCGCGGACTACGAACATGTCCTGGTCCTGCTCTTTATCATGGCCCTTATATTCCCTGTCGCTTTCTATCATCACAGTTGGAGCCTGTGGTTAGGCTTCGACTTTATCGTCGAATCACTTCCGAAGTACGCCGCGAAAAGCCACGATAAGGAATAAGTAGCCACAAAAAAGCACAAAAGTCACATTAAAGAAGAATCAGTTCAGGGCATTAGTTAACTTACGAACGGTTTTTTCAGTAATCATCTTTTGTGCCTTTTGTGCTTTTTTGTGGCTGGATTTTGCGTTTTGTGACGCTTTGTGGCTATACTCCGGTGAGTTTGCCCGCCCGCAGGTTACGAGCACAATAAGCTTGCTCCCTGAAATTCGATAGGTCGGCGACTACAAAGTTTCTGTATTTGAAAGAGAATTATGCGCCACTCTAGGCGCCATTCCACAAGTACCCACATTAATCTTTGCGCAGAGCAAACGCCTCGCCTGACGGCTTGCAGGCGTAGCTCTGTGCCTCAACAACTCTTGAAGAAGGCTGGTAATGGCAAAACAACTAATTGTAAGCGTCAACGGACGCGAGAAGAAGATTGCGATCATTGAGGACGACAAGGTCGCTGAGTTCTACATCGAACGTGGAGAACAACACCAGGGAATCGTCGGTAACATTTATAAGGGACGCGTCATGCGGGTTTTACCCGGTATGCAGTCCGCTTTCGTCGACATCGGACTGGAACGCGACGCCTTCCTTTACGTTTCCGACTTCTTCGATGAAGAAGAAGAATTTGAAAGAATCGTCATCGACAAGTCGAAGAAGGGCACACCTGACGCTGAACACGCAGCCGCTGAGGAAGTAGCTCTCAACCGCGTCGAACGCGAACAACGGATCGAACTGGCCCAGGAACGCGTCGAACCTCTCCAGGAAGCCGAAGCAACACCCGCCGAAGAAGTTTCCGAAACACAGGAAACAGGACGTCGTCGTGGACGCCGCGGTCGTCGCCGTGGACGTTGGGAAAAAACCGACGAGACCGCACCTGCGGCTCCGCCGGCGGCACAGCAGTTCGAAGTCCCTGACACACCGTTCGTCGCCGGCGATCCATCAATCGAGCGAATCGTCGACGAAGAAGAGACAGCCTTGAATGGCGAGATGTTCAAAGATGCTCGCCTGCAGGAGCGCCTCTTCGATCAGATACACGCAGTCGAATTCAACATGGAAGACGATTTCAGCAACGCTGAAGTCGGTTCAATACTCTCGAGCGGTTTTGGTTCCGAGTCGTTCGAACGAATTGACGACGGCGACACTGACACCGAGCCGATCCGCGAGGCTGGTCGTCCACGTGAAGCACACCTCTCGACTTTCATCGATGACATGACGCCGCAGACGTTGAGCGGCGGAGGCTTCGAGCGAATTAGCGACGACGAAGAGGATGCTGTCGGTGCGCCGGGCGAAGAAGAAAAGCCTGCTAAACGATCACGCAAGGCAGCGGCTGGTACGGAGAAGAAGAAACGTGCCCCGAAGGCTGCGACCAAGAGCACGGCTTCGAAGAAGAAAGCGTCGAAGAAGTCTTCGAAGAAAAGCGCTGCTGAAGCAGACATCGCAGCGGCCGAGCCGATCAGCGACTATACCGACGCGGAAGCGCGTGTGACTGACAGTCAGTCACGCGGTGAATTCGCAACTCGACGCGGTGGACGTCGCAGACGACGCCCCAGTAAGAACAAACCGCTCCAGTCACAGGCCGAGGTCGAAGGCAACCAAGTAGAAGCAACAAATGGCCAGGACGACGATTTCGAGCCGGCGCAGTTTGTTGAGCCGCAGGAAGAGATTGCTCCTCCGCCACCCGAACCACCGGCGCCACGCCCGCGGCGCGAGGGGCGAGATCAGCGCGGCGAGCGGGGAGAACAGCGGGGACAACGCGATCAGCGTTCGTTTCGCGGCCAATCGCGGCGCGAGCGACATCAGCCCGCCATCACAGATCTGCTGAGTGAAGGTCAGGAAATTCTGGTCCAGATTGCGAAGGAACCAATCGCCAAGAAAGGCGCGCGCATTACTTCGCACATCGCACTGCCGGGAAGATTTCTGGTCTACATGCCTACTGTGGAACACGTCGGTGTGTCGCGGAAGATTGAGTCAGATAATGAACGGCATCGTTTGCGGAAACTGATCCAGACGCTTCGCGCTGAAGAAGACATTCCGTCCGGCGGCTTCATCGTGCGCACTGCCGGCGTGGGCATTAGTGAAAAGGAACTGCGCGAAGACGTTCGTTACCTCGTTCGCACGTGGCTCGATATCAGAAGCTCCGCGGAGAAGTCGAAAGCGCCCGCTCTGGTCCATCGCGACCTCGATCTCGTCCAGCGACTGCTGCGCGATCAGTTATCCGATGATTTCGAATCGATCCGGGTTGATTCAGAAGACGAGTACCAGGCGATTGTCGAGTTCATCAATCGAATTCAGCCGCGACTGGTGAAGCGCGTCAAGCTCTACACGAAGGACCAGCCGATACTCGAAGCGTATGGCGTGCAGGTCGAGATCGACAAGGCGATCAAACCGCGCGTTTGGCTGAAGTCGGGCGGTTACCTCGTGATCAATCAAACGGAAGCGCTCGTCGCCATCGACGTCAATACCGGCAAGTTTGTTGGTCGGGGCAGTGGCCGTCTCGAAGACACGATCACGCGCACGAACCTCGAAGCGGTAGACGAGATTGTGCGGCAGATTCGGCTCCGCGATCTGGGCGGAATCATCGTGCTCGATCTGATCGACATGGAAGAGCGTCGTAACCGGCAGAAGGTGATGCAGGCGTTGCAGGAAGCCCTGCGCAACGACAAGTCGCCGACGAAGGTGCTTTCGTTCAACGACTTCGGCCTTGTGATCATGACGCGCAAGCGCGTGAAGCAGTCGCTCGAGCGGACGCTCTGTTCGCCGTGCCCGTACTGTCAGGGAGCGGGTCTGGTGAAGTCGCCGCAAACGATTTGTTACGAGCTGCTCGAAGATGCGCGCCGGCTGGCGAAGGAATTCAACGGCGAAAAGGACAATAATCAGGTTACGCTGCGAATCAATCCCGACGTCGCTAAAGCGCTACGTTCGAGTGAGCGCGACGTGATGATCGAGATCGAAGACTATCTCGGCCCGATCGATATCACGAGCGATCCGACAATTCACCAGGAGCAATTCGATTTCGCCGTAACTTAAGCCGCGGATAAAACGGATCGGTTCACGTGTTTGTAGAGAATGTCGCGTTGTTGGGCCGTGAAGCCGGCTTCGCGAATGAGAAATTGCAGCATCTGCTCGTCGGCTCGATTGTGAGCGCCCGCCGCTGACACGACGTTTTCCTCAATCATGATCGAGCCCATGTCATTAGCTCCAAAACGCAACGCCACCTGACCGAGACGCAGTCCCTGCGTGAGCCACGATGACTGGAAATTCTCGATGTTGTCGAGAAACAGACGCGAGACCGCCAGCATTTTCAGATAATCGACGCCGGTTGGTTCATCCTTGATCCTTCGTCCAAGTGCGGTGTTCTCGCGCTGGAACGTCCACGGTATAAACGCGGTGAACCCGCCGGTCTCATCCTGCAGATCGCGTATCCGTTGCAGATGTCTGACCCGATGCTCGATCTTATCGCCGATACCGAACATCATGGTCGCGGTTGAACGAAGACCGACGCGATGAACTGCGCGCATCACGTCCAACCATTCATCAGTGGTGCACTTCGTCGCGACGCGCTTGCGCACCTCATCGTCGAGAATCTCAGCGCCACCGCCGGGAAGACTGTAGAGTCCGGCGTTTTTCAGTCGCGCCATGATTGTCTCGTAATCGAGTTTCGAGATCAGGTGGATGTTGTGTATCTCCGGCGGCGAGAAGCAGTGCAACTGAAATTCCGGATACTTCGCACGGAGCGAGCTGAGCAGATCTTCATACCACTCGATTCCGAAATCAGGATGCAGTCCACCCTGCATCAAGACACCGGTGCCGCCGAGCGCGATCGTCTCGTCGATCTTGTTGCAGATTTCTTCAAAACTGCGAACGTACGTGTCGGGTGCACCGGGCCGGCGATAGAACGCGCAAAAAGTGCACACCACGTTGCAGACGTTCGTGTAGTTGATATTGCGATCGATGATGTAGGTGACGATGTTGTCGGGATGACGGCGCGCTCGGATCTCATCAGCGGCGGCACCCATGCGTGCAATGTCGTGTGACTCGAGCAGCGTCGTGCACTCGGCGACAGTCATGCGCTCGCCCGCGAGTACGCGATCCAGAATCGGTTGAATGTTGGTCGAAGACATATCGTGTTATCCGTGGCTAAATAAACCTCAGCGGCTTCACGCGTTCAATCAAACCATGCTTGGACGCCAATTCAAAATAGAGTCGTAACCCTTTTTCCATCGACTCATCTACTTTGAAAACGATGTTTTCGGTCAAGTAGTTTCTAAGCTCGTCGACGCGCATCGGTATTTTATCCTGATACGAGCGAACTATCTCCTCGATGTGTGCGACACCGTCGTCTCTTGCGCCCGTGAAATCGACGATCCGAGCCCGTTCGGCTGCATCGTCGCGGACCATCCACATAGCAAAGACAAATCCCAGGCCCGTGTGCTGTTTCCAAAGCGCTGCCATGTCCCAGATGTTCAATCCGTGTCGCGGAAACGCCATGCCAGGATCGCCGATGATCAGCGCCGCGTCGTTCTTCTCGAGCATCTCTTCGAGCCGGGGCGCCCGCGTGGTCCATTCAGGTTCGCGGTCGAGAAACTCTCGGAAAATTATCTTTACCAGGGTTGCGGAGGTCCGAGACGACTCGTCGAGCGCAACACTGCGGATATCTTCGAGCCGCTTGTTCTTTGCAACGAGCACGACACTGAGCACCTCCTTTTGCGAGCCCACACAGACGTTCTGCACGAGGGAACCGCCCTCAATCCGCTGATATTCAATCACCGGCACAAGAGCGCCCTCGACTTCTGAGCCAGCCAGTAGTTGCGCACAACGTGCAGGCACGGCCTCGACAAAATCCACGCTGCCACGATGCGATCCGTGTAAAAAACTCCAAATTAGCGGTGCCGAATTTAGGTAGCTGGAAGCGGCGAGGCGAAAAAGACTGTTCATGTAGTTGCCAGTATATGCGATCGAATTCTCGGATTAAAATTGACACTCCGATTTACGGGAAACTACTATTCGCCGATGCCTATTTACGACGTGACTGTCCCCGTTTCAAACGAGTTGCCCACCTGGCCCAGCGATCCCGGCGTCGAGATAACCGACTGGCGTAGTCTCTCGGCGGGCGATGGTGTGAACGTTTCGATGCTGAACCTCGGTGCGCACACCGGCACGCACGTCGATGCGCCAGCGCATTTCATCGAAGGCGCTGCGAAGGTTGAGGCATTGCCTCTCGACGCACTCATCGGTGACGCCCTGGTAATCGAACTTCCGGAAGATGCGCGTGTGATCGATGAAGATTTTGTTCAGGGACATTACGTGCCGGGCACTGAGCGTGTGCTCTTCAAGACACGCAACTCCGCTTTCTGGAGCGAAGCCGAACCACAGTTTCACACTGACTTTACCTATCTTGACCTTCCTGCCGCGAAGTGGCTGGTCGAGCAGGGCATCAAACTCGTCGGGATCGACTATCTCTCGATTGAGAAATACGCTTCCGAAAAGCATGAAACGCATCTTGCCTTGTTGTCGCACGGGGTTGTGATTCTCGAAGGTTTGAATCTGACCGGCATCCCGGCGGGCAAGTATGAACTGATCTGTTTGCCGTTACGTTTAAAAAGCAACCAGGGCGACGGCGCTCCGGCACGCGTGGTGTTAAGAAAAAACTAGCCACAGATAACGCGGAGAAAAATCCGGATTTTTATCCGTATCATCAGTAGCCAAACTAGCCGTGGATAAAGAAAACCCAAAGTATCGCGAGCGCGTTTATACAATCGTGCGCCGCATTCCAGCAGGCCGCGTGATGACTTACGGCCAGATTGCCGAGTTGCTCGGCGACGGCTACACACCGAGAACTGTCGGCTTTTGTATGCACTCGTCGCCTGAAGGCACGCCCTGGCATCGCGTCATCAACGCACAGGGCAAGTGTTCCACCGGCAGAGTTGTTCTTCCACACAACAAGCAGCAGCTTATGCTCGAACACGAAGGGGTAGTGTTTGATGAAAATGGCCGCTGCGAGTTACAGCAGTTTCTTTACATCCCCAGACGAGGAAAGAAACGATGAGTTCTGATTCAATGCAACCAGGGGTTCCGTACGCCGTGAGTCCGCCGCGCTATTCAGTCTCGCATCAAATGGTGACGACTGCTTTCGAGTTGCCGAATCATCGCGTGGTCCAGAATCTCGGCGTCGTGCGCGGCATCGTCGTGCGTTCCAGAAATATTTTCGCGACGATCGGCGCCGGGCTGCAGACAATCGTCGGCGGAAACATTACCGTATGGACGAAGCTATGCGAAGAAACACGCGCGCACGCTTTCGATATCATGATCCAGCATGCGACGGAGATTGGCGCCAACGCGATTGTCGGAGCACGCTACGAAAGCACTGAGATCGCGCAGGGTGTTACAGAGGTTTTGGCGTACGGGACGGCAGTGATCGTTGAGCCGGCTAATCCGGGAGAGACTTATCGTTCATGACGCTCGATCACGTTCCGTTTGCGAAGTTGCTGGGCATTGAGGTCGAGGCGGTCGAGCCCGGACATGCGGTGCTTTCGATGAAGCTCCGTGACGATCTCATGCGCAACAATGGCATCGCACACGGCGGTGCGATTGCGACGTTGATCGACTCCGCGATGGCGATTGCGATCATGGCGCAGTTGGAAGAGAACGAACGCACCGTGACCGTCGACCTCACGATTCATTACTTGCGACCAATCAGCGAGGGCACCGCACGCGCGTCCGCACGCGTGGTGCGTTTCGGCCGGCGTGTGATCACGGTTTCCGCGGAGCTCTTCGACCACGCCGGGAAACTCTCCGCCACCGCGATCAGCACATACCTTCGGGACGTACTGTAGGGGCGGCCCTCCGTGGCCGCCCCTCCATGGAACTAACTACCCGTCGAAAGAATCGCCGCCTCTCGCGCGGCAAAGACCAATCTCCAAGAGTTGAATGTCCCGCAAGGGGCGGCCACGGAGGGCCGCCCCTACAGTACGTCCGGAGGGGCTCTATTTGACTAGGGCTGTTATTATCGTTGCGTGGAAGATTTAAGGAAGTTTGCGCTTTACTTTCGGAATTATAAGCTCCAACTGACGCTCGGTATCCTATGCATCCTCGCCAGTGTTACCGCCGGTCTCGTTATCCCGCTAATCGTCGGCCGGGCTATTGACGCAAACTGGAACGAGGTCACCTGGTCGAAACTCACCATCTCCGCCGGCAAAGTCCTCGGCGCAAGTCTGGTCAGCGGACTCTTTCTTTTTCTGCAACGCCGCATTCTCATCAACATGTCGCGCCACATCGAGTACGACATGCGAGAGGAGTTTTATCGCCACCTCGTCGACCAGCCGCTCTCATTCTTTCACGAGCATCGCACCGGCGACTTGATGGCGCGAGCCACAAACGACCTTTCAGCGGTTCGCCAGCTCGCGGGACCGATGATCATGTACTCGCTGAGCACGCTCTTCACTGTGATCCTCGTGCTCCCGCTGATGTTTATGCTGAACTGGTGGCTGACGTTGCTGCTGTTTGTGACGATGCCGCTGGTTTCCCTCACGGTCAAGTTTTTTGGCCAGCAAGTCCACACGCGATTTGAAAAGATTCAGGATTTCTTCGCGCAGATCACTGCACGCGCACAGGAAAACTTCAGCGGCGTGCGTGTCGTGCGCGCCTACGCGCAGGAAGGCGCCGAGATGGCGGCCTTCAACGATCTCAACTGGCAGTATGCCGAACGAAATCTCGCTCTCGTAAAGATTGACGCATTGATGCGGCCGTTGATGACGTTTCTGATCGGGCTTGGTTTTGTGCTGATCATCTGGGCCGGCGTGCCGCTCGCGGTGCGGGGTGAAATCACGGTCGGCGAGTTTACGATGTTCAATCTTTACCTGACTCGTCTGATCTGGCCGCTTATCGCGCTCGGGTATGTCGTAAATCTTTACCAGCGGGGCACGGCGAGTTTGAAACGACTCAATACGATTCTGCGGATCGAGCCCTCAATCGCGGATCTTCGTGGGACCGTTGAGCAGCCGCCAATCAAGGGCAAGATCGAATTTCGCAATCTGACTTTTAGTTATCATCCAAACGAAGAGCCGGTGCTCAAAAATGTAAACCTTACGATTCCTGAAGGATATACCGTTGCCTTCGTGGGTCGCACCGGCAGCGGCAAGTCGACTGTCGCCAACCTGATCCCACGCTTGATCGAAGCACCCGACAACACGCTGTTCATCGATGATGTCGACATTCGCGATTATCCACTCGCGCAATTGCGAGCGAGCATCGGGTACGTGCCGCAGGAGACATTTCTCTTCAGCGACTCGGTCAAGGGAAACATCGCGTTTGGCGTCGAGAACGCAAAGTCGGCCGATGTTGAATGGGCGGCTGAGATCGCTGGTTTGTCTGACGATATAGCTGACTTTCCGGATCGCTTTGAGACGTTGGTCGGTGAGCGCGGCATCACGTTGTCAGGCGGTCAAAAGCAACGCACCGCGATAGCGCGCGCAGTTCTGCGTGAGCCGAAGATCCTGATTCTTGACGATGCATTGTCGTCAGTGGATACGTATACGGAAGAAAAGATTCTTGGGCAGCTTCGTGGTGTCATGCGTGACCGCACGAGTGTAATCATCTCGCATCGCGTGTCGACTGTCCGCGAAGCCGACATGATTTGCGTACTGGATGAAGGCCGGATTATCGAGCAGGGAACTCACGAGGAGTTACTAGCGCTTGGCCGTGAGTATGCAGATTTGCACGAGCGACAGTTACTCGAAGAAGAGCTGGCTGCGACGTAGTTTGAGCCACGGATTGGACGGATTGTTTATTAGATGTCTACGGCGGTAAAGCAATATCACGAGGAAGAGGCGATCGGGAAGACTTACGATCTTCAGGTGGCGCGGCGGTTGTTGCGCTATCTCAAGCCGTATGTGCGTCTGCTTCTCGGGGCGCTTGGCCTCACGTTGGTGCTGAACCTGCTGGGCATCCTGCAGCCGAAGTTCACGCAGTACGCTATTGACTGGTACATCCTGCCGCGTAAAACCGATGGGTTGAGCTTGCTGGTTGGATTGTATCTGGGCTCGCAACTGCTGCGTCTGATCTTCTCTTACTTCCAATCGATCTTCGTGAACAGTATCGGTCAGTACGTGATGTTCGATCTCCGGAAGGAGCTTTACAGCAAGCTCCAGCATCTCGAGGTTGCTTATTACGATCGCAATCCGGTGGGCCGGATCATGACGAGGCTTACCACGGACGTCGATTCCCTTAACCAGTTGTTCACGGAGGGTGTCACAGATCTACTCGGCGACCTGGTGATGATCGTGGCCATCATTACCGTGATGTTGTGGATGGACGTGAGACTCACGCTTGTGACTTTGTTGACTGTGCCGATGTTGTTTGCGGCCACAACCTGGTTTCGCAGGGGCGCGCGCAAGGGCTACGACCTCGTGCGTACGCGCATCGCTCGCATCAATGCGTTTTTGCAGGAGCACTTTGCGGGTGCGCAAACCGTTCAGATCTTCAACGCCGAAGCAAAATCTCTACGTACGTTTGATCGCATTAACGATCAATACCGGCGCGCCAACGTCGATACGATCTTCTACTACGCGGTCTTTTTCCCGTTAGTCGATCTGATTGGTGCGATCGGTGTGGCATTGATCATCTGGTACGGCGGTTATCGCGTAATGCAGAACACGGCTGAGCACACGGTGTTAACGCTCGGCGCGCTCGTCGCATTTATTCAGTATTCGCAGTCGCTGTTTCAGCCGATTCGCGACATTTCAGACAAATACAACGTTCTGCAAGCCGCGGTGGTAGCGTCGCATCGCATCTTCAAGACGCTCGACACGACCGTCGCAGTCTTATCACCTGAGAAGCCGCTGAAGACGGAACGGGCGCGTGGACGCATCGAGTTTCAGAACGTTTGGTTTGCTTACAAAGATGAAGACTGGGTGCTGAAGAACGTTTCGTTCACGGTGGAGCCGGGGCAGTCGATCGCGCTTGTCGGTCACACCGGTTCGGGTAAGACGACGATCACGAATCTGCTGATGCGGTTTTATGACATTCAGCGCGGGCGGATTCTGCTCGATGGTGTCGATTTGCGCGACTGGGATTTGAATGCGTTGCGACAGAACTTCGCGGTCGTGCTGCAGGAAGTGTTTCTGTTCAGCGGGACGATCGAGGGCAACATTCGTCTTGGTCGCGACGACATTACCGAGGAACGTGTGCGGTGGGCGGCACAGGAAGTTCACGCCGACAGTTTTATTAGCAGGTTGAAGGATAACTACGAGGCTGAAGTACGCGAACGTGGCGCGGGTTTATCCGTGGGACAGAAGCAACTGATCTCGTTCGCGCGCGCGCTTGCTTTCGATCCGGCACTACTGATTCTGGACGAGGCGACGAGCTCGATCGATACCGAGACGGAACAGTTGATTCAACGCGCGATCGAGCGCGTGATGCGCGACCGCACTTCGATCGTCGTCGCACACAGGCTCTCGACGATTCAAAATGCAGATCGGATTATCGTGCTACATCACGGTGAGATTCGTGAGCAGGGAACACATCAGGAATTGTTAGCCGAGCGGGGCTTGTATTGGAAACTGTATAAACTGCAGTACGCTGATTCGCGATCTGTTTTAGCCACAGATTAAACGGATCCGTGCTTTGATTAGCGCAGATCCGCGACCCGATTCTGCATCGGCACCAGGCTCTCGAAAGATTTGTAAATCTGCAAATACATCTGCGTCTCACGCGGGATGAGCGTGCGCCAGCCGTCGCCGCCGCGCTTCAAATATCCGGGGAGCTTGGCGGCATTCGAATTGTAACCAGCCGCAAGCAATTCACTCGGTGTCGCGATGTTCGCGCCCAACGCATATTTGACTTCATCAGTCGCCGTCATTTCGTTCCAGGTATCCTGCATGTAAAGCAACATTGCCTGAAGCGCGTTGCCGTGATTGCGCATTCCGACGACGAAATCAGGAATGAGGCCGACGCCGGGATGCCGCGTGCGCTCGAGGTTGTAAGCCCACGGAATCATCTGCACCATTCCGCCCGCACCCGCTGAACTCACCGAATAGCGATAGGTGTCGAGGTCGTTGAGCGCAAACAGCGAATAGATCTCGTCGTAAAGCGCGAGACGATTCTCGGCCCGAAAACGTTCGTGATCGACGTGTTCGACGACGCATAAACGCTCGGCAACATCGACGATCTGCGGCGAAATTCCTACGCCCTTGTCGCGCAAACGCCTGGCTGCCAGATCCAACATGTTCCGCACATACGATTGTCCCGAATGCGCGAGATCTTTCGAAAGCAACGCCGGATGAGCCGAAGTGTAATAAGCGGTTTCGAGATACTTTCCACCACGTTCAATCGGATACTCAATCGTGAGCGGCGCCAGCGACTTGCCGTCAGGAGTAAAGATCGTCAACGCCGTGTTGACGCCGTTGGCGCGAACGATGCGAAGGTTGATCGGTGTGCCTTCGGACGTAACTGTATTGAGTTCCGCGCCTTTAGTCAGAAAAGTCTGCTTCGAGAGCGTGATGAAATGTGTGCGCGCCGTTTCGCGATCCAGGGCCGCCACCGTGACAAAGTCGATCGACGGCACGAGGGCAGTCGGTTTTGGTCGCGTTTTGAACATCCGCTGCGCTTCGGAAATGCGGGACTGAATCACTGACGGAGTCAGATTTGTTATTGGTCCCGAGATCTTCTTCTGCGAATCTGCCTCGATCACCGGCAAAGTAGGTCCCACCGTCGCGGGGTTAGCCGGCGGCAGCTTTGTCGTTGGAACGGCCTGCTGTTGCTGTTCCTGATTGGCAGCGGTGACAACGCGTGGACGAACTGCGCTACTCTCCTGTGCCCGCATCTCGATGGAGGCAAAAAGAAGGGCGACAACAAAGAGGGCAAGACGGGCACTATGCTTCATATTTTTCTCGGAAGTCTTACAGGATAAAACTCACGCGCCGGGGGGCGGAGCGTTGATTTAGATTCACTCATGCCGCATCCGGTTGTCAATCATTTTTAGCCAGAAAAAGGCACAAAAATCACAAAAGGTGATTTAGAAATGACCCCTCCTGCATTTAGTAAATCATTTTTTGTGCTTTGTGTGCCTTTTTGTGGCCAGTTCTTTTTGGGTCTCTTTGTGGCTATACTCCCACTTCTGAAACGAAGGGAGCGTATGTATGCAGTATCACCCACCCATTCGCTTGGCTCTAATTGTGTGTTTATTGGCAGGTGTCGCACAGCAGATGATCAAACCAAACAATTATCCTCCAGCTCGAAAGAGCGACCAGGTTGACGATTACCATGGCACAACCGTCGCCGATCCGTACCGCTGGCTTGAAGATCTCGATTCACAAGAAACACGGCAATGGGTGGAAGCTGAAAACAAGCTCAGCTTTGGCTTCCTGGCGTCGATTCCAGCCCGGAACACGATCAAGGAACGTCTCACCAAACTCTGGAATTACGAGAAGTACGGCATCCCGTTCAAGGAAGGAAATCGTTACTTCTACACGCGCAACACCGGGCTACAGAATCAGGCGGTCCTTTACACCGTGACCGGCCTCGACGCGCAGCCACAGATGGTGCTTGATCCGAACACGCTCTCAGCGGACGGCACAGTCGCCGTGTCGGGAATGCAGGTGAGTCCCAATGGAAAACTGCTCGCCTACAGCTTGTCGGCGTCGGGTTCCGACTGGCAGGAATGGAAAGTACGCGACATTGAAACAACTAAAGATCTTTCCGACGATTTGAAGTGGGTGAAGTTTTCCAGCGTTTCGTGGACGCGCGACGGCAAAGGATTCTTTTACTGCCGTTACGACGAACCCAAAGCCGACATGCTGAAGGGCACGAACTACTTTCAAAAAGTCTACTACCACCAACTCGGAACCAATCAGAGCCAGGACGTTCTCGTTTACGAGCGCCCGGATCAAAAAGACTGGTTGTTTGGAGGCTACGCCACTGAAGACGGCAATTATCTGATCATCACCATCTTCCAGGGCACGGACGTCAAGAGTCGCATCTACTACAAAGATCTGAAGTCGAAGAATTCCGAGGTCGTTAAGCTGCTCGATGATTTCGATGCCGCTTACAGTTTCATCGGCAACGATGGATCGCGATTCTGGTTTCAGACTGACCTGGAGTCTCCGCGTGGGAAAGTCATCGAGATCGACACCGCCAAACCGGCTCGCAGCAACTGGAAAGTCGTAGTTCCTGAAGGCACAGAGACGCTACAGACGACCACGGTCGTTAACAACAAGTTCGTTCTCAACTATCTCAAGGACGCCTACACGCAGGTCAAGATTCACGACACGAGCGGCAAATTTTTGAGTGAAGTTAAGTTTCCGGGGATTGGTTCGGCTGATGGTTTCGGCGGTAAGCCGAGCGATAAAGAAACATTTTACTCGTTTACCAGTTTCACGACGCCAACCACGATCTATCGCTACGACATGACGACCGGAAAGAGCACGATCTTCCGCCAGCCCAAAGTCGACTTCAATCCGGCGGACTACGAAACCAAACAGGTTTTCTACACGAGTAAAGACGAAACGAAAGTGCCGATGTTTATTACGTACAAGAAGGGGTTGAAGCTCGACGGCAACAATCCCACTTACTTGTACGGTTACGGAGGGTTCGCCATTTCGCTACCGCCCGCTTTCTCAGTTGGGAATCTCGTGTGGATGGAGATGGGTGGAGTTTACGCGCAGCCGAATCTTCGTGGTGGCGGCGAGTATGGCGAAGAGTGGCACCAGGCGGGTATGAAGCTCAAAAAGCAGAATGTGTTTGACGACTTCATCGCCGCGGCGCAATGGTTGATCGATAACAAGTACACCTCGACACCGAAGCTCTCTATTGGTGGTGGCAGTAACGGCGGATTGCTTGTAGGAGCTGCGTTGACGCAACGCCCGGATCTGTTTGGCGCAGCGTTGCCTGCCGTTGGCGTGATGGACATGCTGCGGTTTCAGAAATTCACGATTGGTTGGGCGTGGGTTTCGGATTACGGTTCGTCAGAGAATGCGGAAGAGTTCAAGGCGTTGTACGCGTATTCGCCGCTGCACAACATCAAGCCGGGGACGTCATATCCGCCCACGATGGTCACAACAGCGGATCACGACGATCGCGTCTGGCCGGG
>Ga0111539_10001979_pt1 | contig 27365 bp, 15 predicted proteins | sample RhiMethybrSRZTD1_FD_79667 | JGI IMG/M metagenome (GOLD analysis project Ga0111539, IMG submission 79667) | Populus rhizosphere microbial communities from Tennessee, USA - Rhizosphere MetaG P. TD hybrid SRZTD1 (version 2) (version 2) | ecosystem: Host-associated > Plants > Roots > Rhizosphere >...
AGCCGACAGGCACCGGCGGCTCCGATCAGGCGAACCACCGAATACCTCATTCAAAAGGTTTCTTCTCTCCCCTACCCCGTGACCTGCTCGCGCTCCTTCGCATCGAGAACTTGCGCGACGGTCTTCAAGAGCTTCGCCATTTCGAAGGGCTTGCTCAGCACCGCTGAAATTTGATACTCGCGGACTTTGTCCTCCGAGAGCGTGGCACCCCAGCCGGTGAGGAGCACTACGCACAGACTTGGGCTCTGTGAGCGAAGCGCAGAGACGACTTCCCATCCGGACATCTCGCGCATGCCGAGATCGCAGAAGAGAAGATCGAACGGCTCGGCCTGGAACATTTCGATGCCGGCCGGACCGCTCTTCGCGGTTCGCACCGTGTAACCGCTCTCCGTCAGAATGTCGGAGACCAGATCGAGAATGTCTTCCTCGTCGTCGATGACGAGAATTCGTGCGTTTCTCGGGGACATGGACTGGCCTTCTTCGAGGGGCTTATCGGATGAAACTTCCGCGGCCGGAATCCGCACCGTGAAGCGCGTTCCGCGGCCGACTTCCGAATCGACGCTGATCTTTCCTCCGTGGCGTTCGACAATGCCGTACACGACCGAAAGTCCCAGGCCCATTCCGTTGGGACCTTTGGTCGTGAAGAACGGATCGAACACGCGCGCTTTCACATCCTCGGACATGCCCTGCCCGGTGTCGCTGATCACCACCATCGTGTCCGTCCCGTCCATGGAGCTTTCGAGACGAATGCGCCCGCCGTGCACCATGGCATCGACGGCGTTGAAGATGAGGTTCGTGTAGACCTCGCGCAGCTCGGAAGCGTTGCCCTTGATATTGCGGACTTCCCCAGGCTTCACTTCCACGTCGATCTTCACGTTGCGCAGTTCGGCCTCGTCCTTCCATCTCGTGCGCGTGATCTCGACGGCGTCTTCCAGAATCGCGTTGACGTCGACGTCGCTGAAATCCCGCCCGGTGCGCGCGCGCGCGAAATCCTGGATGCGGCGCACGGTCTCGCCGCCGTCGAACGCCGCCTTCTCGATCGTCTTGAGACCGCGCAGGAGCGGTTCTTCGTGCGTCGCCCGCTGCAAGAGCTGCGCCCGTCCCAAGATGATCCCCAACGTGTTGTTGAAGTCGTGCGCGACGCCTCCGGCCAGTTGTCCTAACGCGCGCAGCTTCTCGTGTTGCACGAGCTGGTTGTGCAGCTCCTTTCGTTCCGTCGTGTCGTGCAGGATGATCTCCACCGCCGGCGCACCCAAATAGGAGATGCGCATGCCCCACATTTCGAATTGGCGCACCTTCTGCCCTTTGGCGATGCCGCGCACCTCCACCACCTCGGCGTCGCTTCCGCGCAAGATCGCGGCGATGCGCTCGCAGGCTCGGGTGCGATCCTCCGGTGAGAACAGATCGGCCACCGGGAAGTCCTCACGCACCAGCCCCTCGATGTTCTGGCCGAACACCCGGCTGAACGCCGGATTCACGAAGCGCACCTGATCTCCCTGCACGATCAGAATCGGATCCGGCGAGCTCTCCACCAAGATGCGGTACTTCTCTTCCGACGCCAGGAACTCGTGCGTGCGCTTGGTGACTTTCTCTTCCAGCGTCGCGTTCAGAATCTCCAGTTCTTGTTTGGCGATCGCGATCTCGTTCTGCTTCTGCTTCACCTGCGCGGTCATGTGATTGAAGTGGTTCGCCAGCATCGCCACCTCGTCGCCGGTGTCGACGTCGATGCGATGATCGAGATTGCCCTGCGAAACGGCGATCGTTCCCTGCACGAGATCGTTGATCGAGGAGATGATGCGGCGCGAGATCAAGCTGGCCACGAAGAACGCGACCAGAATGCCGCCGAGCCCGATCGCGACCAGGATCATGCGCACGCGGGTCAATTCCTGGATCACCGGCTCGAGATCGAGTCCGATACGCACCGTTCCCCACTGCACATCGCTGCCGTCCAGAAAGACCGGGGAAGCGATGTCGAGCACGCGCATCACCGCACCCGCGGAGCGAAACGTGGTTTGGCGCACGATGGGGGCGACTCCGTGCGACGCTGCAGGATCCGGACGTCCCACCATTTCGGGACGCGCGGTGTGCGCCGCAACCACGCGCTCTTTGTCCAAGATCACCACATAGGCGATGTCGCTTTCGCGCACGGCTTTCTGCGCCACCTGATTCAACGAGACATAGTCGTAGTTCAAGAGCGCGTTCATCGTCGACGCGCCCATCGAGTGGGCGACGGCGAGACCGCGCTCGGTCGTTGCTCGCAGGAGCAGGCGTTCGACACGATCCGAGACCGCGAACGTGATGATCGCAATGAGGACGGTCAAGACGAGCCCGATGGAAAGCAGGAAGCGGGCGCGCAGCGAACGACGGACGCGGTTGGACGGATTCTTCACGCGCTCTCCTTCGCAGTGTCGATCCAAACGAGCTCGAGCCGCACATTGGCCAGCCCGAGCGGCGTTACGACCAGACCTTCCACTCCACGCAGCACCGCGTAGGTGTTGGCGACGTGAAACAAGGGAATGACCGCGGCGTCCTCGAGAATGAGCCATTCGGCCCGGCGATACACGCCGGCGCGATCGTTCGAGGCGCGCATTCCCGCGCCCGCCGCCAAGAGCGAGTCCACGGTCACGTTCTTGTAGTCGAACAGGTTGTAGCTTCCTCGCGAGGCGAAGAGAGATGCCAAGAAGGAATCCGGATCAGGGAGATCGGCGACCCAGGACAAGCCGAACGCCTGCATCTCGTGCGCCATCATCTTGCGGTCGAATTCATCCCAAGTGACGTAGCGAAACTCGACCGGGATGCCGGCAGCGGCGAGATCTTCGCGGATCACGGCATCGCCTTTCTTGCCCACTTCGCCGCGATTGGCCTGCCAATAGGTGATCTTCGGCAGCCCGCTCCCGCCTGGATATCCCGCCTCTTGCAAGAGCGCGCGCGCCTTTTCGGGATCGTGCGCCAAGCTCTTGCGCTCCGGGGAGTACGCGAAGATTCCCGGGGGAAGAATTCCCATGGGAGCGATGCGCGTCGAAGGATCGACTTGGGCGACGCGCTCGCAATCGATCGCATACGCGAACGCTTGGCGCACGCGCGCGTCGTCGAACGGCTTCTTCTTCAAGTTCAATCCCAGGAACGAGAAGGAGAGCTCTGAGCGGCGAATCCTGCGAAAGCGCGGATCTTGCGCGACCTTCGCGGAAACTGCGGCCGGAACTTCCGAGAAGCTCAGCGTGCCGTTCAGAAGACCTTGCGCCGCGCGGTCCACGTTGTAATCGACGGGCGTGTGGAACACAACGCGATCCACGAAGGCGCGGCCGCGAAAGTGATCTTCGTTGGCGGTGAGCACCACGAGCGTATCGGAGCGCGGATGAAGCTCGCCGGTGAATCGAAAGGGACCGGTCCCCACCGGATGCGAGCCGAACTCCTCTCCCCAAAGGTCCACTTCTTCCTGCGGAACCACTTTGGTTTGATCCATCGCTAGGATGGAGAGAAACGACGCGTAGGGATTCTCCAGCGTGATCTGCAGACGCTGATCGTCGAGCGCGGCGATTCCGGAAATGGAATCGGCCCGGCCTTGCATGAATTCTTCGACGCCGACGATCTTCATGAGGAACTCTTCGGCGATCCCGACGTCGGGATATTTGGGATCCACAATGCGCTCGAACGAATTCACGAAATCCTGGGCGACCACGCGGCGCCCGTTGTGAAAGCGCACGTCGTCGCGCAGCACGAACACGTACGTTTTCCCGTCGCGCGAGACGGTCCATTCTTTCGCGATGCAGGGAACGGGATGCAGATCGGCGTCGAACTCGAGCAGGCCGTCGAAGATCTGATTCGTGATGCACGTTTCGTAGACGTCGTCGGCGCGCGCGGGATCGAGCGTCCCGGGGGACTCCAGCATCATGTGGAATTCGCCGCCGCGCTGCGGCTCGCGGGGTGGAATCGCATCGGCTTGGGGAGTGCGCAGCCCATCGCCGCAGCCGGCGGCAAAGGCGACAAAAAGGAGCAATCCTCCCGCCGGGACGGCGCGGAGAAAAGCGGACGTGGCCGGAGTTGAAGGGCGCATGGGGATCCCGGATCGAAGGCGACGCTGCATTCCCGATGATTTCGACCCTTAGAAACGAAGCCTTGATCGGGAACGCTCGTTTCCCGCAAGAATCGGTGCAGACGCGCGCCGGATTCGCAGATCCTTGCCGCTGTTCACTGATCTTTGTGCGACGAGACGGCTCGCGTGATCTCAGCGTTGCGCAGGAGCAGGCGGAGGCGGAATCTTGCATCCATGCTTGGGCGCAGCAGCAATCATCCGCTGGATAAGCTCGTCGGTGACCGGCGGAGGAGCCGCGGACCGGTCCTGCGCCAGTGGGAAAACCTCTTCAAAGTACTTTTCGAAACCGGCAGGTACGAAAGTCACAATCATCTTGGCGGTTTCATTCCCCACGTTTTTAAAGCCGTGAAGTGTGCCGCGAGGAACATTGATGAAATCTCCCGCCTTCGCCACGACGGTCTTCTCTCCAAGATGCATTTCCAAAGTGCCTTCGGCCAAGTAGAACGTCTCCTCTTCCTGCAGATGAATATGAGGGGGTGGTCCGCCGCCTTTGGGAACAAGGGCTTCCATTTGGAAGTAGGCGTTGTTCGTTTCTTCGCCGGTCGCCAGAAAAGTGTACAGATCTCCCGGTCCCCAATACGCGGGACCTGTGCCCGAAGCTCGAAGGAATGCGCGACCATGTTGCGCAGTGCTCGCCGATTTGTCAGCCGCGGACGATTCCTCCGCAGGAATGTCCGTCGTGAATACGTAGACTCCTATGCCGAGGCTGACAAGAAAGAACGCGATCTTGAGAACTTGGTTCGAAGGCTTCATCTTCCCATCCTTGCCGGTTTCAGTGGTGAACATTCCCTGCCGCACTCAGTCTCTCTCTTTGCACACCCCACCGCAACCCATTGGCGTAACAACCCCGCTTAGGCCAGCATCTCAGCTTCAGACGTTGCGCTCGACGTGGACCACGGAACGTTGAATGATGGGGACGTGCTCAACGGAGCGATTGGCGCCGCATCCGCCGCCTTTCGAGAGAGCAGGAGGAAGCATGGAGTGGCTATCGAATCGTTTCCAAGAAATCCTGGCTCTGGTCGGTCCCAATCCGTACTTGAAAGCGCTCGCGGTCATCCTCTTTGCAACGCTGGCGGCGAAACTTGCGGACTGGATCTTGACCGTGCTGATCGGGCGCTGGGCGCTTCGGACCCGGACGGAATTGGACGACCGCGTTATCCGGCACCTGCATGGGCCGATCTTCACGAGTGTGTTGCTGTTCGGTTTGGTGGCGGCAACGAAGCTCTTGGCCTTACCGGAAACCGTGACTTGGTTCACGATGGCGGTGCTCAAAACCATTTCGATTTGGGTGTGGCTGGTTTTCGCGATCCGGATGGTCGAATTCGGGCTGGAAGAGCTGAGCCGCCATCCGCGTTTCCTGTTCGTTCAGCTGAGCACACTTCCGCTCTTCCAAAGCGCCGCCAAAATCGCTCTCATCGGCGGCGCCTTCTACTTCGTCATGCTTTCGTGGAACATCAACGTGACGGCGTGGCTCGCTTCCGCGGGCATCATTGGGCTTGCTCTGAGCTTCGCGGCGAAGGACAGCTTGGCCAACCTTTTCGCCGGACTCTTCATCCTTGGAGATGCCCCTTATAAGGTGGGGGACTACATCGTGCTCGACACCGGGGAGCGAGGCAAGGTCACCAGGATCGGCATGCGCAGCACGCGTTTGCTCACTCGCGACGATGTCGAGATCACCATTCCCAACTCCGTCATGGGGAATGCCAAGATCATCAACGAAAGCGGCGGACGGTATCCTGGAGAGAGGCTGCGTGTTCCGGTCGGCGTCGCCTACGGGTCAGACGTGGATCAGGTGCGGCAGGTTCTTCTCGACGTTGCCCTCGGTCACAAAGAGGTTTGCCGCGAGCCTGCACCTCTCGTTCGTTTTCGAGAATTCGCCGAGTCCGGCCTGAATTTCGAATTACTCGCGTGGATCCCAGAGCCGGAGCTTCGAGGACGCATGCTCGACGAGCTGAACACGCTCGTCTACAAGGCCTTCGTTCGCGAGAAGATCCGCATCCCCTTCCCGCAGAGAGAAGTCCACATTCACTCGAGGGAGGAGCGGGAGAACGTAGAGCGGCCGCCAGCCTGACCCACGCCATCTCGCCTCCGTCGATACCCCCACTTGCAGGACGGCATCGATCGGATGCAGAATGCCCGCTCGCAAGCCTTCCTTCGCGCAGGCGATCGGAATCTCGAGTCACATGGAGGTTTTCGTGATGAGAAGCTTTGTTGCATGGAGTGCGGTCTTCTTGGTCCTCGTGGGGACAGTTGTCGCGCAGGAAGCGAAGAAGATGCCTATGCATGTCACGATGAATGCGTCTGACATCAAGTGGGGAGATCCGCCTGCGAAACTCGAAAGAGGCGCGTCTTTCGCGGTCATTTCGGGTGACCCTGGCCAAGCCGGTCCCTATGTTGTCCGCCTGAAGATGCCCGCGGGATACAAGATCGCGCCTCACTGGCATCCTACCGATGAGAACGTCACGGTGATCTCGGGCACATTCGCGTTGGGAATGGGCGAAAAGTTCGATCAAGCCGCGATGAAGGAACTTACCGCGGGAGGATATGGGCTTCTACCAGCTGAGATGCGTCATTTCGCGATGGCGAAGACAGAGGCAACAGTCCAGGTTCACGGCATGGGCCCCTTCGTCTTGACCTATGTCAATCCGGCTGATGATCCCAGCACGAGGGCGACGACGACAAAAACCACAACGAAGTAGTGATGCGGAGCAGGTGACGGCTCGGAAGCATTGCGCAATTGCGTTCGTCAGGACGAGCGCGATGATGGGCTCGTCCTGGCTGAACGGACCGCAAAGATCAGGGTCAGCGGTATCGGCCTTTTAACTGCCCCCAGCTGGTGGCCTTCATCGACACCGGCTCAGTGCCAAACTTCTGGACGCGGTGGTTTTCGCCGTCTGTGACATACACATTGCCGCCGATGTCCGTCGCCAATCCGCCAGGAAAGGCAAACTCCCCGTCACCGCTGCCGAACGAGCCCCACTGGCATAGATAGGCGCCGGTACCAGCGAACTTCTGCACGCGGTAGTTATGGTAGTCCAAGACATATACATTGCCATCGAAGTCGGTCGCCAATGAAGAAGGAGCGTCAAACTCCCCGTCGCCGCTGCCGTTCGAGCCCCATTGGGTGAGGTAGGTGCCCGTCCCGGTAAACTTCTGAATGCGATTGTTCCCGTAGTCCGCGACATACACGTCGCCGGCCGCATCCGTCGCCACTCCGAATGGACTGTAAAACTCCCCGTCGCCGCTGCCGGACGAACCCCATTGAGTGAGGTACGTACCCGTCCCCGTGAACTTCTGGATGCGGTCGTTGCCGCCGTCCGTGACGTAGACGTTGCCAGCGGCGTCTGTCGCCACTCCAGCGGGAGCAAGGAACTCCCCGTTGCCATGGCCGAACGAGCCCCACTGGGTAAGATAGGTGCCCGTGCCGGTAAACTTCTGAATGCGGTTGTTACCACTGTCCGCGACATACACGTCGCCGGACGCATCTGTCGCCACTCCGAGAGGAGCATCAAACTCCCCGTCGTCGAGGCCCGACGAGCCCCACTGGGTGAGGTATATGCCCGTGCCGGTGAATTTCTGAATGCGGTTGTTCACGTCCGCGACATACACGCTGCCCGCGATGTCCGTCGCCACTCCGAATGGACCGTAAAACTCCCCGTTGCCATTGCCGAGTGAGCCCCACTGAGTGAGGTAGGTAGGACACTGTGCTTGGGCCGCCGCGGGCAGATTCGAAGCGAAGCCGAGGGAGACAAGCGCGGCGGCTGAGCGCCGAAGCAATGAAGACATGTGCAAATCCTCCAAATGATCTCGCTAAAGACCGCACTGTACCGAACTCCCAGTCTTACCTTAGAAGCAGGACACGAGATGTTGCGGTTCCGTCAGGAGAACTCAATCTCACGAAGTATGTACCGCTTGCCACTCGCTGCCCTTGATCATCTTTACCATCCCAAATGACTTCTTGCTCTGCCGGAGACCACGGCTCGTTGTGCAGAGTCCGTACCTGGCGACCTCCGATATCATGAATTCGCAGGCTTGCATTCTTCAGTGATGGAGTCGAGATGCGCAGCGACACATTTCCAATCGCCGGATTCGGCCAAGCCCAAATGGCCACGGGAGGATCTTGTCCGCCAGCGTCACCAGGGATTTTCGTCCATGTGCATTGCACTGGCAGGATTCTGAGTCCTGCATCATCCGCTGCGATGTAGGCATGGTTGTTCGCAATGGCGATATCGGTAGCAAATCCCGTTGTGTTCCCTACACCAACTCCTTTCGGGTTCGTTGGATCGGAAACATTGATGACCTGAAGTCCCGAACCGAGATCCGCAACATACGCGAATCCCCCTAAGACCGCGACGTTGTGGGCATCTCCAGGCGTGTTGAAGCTCCCTACGATCTGAGGGTTTTCCGGATTCGATACGTTGATCAGCTGTAGGCCCGATTGTCCATCCGCAACATAGGCGTAGACTCCGGAAATAGCGATCCCGTCCGCAGAGCCCGGAGTGTTGGCGGTGCCAACGACGATTGGATCATAAGGATTCGAGATGCTGATGATCTTGAGACCCGAAGCACCGTCGGCTACATACGCGTAAACCCCTGAAGTCGCGACGGCATGAGCAAAGCCTGGGGTGTCGACATCCCCGAGGATGATGGGATTCTGAGCATTCGAGACATCGATTACCTGAATTCCGGAATTGCCATCCGCGACAAGAGCCTTGGAACCCGAGAGGGCAACGCCATAGGCGAGTCCCGGAGTGTCGACGCTCCCAGAGATCTGAGGATCGTTCGGCTTCGAGACGTCGACAACTTGGAGACCGAGTTCTCCATTCGCAACGTACACATGAGTGCCCGCAGCGGCGATTCCGAGGCCATAGTCAGCGAGCGAGACGCTGCCTACGATGGATGGAGCTTGCGGGGAAGTGACATCGATGAGCTGGAGATTCGGAGTGTCTTCTGCAACGTAAGCCATATTTCCAGAGACGGCCACGTGTCGGGCAATGCTCGGTATGATCAGAACTCCATCAACTGGAGGAATTGCGGGATTCGAGTTGTCGAAAAGCTGCAGGCCCTGTGCGCTGTTCGCGATACAAACGTGACGCCCAGAAGCGTCAACGCCTACGCCTATGTCTGGCGTGTTAAATGTGAAAGCAATCGCGGGAGTTTCTGGATTCTCGATATCGATGACTTGAAGACCGTGATCGGAATTCGCGACGTAGGCATATCTACCGGCCACCGCAACATCAAAAGAATAGCCGGAGATACTGACGTAGCCAGCAATCTGCGGATTCGTTGGATCCGTAATGTCGACAGTCTGAAAGCCGGCCTCGAAAGTGGCGATAAATGCATAGTTTCCCGATGCGGCGATTCCATACGTGTAACCTACTGGCTCAACCGAACCGATCTTTTGGGGATTGAGCGGGTTGTGGATATCCATCACAACAAAACCAACATAAGAGTCGAAAACGTATGCGTACGCACCCTGCACTGCTAGGGTAATTGCGTCGCCAAGTGTGTCCCCGGTGCCAATGACTTCTGGATTCTCCGGATCTGTGACGTCGACAATCTTGAGACCATCCTCCAATGCCGCGACGTAGGCATAAGAAGAGGACATGGCCACACTTAAGGCCTCAATAGGTACGATGCTCTTAATATGCGGACTCTGCGGATTCGCAACGTCGATCACGTAGAGCCCGGCATAAGTCGTGAGACAAACGATGTTCCCTGAAGTCGCAATCCCACGAGGATTACCCAGTGTGTCAACGCTTCCGACCAGTTGAGGACTTGTTGGGTCTGTGATGTCGACGATCTGCAGACCAGAGCCGTCAATTGCGTAAAGGTGGGTATTGGTAAGGACGGCGTCATTTGCCCAGTTGGGCGTGAGTATGGAGGCTTCCCAATGGAAATAATCTCCATAATCGACGCACGCGGCATTCGCCGGGCCTGACTTCCCAAGAAGAGTGGCGGTCAAGACCGCAATCCAGATGCGAAGTGCCCTTCCCATTCATCGATTGTCGCTCGATCGCACGCGCCAGCGCAACTCTACGGCTCCACGCGGAAAGGGCGGGCCGAGATCTCAAAGGCCGCAATGATGCTCTCCGACGTTCCTATGTCCCTTGATTGAGCGTGGCTCCACCAGCTCTGTCCATCAAATTGAAGTCGACTTGGATACCCCCTACACTTGGACCCAACTTCTGGGCCCGGCCGGCCCACAAGAATTTTCGGCGCTCCGGTCGAGGGAACCATGACACTGCAGGAATCGATCGCGCTTCGTTGCGATCTCGGAGCGAGGTTTACTCCCCGTTCCCCGCTCGTCACATTTGCGTCTCGTGCCATCGGAATCACGCTTCTTGCGGTCTGGCCGTTTCCCATCGGAGCCCAGACTGTGGACCAATCGACGTGGATTACAAATGGCAAGGTGAACGCGCTCATTCGCGCTGAGAACACAATCTATCTGGGCGGTCAGTTTACTTATGTCGGTCCGCATACCGGCGGGGGTGCTGTCTTGGATGTAAGCACCGACATCGTTGCGGCACCCATTGCCAAAGTCTCTGGAACCATTCATGCCGTGGCTCCGGATGGAAATGGTGGCTGGTATATCGGTGGCTTTTTCAGGGCAGTTGGTGGTGTTCCGCGCTCGAATCTCGCCCACATTGTGGCGAGCGGGAGTGTGTCACCTTGGAATCCAAACGCGGATGGCGGCGTCTTGGCTCTCGAGGTGAGCGGAGAAAGGGTTTATGCAGGGGGAGTCTTTCAAACCATGGGCGGAGAATCGCGCCCCTGGGTTGCCGCTCTTGACGCGAAGACCGGCGCTCTCACTTCTTGGAACCCAGATGTTTGGGGAGGACTCGTTTCCGATATCGAGGTGAGCGGTTCAAACGTCTACATCGCAGGAGGCTTCGTCACCGTTCATGGGGAAAAGCGCAATCGTATCGCCGCGATCGATGCCTCGTCAGGTCTCCCCACGAGTTGGAATCCGGATGCGAACGAGGCCGTCTATAGGCTCGAGGTCAACGCAGACCGGATCTATGTTTCGGGGAGTTTCACGAACATCGGTGGTGAGGACCGAACTTACACGGCGGCGCTTGATCTGGAGACAGGGGCCGCCCAACCTTGGGACCCGCATTCGAATGGCATCGTCAGTGCCTTTCACTCGTTCGGAAAGACCGTTTATGTCGGCGGAAGCTTCACCAGCATTGGGGATGAGAATCGTAATCGAATCGCTGCGCTCGATGCTGAAACTGGCTTGGCTACGTCCTGGGATCCGAATGCAGACGGAAATGTGTCCGCCCTTGGGTTCACTGGATCCACTGTATTGGTCGGCGGTGAGTTCAACAACATCGGCGGTGAGGAGCGATGCTCGATTGCCGCACTGGATGCCGCGACAGGTCATGCCTCCGCTTGGAGCCCAGAAGCCAACGGAATCGTCTATGCGTTGGTGGTTGATGGCAAAGCCGTTTATGCAGGCGGCAACTTAACAAGCATTGGAGGGGAGCGGCGGAACAACATCGCTGCGTTCGATGTCTTGACGGGCGAGGCGACGAGCTGGAATCCGAATGTCACCGGCGGCGAGATTCACTCACTCGCCATGCGCGAAGACAAGCTCTACTTGGGCGGCACTTTCAGCCATATCGGCAATGACGAGCGGCGGGACATTGCGGCCGTGGATCTTTCGACCGGGAATGCCACGAGCTGGAACCCCACTGCGATGTTCAGCGTCTATGCTCTGGCCTTCTCCAAGACGACGCTCTACGCAGGCGGCTTCTTCGAGAACGTTGCAGGCGAAATCCGCAAATTCCTCTGCTCCTTCGATGCCTCGACCGGTGCCCTTACGGACTGGGATCCAAACGCGGATTTCATCGTCAGAGCTCTCGCGGTCCATGGGCCTACCGTATACGCGGGTGGCGAGTTCACGAACATCGGCGGAGCGAATCGCAATCATATCGCGGCTCTGGATGCGGAGACCGGCGCGGCGACGGATTGGAATCCGAATGCGACCGGCAGCACTCTCCCCAGTGTCAATGTGCTTGCCGTGCATGGATCGTCTGTCTTCGCGGGCGGGGAGTTTACGAATATCGGCGGAATGAGTCGGAACAGTCTGGCTCGCCTCGATCTCGCCACCGGCGCTGCCACGGACTGGAATCCGAATGCCAATTCGATCGTCAGAACCTTAACGTTGAGCGATTCGAGGATCTACGTGGGCGGTGATTTCACCAGAATCAATCACGAAGATCGGAACTGCATGGCAGCTTTCGATGCATTGACCGGCGCCCTCACGAGCTGGGCCCCGAATGCAAGTGGCGGTTCTTTCCCCGCTGTCAATGCTCTGCTCGTGGACGGGTCGACGGTCTACGCAGGCGGCGACTTCACCGCGATCCGAGGACAACCGCAGCCTTATTTCGCTGCCCTCTCCACGATCTCCTTCGTGAGCCGCATGATGGACGACGTTCGCGGAGGAGGGCTAGGCGCGCAATCCTCATCCAACGCTTCTTCGATGAGTTTTACGAGCGTTCCAAACCCCGCGCCGCAGCGCGCAATCCTACAATTCGAACTGCCGGAAGCCGCAACCGTTACCCTTGAGATCTACGATGTTCACGGCCGTCGAGTGGCGACGCTTCTCGACCGCAAGGAGCTTTCGAATGGCTCGCACGAGGCGACGCTCGACACGCGAACTCTCGGAACAGGCGTTTACTTTGCCCGCCTGTCGTCCGCCGCTTCACAGCACCCGATCCGGAAGTTTGTTGTGCTTCGGTAGAATCCTTCGGCGAACTGCAGCGATTGGGCTGCGGGTTGGAATCTCGCGAAAAGAGGCCAACGTCACCAGGAGGGAATCACAGGAATCGATGGACCAGATTGTGCCCCAACCTTTGGATTCCACGAAAAACTTATCGAAGTAGCATCACTCGCGAAGTCGCCGTTCCTTCGGAACAATCAAGGCGGACGAAGTACGTGCCGCTCGCCACCGATCGGCCTTGATTATCCTTTCCATCCCAGACTCTCTCTTGCGTTCCTGAAGATTGCTCATCGACCCCGAGATCTCGAATGTTGCGACCGCGAATATCGAAAACACGCAGGCTTGCATGCGTCACGGCAGGGAATGCAAAAGTGAGGCGGACGTTCCCAACAGCTGGATTCGGCCAGACTCGCAAGATTCCCTCTGGGCTCACACTACTCATCGCATCGCCGAAGCCGGTCTCCGCAGAGCTGCATTGACTCGGAAGTACCAGGAGGCCCGACGCCCAGTCGGCGACATAGACTTGAGTGCCGGAAATGGCAACGCCAAATGCTTCCTGCGGCGTGTCCAGACTTCCTACGATCCGGGATTCCAGGGGATTCGTGATGTCGATTATCTGGAGTCCGCAAGCCCGATCTGCCACGTACGCAAAATCCCCAGACAGCGCAACGGATTGCGCAAGTGTGGGCAGGTCCACGCTCGCGACGATCTGCGAACTCGGTGGATTCGTGATGTCGATCACGTTCAGACGCAGGCCAACAACGTAGGCATAGGTACCCGAAATGACAATGCCAGCTGCTCCGCCGGGCGTGTTTACACTACCCACGATTTGCGGACTCTGAGGACTCGTGATGTCGATCACTTGGAGTCCCGATTGATAGCCTGCAACGTAGGCGTAGTTGCCAGAGACCGCAACGTCGAGTGCAAAGTTCGGCGTGTCCACGCCACCTACGATCTGGGGATTCAGAGGGTTTGTAATGTCGATGACCTGAAGTCCCAAAGTGTGGTCGGCAACGTAGGCATGTGTACCCGAAACCGCGACACCCATTGCTGAGCCCGGCGTGTCCACACTCCCTACAATGGCAGGGCTGAATGGATTTGTAATGTCGATCACTTGGAGTCCTGGAAGTTGGTCCGCAACGTAGGCGAAGTGGCCAGATAGGGCAACATTGCGCGCGCCCGGCGTGTTCCCATTACCTACAATCTGGGGACTCTGGGGATTTGTAATGTCCATTACCTGGAGGCCTGAAGTATCTGCCACATATGCGTAGGCGCCTGCTACAGCAACGTCGAACGACATCCCCGGCGTGTCCGCGCTTCCCACGATCGAAGGGCTTGCGGGATTTGTGATGTTGATCGCTTGGAGTCCGGAACTGTAGACCGCAAGGTAGGCGTGGGTGCCAGACAGCGCAGTGCCGGCACTGCCAAGCCACAAGGAAGGCGTACCCACCCGCCCCACAATGTGCGGACTTTGTGGGTTTGTAATGTCCATCACCCGCAGACTATATTCCCCGCCATTCGCCGTCTCTTCAAACTCCGAGACATAAGCGTAGGTGCCCAACACTGCCACACCATACGTATTCCCAAATGGGTCTCCCCCCGCGAACACAGGGTTTTGGGGATTTGAAACGTCAATGACACGAAAGCCGTAACCCTGGTCAGCGACGTAGACGAACGTTCCCGAAACAGCGACGTCCCATGCATACGGCGTGTCACGTCCGCCCACGATCTGAGGATTCTGCGGATTGGTGATGTCGATCACCCGGAGCCCGAATTCTGCGTCCGCGACGTAGGCATAATTACCGGAGACAACAACACGGACGGCCTTATTGGTGTCCACCCCGCCCACAATCTGGGGGTTTTGGGGATTCGTGATGTCAATTACCTGGAGTCCAGAAGCGTCATCGGCGATGTAGGCATGGACGCCAGAAACGGCAATGCCACTCGCCAAACCTGGCGTGTCCACGCTCCCTACGATCTGGGGACTCTGCGGATTCGCGACGTTGATAACCTGAAGTCCAGATTCATAGTCGGCGACATAGATGTAGGAGCCCGACATGGCAACGCCATATGCATGGCCCGGCGTGTTGGCGTTCCCAACAGTCTGCGGACTTGATGGGTCGGTGATGTCGACCACTTGGAGGCCAGAAACGTCATCGGCAACGTAGGCGTGGGTGTTCGAGATGACTACGTCGCGCGCAAGTCCCGGTGTGTCTACGCTTCCGTCAAAATGCAAGTAATCGCCGTAGTCGATGCACGCAGCGTTTGCTAAACCAAAGGCGCACACGAAAACGGTGGCCGCAAGGGCGATTCCAAAACCGCGGATCCCTCGCCAGCTCAGAGCAAACGCCAAAGACTGGAGAACTCGCATCGCTGCGCCTCCTTTTTGAGGTTTTGCCGGCGGAGGGCTTGACTCAAGGCTACTCTTGTTGTGCCCCTTTCGCAAGCTCCAGCGAAGACATTCGCGTCAGTGCGCAGAGTCGCGAGATCGCGAAGTCTGGAGGATTCCTTGAAGCTCTCTACTTCAGACTGGTACCCTTTTCCTAGCCGGCCAATGGAGATCTCGTTGAACCACTCTTCGAATACCCTTCGCCGATTTCTGACCGCTCTTTTCGCAATCCCTGGAACTGCAATTCTCGCCTTTGCTGCCCAAGCCACAACGATCCAAGTTCCCGGAGACGCCCCCACAATTCAGGCCGGTGTCGATCTCGCTGCCTTTGGGGATACTGTTGAGGTCGCCTGCGGAACATACACTGCAGGAGCAATTCTCAAAGACGGCATCGTAGTCCGAAGTGAGACAGGGCTTCCCGACTGTGTCTCGATTCGAATCAATGGGAACTTGACCGCGTTTCGTTGCGTCGACGCGTTTTTGGGGATCAAGCTCGAAGGAATCCGGATGATTGGAGAGTCCGGCTTCAATCGAGGCCTCTTCTGCCGCCATTCGACCGCGACCATTACCAATTGTGACGTGCAGGGGTTCGCTCGAACCACCGACGAAGGAAACGGTGACGGGGCCGGAATGAGAATCGAAGCGGGTTCTTCCGTACTTCTGGATCATTGCGAGATCGCAGACACGTTCTCAGATATGGGAGCGGGCATTCATTGTCTTGCGTCGTCTCTATCCATGGAGGATTGCGAAGTCCAACGCAATGTGGCGTATTTGGAAGGAGGTGGGATTCAGACTTCAGCTTCGGTTCTGGACATTCGCAACACGCTGTTCGAAGAAAACAGCTCTCCTTATACAGCCGGACACGGATCGGTTCATGGCGGTGGAATCTCCGCTTCGGCGGGCTCCATGGTCACGATCATTGAGAGTACGTTTCTGGGGAACTCCGCCGGCTATTTCGCTGGAGCGATTTGCTCGACCGAGGGGACCCTGTCGGTCGCCGACTGCATCTTTGAGAACAACTCGACCGGCATTTCCAGCGCAGGTGCCATTCTCATGTCGGATGGAGTGGTTGAACGAAGCGTGTTTCGCTCCAATGCGGCGGGATGGAATGGAGGCGCTGTTCAGATTGCGAGCTCGGGTGCACCAATTCTTCGAGAATGCCTCTTCGAGGGGAACATCGGTCACTTCGGTGGTGCTGCTGCAGTCTCGATCGCCGCCGGCAATGTCGTGATCGAGTCGTGCACCCTGGTGAAGAATTATGGTGAAGGCGCGGGTGGCAGCACGATCGATCTCAGCAATTCGGCGACCCTTGAGCTTCGCAATAGTATTGTTGCCTTTTCAACTTCGGGTGCCGCGGTGAGTTGTATGGGTGCGAGCGCGATTTCGAGCACCTGTTCCGACATCTACGGAAACTTTGGAGGAGACTGGGTGAGCTGCGTTGCAGGACAAGAGAGCTTCAACGGCAACATCTCTGCCGATCCCTATTTTTGCGATACCACTAATGGCGAATATACGCTGCAGGCGAATTCTCCTTGCGCCCCCCCGCAGTCGGGCGCTTGTGGACTGATCGGTGTCTTTGGTGTCGGGTGCAATGCAGTTTCGGTGAATCCGCCAGTCAATCTGACGAGTTGGGGAGCGATCAAGGCGCTCTACAGATAGCCTCTCCCCAACCGCGCCCTGCATCATCGTTTCCAGCCCATCGAACAGATCGCCGTGCTGGCTGACGGGAAGAGGATTAGCTCCTCTTCAAGTGCCTGCCAAGGGTCCTTGGTGCGATCGACTCGCTGAACCTCGACTTCCTCGTGGTCCCTCCACGGTGCCACGAAGAGTCCATCATTTCCTCACTACCGATTACTGCACCAGTACGAACTTCTTCGTCTTCGTTTGGCCGTTGTATTCGCAGTGCGCAAGATAGACGCCCGCCGCCAGTTGGTGTGCTTCAAAGGTCTCGTGATACGTGCCGGCCAGAGCGTGTCCGTGCATCAATCTTCCCACCTCCCGCCCCGCAATGTCGACGATGACCAGCTCGACCTCACCGTCCTCAGGGATGGAGAAATAGATCTCCGCGCGCACTGAAGCAGGATTCGGAGAGATGGCGAGACTGACCTCCGGGCCTTGCGGTGGCGGTGGAGGCGGAGGTGGAGGCGGTGGAGCGCCGGGCCTACTCGTGTCTGCCGAAGCTGCAGCCAAATACGTGTAGTAGTAGTCATGATAATAAAAATATCCGCCTCCGACGAAGATCGTCGAGGCGCGTGGAGCGATCCCATGAATCGGCATATCGCCGTTGGAGTCGAGCTCCCACTCCGTCGTGAGCGCAGTTGGGATGTACACAGCGCCAGCGTGCCCAGTTCCACCGACATAAAGCGTGGAGTCCAAAATTGCCATGGAATGAATTTGCCCTACGGCCACAATGGGCGACCAGTCGGTCGCCGCTCCCGAGGCATAGTCGAGCTGCGCGAGACTTACGTTGTTCTTGCCGCCGATCTCCGAGTAGCTCCCCGCAACATAAAGGAAATCGTCCGCTGCGAGACTTGCCGATGTCCAGCCCACTGCGTGTGGATCCCAAGACGTTGCGGCGCCGATCTCGGAGTCCAACGCGACGAGTCCACTTCGCATCTTCCCGCCGATCTCCGTGAAGGAGCCGTCCACGTAAACAATCGAGTCATGAACACCAAGCACTCTTGCACTACCGTTCGGTCTCGGGTTCCAAGAAGTCGGCTCTCCGCTTTCAGGATTTAGCGCAGCAAGGCCATTCCGCGGCTGCCCCATGACCGTGGAGAAGTCTCCGCTCGCGTAAATCACATCGTTGCCGGCGATCAGCCGTACGTATGAAAACGAATACGATGAAGCTGAAGGATTCCATCCGGTGAGTGTCCGCGTCCGCAGATCGAATGCAGCCATTCTATTCCGGTCAAGACCACCAGCTTTCGTGAAGCTCCCGCCTACATACAAGGTCTCGTTAGCGAGCGCCATTGTCTCCACTCTGGAGTTCGTTGTGAAGGCGCCGGGAATGGCAGCACCGGTATTCGGGTTGATCTCTGCAATGTACCCGCAGTCCTCACCACCGATGCTGGAGAACGCGCCGCCCACGAAAACTTGCTCTCCCATCTCTTGAATCACTTTGACCACGCCATCAAACCTCGGTCTCGAAGGCCGCCAAGTTGTTCCAAGGCCAGTGGCGAAATCTACCGCTCCAACGCTGGAGTAGCTCGCGCCATTGATCGATCTGAAATCCCCGGACAAATACAAGGCATCTGCGCCCACCGTGATCCACGAGACAATGGGCCTGTAAAACGGATACTCACTGCCGACGAGATACGGATTCCAAGATGTGGGGATGGCCGTTGCGATATTGACCTCGGCGACACCAGTGCGGTCGAGATTGCGGACTTTCGTAAAGGTTCCGCCGATGTAAAGGCTCGTCCCACGAATCGCCAATGCGCCCACTCCCCCACCCTCGATTTGAGGATTCCATGGCAGCCACGAACCCGTCTGGGGATCGAGAGCAACGAGGGGCAAGTTTCCGTAGCCTCCCACATAGAGCACACCATCGTGGAGCAAGAGAGCCGTGATACCCTCATACGCACCGGGATTCCACGGGGTCGCGATGCCAGTTTGCGCGTCGAAGGCGGCGATGTTATCCCGCTCCACTCCCGGGAAGCCGTTTACGTAGTGGAAATGACCTCCTGCATACACAGCCGAGCCATCCGTTGCGATGCAAGAGACGGAACCGTCGATCCCCGGATTCCAGGAAGTTACGGTGCCGGTAGCGATGTCGATCGCGGCGACATGTTCTCGATTCTTTCCACCAATCTTCGTGAAGGTACCCGCCACATAGATCACTCCATCTCCGATCGCCAGATTGCGAATCTCTCCATCGGTCGTTTGAATGCTCGGATTCCAGTCGGAAACTGAAAGGTCGGATCGGAGGTGCGCAAGATTCGTTCGCGAAAGCCCAAACACTTGGTCGAACCACCCGGCGATGTACCAGCCTCCGGCTCCGTCCGAAACGATTGTGTAGACGTTGCCGTTCACGAAACCACTGGGAGAAAGGACCCTTCCATCCATCTTCTTGAGAAACGCTGCCCCATGAGTGGTTGGCCCGATGTAGTTGAACGCACCGCCGACAAAGATCGAGCTATCTGTGGCTACGACAGCAAACACCGGTCCGTTTGGTTGCCACACCTTTGGATTGATTTCCTGAGCAGGCACAGAAATTGGAATGAGGAAGGAACCGCCGGCGGCGGCAACCACAATCCGGAAGCACCGAAGAAAGGTCGGAAGGCGACGAGCTCGAGTGCAGATGGCAAATGAAAAGCGCGGAGGTCTAGACAGCCGTCCTTGAACCGGACGATGCATGAAATGAGCTCCAGCGGGGACTTGCTTTGGATTCGAGCGCAAACTGGGGTGAATGCGCCCGTGGAGGCGGGGACGAGGTAGATTAGCACAAGCTCGGATTGGGAGAAAGTCCACTCGCGGTGGTCTGGCCTATTAAGCGCAGCGTGCCCGCCCGTATCGCCGGGTAATCGGAAGGCACGCACCGGATCGCAGCGTGCGCGGAGTTCGCGAGCAACGCAACTGCGAGACGCTGTCTGGGCCTGAGGAGATTTGATCGAAGGACGCAGATGCTTCACAATCTCGCCTCGCGCCCATCTTCAGCGGAGGCAATTTGGCAACGAGAGGGAGAACAGCCCGCCCTCGACACGTGGATCATCGGCTACTGAAGATGGTGAGTGAGTTTGAACAGAGCCTGAAGAAATACCCGCTGATTCCGATGCGGACGCCCGACTCCTATCGGCCACCCAGCACCGCGAGATGACGGAGGCGAGGGAAGCGACCCAGGAGGAACGGAATGGCAAAGACTCAAGACAGCCCCACACAATGAGACGGACTGTGCCGAACACCAGCGGTTCGGCGGCTCGCCTGCTCGATCGGAGACGTTTTCTGCTCGGATGCACGACCTTGGCAGCCGCGTCATGGCTGGGCGGCGTCGTCCCGCTGCAGGCCGCTCAGGTCCAGCCGCGGCCGGCGCAGTCGCGACCGAACATTCTGTTCATACTCTCGGACAACGTCGGCTACGGCGTGCTGTCGTCGTACAACGGTGGTATTTCCGATACGCCCACACCGCGCATCGATTCAATCGGTGCCGAAGGGCTGCGGCTGACGAATTTCAACGTCGAGAATCAGTGCACACCAAGCCGAGCCGCGATCTTGACTGGACGCTTGCCAATCCGCTCGGGCATCGGCAAGGCGATCGCGGCCGGCGCACCCGGCGGCCTTCATCCCTGGGAGATTACGCTAGCGGAAATGCTCGGTGATGCCGGCTATCGCACCGCGATGTTCGGCAAGTGGCACCTCGGGGCAGGACAGGGACGCCTGCCGACCGATCAGGGCTTCGATGAATGGTTCGGCTGGGAGACAACCGACATCATTTACTGGTCGGGGAATCCCGGGATGCCGCTCAAGGATGTGGACTACATCCGCGAAGCGAAGAAAGGTGAGACGCCGCGCAACGTCCAGCTGTACGACGAGGCGACCCGAAGGCTGGTCGACCGGATGGTGACTGACCACGCCGTCGACTGTATTGCGAGAAACGCCAGGGGTGACAACCCGTTCTTTCTCTACGTCCCGTTCGCCTTTGCTCACCACCCGGCGCTCGCGCATCCGGACTTCAAGGGCAAATCGCCAGCAGGCGAGTTCGGCGATAGCCTGCTAGAGCACGATCACAATGTCGGACGCCTGCTCGATGCCCTGACTGCGGCTGGGATCGCGCAGAATACCGTGGTGATCTGGGCGAGCGATAATGGGCCGTCACCTCTCCCGACGGTTACGCCCTGGTGGACGATTGGGGATGCCGGCCCGTGGCGCGGCGAGATCGGCACCGTGCTGGAGGGCAACATCCGCACGTCCTGCCTGGTGCGCTGGCCCGAGCACATACCCGGTGGACGGACCAGCAACCAGATCGTGTCTGCCGTGGACCTCTTCCCCACACTCGCCCGGATCGCCGGCGGCAAGGTGCCGACGGATCGTCCGATCGACGGCGTGGACCAACTCGATTTCTTCACCGGTCGGCAGGAGACGTCCAACCGCGAGCACGTGCTGCTCTTTCTGGGTGAGAAGCTCATGGCCGTCAAATGGCGGAACTACAAGATTCACCTGCAGGGCCTCGACCGTGTCGATGGTGTGTTTGAGGACTGGTCCTTCCCGCGTGCCTTCAATCTGGCGTCGGATCCGAAGGAACGCTGGAACATCATCTGGCAGAACACCTGGATCGGTGAGCGGGTTGGCCCGTTCGTCGCGGCCTATCAAGCGAGCGTGAAGAAATATCCGAATCTTGCGGCGGGTCAGCCAAACAATCGGCTACCTCGATACGGCAGAAAAGATCCGGCTGCGGAAACAGGGGCTGAGGGCGTGCAACACAAGCTCGAGTCGATCCGGCAATAGCAAGGAGCGGCGCGAGTAAGTTCTTGTCTGGCAACAGCGCGGATTATGGTGGCGCGGCCCTCGGTCCTAGCGACTACCGAACGCGCCGCTTCGGGTGGATGAGCTTCTCGGCATCGACCGAACTCAAGTCTTCGGTCGTCTTCTCCAGAAGTAGCGCCGCCAGCTGCATTGGCTTGATGCTTACACCCCCTTGCTTTTCTACTTTGGCCGCGATCGCTTCAAGCCGGTCGAGAGTGCGTTGCGTGAGCGGAACAAGGCGTCGCTCGGTCCAGCGGGGATCCGTTGGTCGCCCACCGCCAGCTGGTACACAGAAGCGAGACTCGATGTCCGCGAGGAGCTGTAACGCGCCGAAGTATCCGCCTCTTGCGGTGACCTTCCCACGCCGTTTGGCGCCAAGCCCCTTGGCAATCTTGTTCATATTCAGCTGCGCCACTTCTCTACTCCTCTGTGAAGTCGCGAATGGCGAAGTATTCATCGCGGATCACTAGGGCAACTTCACCTTGTCTCGCTTGTCGTCCCATCTCTCTACAGAATCTTCCAACCTCCGTCAGATTCCGGCGGTCCTGAATGTCAACCGGGGTTGCGTAGCAGTGAATGACGACTGGCTCATCCCTAACCAGGAATCCTCCCCGCTCGTCATCACGCCAAATACCCCGAGTTCGAGGATAAGCGGTTGCCCCTCCGAAGACGCGCCCGAATATTTCTAGCGCAGAGTCTACCCAATACGCCTGATCAATCTCCGTGGTCCCATCTCGCTCCACACTGGGGACAAAGAACACCAGAAGGACGCGTTTGCGTCCATCGCCAAAGACTCCTCGTCGCCCCCTGAAGTGCTTGCTCCGCCTCTTCCTTGCCACCGATCAATATAGTTCGTCCTTGAGATTTTGACAACGACGGCGGCTCGTGCAGAGAGTACCGAAAATCTTCATCGCTGGGACGTCCGGAGGGTCGGGATCGGTTTGTCTCCCGCCCCTCCGGTGCTCCACTTGATTATCGGCGCAGAACTTTAGCGACGCGATCACCGGAGCCTGTGCTGGCACGCACGAAGTAGATGCCAGGCGCCACACGACCACCAGTAACGTTCCGTCCGTCCCAGGTCACGTGAGCAGTCCCCGATGGAGCGATATCGCCACGGAGGCTGCGGACAACGCGGCCCTGTGCGTCGAAGACACGCGCAGAAGCAGTTTCTCTTCCACCGGCGTAAAACGTGACCGTCACAGCTTCATCCGATGGGTTGGGCACAACGATCACGCGACCGAGATCGGCGACTTCGAGCCCGTCATGCACTCCAGTTGCGCTCGGATTCAGGATCCGGTACCCGATGCGATAGGCGGCATAAGGCGACCCGATTTGAAACGCAGCGCATCCAAGCGCGGTCTGATTGAACGTCGCGGCGGTCGTCGGATCCATTTCGGGGACTGCGGGCTCGTTGATCACCGAAAACCCATCAAGGTCAATCAACGTCCCGTCTCCGCTCACTCGTGCGCCGTACACGTCTCCTACGTACGGCCCGTTCGGATCATCGTTACGGAAATCAGAAAAGAGCACAGCGTACTCGGATCCGTTCCATGCGGCGGCGGGCTGATTCTGCATACCTGGGGCCGGGGAAACATTGATCCCGTTCCCATCCAGCAGTGTTCCGTTCGCAAGGATTCGTCGGGCCCTCACATCATCGTTGTAAGCCCCAGTGGGATTATTGGCCCACAAGATGAGTGCGGCATCGGTGGCAGCCGCTACACATGGCTCCGTTTCGATGGTGATGCTAGTGGATGTGACGTAGAACTGCGCGCCCGCCGTTCCATTCGCATCCACGAAGTTCGCGGCGATGTTGGAATGGACGTCATCGTGGGTTGGATTTTCCTGCCAAGCAACCAGCCATCGATCGCCGAGTCGAGCGACGCTTGGGTGAGTCGCGAAATAGCTGCCCAGTAAGACCGGCTGCGAGTCCATCGGAAGACCGTCGTTCCCACGAACGCGCACCGCGTACGGGTAGCGGAAGTGCGGATTTTGCGCGCGAGTTGCGGTCACGAGAAACACTTCGTTCATGGCGGCAACGTCAGGCGCATCTCCGAGCATGACGAGCTGCGGAGTGGCGTCCATCAGCGTGCCGTCAGAGGCCACCCTTCGGGAGTAGACTTTTGATTCCGTAGCAACGCTCCAAGTTACCAAGTAGCGAGTCCCATCCCACGCGGCGGATGGACGCACGAAGCTCGTTCCGGATGCGATCTCAAACGGCTCTTGGTCGATGGGCGCTCCACTGGCATCGATCCGCTGACCGACTACGCGTGAGATTCCCGAGGTCTCGCTCAGATAGACTGCAAGATATCCATTCCCGTTCGACACGAACTCGGGACTGCGCTGCCGAGGCGCCCCCAGCGAAATGCACGTCACCGGGCCAGATGTTGCATTGGCCGAGATCGAGACGGCGAAGATGTCGTCTTTCAAGACCGGGAAACCTTCGCTCGTGTGCCACACCAAACGAGCTCCTCCACCTGCGATCGCGGCGATGTCTGGCTGGAACTGGCCGGCTGGTCCGCTACCCACAACCGTTCCGTTCGGGTCGAGCACTTGGCCGGAACTGGAGACTCGCGTGGTAAAAAGATCGTCGTTGAATCCGACACTCTGCATGTTGTAGGCCACGATCCACTGTTCGCCATCCCAAGCCACAGCTGGGTCGAACTGCGTATACCCGCTGACTGGCGATACAGGGATGCCAGCGGGATCAAGGACTTGGCCGGTATGCGAGACCCGTGCACCGTACAATTGCGCCCACCCATAGTACCGATCTTCGAACCAGGCCACGAAGAAGCTCGAGCCGTCCGTGGCCACGTCCGGTTGCTTGCCGCTGGTCGGGTTGAGCAGGTTTACGCGGAAAACGCCCCCGATCCGATCGAGGTTCGAGTTGAGGCGCTGTGCTTTCACTTCATCCGAGTTCTCGTTCCATACGAGGAGGTATTCATCCCCGGCGAAGGCGAGTTGCGGACCGATCGGATACGAGTTCCAGGTATCATGTCGAAGCGACTTCCCTCCCGGATCGAGGACAATTCCCTCGGAGGAAACTCGAGCTCCATCGAGGGTGAAGATGCCAGCCTGTTGATCGAGGTCGCGCCATGCCACCGCCCAATTGGATCCGTCGCTTGCAACACAAGGCCAGTAAAGTCCACTCGTCGTCGGGTCGGTGTCGATGACGATGGGCGGATTGTCGAGCACGGTCCCTTCAGGGGAGACGCGGGTTGCGTAGATATTGATGTTCGCGCAGCACGCCAGGCCGGACTGGCCCATCCACACGACGAGCCAGTTTTGTCCATTCCAAGCAACGGCCGGAAAGCCTTGGTTGAGGTTTCCACTGTTCACGACGATCGGGATTGCATCGACAAGATTGCCTGCTGCGTCGATACGCGCAGCATAGATGTCGCGCATCGTCCCCGTACCGGGCAGCAGAAACGGACCACCCGTGAAGGTCGAGAGGGATACGACTGCTGAGCGCGCGTCTGTCCAAACAGCGAGGGAGTATTCCTCACCCATCGCAATCGCCGGTTGCTCCTGCAGGCCGGCTGCGGGGCTCAGCTCCTCGTCCCCAGGAAGAAGTGCGGGCGGCGATAGGTTTGGACTATCCGCCAGAGAGATCCCGCAGGCCAGCATTGAGATCACGACAGCGGCTAGGGCTTGCGTGCCGGAAACTGCTTTCCACGTGTTCATTGGAACTCTCCTCTCCGCCTTCTGCCGACGGAGTAGCCATCTGGCAACTGAGTGGGGGTGAGTTGCCTTCCGTGAGCCGACTCCGGCTCTGAAAATCTACGAGCGAGCTCGTCGCCGTATGCATGACCAATACACAATGTTTCGGACTGCTCCGTGTATGACGGATGTCAGTTGGTTTCATCTATTTTCGATGGGCCACTTTCGGGGGGACGACGCCGATGTCTTCGAATCGATGGAGGAGGTGCGGCAAATCACAGACGAGTGTACTCTAGTGTCGCGTGCGTTCTTTCCGGGAGAAATCGTGGAATTCGAAGAATCCGAGCTCATCTACGACTGGAACAAGCCGCCGGGATTTGGCTTCCGCCACAAGAAGAGCTTCCAGCTCAACGACGAAACGCTGCGCGACGGACTGCAATCCCCTTCCGTCCGGGATCCGGCGATCGAGCAGAAGCTGCGCATCCTGCACCTCATGGAAGAGCTGCATTTGGATGCCGCCGACTTGGGACTCCCCGGAGCTGGAGTGCGCGCGATGGAGGACATCGAGCGCCTCGCCCAGGAGATCGTGCGCTGCAAGATGCGCATCTCCCCGAACGTCGCAGTGCGCACCGTCGTCTCTGAAGTGGAAGCAGTGGTGCGCCTTTCCGAGCGCGTGGGCATGCCGATCGAGGCCTGCACGTTCATCGGTTCGTCGGCGATCCGCCGCTACACCGAGGGATGGGAGATCGATCACATCCTTCGTCTTTCCGAAGAAGCGGTTCGCTTCGGCGCCGAACGCGGAATTCCGATGTGCTATGTCACCGAGGACACGACGCGCGCCGAGCCGGAGATCTTGGATCGCCTGTATTCGGCGGCGATCGCCGCGGGGGCGACGCGCATCGTCATCGCCGACACCGTCGGTCACGCCACGCCGGTCGGCGTGCGCAATCTCGTGAAGCACGTTCTCGCCATCGTGAAACGAAGCGGCGCGGATGTGAAAGTCGATTGGCACGGCCATTCCGATCGCGGCATTGGCATTCCCAACGCGATGATGGCGATCGCCTCGGGAGCGGATCGCATTCATGCCACGGCCCTCGGCGTCGGCGAGCGCTGCGGCAACGTGCCCATGGATCTTCTCCTTGTGAACTTGAAGCTGGAGGGGATTCTGGACCGCGACCTCTCCATGCTGCGCCGCTACGTGGACGAAGTCAGCGTCGCCACGGGCGTGGACATCCCCCCGAACTATCCCGTGTTCGGGGAGAATGCGTTTCGCACGTCGACGGGCGTGCATGCCGCGGCGATCGTGAAAGCGCGACGCAAAGGCGCAGCTCGGCTCGCCGATCTCGTGTATTCGGGCGTCCCCGCGTCGATGTTCGGATCGGAGCAGAAGATCGAGATCGGTTTCATGAGCGGCAAATCGAACGTGGTGTACTGTCTCGAATCGCGCGGCATCGACCCGGACGAAGCGCTCGTCACGCGCATTCTCGAGGAAGCAAAGCGCGCCAGCTCGGTCTTGAGCACCCAGCGCATCGACGAGATCGTCGCCGCTTATCGTCGCGGCGGATCGCAGTAGCAGCGCCGGTCCACCGGCGTCGGATCCACCAAAGCAACTCCCGCCCCGGAACCCACTCCCTCGAGCACGCGCTCGAGAGATTGAATGATCTCCGGCGTCGCATCGGGGCCCGGCGGAATGATGAGCGTGCGATGCGGGCGAATCACCTCGACCGCGCGGCGCCACGCGGCGATCGATTCCGCATTGTCGTTTTCCCCCGGCCGGACCTCGATTTCCACGGCCACCTGAGCGCGCGACTCGCGGCGCAGTGCGGCGATTCCCGCGATGTGCCGGTCGATCGCTTGACGGCGGCCGTGCGGAAAGCCGCCGCCATTTCCGCCGGGAATGGTGAGCGCGGGAAGCCAGGCCACGACCATCTCCGCTTCGTCGGTGTCGCGGCGGGCGTCGCGATCATGGAGGAGAGCGCCGTCGGTCAGGATCACCGTGCCCAAGTGGGCCGCAGTGCGCAGCCGGCGCAGGAGGG
>Ga0111539_10001980_pt1 | contig 27346 bp, 30 predicted proteins | sample RhiMethybrSRZTD1_FD_79667 | JGI IMG/M metagenome (GOLD analysis project Ga0111539, IMG submission 79667) | Populus rhizosphere microbial communities from Tennessee, USA - Rhizosphere MetaG P. TD hybrid SRZTD1 (version 2) (version 2) | ecosystem: Host-associated > Plants > Roots > Rhizosphere >...
CAGCGCTCGTTTCTCATCCACGAGCCAGGGATGGTCGGCCTCGTCGTAGGCGCCCATCGGACCGCCCATCACGACGATCGCCGGAAAGTCGCGCCAGTCCGGGAGCGGGTCGCCCTCGTCCAGCTCGACGCGCGTCACGTCGAGGCCGCGCGAGCGCAGCTCGTCCTCGAACGCCGCCGGCGGCTCGCACGCGATGTGCTGGAGGACGAGGAACGACGAGCTCAAACCAGCGCGACCCTACCGCCGTGAGTGCCAGTACGCCACGGCCGCCACGGGGCGCTCCGCCAGCACGGTGCCGTGCGCGTCGTACGCCGTGATCGTTCCGGGCGTCATGAGGTCGCCCTGGCGGTCCCTCGGGACCGGGTAGTCGAAGCGGTCGCCGCGCGGCTCGAAGGTCGCGGCCCTCCCGTCGGGGTAGCGCAGCGTCAGGTGATCGACCCCCTGCACGTACAGCGCTCCGCGCACGCGCAGGACCAGCGTCAGGTCCGACCCGGTGCTCACCGTGTCCAGCTCGATCGGGTCGTGCGGACGCTCGGCCTCCGTGGGCGGCGTGATCGCGTCGGTCGGGATCACCGCCTGCGCCAAGCGCTCGCCGTCCTCGCCGCGTGCGACGAGGAGCAGGCCGCGCCGGTGCACCGCCGCAAGGTGTTGGCTCGCCACGTCGGCCACGTAGAACCCGCGCTCGCCGAGCGAGACGAAGTCCGTGCCGCCGTCGGGATAGACGAGCTCGACGCCGGCGGCGCCCGGCTTCGCCACCCGGCCGGACACGGTGACCGGGGAGTCGTCGGTCACCGGGTCGGTGAAGGGCACGGTCACCGACAGGCCCTCGGCGTCGGCGTCCGTCGAGCAGACGGCGCCGCGCGGCGGCGCGCCGCGGGTCACGAGCTCGGCGCAGTAGCCGCCTCCGGCGAGTTGCGCGTAGTAGACGACCGAGTCGCCGGTGGCGGCCACCGCGCGCGCACTCTCCACGTCCGGGTTGAGGCGCAGGTCGCGCGGCATCCCGCGGTCCACGCTCTCAAGGTCGTGCCGCACGACGGGCGGTGCCGGCGAGCCCAGGATGTCGAACCCGGCCACGGCCGCGGTGCCGCCCAGCGCGAGTGCGGCCGCGGCCGCAGCGGCGATGCGCGCGGTGCGGCGACGCGCCCGGCGCCGAGCGGCCAGCCGCCGCGCGGCCGGCATCAGGTCGGCGAGGATCGCGTCGAGATTGGGCGCCAGCGAGTCGCGTGCGTTCACAGCCACACCCCTTCGAGCCGGGATCTGAGGATCTGCAGGGCGCGGGACACGCGCATCCGCGCCGCCGGCCCCGTTATTCCGAGGCCGGCGGCCACGGCGCCGAAGTCGAGGTCGGAGACGATCCGGAGCTCGAGCGCGCGCCGCTGGCCGGCGTCGAGCCGGGTGAGCTCGGCGGCCAGCATGCGCGCCAGCTCGGCCGCGTGGGCGCGGGCGGCCACGTCGTCCCAGTCGGTGTCGTCATACGAGCGGGTGGAGATGCCGAGCCGCTCGGTCGCGCTCCGCTCGAGCCGCGCGCGCCGGTGGTGCTGGCGCACGAGGTTGCGCGCGATCCCCCATAGCCACGCCACGCCGGCGCCGGGCTCGCGGCCGCGGAAGCGGCCGAGGCCGAGCAGCGCCTGCGCAAACGCCTCGGCCGTCAGGTCGCCGGCCGCGTCCGGCGGCACCTGGGTGCGTAGCCAGGCGTGCAGCGCGGGCGCCCAGCGGCGGTAGAACGACTCGAAGGCCGCCGGATCGGTGCGCGCCGCGCGCAGCTGAGCGGAGTCCGTCACCACTGGGGAGGTGGCGCCACGCCCTCCTTTTGTAACTGCGACCGGAGGAAGGCGGCCGTACGCCGTAGGGCGAGCGACGCCGTGGCCGCGTCGTAGGCCTCCGGCCGGTCGGCCTCCGCGAACCAGTGCCCCACTCGCGGGTAGACCTCGAAGCGCACCGGGCGGCCGGCGTGCCGCAGGTCGTCCTCGAGTGAGCTCACCTCCTCGGCCGACTCCCACTCGTCGTTCTGGGCGAAGTGGCCCAGCACCGGCGCGCGCTGTTCCGCGTGGTCGATGCCGCTCGCGGTCCCGTAGTAGAGGACGACCGCCCCGACGTCCGCGTGCTTCGCGGCCAGGTCGAGCGCAAACCACACGCCCATCGAGAACCCGACGACACCGACGGGCCAGTGCGCCGCCGGATGCGCGCGCAGCCGGTCGAGGCCCTCGGCGGCGCGCCGGGTCGCGGCCTCGTCGTCCAACTCTGCGGCCAGCGCCTGGGCCTCCTCGACCGTCCGCGCCGTCCGCCCGGCGCACAGGTCCGGCGCCAACGCCACGAAGCCCTGCTCGGCCAGGCTGTCGCAGAAGCGGCGAATCCCGTCGCTGAGGCCCCACCACGCGTGGAGCACGAGCACGCCGGCGCCGCCGCCCGCCGGGGCGGCGACGTAGCAGGGCTCAGCCTGCACTGACCCTCGTCACGCGCACGCCCATGCCCTCGACCTTGCTCGGCAGGTCGAGATGGAGCCACCGCGAGGCGCGCGCCGGCAGCGTGGAGACGATCACCTCGTCGAAGCCGTGCATGTTGAGCGCGTCCTCGACCGCGGCCACCGGATCGTGCGAGCCGATCATCCCCGCGACCTCCGAGCCGGCGGCCCTGCCGAGCACCGGGCAGGCGGTCTCGATGACGTCCTTCGCCTCGCGCCAGCCGTGGTCCTCGGGGTCGACGACCCTGTGAAGGCCGTGACACGGCCTGGGAACCAGGAGCGCGAACTGGCACGGGGACAGGGCGGCCCGGCGGCGGACCGCCTCGAGCAGTGGGGGGCCGGCTGCCGTCCGGCATGCGACGAGGAGCACTCGGTCCATACCTCCACTACGTCCGGGCGGCCGCCGGCGTTCCCCGTCACGCGCGCCTCGCGATCGCCTCGACCGCCTCGACGCCGTGCCGGACGTCGTCGGCGCGGTTCGCCACGCTCGGGCCGAAGCGCACGTAGCGGGTTCGGTATGGGGTCACGCTCGCCACCACGCTGTGCTCCTCGCGCAGTCGGTCCACCACCTCGCCGGGGTCGATGCCCCTGACCTCGCAGCACACGAGTCCCGCGGACAGCGCCTCGTCGCGCGGCGTCCTGAGGCGGACTCCGCCGATGCCGGCCAGCCCGTCCTTCAGCTCCGCGGCGCGGGCGTGCGTGCGGCGTGCCACCTCCGCGAGGCCGCCCAGCCCGGCCTGGACCTTCACGGCCTCGGGCAACGCCCAGCGGTGTTCGAACGAATGGAAGCCGCCGGGAGTCATCAGCGCGCCCGGCGGCGCGTCGTTCGGCGGGTGGCCCTCGATCCATGCGCCGTAGACGCGCGGGTCGAAGGACGGGATGGTGGGGGCGAGGCGGCGCCAGGCGTGCGGCGCGGCCCAGACGAAGCCGGTGCCGCGCGGGCCGAACAGCCATTTGTGGCAGCCGGAGGCGAGCACGTCGATGCCAAGGCCGGCCGGCGACGCGTCCTCCACGCCGAAGCCGTGCACGCCATCCACGCACAGGAGAATGCGCTCGCGCTCGCGCCGTCCCCGGTTGGCGTGGGCCACCGCGGCGGCGATCTCGCGCAGCGGCAGCTTCACTCCGCTCGAGGAATGCACCCACGTGAGCGCCAGCGCGCGCGTGCGCGGGCCGAGCGCGCGCGAGATGGCCGAGACGATGCTGTCGACGGACGCCGACTCCGGCTCGTCGTACAGGCGCACGCGCCGGATCGTCACGCCGTCGAGCTGCTCCCTCAGGCGGAGCGACTCGTGGGTCGCGAAGAAGTCGTGCTCCGAGGTCACAACCTCGTCGCCGGGGGCGAGGCTCAGGCGGGCGTACGTGAGCGAGACGCCCATCGTGGTGGAGTCGGTGAGCGCGACCTCGCCGGGCTTGACTCCGAGGTAGCCGGCGAGCGCCGAGCGCGATGCCTCCTCGAGCGCGACCTCCGCCTCACGCAGATAGAGGGCGGCGTTCTCGTCCAGCTTCCGGCGGTGCCGCTCGATCGCCTCGCGCACGGGCCGAGGGTGGCTCGCGAGGACGAAGGTGGTGAGGTTGACGTAGCGCGGATCGAGCTCGAACAGCGGACCGGACGCGGCGTCGGCCTGGGCGGCCGCGGCATGGCGGCCACCGTCGCCGTCGTCGTCGCCCGCGATCTCGCGCGCGGCGATGTATCCGCCCGCGGCAGCCAGCGCTGAAGCGCCCACCACCCCTCCGCCCGCCAGCAGCCGCCGCCTGGTGAGGCCGTCCTCGCCGGTCATCCGGTCAGGTTCCGCGACATCCCAATGATTGCATCATGCATGTATTCTGGGTCCCGGTGCAAGGGGAAGCGAACGATCGTTACGAGCCGCTCCCGGGCTTCTTCGAGCTGCCGGCCTGGTTCTGGCGGAAGCTACCGCGCGGCGGCAAGGTGGCCGTGGCCTGCCTCGGGGCCGGTCTCGTCGTGCTCGCGATCGTGCTCAGCCCGGTGATCCAGGACTCCAAGGAGCGGCGCGCGCAGGAGGACGCCGCAGACCGCGCGCGGCTCGCGCGCCAGGAGATCGCCGAGATCCACCGCGAGCAGACGCCGCGGTTCGCGCGCGGCGCGCCGGCCGGCCAGGATCTGGCCGCCCGCGCGGCGCTGGTGACATCGGCGGCGGCCTCCATCAAGGCGGATGCAGGCAAGCGGGCCGCGGCGGGCGAGTTCAACGGCCCGATCCTGCGGGTTCAGTGCCGCCCGTACCCGCCGGGCGACTCGGCGGTGCCGGCCGACCAACAGCCGTCGAGGGCAACCGGCCGCTACGGCTGCCTCGCGGTCACGAGCGACATTCCCGCGACGGCCGGCAACAGGGCCGGCGTCATCGGGCATCCCTACCGCACGAAGATCGACTTCAGGAGCGGGCGCTACGCCTTCTGCAAGATCCGCGGCCGCCCCGGCGAGCTCGCGGTGCGCGCCAATGACCTGGTGCGGGTGCCGAAAGTCTGCGGCGGCTAGTCCCGCAGGCCGCGCTCGTCGATACCGCGTGTGACCGGGCAGCGGCCGTCGTAGTGGCCGCACGCGTGCACGTCGCAGTAGCGGCACACGCGCCGCGCGTCCGGCACGCCGTCAGGGATCCGGGCGAGGAGCTTCTCGTGGAGGCGGGTCAGCTCGCGCTGCTCCGCCGCCGACAGCACGCCGAGCACGCCCGCCAGCTCCTGCTCACGCCGGGCGAGGATCGCCTTCGCCCGGCGGTCGCCCTTCGCGGTGAGCCGCACGGACACCCGGCGCCGGTCGGGGCCCGGACGCCGCTCGGCCAGCCCCTCCTGCACCAGCCGGTCGACCAGCCGCACCACGGCGGACGCCGTGACGCCGAAAGCGTCGGCGATCTCGTCCAGCGGCCTGTCGGCGAGGTACGTGGACAGCGCCACGAGCGCGATCGGCGCGGATCCGCCGAGTCCGAGCTCGTCCTCTCCGGCCGTGCGGATCCGGTCGGACACGGCCAACCCGACTGTTCCGAGCAGATTGGCGCTTCGCGCCGCTGGTTGGCTCATGGCTTCGAAGAGGCTGAAGCGCCGGGCGGTCCCCCGGCGCTTCGGCACAGGCTGGAGGAGTTGATTTGAACAGTGGCGGCGAATGCCGCCCGGGCGACCGTACCATATCTATGACTGACTCAGGTAACGCTGAGCCGGGCACCACGCTGGACTACGCTGGGCCCATGGACCGCATCGCGCTGCTCGTCGTGGACGTTCAGAAGGGTTTCGCCGATCCCATGTGGGGCGAGCGGAACAACCCCGCCGCCGAGGACAACATCGCGGCGCTGATCGAGGCGTGGCGCGCGCGGGGCCAGCCGGTCGTGTTCGTGCGCCACGACGGCATCGAGCCCGGCTCGCCCTTCACGCCCGGGGAGCCGGGCAACGATCTCGACGAGATGCTCACCGGCGAGCCCGACCTGTTCGTGACGAAGAACGTGAACTCGGCGTTCCACGGCGCCCCGGACCTCGCCGAGTGGCTCCGGGAGGAGGGGATCGGGCGAGTGGCGGTGTGCGGCATCCAGACCAACATGTGCTGCGAGACCACCGCGCGGGTGGCGGCGAACATCGGGTTCGAGACCGACTTCGTGCTCGACGCGACGTACACCTTCGCGCTGCCGTCCCACGACGGCGGCACGATCAGCGCCGACGAGCTGGCGCGCGTCACCGCCGCGAACCTGGACCCCGAGTTCGGCCGCGTGGTGAGCACGCGCGAAGCGGTGGAGGCGCTCAACGGCGCCGGCGATGCGTGACGAGCAGGCTCCGAGCGTCGTCGCGGCGCTCGAGCGCACCGTGCACCGCGTGCTCGAGATGCTCGCGGCGGAACTGAAGGACCTGGGACTGACACAGGGCGAGGTGAACGCGCTCGCGCATCTCGACTCGCGCCGCGCGTGCACCGTCGCCGACCTGCAGGCCGCCACGGGGCAGCGAGCTTCGACGATCACCGGCATCGTCGACCGATTGGAGCGGCGCGGCCTGGTGAAGCGAGCGCTCAACCCGCACGACCGCCGCTCGTTCAGGCTCACGCTCACGCCGGAGGGGAGGAAGGCGCGCGAACGGGTGCGGCGGGCGTTCCGCGATCTCGACGGACGAGCCCTCGCGGCGGTGTCGGACCGCTCGGCGAAGGGGTTCTTCGAGACGCTGAAGGCTCTCGACGCCTTGCATGATACGAGATCGAATAGTACGATCTCGTAATGACTGACGATCAGTTTCTCCTCAGGTTCGAAGCACACGCCCTCGATGAGTTCTCCCATCGCGACCACATCCGGCTCGCGTTCGCCTACGCCAGACGCGGCGGCGTGGCCGCGGCGGTCGATGGCGCGTGCGGGATCCGCGCCTTCGCCGAGGCGCACGGCCTGCCGCGGAAGTACCACGAGACGATGACCGTCGCGTGGGCCCGCGTGGTCGGCCGGCTCGCGGTGGACAGCGCGCCGCTCCCGTTCGGCGAGTTCCTCCACGCGAACCCGCAGCTCCTGCGCCCCGCAGTCCTTAGCCCGCACTACAGCGACGCCCTGCTCCACAGCGAGCGGGCGCGCGCGTCCTTCGTCGAGCCTGACCTGGCGCCGTTGCCGGCGGCGTGAGCGGCTAGGCCGGGGCGGCCTGCGCCTTCGCCTGCTCGAACGACTCGGACACGCCCCTGGCGTTGGCGCCGGCGCCGACCTCGAGCACGAACGGCGTGCCGCGCACCGTGACGGTCACGGTCTTGCCTACGGCTAGTCGCTTCATCTCGATCGAGTCCACCTCGCTGAGTGGAGCGGCGCTCACGAGCTCCTTGACGTCCCCGCCGATGCCGAGCCCAACCGGGTTGCTGATCTTCAGCGAGAGCAGGCGCTGGTTGGTGACGGCCAGGGCCATGGGGCTCGCGATCTCAAAGCCCGAGTCCTCCGCCGCGCCCATGTTCTCCTGCTGCTGCTTGCCGCCGAGAACGCCCCCGACGGCGCCGGCAACGACGCCGCCCCCGGGAGATGCGTTGCTCTGGGTCCACCCGCGCGGACGCGCGACGATCGCGGCGAGAACCTCTTCACCGGGCTCCAGGAATGGGGCTGCGCCGTCCTTGATCTTCGCTTCCGCTCGGGCCATGAGCTCTCCTAGGTTGGGGACGAGGCGATCCTATGCCGGGCTCACCCGTTCGGCCACCTGAGGCACGACCTGGGATCAGCGTCGCGGCCGCGAAGGCGACGGCCACTGACACCGCGCCGAGCACGAACGCGGTCGTGAAGCCGTCCTCTGTCGGGAAGGCCGTGCCCGGCTCGACGTGGTTCGTGATGATCGCCGCGGCGATCTGAGCGCCGAACGCGCCGCCGACGGTGCGCATGATCGTGTTCATGCCGGTGGCCTCGCCGGTCTGGTACTGCGGCACCGCTTCGACGATGAGGTTCGCCATCGAGGCGAAGGAGAGCCCGATGCCGAGGCCCAGGAGCGCCACCGCCAGGACGATGTGCCACTCCTCCGAGTGGGCCAGGCTGAGCAGGAGGAAGCTGGCGCTCGCGCACGCCGTGCCGATCAGGAGCGGGACCTTCGACCCCACCCGGCCGGCCAGCGACCCGGCCAGCGGCCCCGCCACGAGCATGACCGCGGTCGACGGCAGCATGAACAGGCCCGCGCCCAGGACGCCCACCCCGAACCCGTAGCCGGAGGCCTCCGGCATCTGCACGAACTGGGGGACGAGGATGAACGAGCCGAACATGCCGAAGCCGATCAGGAAGGCCGTGAGGTTGGTGGTCCACACGCCGCGCAGCCGGAGAAGGTCGATGTCCACGAGCGGCTCCGACACGCGCTGCTCATAGAGCACCCAGACCACGAGCAGCACCGCGGCCGCCACGAACAGGCCGATTATCTGCGCCGAGAGCCAGCCCCAGCGGTTGCCCTCGCTCACGGCCACGAGGAAGGCCGTCAGCCCCGCCGACAGCAGCGCAGCGCCGCCGTAGTCCACGCGCGCGGGCGACTTGACGGGCGACTCGGGGACCCACAGGCGCGTGGCGACAACGGCGATCAGGACCACGATGAGGCCGAACCAGAAGATCCAGCGGTAGGAGAGGTTGTCGACGATCAGTCCGCTGAGGATCAGCCCACCGCCGCCGCCGATGCCGAATGTGGCGGAGATGAGGCCGATGCCCGTGGCCACGCGGTCACGTGGGAACTCGTCGCGGATGATCCCGAACGCCAGCGGGAACACCGCGCCGGCCGCTCCCTGCACCGCACGGCCCGCGATCAGAAGCTCGAGGCTGCTGGACAGCGCGCATATCAGCGAGCCCGCGGCGAACAGCCCGAGCACGACGACGAGCATGCGCTCCTTGCCGAACATGTCGCCGAGCCGGCCGAGGATCGGCGTGGCGATCGACGCGCTCAGCAGGTACACGGTCAGGACCCAGGTGGCCTGTGTGGGCGTCGCGCCAAGCTCGTGCTGGATCTCGGGCAGCGCCGGAGCCACCATCGTCTGCAGCAGCGCGTACGACAGCGCGCCCAGCGCGAGGACCGCGAGGGTGACGTTGTAGTGCTGTCGGACGGGCGCCGTGGTCACGCCGCGACGGGGGTGGGCTCGGGTTCGCGCACGTGCCGGCGAAGCGGCTTCTCGGGAATCAGAAGGATCAGCGCCACCGCCACCACCATCAGAGGGATGCCGAGCATGAAGACGGGGTGGATCGCGTGGGCGAGCTGGGCGGGTGAGGCCGATTCCGCGTCCGCGGGCAGGCCGGAGGTCATCAGGGCGCCCATGACGCTCACGCCGATGGTGCCTCCGGTGGTCCTGAAGAACTGGGTTGCGCTCGTCGCGATGCCGAGCTCGCTGCTGGGGACGGAGTTCTGTACGACGAGGAGCAGATTCTGCAGGACCAGTCCGAGTCCGATGCCGAGCACGACCATCGCCATCGTGGCCCCGCCGCGCGTGGACTCCGTGTCGAGGCCGCTCAGCAGCGCGAAGCCGGCGCCCATCACGACCGGGCCGGAGACGATCGCCCACCGGTAGCGGCCGGTGCGGGAGATGAGCTGCCCGCTGCCCACGCTCGCGCTCACGAGGCCGAGCATCAGCGGCGTGAGCACGAGGCCGGCATTGGTGGCCGATTGCCCAAGCACGCCCTGCACGAACAGCGGGACGAACATGATCGCCCCGAACATGCCCACGCCGACGGCGAACGACGCGGCCGCGGCGGCGCTGAAGGTGCGGAGCCGGAACAGCGAGACGGGGACGATCGGGCTCTCGGTGCGGATCTCGTGCCATGCCAGCACGGCCAGCACGGCCAGGCCGACGGCGAAGAGCGCGATCACCTCGCCCAGGCCGCCAGGCGCCTGCTCGCCCGCCCTCACGGTCCCGAGCAGCACGCACGAGACTCCAGCGGCGAGCAGCCCGGCGCCGGTGTAGTCGATGCCGCGCGCGCGGTCGGGGTGGGGAGGGATGCGGAGGGTGGAGAGCACGACGACCAGGGCCACCAGGCCCACCGGCAGCGACACGAAGAAGACCCAGCGCCAGTCGGTGTTGTCGGCGATCCAGCCGCCCGTGAGCGGACCGAGGATGGAGGCCAGGCCGAAGACGGCGCCGGTGAGGCCCTGCCACTTCCCGCGGTCAGACGGCGGGATGAGATCGCCGATGACCGCCATCGCCAGCGGGATCAGCGCGCCCGCGCCGAGCCCCTGGATCGCGCGCGCCACGATCAGCTGCGTCATCGACCCGGCGGTGCCGCCCACCACCGCGCCGGCCATGAAGACGACGATGCCGATCGCGAAGAACGGCCGCCGCCCGTGGATGTCGGACAGCCGCCCGTAGATCGGCACGGTCACGGTCGACGCGAGCATGTACGCGGAGAAGACCCACGAGTAGTGGGCGAGCCCTCCGAGGTCCTCGGTGATGCGCGGAAGCGCCGTGGCCACGATCGTCTGGTTGAGCGCGGCCAGGAGCATGCCGAGCAGCACGCCGGACAGCGCCAGGATCGTCGCCTTCGGCGACAGGAGATAACCGGGCCGAGGCTCGGTCACAGCTCTTCGATCACCGCTGCCAGCCGCCGCAGGAGGTCCGTGGCGACCCTCTGCTCGTGAGGCTCGACCGCCGCCGCCAGGCGCCGGCGGCGCGCGGCGTACTCGCGCTGCTTGCGGGTGAGCGCGTCGCGACCCGAGTCCGTGAGCGAGATGACGACCGCGCGGCGGTCGATCGGGTCCTCGATGCGCGTGACGAAGTCCCGCTGCAGGAGCCCGTCAACCATTCGCGTGGCCGTGGGGGCCGATATGCCGGCCAGCTCCGCGAGCTCGCGGTTCGTGCGCGGCCCGGACGAGAGCGGCTCGAGCAGGTGGTACTGCGCGAGGGAGAGGCCGCCGGGCGCGGCGTCGCTCGCCGCCCTGCCGCGCGCGCGGCGCGCGGCCCTGAAGAAGTCGTACAGCGCCTCGCTCAGCTCCTGCTCGGCGGATGGGGCCTGCGCGCGTTTGGTCGCCACCCCCAATACGTTAGCACTGTATTAGTTACATGCCTAAGTAAGTGGGAGCTCTTCCTCGAGCGTCTCGAGCACGTGGTCGGCGCCCGCCTCGCGAAGCGCGTCGGCGTCGAAGTGGCCGGTGGCCACCGCGATGGCGGTGCACTCAGCGGCGTGTGCCGCCTCGATGTCGAGGGGCGTGTCGCCGATCACGAAGATCTCCGAGTTCGGGACGTCGTCCCCCAGCGTTGCCTCGCCCCGCTCGACAGCGCGCCGGACGATGTCGGCCCGCTTCACGCCGGCGGTGGCGTAGGCGCCGAACGAGAACCAGCGCATGAGGTCGCCGCGGGAGAGCTTCACGAACGCGGCCCCGTCGCCGTTGCCGGTGATGAGGCCGAGCAGGTGCCCGTCGCGACTGAGCTGCCGCAGCCGCTCGGGCACGCCGGGCAGCACCCGGTAGCCCTCGCTCTGGGCGATCGCCTCGGGCAGGTGCTCGAGCCGGCGCTGGATGAGCTGGGCGAGCTCGCGCGGGCTGGGCTTGCGGCCCATCACGGCCTCGAACGTCTTCTCGCCCACGTCCGGGTCGGTCATCCCGGCGTCCGTGAACTGGCCGATGTCGGCCGGGATGCCGTGCAGCTCCTCGAATGCCTGCTTCCAGGCGACGGCCCCCGCGCCCCCGGTCGAGACGAGCGTGCCGTCGATGTCGAACAGGAGGATGCGCGGGGAGTCGTTCATCGGGTCAGGATATGCCGAGTCGGGAAACTCGCATCGGGCCGCCCCAGCGGCGATCATTGGGGGACATGGCGACGCTTCCACGGACGGAGCATCGGGTGGCTCGCAGCCTCGCGGAGACCCTCGATCCGCAGGAGGCGCTCGAGCGTGCGCTCGCCGCGATCGGCGACGGGCTCGGCTGGCGGCTGGGGGCGGCATGGGAGCCGCCACCGGGAGAGCCGGAGGTGCTCGTCTGCGTGGAGACGTGGTGCGCGCCCGGTGTGGACGACTCCGAGTTCGTGGGCGTCTCTCGCGAGCTCAGGCTCGCGCCCGGAGAGGGCCTTCCGGGGCGCGTGTGGGCGACCGGGGAGGCCGCGTGGATCGCCGACGTCCAGGACGACCCCAATTTCCCGCGCGCCTCCGCGGCTGCTCGCGCCGGCCTGCACGCCGCCTTCTGCTTCCCGCTCCGGAGCGCGCGCGGCGTGCTGGGCGTGGTCGAGTTCTACACCGGCGAGGCGCGCGCGCTGGACACCGAGCTGCTGGAGATGATGGCCACGCTGGGCGACCAGATCGGCCAGGCGGTCGAGCGGCGCCGCGACGCCGAGCACCTGCGGGCCGCGCGCACACGGCATGAGGCGATGCTGGAGGTCGCCCTCGACGCGGTGATCAGCATCGACGAGGAAGGCCACGTGCTCGAGTTCAACCCCGCCGCGGAGCGGATCTTCGGCTACCCGGCGGCCGAGGCGGTCGGACAGGACATGGCCGAGCTGATCGTCCCGCCGGAGCTGCGCGAGCGCCACCGTGCGGGGTTCGCGCGCTACCTCGAGACACGCGAGCCCGCGGTGCTCGACCAGCGCCTCGAGCTCACGGGCATGCGCGCCGACGGGTCGACCTTCCCGGTGGAGCTCACGATCACGCGGGTCGAGCTGCCCGACCAGGGCGGCTTCGCCGGGTACGTGCGGGACATCACCGAGCGCAAGGAGGCCGAGGCCGAGATGCGCGCCTCGCGCGCGCGGATCGTGGAGGCGGCGGACGAGGCGCGCCGCAATCTCGAGCGCGACCTCCACGACGGGGCGCAGCAGCGGCTGGTGGAGCTCGGGCTGCAGCTGCGGATGGCGCGCTCGAAGATCGACGCGAATCCGGTGGGGGCGGCCGAGTTCCTGGACGCCGCCGTGGAGGCTCTCACCGAGGCGACCGCCGAGCTGCGCGAGCTGGCGCGCGGCATCCATCCCGTGGTGCTCACCGAGGGAGGGCTGAGGCCGGCGCTCCGAGCGCTTGTCGAGCGCACCAGCATCCCGGCGAAGCTCACGGAGGCTCCGGACGGGCGCTTCCCGGCGGCGGTCGAGGCGGCGGTGTACTTCGTGGTGGCCGAGGCCCTCACCAACGCCGTCCGCTACTCGGACGCGAGCGCGGTCGAGGTGAGCGCCGTGCGGGTCGACGGGCGCCTGCGCGTGACGATCACGGACGACGGCCGCGGCGAGGCCGATCTCCTCGGGTCGGGCGTGCGCGGCATCGCCGATAGGGTGGCGGCCGTGGATGGAGCGCTGAGCGTTCGCAGCCCGGCCGGGCGCGGCACGGTCGTGAGAGCGGAGATCCCGTGCGAATAGTGATCGCCGACGACGCGGTGCTCCTCCGGGAGGGAGCCGCACGGCTGCTCGAGGACGCCGGGTTCGAGGTCGTGGGCCAGGCCGGAGACGCGGACGACCTGATGCGGAAGGTGCGCGCTCACAAGCCGGACGTGGCGATCATCGACGTGCGCATGCCACCGGACAACTCGGACGACGGCCTGCGCGCCGCGCTGTCGATCCGGCAGGAGCTTCCCGACGTGGGGATCCTGCTGCTGTCGCAGTACGTCGAGGACCGATATATCGGCGAGCTCTTGGCCGGTGGCACCGAGGGGGTCGGCTATCTGCTGAAGGACCGCGTCGGCGAGATTGAGCGCTTCACCGAGGCGGTGCAGCGGATCGGGCGCGGCGGCTCGGTCCTCGACCCGGAGGTCGTGGCTCAGATGGTGGGCCGCAGGGAGGAGCCGCTGAGCGAGCTGACGGACCGCGAGCGGGACGTGCTCGCGCTCATGGCCGAGGGCTACTCCAACCGGGCGATCGCCGAGACAATCTTTGTCTCAGAGCGCGCGGTGGAGCGACACGTGACGAGTATCTTCTCGAAGCTCGGGCTGGAGGCGACTGGGCAGGAGCATCGTCGTGTGCTGGCTGTTCTGCGGTATCTGCAGGCCTAGCGTCGCGCGGGAGGCCGAGCGGCTGGAGCTGTCTGACGGTCGGATACATGCCTCGATGGTGCCGGGGCGCAGGGCCCGCGACCACGGGGCTGCCCGCCAAGTGGGTGGCGGCTAACCGTCACGGCTTGCTGAGCACCTCGACGCCCAGGGGATTCGTGAGGACGACGAGTTCCCGCTCGCTCCCGCCGGGGTAGTGCACGCGGCAGCGCCTCACGGAGTACGCGGGCTTCGGGATGCGGCCGGAGCAGGTCACGTCAGCCTCGTCGTCGTCCGGGATCGGGAGGTAGCGCTCCTCGAGCAGGCGCTCCGCGGCGCGGCGCGACAGCGGCTCCTCCGACAGCACCGTGGGGCGCGGCGTCGCGGCCGTGGCCACATCGGCGGGGTCATCGCCCCCGCCGCCGCCGGTCAGGAGCACGGCCGCGGTGATCGCCAGGACCACGAGCACCGTCGCGGCCGCCCCGAGCGTGAGCGCGGTCCGGTCCGGCCGCGGAAGGTGATCAGCCGGCCCGCCGTCCTCGAAGAAGCGGTAGCCGCAGCGAGCGCAGGCACGCGCCCGCGGTGGTGCGGGGGCGTCGCAGCTCGGACACGTTGTGTCGGTCATGGGCGCGTGTGCAACGCACCCAGGCTACTCAGCCGACCTTGACGGGGAGTTTCATGGCCACCGGGGTCTGATTCGCGGCCGTCAGGCCAACGGTCAGGGCGGCGGGGAACTTCTTGCGGGCCCGGGTGACCTTCTTGGCGTAGGCCCGGACCAGCTTCAGCTTGAGTCGCCCGCCCGAGGCCTTCGAGCACTGCCCCTTGCCACTGGCGATGGTGAGGGTCTTCTTCTTGGTCTTGATCTTGAGCTTCGCCGCGGTCTTCTTCGTGATGGCGAGCGCGCCCTTGGCCGAGGAGTCGACGGTGCAGGTGTACTTCACCGTCAGGCCCTTCTTGAGCGCCGACTTCTTGAGGAGCGCTCCGCGCTTGAGACCGCTCAGGATGCCGGTGAGCACATCCGGCTTCGGCGGATCGGGAATGATCCCGCCGGGGCAGCCGTTGAGCGACCCCGCGCCGTCGGTGTTGGGGCACTTGTCGTCCCCTCCATAGACCCCGTCCTTGTCGGGATCGTCCTGGACGGCCGGCAGGCAGCCATTGGGCAGCGTCCCCTTGACCGTCGGGCACTGGTCGGTGCCATTGTTCGCCACGCCGTCGCCGTCCTGATCGGGGCCGGCGAGCGTGTGGAAGGTCACGTCTCTGTACGCGGGCCCACCGCCGCTGTACGTGAAGATCCAACGCATCGTGTAGGTCGTGTCGTCGTCATAAGCGAACGGCACGTAACCGTGGTTCGGCCCGTCGCTCTCGCCGGTGCCGAAGACCTGCCAGAGATCGTTGGTGCTGGGGATCGTGCCGTTCCAACCGGCCACGTCGTTGCAGGTCACGATCGGGGAGCCCGTTGCCGTGGCGCCCTCGTAGAGCGAGAAGCAGAGGTTGCCGGCCTTGAGGGCGCTGTAGAGATTGACGAAGAACTCGGCCCGGTTTTTCAGGCCGTCGGGCGCATCGTTCTTCCAGAAGGGAAGGGCACCGGGCTCGCGCCCGAAGTAGACGTACGGGTCGCCGCCTGCGCCGGCCGGGAACACGTTCGCCCAGACCGTGCTGAGCCCGGGGTTCGCGTACACGCCGGTGGCGTCGGTGAGCCAGTAGAAGCCGTCGGGCGGGCTGTGGCCGGCGCCGACGAGCTGCGCGGTCGACGTCACCGGCACGAAGATCCAGAAGAGCTGGCCGTTGGCGAGAGGACGGAAGCCGAACTGCAGCCCGCCCTGGTGGTAGGGCGAGATTGTGGGCTGCGAGGCGCAATAGGGCCCGCTCTGGTTGAGGAAGCTCCAACTCGCGTTGGTCAGGTCCTGCCACGGTGTCGTGGGGGTTGCGTTCCTCGGCAGGCCGTAGCACTTGACCTGGCGATTCGTGTCCACCTGGGTGTTCGGCGGCATCACGAGCGTCGTCACAACCGACGAGGAGCCCGTTCCGCACGGGTTGCCGGGGATCGAGACGAGGAACGCCGTCCAATAGGGATCGCCGACCTTCGGCACGGAGTCGAGCCCGCCGTACGACGCGATCCCGGAGACCATGACCTCGGTGTAGGAGCTGCCGAGAATCGCGGTCGAGCAGTTGAGGCCCGTCTGCTGGAGCAGGTCGCCCGAGATCCACTTGGAGTTCGCTCCGCCCACGAGTTGCGGCGGCTCGACGACCGCGTGAGCCGTCGCGGCCGGCAGGGCAAGTGTTGCGAGCAGCACGGCGGCGACGCGTGTGCATCTCCGGAGGGCCTCCACCGAGCGAGCGTAACCCGGAAAGGGGCTTGTCGCCAGCGTTGGGTGGTTCTGTGCGGGATTGCGGCCGGTTTCTACGGCCGCGGGTCGCCGATCCAGAACCGGGGGCCCGGGCCGCGGGCGCCGGCGCGGTCGCCGGGGTTGGTCAGGTGGCAGCGGCCGAGGGAGAGGCAGCCGCAGCCGATGCACTCGGTGAGGCCCTCCTTCAGGCGCTCCAGCTCCGCGATTCGCTCGTCGATGCGGCTGCTCCAGGCGGTCGAGAGCTTCGCCCAGTCCGACCGGGTCGGGACGCGGTCCGCCGGCAGCTTCGACAGCTCCTCGCCGATCTCGTCGAGCCCCAGGCCGACGCGCTGCGCGAACACGATGAACGCGACCCGCCGGATCACCGGCCGGTTGAAGCGCCGGTGGCCCGACGGCGCCCGCTCCGAGCTGATCAGCCCCCGCTCCTCGTAGAACCGAAGCGCCGACGTGGCCACGCCACTGCGTGCCGCCACCTCGCCGATCGTCAGAAGCTCTGCCATGCGAACAAACCCTCAACCACCCTCAGAAAAGGGTCAGACCCCTTTCTCACCTTGACTTCAAGTGCGCTTGAAGGTGGATGATATCGCCATGAGCAGCGAACTCGTGGATGCGCTTGTGGAAGAGGTGTCGAGCTGGGAGGGGGTCGAGCTCGCGACGGAGCCGCGCTTCGGCGGGCCGATGTTCCAGGTGGGACGCCGCCAGCTCGGACACCTGCACGACGCCGGGGAGCGCGGTGCCTTCGCGGACATCCCGCTGCCGCGGGCGGTGCGCGACCGGCTGATCGAGGAGGGCCGCGCCCGGCCGCACTCGGCGATGCCCGACTCGGGCTGGCTGACCGTGCCGGTGCGCACTGAGGCGGACATCGCCGGCGCGGTCGAGGTGTTCAGGCTCGCCTATGAGCGAGCGCGATCTGCTCGAGCTCCGCGGGCGTCCCGGACATGATCGTCCGGGCGTGCTCGGTCACGAGCTCCACGGGCCAGTCCCACCAGGCGGCGCGGAGCAGGCGCTCCACGTCCTCGTCGTCGTAGCGGCGCCTGATCACGTGCGCCGGGTTGCCGCCGGCGATCGCGTAGGGAGGGATGTCCGAGACCACGACGCTCGCCGCGGCCACGATCGCGCCGTGGCCGATGGTCACGCCGGGCATGACCAGCACGCGGTGGCCGAGCCAGACGTCGTTTCCGACGACCGTGTCGCCCCGGCTCGGCGCGCCCATGACGAGGTCCATGGTCCGCTCCGCCCACGGCTCGCCGAAGATCCCGAACGGGAAGCTCGACGGCCCGAGCACCGCGTGGTTGGCGCCCGGCATCACGAAGCGCACGCCCGCCGCCAGCGCGCAGTACCGGCCGATGATCAGCCGCTCGGGCCCGTGCGCGTACAGGAACGCCTTCTGCTCGAAGGCGAGCGCGTCGTCGGGATCGTCGTAGTAGGTGTACTCGCCGACCTCGATTCTCGGGTCAGTCACGAGCGGCCTGAGGAAGACCACTCGCTCCTGACCCGAGACCGGGTGCAGCACCGTGGGATCGGGCGCGCCCTCCACGGGCGCGAGACTAACCCCGCTCGTCCGCGGTCGCCACGCGTCGCGGCAGCGACGGCTCCACGCGGAGCAGCCGTGCCGGCCAGTGCGGCAGCCACCAGTTCCAGCGGCCCATCAGCGCGATCACCGCGGGCACGATCAGCGCCCTGATCACCGTCGCGTCGAGCAGGATCCCGGCGCCCAGACCCGTGGCGAACATCTTCAGGTCCGTGCCCGGGCTCGACGCCATGGCGACGAATGTCAGGAACAGGATCAGCGCCGCGCTCGTGACGAGCCGTCCGGTACGGCCGATGCCGGTGATCACCGCCTGCTCGGTCGAGCCGGTGCGGTCGTATTCCTCGCGCATCCGGGCCAGGATGAACACCTCGTAGTCCATCGAGAGCCCGAACAGGAACGCGAAGATCATCAGCGGCATCCACGACGGGATCGAGCCCGTGGCCTGGACGCCCCAGATCGCCTCCGAGCCGTAGCCGTGCTGCCAGACGAGCACGAGCACGCCCCACGCGGCGGCCACGCTGAGCACGTTCAGGATGATGGCCTTCGCCGGCAGCAGCAGCGAGCGGAACGCCCGCGCCAGCAGGATGAACGTTGTGATGGTGATCAGCGCGATCATCAGCGGGAAGCTGCCGTAGACGGCGTCGATGAAGTCCGCGTTCGAGGCCGGCTGGCCGCCGACCCTCACGTCGGGGCCGACCGCATGGGCCTCCTCGCGCACGCCGTCGAGCGTGTCGCCTCCCTCCGCGGTGCCGCTGTCGGGCACCGGGATCGCCTCGACGAGCGCGGTGCCGTCACGGCGCCACTGCGAGTCGGCCGGCGCGACCGCGCCGTGGATGCCGTCCACGCCGGCCACCGCCCGGGCCACCTGGCCCGGATCGGTGCCCCGCTCGACCAGGATCTCGTGCGGCAGCAGCGCGCCCTCGCCGATGCCCGCCTTCTCGAGCGCTACGAGGCCCGTGCGCGAGTCACCCGACTTCGCCATGGTGTTGGCGTCGGACGTGCCGAGCTGCAGGTCGGTCGCCGCCACGACGAGCGCGAGCACGACCGCCATGCCGGCGAGCGCCGCGACCCAGCGATGCCGCGCGACGAGGGTGGCCCAGCGCGTCCACGCGCGGCTCGCCTTGTCGTCAGTGCGCCGGTGCGGCCAGTCGAGCCGCGACCCGAGCTTCGCCATCACCACCGGCAGCAGCGTGATCGCCACCAGCACGGACACGAGCGGGATCAGCATGCCGCCGTAGCCCATCGAGCGCAGGAACGGCAGCGGCAGCGCGACCAGCGCCAGCAGGCCGATGGCAACCGTGATGCCGCTGAATACGACGGCGCGCCCGGCGGTCTCCATCGCCTTCTGAACGGCCTCGTCGCCGCTGCGGCCGTGCGCCCGCTCCTCGCGCCAGCGCGATACGACGATCAGGGAATAGTCGATCGCCACGCCCAGCCCGAGCAGCGCGATCAGGAACTGCACGATCGGCGAGATGGTGGCCACCTGGGTCAGCCCGAGCAGCAGCAGGAACGTGGTCATGATCGAGAAGAACGCCATCACGATCGGGACGATCGCCAGGAAGGACGCGAACACGAACGCCAGAACGGCGAGGGCGCCCAGCGCGCCCAGCATCGCCTCGAGGAGGAGCCCGGGCCCACCCGAGTCCTGGCCGCTGTCCTCGGCGAGCGCGTCGAAGCCTGTGAGGTGCACGGGCCGGCCGGCGACCGTCGAGTCCTTCAGCGCGGCGCTCGCCGCCTTCTCCGCCTGCGGGTTCTCACCGAATGCCGAGTCGGGGTCGGGCGTGGGGTAGATGACCGCGAATGCCGTCCGGCCGTCCTTCGAGAGGAACGTCCTGTCGCCGGTCGAGGCGTACGACGCGAGCCGCGAGCCGGGCAGTGCCCGCTCCAGCCTCTGGTCCACGTGCCTCAGGTCCGCCTTCACCTGCGGCGAATCGGCGCTCGTGCCCTTCGGCAGGGTCACGACCGGGATCAGCGGTGCGGTGTCGCCGCCCGTGCCGCGGTAGTGCTTGGCGATGTCGACGTTGGTCTCCCAGCCCTCCTTGTTGGGCACGGAGAACTCGGGGTCGAGGGCGTCTGTGGCGGGTCCGGCGGCCGCGATGCCTGCGATCACCAGGACGATCCAGCTGATCACGACGGTGCGCTTGTGGGAAAGGACCCAGCGGGTCAGCGAGGACACGGCGTTACCTCCGGGGCTGCTCGAAGAAATCGTTTCAGAGCGGAACAATTTATACCAGGAATAACTTTCGAGTGTAATCTTTGTGTTATGAAGGAGGAGGAGCTCCGCATGGAGGAGCCCGAGGCCGAGCGCGCTCCGCGGAGCGTCGGCTTCCTGATCTCGCAGCTCGGGTTCTTCTCGTCGAAGCGGTTCATGGACGCGCTCGAGCCGCTCGGCATCGGGCCGCGCGACTTCTCCCTGATGCGCTTCGTAGACGCCTCCGACGGCCAGTCGCAGCACGCGCTCGCCGAGCGGCTGGGAATTCCGCCCAGCCGGATGGTCGCGCTCGTCGACGGGCTGGAGGAGATGGGGCTCCTCGAGCGGCGTCCCGATCCGGACGACCGGCGCGTGCGCGGGCTCTTCCTCACGCGGAAGGGGCGCACCGTGCTCGAGAAGGCTGGGAAGATTGCCATCGACTATGAGACCCAGCTGTGCGCCGGAATTAATCGCGAGGAGCGTGATCAGTTGATCGACCTGCTTCGGAGGCTCCAGGTGACGCAGACGGACCTCGGCGGCGTGCACCCCGGGATGAGTGAGTGATGTCGAAGCTCCTGATCCATCTGGCGACGGGCCCCGAGAACCCGACCCGCGGCGCGCTCGCGCTGCTCGTGGCGCGCACGGCGGCCGAGGAGGGACATAACGTGCAGGTCTTCCTCGCCGGCGACGCCGTCCAGTACGCACGCCCCGCCACCGCGTCGACCGCGCAGGGCATCGGCACCGGCAGCTTCGGCGAGCACTGGGAGGCGCTCGTGGGGGCCGAGGTCCCGATCTACCTCTCCGGGATGTCGAGCAACGCGCGCGGGCTCGAGCCCGAGGCGGCCGCGGAGGGCATCGAGATGGCGACGCCTCAGAAGCTCGTCGAGCTGGCCACCTGGGCCGACTCGACGCTCACCTACTAGCTCGGACCGCGCTCGAAGCGGTACCCGAGCCCCGGTTCCGTGATCAGGTGGCGCGGATGGGCCGGGTCGGCCTCGAGCTTCCTGCGCAGCTGCGCCACGTACACGCGCAGGTAGTTCGTCTCCGTCTCGTACTGAGGTCCCCAGACCTCCTGGAGCAGCTCGCGCTGCGACACGAGCTTTCCCTCGTGCCTGACGAGCACCTCCAGCAGGTGCCACTCGGTCGGGGTGAGCCGCACCGGGCCCGCCGGCGTCGAGACCTGCTTGGCGGCGAGATCGACGGTGAAGCTCTCGGTCTCGACGACCGGCGCCTCCGGGTCCGTGCCGCTGCGACGCAAGGCGGCGCGTAGGCGCGCGAGCAGCTCGTCCATGCCGAACGGCTTGGTGATGTAGTCGTCGGCTCCGCCGTCGAGCGACACCACCTTGTCGCCCTGCCCGGTGCGGGCCGACAGCACGATGATCGGCGCGCTGCTCCAGCCGCGCAGGCCCTCGATCACGTCGTTGCCGTCCATGTCAGGGAGGCCGAGGTCCAGGATCACGACGTCGGGCGGCCGGCTGGCCGCCGCGGCGAGCGCCGACGCGCCGTCGCCCACGGCGGTCACCTCGTAGTCGCGTGCGCGCAGGTTGATCGAGAGCGCCTGGCGGATCGCGCGCTCGTCGTCCACGACCAGGACGTGGGTCACTGCGCGAGCGGCAGCCGAAGCCGCATCGTCAGGCCGCCGCCGTCCGAGCCGTCGGCGATCAGCACCCCGCCCATCGCCTCCGCGAACCCTCGTGCGACGGTGAGGCCGAGTCCGGCGCCCTGGCGGGTGCCGTCGCCCGCGCGGACGAAGGGCTGGAACAGTCCTTCGCGCTGCGCCGCCGGAACGCCCGGGCCGTGGTCCACGACCTTCACGTGCGCGTCGAGCTCACCGGTCCGCGCCACCACCTCCACCGGGCCACCGCCGCCGTGGCGGATCGCGTTCTCGAGCAGGTTCGCGAGCACGCGCTCGAGCAGGCCCGGGTCGGCGCTGACGAGCGGGAGGTCCTCGGGCACGTCCACCGACACCTTGCCACGCGCGCCAGGCACCGACAGGAGCGCCGCGCCGATCACCTCGTCGAGCGCCACCGGCACCGGTTGCACGGTCAGCGCGCCGGCCTCGAGGCGGCTCGCGTCGAGCAGGTTGGCCACGATCGCGTCGAGCCGGTCGGCCGACTCCTCGATCGCGGCGAGCAGCTCGGTGCGCTGGTCGTCCGGCAGATCCACGTCGGTCTGCCGCAGCGTGCTCACCGAGGCCTTGATCCCTGCGAGCGGGGTGCGGAGATCGTGCCCCACCGCGGCGAGGAGAGCGGTTCGCTGACGGTCGGCGGCAGCGAGCTCGCGCGCCTCACCGGCGCGCGCCGAGAGCCGCTGCCCCTCATAGGCGGTCCGTGCTGCCGCCGCGAACGCGCCCAGAACGCGCTGGTCCTCCGCGAACAGCGCCGGGCCACGCCCGATCAGCCTCAGCTCCGTGCCGATCGGCACGTCGAAGCGGAGCGGCGCCTCCTGGCCCCGCGGCGCCCAGCCGCAGGTCTCGACCTCCACCCAGTCCCCGGACGGATGCTGCCGCGCGCTCAGCGCCACGGACTCCATGCCGAACGTCTCGCGCGCGCGCTCGAGCACGTGCCGGAGCGTGTCGTGCTCCTCGATGTCGCTGCGCGCCAGGTCCGACAGCGTCTCGGCCTGACGCGCCGCCCGCTCGGCGGCGCGCGCCCTGCGGGCGGCCGCCTCCACCGACCAGCTCACCACCGCCGCAACCACGAGGAACACCACGAGCGCCAGCGCCTGCTCGCCCTGCGCCACCTGGAGCGTGTGTTCCGGCTTCACGAAGAAGTAGTTGATGAGGAAGGCGGCCGCGATCGCGCTGGCGATGGCCACGGCCATGCCGCCGATCACCGCCACCGCCACCACCAACAGGAGGTAGAGCAGCACCTGGCTCTCGAGCGAGAACGTGTCGCGTGTGCTGTCGAGCAGCAGCGTCAGGAGCGGAAGCCCGAGCAGCGCGACGGCCGTGCCGGTCACGAGCCGGCGCCGCCCGAGGCCGCCCATCGGCGCGCGCGGCGGCGCCACCGGGTCGGCCAGCAGGTCGTCGGCCCGCACGTAGGAGACCCGCTCGGCCGAGGCGGTCATCGCTCCGGCGCCCCGCTCACCCACGGCACGCTCGTCACCGTGATCCACGGCTCGAAGAGCAGCCTTGCCTTCAGCCGCAGTGCGGTCTGGTTGTGGAGCAGGTTTTCCCACCAATGGCCGACGACGTACTCCGGAATGATGATCGAGATGACGTCCCCTGGATAGTCGCGGCGCAGCTGGCGCAGGTACAGCTGCACGGGCCGCACCGTCTCCCGGTACGGCGACTCGATCACCACCAGAGGAACCGGCACGCCTCGCTCCTCCCACTCGGCCGGCAGCGGGTCGCCCTCGCCCTCCGCCGCGACCTTCACCGCGCGGATCGTCGCCGGCGCAGTGGCCTCCGCGAAGGCGAGCGCGCGGAGGGTCGGCGCGAGCAGGTTCGAGACGAGCACGACCGCGTGGACCCGGGCCGGAAGCGTCACACCGGCCGGTGGCGCGCGCAGCTCCTCGCTCACGTGCCGGTAGTGCATGGCGATCGCCTTCATGACGAGGAAGATCACCGGCGCCGCCAGCACGACGATCCACGCGCCCGCCGCGAACTTCGTGACCAGCACGATCACGAACACGAGGCCGGTGGCCACGGCGCCGGTCCCGTTCAGCACCTGCTTGCGGCGGATGGCGCGGCGCTCGCTGGGCTCCGCAGCGCCGCGCAGCTCGCCGGCCCAGTGCCTCACCATCCCCGTCTGGCTCAGCGTGAACGACAGGAAGACGCCGAGGATGTACAGCTGGATGAGCCGCGTCACGTTCGCGTTGAACGCCACGATCAGGAGCGCGGCCAGCCCCGCCAGCACCACGATCCCGTTCGAGAACACGAGCCGGTCGCCGCGGTTGGCGAGTTGATGGGGGAGGTAGCCGTCCCGGCCGAGCAGCGACGACAGCACCGGGAAGCCGTTGAAGGCGGTGTTCGCGGCGAGCACGAGGATCGCGGCCGTGAATCCCTGGAGAAGGAAGAACGCGGCGCCGTCGCCGAAGGTGGCGAGCCCGATCTGGCTGAGCGCCGTGCGCTGGGTCTCGCCGTGGAAGCCGATCAGCATCGAGGTGTCCTCGGCCATGTGCACGTGTGAGGCGATCGCGAGCGCGGTGATCCCGCCGAACATCGTGATCGCCAGGAAACCCATGATCGTGAGCGTGGCCGCGGCGTTGCGGCTCTTGGGCGGCTGAAACGCCGGGATGCCATTCGACACGGCCTCCACGCCGGTCAGCGCGGTGCAGCCGGACGCGAACGCGCGCAGCACGAGGAAGACGCTGAGGAGGCCGCCGGTCTCGGCCGTCTGGCGAAGCTCGTAGTGGGCGCTCTCGGCGGTGATCCCGTTGCCGAAGCCGATCTTCACGAACGCGACGAGGAGCATCGCGTAGACACACACGACGAAGCCGTAGGTCGGGATGGCGAACGCGCGCCCCGACTCCTTGATCCCGCGCAGGTTGACCGTGGTGAGGATGACGACGCAGGCGATCGAGATCGCCACGGCGTGCGGCGCCAGCGACGGCACCGCGCTCGTCACGGCCGCCACCCCGGCCACGACCGACACCGCGACCGTGAGCACGTAGTCGATCAGCAGGCTGGTGGCGGCCACCAGCGAGGCGTCCTCGCCCAGGTTGTCGCGGCTGACCGTGTAGGCACCGCCGCCATTCGGATACGCGAAGCAGGTCTGCCGGTACGAGGCCACGACGATGACGAGCAGGAGCACGACGGCCGCGCCGACCCAGGGCGTGAGGTGCAGCAGCGCCATCCCGCCGAGGCCCAGCACCAGCACGATCTGCTCGGTCGCGTAGGCCACCGACGAGAGCGGGTCGGAGCAGAAGACCGGCAGGGCGAGGCGCTTCGGCAGCAGGGTGTCGCCGATCCGGTCGGTGCGGAGCGGCCGGCCGAGAAGGAGGCGCGACACCGTGCCCGCGTTGGAGGCCATGCCTTCGTTCTAGTCCCGCGCGCGTGAGGCGGGCGAAATCCTGACGCGTTCTTGACGCCCGCCGGCGAAACCCTGATGCTCCCCTGACGCATGAGCGGCGCCGTGGTCATCCCGCCGGGGGAGGGAGTTCAGTTCGGGAACGTCGAGTTCCTCGGCCTCAGCGAGCACTCACCCCGGCTGAACGTCAGCGTGATCACGATGAGGCCGAACGCCGACGGGCCGGAGTCGCACGTGCACGCGGACGAGGACGACGTCTTCTACGTGCTCGACGGCGAGCTCACGTTCCTGCTCGACGAGGGCGACGTGGCCGCGCCGGCCGGGACGTTCGTGCTCGTGCCGCCGGGTGTGAAGCACACCTTCCGGAACGCGCTCGACCGCCCCACGCGCGTGCTCAACATTCACACGCCCGCGGGCTTCGACCGCCGGATGATGGGCAGCGACTGACTAGGGTTCTGCGCGTGGGACTCTCACCCTCATCAGGCGGACCGCCCTCGCGCCGGGGCCGGGAGCGCCGCGCCTACCAGCTCGTGCTCGCGGGGAGCGCGGCGGGCACGGTGGCGGTCGTGGGCTTCGTGCTCGCGCTCGTCGGTGTGCTCGGCTGGGGCATCCCGGTGATCGCCGCGATCATCGCCGCGATCTGCCTCTGGCTCTTCCGCCGCACCGTCGCCTAGCTCGACCGCCCGCACGGGGGCCGGGATCAGCGCCGCCGCGGCGATTACGAGCAGGAACGCGAACATCCGCACGCCGATGTGGAGCGCGTGGCTGCCCACGGGATCGCCGAACACCACGATCCCGGCCGGGATCGCGGATGCGTTGCCCGCGATGGCGGTGACGGCGATGACCGGCACGGCGGGCCCGAGCTGGAGCGAGCGCGCCGATGCGAAGAAGGCGGCGACCCCGCCCAGCACCGCGACCCAGAGGTACGGGCTCAGGAACACCTCGGCCACGGTCGTGTCGATCTTGCCCGTGAGCGCCTTGACGGCGACATGGGTGAATGTGAAGAGGAGCCCGGCGGCGACGCCGAGCACGATGCCCGTGTGCTCCTCGCGCCGGTTCCTCCGGCAACTGAGGATCAGCGCCACGCCGACCGCGGTGAGCACGGCCTCGAAGATCAGCATCGCGGCCTCGGAGTAGTTGGCGCTGTCCTGCCCGGAGCTCGTGTCACCGGTGATCGCGAGCAGGGCGAGGCCCGCGGCGGTGAGCAGCACTCCCACCCACTGGCGCCGCGCGAGCTCGAATCCGAAGAACCGCTCGGCGATCACCGCCAGCAGCACCAGGCCGCCGGCGAGCACCACCTGGACCAGCGACAGCGACGCGAGCGTCAGCGCGCCGACGTGGCATGCGTACGCGACGACCGCCAGGGCGTACCCGATCGTCCACCACTTCTGCCGGAACAGCCCCGCCGTGCTCCGCAGCGGCCGGCGGACATCGACCTCCGGCGCCTCGACGGCGCCGCGATGGCGCAACAAAAAGCCGACCTGTGTGACAAGCGCGGACAGGCCGGCCAGCAGGAGCCCTATGAAAAGGGTCACCAACCTCACCTGCCCGAGTCACGACCGTCTAACCGGGGAAGATGCGCCCCCGTGAGGGCGAGGACCTGGGTGGAGGGGCTGGGCGTGGGCGCGCTTGCGCTTATCGCTCTGCTCCTGCTCGACGCCTACGTGCGCGACTCGCCGACGCCGCAGGGCGACGAGCTCATCTACCACCTGATGGCGCGCGAGCCGTTCGACCCCCACACCTTCCCCTTCGCCTACCGCTTCGGCGTGCCGCTGCTGGTGCACGTGCTGCCGTTCAGCCACGCCCACTCGTTCATGGCGCTCGCGTGGCTCTTCACCGCCGGCTGCGGCACTCTCGCGTACGTCCTCATTCGGAGGTTCGACGTGGGGCGGCTGCTTGCCGGCGGCATCGCGTTCGGCTTTGCCCTCTGCCCGACGCTGTTCGTGGTCTCGCTCCGCCAGGGGGCGAACGTCGACCCCGAGTCGGTGTTCGTGATGCTCGCGGGGGCGCTCGCGATCGTGGATCGCCGGCCCGTCGTGTTCGCCGTGATCCTGCTCGTTGGAGTCACCGTGCGCGAGTCGGCGCTGTTCCTCATCCCGTTCGCGTACGCGGTCTGGGCCGAGCGTCTCATCGACCCGCGCGCCCTGCGCCAGGTGCTCGCCGCATCGGTCCCGGCGATCGCTGGCTACGCCGCGATCCGGCTGGCGGTGCCGACCGTCGCGCGCGAGCAGGTGCTCGGCTACGACAGCCTGCTCGGTGGCCGCGCCGACGTGCTCCGCGCCGCTGCCGACGATCCGCAGTATCCGCTCCGGCGGGTGGCGCTGGCGTTCGGCCCGCTCTGGCTCGCCGCGCCCTTCGCGCTGCGCGATCTCCGGTACGCGCGCGCCGGCCTCGTCCTGATCGCGTGCTGCCTCGTTGCGATGACGTTCGCGCTCGGCTGGGGCCGGATCATCCTGCTGGCGGCGCCCGTGGTGTTGGTGGCCGCCGCCTGGACGCTCCGGGATCGCCGGGCGCTCG
>Ga0111539_10001981_pt1 | contig 27332 bp, 19 predicted proteins | sample RhiMethybrSRZTD1_FD_79667 | JGI IMG/M metagenome (GOLD analysis project Ga0111539, IMG submission 79667) | Populus rhizosphere microbial communities from Tennessee, USA - Rhizosphere MetaG P. TD hybrid SRZTD1 (version 2) (version 2) | ecosystem: Host-associated > Plants > Roots > Rhizosphere >...
AACGTCCGATTGGCCCGCACATCGAGTCGCGAATAGCGCGGGACGCGAAGCGCGTTGCGCGTGGTGCCGACAAAGTAGTCCTCTCCCCGTTGCTCCCAGTAGCCGACGAGCGGCACGTTGCTGCCGAGCCGTAGTTTTCCCGCGAGGCTGAATCGATCGGTCACGCGATAGATGCCGTACGCGTTGAACGTATGGCGTTGATCCTCGTCGCCGTCGAACCGCTCTCCGGTCCTCGAGTCCTCGTATCGGTTGATACCGTACGAATAGGACAGCCAGCCGGAGAGACCGCTGGAGCTTCGCCGCTGGACGAGGAGCTCGACGCCGTGCGCCCCGCCATCGAGCGCGTTGACCCAGCGCGAAGTCAACGAGGGACCGACCAGTTGACCATTGACCACTCGGATCTCCGACCCGGGAAGCCGGAGCAGACCCTCTTCGCTCCGGCGATAAAACGTGACCTGCACGCGCGCGTCACGCCCGAGCGTACGCTCGAACCCGACGTCGGTATGCACCGCGCGCTCAGGCTCGAGATCGGTCCCGCTACGCGTGCCGACGACCTCCTCGAATCCTGGAAACTGGCGGTGGACACCGGCGCCCGCGCGAAGTTTCAGCGCCGGGCTCATGCGCCACTCCGCCTGGACCCACGGCGATGCCGACGTCTCGTTGCTGAGTGACCAGCGATCCCCCCTGACCCCAGGCGCGATCGTGATCTGCTCGACAGGTGACCATCTCACCAGACCGTACACAGACGCGGCGACTGCGCTGTCGTCGTAGGACTGCAACAGCCTGTCTGGCTGCTGCGGATTGAAGAACAGGCGTTCTACCGCCCGGCGCTTCTGCCATTGGACCTGGCCACCACTTTCGAACGTGAACGCCGCGGACCGATCGACGACCAGGTCCGCGCGCCAGGTGACGTCCTGTCCGCGCCCGCTTCCGAGCTCGGCGCCGGCGGCGTTGGTGTTCTTGAACTGGTTGCCAGCGATCGCGACGCGCTGCGTGAGGACGATCGAGCGTGACGGCGTGAACCGCCAGGCCAGGTTCGCGAGCTGTGCGGCGTTCTTCCCGTCCTGCGTTTCGTTCACCTCTTCGGCCGGCACCGTTTGATCGAGCCGTGAGCGGCCGGCGACCAGACTCAGCTCGAGTTGATGCCGGCTCGACACGTCGTAGACGAGCTTGGACTGGACGTCGCTGAAGCCAAACCCGAAGTCGTTCTCGTCGGAGATCTGTTTCAGCAGCATCTCGAGATAGCTCTTCCGTACCGAAATCAGCCAGGCGCCGGCCTTCCGGCGGCCGAGCGGTCCTTCCGTCACGAGCGAAAAATCGGTGCCGCTGACGCCGATCCGCATTTGCGCTCGATCGCGGGAGCCCTCGCGCATTTGAAAATCCAGCTCGGCCCCGAGGCGATTGCCGTACCGCTGTGGATACGATCCGTTCAGCAGCGTAATGCCGCCAAGAATGTCGCCGTTCACCATGGCGATCGATCCGCCGTCCTGCACCTGCTGCACGGTGTGGAGCAGGAATGAGGAGGCGATCCCGTCGAACGTGAAATTCAGGCGGCTGAACGCGCTGCCTCGGACGCTGAACTCGCTGCGGAAGTCGTCCCCCGTGGTCACGCCGGGCAGCACCTGGATGGCGCGCATCGGGTCGTTGGTCAGCAGGTTGCGCAGGTTCTGAATGTCTGCGCTGCCGAGCGTCTGCTGAGACGGCACGGCCTTCTCCTGCTCGGGGAATCGCTCGGTCGTCACCGTCACGGTTTCGCTGTAGGTGCCGGTACCTTCGGTGAGCGCAATCGTGAGGTCGAGCGTCTCACCCGCAGCGACCTGCACCGGACGCCTGACGAGGATGAAGCCGACGATCGAGACGTATACGGTTTGCCGTCCAGGCTTGACGCCGGACAACTCGAATCGTCCGAGGCTATCGGTCTTGACCTTCTGTCCGGCATCCTGCAGCTGGACCAGCACGTCCTGAACGGGCGAGCCGTTGGCGCCATCGAGCACGAGGCCGCGGATCGTGGCCGTGCCAGGAGCGTTGTCTTGAACCGGCCCGGCCGTGACCGGCGCGGCCATCACGCCGACCGTGAGGAGAAAGGCGGCAAGCCGAAGCGCTGGGCGCATGCAACGATTCTCCTCTGGCACTTTGACGGAGTGCGGCTTTGCACGGCGCATGCCGTCGCAGGTACTCGGCAATGATGGCCGGTTCCGCCGGCCCGTCTCGAAAGCGGACACCCGTGAGAGCGACCCGTTCTGAGGACGCTTGTCACCAACAAGCCGCGCGCTCGTACGGGGAGATCGAACCGGGCCGGAGGCGGCTAAGATGTTCCGAACCCTCAGGAGCACTCCCATGATCACGCGTCGAGATCTCGTCGTAGCGTCGGTGGCAATAGCAGTGGGCGCCGGCGTGCAGACACTGGCCCGCCAGGACCCGAAGCCCATGCTCGGATCGACCGTCTTCGACTGGACGGCCATGTCGGATCAGACGACCAACGTCGGATCGGTCCGCAATGTCGTCCGCCAGCCGACCGCGACGCTCGACGAGCTCGAGATGCACGTGACGACCCTCAAGCCCGGACTTGCGTCGCACGATCCCCATCAACACGTGAACGAGGAGCTCATCATTATTCGCGAGGGCACAGTCGAAGTGTTGAGCAACGGCGCCTGGAAGCGCACCGGCCCGGGGTCGATCGTGTTCAACGCGTCGAATCAGCTCCACGCCATTCGCAACGTGGGCACGGCGCCGGCCGTGTATCACGTCATCAATTGGAAGTCGCCGGCGAAGTAGGGTCAGACCGGGGTCAGACCCAGGTCTGACCCCAGCCAGCCTCCAATAAATTCGGCACGGGAACCCCATCGGAACCCTAAGACTCCTCAACCGCAGGCGCGTAGATTTCTCCTCCTGAAACACCAAATCTGACTCTCTGAGTCGAGGAGTACGTATGCGGAAGACAGCGGTCATGGTGATGTGCCTCGCGTTCGCGGTCAGTGCGCCTCGGGCGCGCGGGGCCGGCGACGACGAGGTTTTGTACTGGAACAACGTGCTGCTGCGGTCGATCCAGACGGCCGCGACACCTGGGGCCCTGCAGGCGCGGCAGGCGGCGATCGTGCACGTGGCGATGTTCGACGCGTTCAACGGGATCGATCGACGGTATACGCAGATTCGCGTGACCAACATCTTTCCCCAGGACGGCGCATCGCGAAGGGCCGCGGTGATTCAGGCGGCGTTCGTCGCGCTCGTGAAGCTCTTTCCGGTCCAGTTCAATGCGCTGCTGGCGGACCGGCTGGCCTCACTGGCGGTTCTCGACGCCGATCCCACCGAAACGCCCGAAGGCATCGCGCGCGGTCTCGATTGGGGATCCCGCGTCGGTTCGGAAATCATCATGTGGCGGGTGTTCGACGGCCTGGACCTCTCTCCGTCGACGTACGTCGGCAGCATGGCGCCCGGCAAGTGGCGGCCCACGCCGCGCCCGAACCCGACGCCTGGCGGACCCGAGCTGCCCGGACTACCGGGCTTCGCCCCGTCCATGGCCACGACCCTGCCGTTCGCGATTCCGAGCCCGTCGAGTTTCCGCTCACTGATCGGGCCGCCGGCGCTCACGAGCGCCCAGTACGCGGCCGAGGTCAACGAAGTGAAACTGGTCGGTGAAGCCACGAGCGCGGCACGGACGGCCGATCAGACGCTGTCCGCCCGCTTCTGGGCCGGCACGGTCACCGCGTTCTGGAATCGCGCCGCCGCCACCGAGTCGCGGGCACGCGGCCTGAGTCTCTCGGAAAACGCCCGGCTGTTCGCGCTGCTGAACGTCGCCGGCGCGGATGCGATCATTACCTGCTGGGACGCGAAGTACTACTTCGAGCTCTGGCGTCCGATTACTGCCATCCGGCTCGCCGACACCGATGACAACCCGCTGACGACGGCGCAGCCGACCTGGACGCCGCTTCTCACCACGCCAAACTACCCGGAGTACGATTCCGGCCACCAGAGTGGCTCCGGCGTCGGGCAGTACGTCATGACTGCTTTTTTCGGGAACAACACTCCGGTCTCAGGTTTTTCGGAAGGGTTTCCTGGTGTCACCCTCAGCTTCCCGAACTACGCCGCGGCCGCGGACGATGCGTTCATGGCCCGCATCTGGAGCGGCATTCACTTCCGCACGGCGATGCGCGACGCGCGTGTGCGAGCTGAAGCGGTGGCGGCGTACGTGCTGACGCACACGGCGCAGCCGGCGAACTGACCGCGAGGTCGATCGGAGATCGCAGACCTATCGCAGAAGAGGCCTGGCAACCGGCCTCTTCTGCGTGTTCATCAGCCCTTTTCACAGGGACAGGGCACGATCAGAGCCGGAGGAACAATCGTCGCCGGTACATCCAGTAGAGCACGATCCAATACACGGCTAGCACCGCCACGCCCCGAAGCACGGTCTGGAGTCCTGGACCGAACACGCCGAAGAAATCCGGTCCGAGGTGGATCCGGAATGACGAGATGATGAACGCCTCCCACAAGTGCGCGATCAGATACGCGGCGATCGAGTTCATGCCGATGACGATCAGCGGAAACGCCCAGGCGCGATAGCGCTTCACGTCGACGATCCATAGAAACGCCGCGAGGAAGAGAAAACAGATCCCGCCGCTGAACAGCGTCCAGCTCGGCGTCCAGATGCGCTTCACGACCGGACAGATGCCCGTGACGTGGAGCAGCAGGCCGGCGGCGATGCCGATCGCGGCGGCGGCGACGAGCTTTTTCAGCGGAATGGCCGGCGCGCTCTCGCGCAGCCAGCGTCCGGCGGCGAGTCCGAGGATCATCGTGCCGAGCGTCGGGATGAAACTGAGCGTGAGGTAGCCGCCCGAGTTCGCCACGAACGCGGCGCGGCGGGGAAACAGGTTCAGGAACCACTGATCGAACGCGTTGCCGAAATTGGCGTTCTTGTTCCAGTGCGCGGCGAAGCCCGTGTAGCCGTAGTTCCAGTCGGGCGGCACGCCCACGGCCTGGTAGTTGAAGTCCGGGCCGGGCAGCGGCCAGAGCGCCCAGGCGAGCCAATAGCTGAAGAGGATGGCGGCAAAGGCGATCCACTGCGTGCGCGGACGCGCGAAACCGAGCAGGAACAGAAACGGGTACCCCAGTCCGATCTGGGTCAGCGTGTCTTCGAAGGTGAAGTAGGTGATCGGCCGCCCGATCGACCGCAGGAAGATCCCCAGGACGACGAGGAGGAGCGATCGCCAGAGCGCGTGCACGAACATTCTCGGGAACGAGCTGCCACGCGCGACGCGGCTGGCAATCGAGTACGGAAGCACGACGCCGACGAGAAAGGAAAAGCCCGGCTGAATCGTGTCGTGCAGCGAGCACCCGGCCCATTCGACGTGCGTCTGGTGATACCCGAGCACGTGCCAGAAGCCACTCTCGGGAAAGGCGCGCGCGACCCGCCCGAGCTCCAGCACCTCGGCCATCATCAGCAGCATCACGAGACCGCGATACGCATCGACGGCGAGATTACGTTCGGGGGAAATGACCGGCGGGGCCTGCACGGTGGCCGGAGCCAGCGTTGCGGACATGGGCTACATCCTATGTCCGAAGGGGTCGCCCCGCGCTATCCTCCACGCCTGGGAGGGCCTATGACCGCATCCGCTCGTGCGCGCGCCCGGCTCGTCGTCCTCGCTGGCTCGATGGCGGCGGCGGGGGCGCTCGCCTCCGCGCAGAATCTCCCGCTCCGCGACTATGCGCCCGTGTCCATGCTGAAGGTGCCGGTTCACGCGGTTCCCAGGGCGAAGTTCCCGGCCATCGACTTCCACAACCACATCGACATGGCCTCGCCGGATCAGCTCCTGGAAATGATGGAGAGCGCCAACCTCGCCACCATCGTCAATTTCACCGGCGGATTTGGCGAGACGCTGCGGACGCAGGTCGCGAAGTTCGCGCCGCACGGCGATCGATTTCTGGTGTTTGCCAACGTCGACTGGAGTCAGATCGACCGGCCCGATTTCGGACGGTGGGCCGCCGACGAGCTCGAGGCCGCCGTCAAGGCCGGCGCGCGAGGCCTGAAGGTGTTCAAGAGCCTCGGGCTCACGGTCAAGGACGGGGCCGGCCGGCTGATCGCCGTCGACGATCCGCGCCTGGATCCGATCTGGGCGCGTGCCGGCGCGCTGGGCATTCCGGTCGCCATTCACACGTCGGACCCGGACGCCTTTTTTCTGCCCGTCGATCGCTTCAACGAGCGCTACGAGGAGCTGCAGGCGCACCCGACCTGGAGCTTTGGCGGACCGCCGTTTCCTCCGAAAGCCACGCTGCTCGCCCAGCGCAACGCCATCGTCGCGCGTCACCCGAAGACAACGTTCGTGGCGCTGCACGTCGCCAATCATCCGGAAGATCTCGCGGAGGTCGGGCGCTGGCTCGACCAGTACCCGAACATGCAGGTCGAGATCGGCGCGAGGATCAACGAGCTCGGGCGCCAGCCGTACAGCGCGCGGGCGTTTTTCCTGAAGTATGCCGACCGGATTCTCTTCGGCACCGACAGCACGCCGCGTGAAAGCACGTATCGGACGTACTTCAGGTTTCTCGAAACGCTCGACGAGCACTTCGATTACTTCACGTCTCCCACTCAGGGGCGTTGGAAGATCTACGGCATCGGCCTGCCGGACGACGTCCTGGAGAAGGTGTATCGGGGGAATGCCAGGCGCGTGCTGACGCGCCGCTAGGAGATCATTTTATTTCGCTGACAGCGCCTTCGTCAGCCGGTAGAGAAATTCCTGCCCTTCGTAAAAGCTCTGGACGCGCATCCGCTCGTCGCGGCCGTGCGCGCGGTTGTCTTCGGGATCGCCAAAGAGGCCGGAGACGCCATACGACGGAATCCCGACGCGGCGGAAGCTTCGCGAATCCGTCGCGCCCGTGCCCATGATCGGGATCACCGGAATCTCGCCGAACAGGACCTTCGTGATGCCCTCGACCGGCTCGAAGAACTCGGGCAGCAGCGGCGACGGCTGCGTCGGATTGAGCGCCGGCGCCGCCGAGACCTCGATCGCCGGATCCGCCAGCGCGCGCACGATCCCGTCGCGGACCGTAGCCGGATCGACGTTCGGCAGCATCCGGCAGTTGACGGTCGCCTGCGCCGTCTGCGGCAGCGCGTTGGTCGCATGTCCGCCGGTGAGCATCGTCGCGACGCACGTCGTTCGCAGCATCGAGTTGTAGCGCGGATCGCGTGCGATCGAAGCAGCGGCCGCCGCATCGCCGGGATTGGCCACGAGCGCGCGCATGGCGGCGCCGGTCTCCGGCGTTTCGATCGCGGCGGTTTTTGTGAAGAACGCGCGCGTGACTTCGTTGAGCTGCACCGGGAAGTTGAACTGGCCCACCCGGACCAGTCCCGCGGCCAGCTGGTAGATCGCGTTGTCGGGCCGCGGCTGCGACGAGTGGCCGCCGCGATTCTTCGCCGTCAGCGTGAAGTTCGCGACGATCTTCTCGGTCGCCTGGACCGCGTTCCAGAACGGCTTGCCGTTCCGCAGCGATCCGCCGCCGCCCTCGTTCACGATGTAGGCGGCGTCCACGAGCTCGCGGTGCATGTTCACGAGCCAGGCGGCGCCGTTCTGGCCGCCGCCCTCTTCGTCGGCCGTGAGCGCGACGATGATGTCGCGCGCCGGGACAAAGTCCTCGCGCTTGAATCTGATCAGGTTGGCGACGAAGATCGCGGCCATCGCCTTGTCGTCGCTGGTGCCGCGGCCGTAGTAGTAGCCGTCGCGTTCGGTGAAGACGAAGGGATCGAGCTCCGCTGACCAGTCCGCTTTGAGCGCTTCGACGACGTCGAGGTGGGCGAGCAGCAGAAGCGGCTTCGGGGCGGCCGCGCCGGCTTTGCCGCGATAGCGGATGACGACGTTGTGCTTGTCCTCGCGCGGGCCGCCGACGAAGATGTCGGCCTCCGGAAATCCGGCGTCGCGCCAGCGTTTCGCCATCGCCTGGGCCGCGGCCGTCGTGCCGCGAGACGGCGTGGTGTTGATCTCGATCAGCTCCTTGTAGATGTCGCGCGCGAGCTGCTGGTGCGGGGCAAGGGGCGGCGCCTGACGCGCTCCCGGAAACGCGGTCGCGAGGGAAAACGACAGCACGAGGGCAATCACGAGGATGCGGCGCATGGCTCCTCCGGTGGCGTGGGTGGCGTTACTCTATCCCAGCCGATCTTTCTTTCGGGCGAAGCCGTCCGCCTGATGCGGACGTCTGTAGGATCGGAGGCACCATGATCGCGGCAGCGGTGTTCGTGCTCGCGAGCCTCGGCGTGCCGGCGCCGTGGCAGAAGGATCCGGGAATGCCCTCGCGCTACGGCGAATGGACCGGGACGGTCCAGACCGGCATCATGGCGATTGGCGGCGAGACGACCGGCATGCGGTTGATGACCGGCGCCGATCAGCTCGAGCTCACGGCTACCGATGCCGTGCTCGAGCGACTGCGCGCGTTGAACGGCCAGCAGGTGACGCTCCTGGGCCGTCTCGACACGCGCGCCGGCGTGGAAATCCGCACGCGGCGCATCATCACCGTCACGGAAGTCCGCCGTCCCTCGCCGCCGGTGCAGCGGCGCACGACGCCGGTGCTCTACCGCATGTTCTTCGGCCGGACGGAGTGGCCGGAGAGGGTGGCCTCGCTTCCGGTCGAAGTGCAGCCTGAGTTCCAGGAGCGATACGCGCGGCGGCGGGCGCTGTCGCCGGCGCCGGGCGTACGCCGCGACCCCGAGAGCTACAGTCTTGATCTGCAGGCCGCGCTCACCGCCTATTCGGGGCCATCCGCGGCAAAGGAAGCCGCGGCTTACGCGAAGGACGCGAAACTTTTTCGCGAATGGGAAGGCTACCCGGACAGTCCTTTCGACGAAGCCGCATCGGCCGAAAAGTATCTCGCTGCTCATCCGAAGACGCCGCTGCGCCCGTACCTCGAGCTCTTTGTCCTCGATCGGCTGAGGGCGGCGTTCGAAGCAGCGATCCGCACGGCCGAGTTGCCGGACAAGACGTTTCCGCTCTTGCGTGCCACCGAGATCAGGAACGAGGCGGCCACGAAATACCGCGCCGTCCTGGAGCGGATCAACACTTCGGCCGATTCGTTGACGAAGGCGCTCGCCGCCGATATCGATTCCGCCACCTACAACTACATCGACGTCGCGGCGCACCCGCGCAAATGAGCCGGCGGATGCATTCTCCTCCTCGCCGTCATCGTCTGCGGGCTGCCACGATCGCCGCGCTGCTGACGTTGCCGCTTGCGGGCAGTGCGGCACAACAGCGGCCGCCGCGCGACGCCGGCGCCACCTCCGGCGGTGCGCGCATCTCCGGCGTCGTCGTCGATCGTCGAGGTCCGGTCGCCGGCGCGACGCTGACGCTGATGAGCTCGACCTGGCGGCAGACGACGACCGTGAGTGATGCCGAGGGACGATTCGGCTTCGCCGGTCTCGGCCCGGATGTGTACTCGCTGAAAGTCTCGAAGGATGAATACCTGGAGATCGAGTACGGGGCCGCGCGCTCGTACGAGATGGGCACCGCCATTGCGATTGCGGCGGGTCAACAGGTCACCGGGCTCTCAATGCGGATGGTGCGTGGCGGGGTGATCACCGGGACGGTGCGGCGCGCCGACGGCGAGCCGGCCGCCGCGACCGCGATCGATCTCGCCACACCTGGGCTGCCGGGTATCTATGGGAGAGGTGCCAGCACGAACGCCGAGGGCGTGTACCGCATAGCCGGTCTGGGCGGCGGGCAATACCACGTGATCGCGCGCGCGCCGAGGGGAAGCGTTCCGGTGCTCTATCCCGGCGTGATCGATCCGTTGCTCGCCACGAGCGTGCGCGTCGAGGAAGACAAGGAACGTGATCACATTGATTTCACGCTCGTGTCGGCGCCGACGACGATCATCGCCGGCACCGTCGTTGACGCGGCGGGACAACCGGCTGCCGGCGTGCAGGTCGGCGTGTATCCGCGCTCCGGATCCGGGTATCAAGCCGTCACAACGGGCGCCGACGGCCGATTTGCGGTCGAGAACATCCAACCTGGACACCACACGATTCACGCCACCGCGGGGGCCGAGACGGCCGTCGCTCGCGCCGCGTCGCCCGATGCACGCCGCCTTTGGGCCACCGCAGAGATGGACGTCTCGGCGGAGCCGGCGTCCGTCACGCTCACGCTGCAGCGCGAGTCGATGTTCGCCGGACGCGTACAGTTCGAGCCGGGCACGCTGCAGACGCCTGGCGACCTCACGACCGTGCGCGTGTTTCTCGGCAAGCCGGGGTTTCATCCTTTCGAGATCAAGGTCCGGCCCGACGGCACGTTCGAGGCGGGAGTGCGCGCCGGCCTGCACGAGATCGAAGGGCAAGCCCCAGCCGCTGGCTGGCGACTGAAGTCAGCGATGGCGGCCGGCCGCGACCTGCTCGATCACCCGCCGGAATTCGATCCGGCACGCGGCGATGTCACCGGCGTGGTGCTGACGTTTTCGGACAGACAGACACAGCTGTCGGGCCGTGTCTTGACCGCGGACGACGCTCCGGTCTACCAATGCACCGTCGTCGCATTTCCGGTGGACCCGGAGCGATGGACGCCGTTTTCGCCGCGGTTGACGTACGCGCGGCCGGCGACGGACGGCCGGTTCGTGCTGCGCGGTCTTCCTGCCGGACAGTACCTGGTCGCGCCGGTCCGCGATTTCGATCGCGCGTCGTGGAAGACGCCGGAATTGCTGCGCGCGCTCATCCCCGCGAGCCGGCAGGTCGCGGTCCGGGAGGGCGAGCGGGCGCAGATCGATCTCCGGATCGCCCGATAACCGCCGTGCTTCGTCGTGCCCGGCGGACTACCGCCCGGAGAAGTTCACGGTGACCGTCATCAGCACTTCGACCGGCTGACCGTTCAAGAGCGTCGGGGTGAATCGCCACTGCCGAACGGCTTCGACGGCCGCCTGGTCGAGCAGCGCGATGCTTCGCAGGACACGGACGTCGCCGACCGAGCCGTCCTGCTCAATCAGTGCCTCGAGGATCACGATCCCCTGCACGCCGGCGGCCATCGCCATCTCCGGATAGGCCGGCTTGACGTCGCGGATCTTCTTCGGCTCCTTGATGGCGCCGCCCACGCGAACCGCGCCTGACCGTTCGATCGGCGGGCTCAGGGTCGCGGACAGCGCTCTCGCGGCCTCGAGGTCGGCGGCGGTGGGCTGCGTCGCCTGCGGCTCCACAACCGCAAGCGTCGCGGCCGTGAAGGCCCCTTGCACCGTGATCATCTCGCTCAGCGTGCCAAGCTCGAGCCGGACGGTCCCGTTGACACTCTCGTTTGCCGCGAGCGCCACGCGCAGTTTGGCGCTCTTGAATCCCGGAACAGATGCGGTCAGCGCGTAATCTCCCGGCGTGAGATCCGTGAACTGGAACTGTCCCGTGGCGTCCGTCAGGGTGGTTTGGATCTCGACCGGAGTTTCCACTGTGCCGGTGATCTCGCTCCGCTGAATCGTGACGCGCACACCCGGGACGACTCCACCCTGCGGATCGACGATCGTCGCGGTCAGCCGCGCCGGGCCCTGACTGGCCATGCCGTGGATCTGGCCGAACGCCGCGACGCCGAGCACGGTCAGCACCGCCGTCATCGCGACCCATCCCGATGACCTCGGCGCCGTCGGCGCCGGATCGACGAGGCGGCGAATCCGGCCGAGCAGATCGCCGCCGGTCGCGCCCATCGCGAGCGCGGGAATCTCGGCCCGCAATGTTTCGAGCGATACCAGCGCGTGCGCGTACTCGACACGGTCGGACAACCCGGCCGCCACGTCGTCGCAGCAGTGCTCGCGTTCGACGCGAATCTGCTTCGACACCCACCAGACTGCGGGGTGATAGAAGAGCAGCACTTCGACCACGCATTGGAGCAGGTTCATGAAGTAGTCGCCGCGCCGGATGTGCGCCAGTTCGTGCGCGAGGATCGCTTCCAGTTGCGCCGGCGGCAGATTCGCCAGCACGCTGACCGGGACGATGACCGCGGGGCGCACGAAGCCGATGACGGACGGGACGTCGACCAGGGCGGACTCGACCAGCCGCAACCGTTGGGTGACGCCGATGCGCGCCGCCATGCGGCGCATCATGTCCTGCGCGTAGTGAGATGTGACCGACGTCGCGGTCCGCTGAATCTGCCGGACACGCGCCCAGCCGTAGAGCAGGTGCAGCGCCAGCAGCAGCGCACCCGCGCTCCATCCGAGCATGACGAACGGGAGCCACGGTTCGAGCCATTCGCGCGAAAAGGCGCGCGGCGCGGTCGGCGGCGATGCGGTCTGGCGCGGCGAGCCTGCCGCGGCCGCGGTGGCGGCTTCGAGCGTGGTCGTGGCGACTGCCGCGGCCGGCGACAACGTGGTGTCCTGGCGCCAGTAGCCCACGGCCGTGATCGCCGGCGCGGCGACCATCGCGGCGAGGCCAAGACAGGCGGCGGCATAACGCGCCTGTGCCGTCTGGCGCCGGAGCGCCGTCAGCACGAGCGCCGTGACCGCCCAGATCGCGGCACCCTGCCAGAGGAACTGCAGCAGCGCGAAGCCGATCGCGCGCACGAGCGGGCTGGCGGCAAATGCTTCAATCATGATCCTTCCCCTTTTTGTCCGAGGTGGTCCGGCCGCCGAGCAGGCGGCGAATCTCACGAAGCTCTTCGGGTGACGCGCGGCGGCTGGCGAGCGCCTGGATCACGAGCTTCGACGTCGAGCCGCCGAACGCGCGATCCAGGAGATCGGTCACGAGCCGTTGCTGGGTTTCCTGCTCGCCGTGGCGCGGCCGATAGAGGTGCAGTCCGCGATGATCTTCGCGGAGCGTCAGGCCCTTCTCGGTCATCACCTGCAAGGTCTTCAATGTAGTCGTGTACGCGACCGACCGGGACGCGGCCATCGCGGTGTGGACCTCGCGGACGGTGCTGGGGCCCCGGGCCCAGAGCACGCGGAGGATCGCGAGCTCGGCGTCGGTCGGTTTCGGAGTGGGCGGCATCCTGGAAGCAGGATAACTACGATCTCACTCGTACGTCAACGACAATCGTCGTAGGCAGGCCCAGTCACGAGCGCGCGCGGCGCAGGCGGACTCGTCCGGTCGAGAGGTCGTAGACCCCGGCGGCGACTTTCAGTTGCCCGGCCTGGATCGCGTCGCGGATGACCGTCGATGAGCTGCGGAGCAGATCCGCCTGGAGACCCGCGTTGATCTCAATGGCTTTCCTGAGGACGCCGCGCGATCGCTCCACCGCCGGCTGCAGGCGGTGGTACAGCACCCTAATCTGGCCGGGCGGGTCGGCGAGGGTCATCGCGGCCGTGACCGCGCCGCAGGACGTGTGGCCGAGCACCAGCAGCACCTTGACGCCCAGTACGGCCACGCCGTACTCGAGGCTGGCGACAATCTCCGGCGTCGCGATGTTTCCGGCGACGCGCGCGACGAAGATCTGGCCGATCGTCTGATCGAACACGAGCTCGACCGGGACGCGGGAATCGGCACACGACAACACCGCCGCGAACGGTTCCTGCTTGTGCACCGTTTTCGCCTTCAGGATCGCGAGGTCGTGCGCCACCGACGTCAGGCGGTTGGCGGCGAAGCGCTTGTTGCCGGCGAGCAACAGGCGGAGCGCCGCGTCTGGACCGATCGCGCCGGAGTGTTCGTGAATCTTCCTCGACGAGCGGAGCGGAGACGACGTCAACCCGGCAAGTGTAGAGGCATGCCGACGGGGGAGCAAGCCGGCCTGTCGATTTCGGGCGGTGCCGTTCGACGTGTAGGTAGACGCCGAACGGCGTGGCCTCTTCTTTGGGAGTGACGACAGATGAAGACTAATCGTGCGGCCCTCGTGTCCCTGGTGGGAATCGGCGTGTTCGTCGCGCTGGTCCTGCTGCTCCATTTCATCAAGCCAGAGCTGGCGCCGTCCTGGCGATTCATCAGCGAGTACTCGATTGGACGGCTGGGCTGGGTGATGATGCTCGCTTTCTTTTGCTGGTCGTTGTCGTGCGTCGCGCTCTTCGTCGCGCTCCGCGGCGAGCTCGCGACCCGGTCCGTCCGGATCGGCCGCGTCGCGCTGCTCGCCGTCGGTGTCTCGCTAGCCGCGGCGGGCCTCTTCGCTCAAGACCCGGTGACGGCCACGCCGGACCAGCTCACCACCCACGGAATGCTGCACGCCGTCGCGTCACTGATCGGCATTCCAGGAATTCCGGTCGCCGCTTTGCTCGTCGGCGTCGGTCTGACGCGCCACAATCCGGAGTGGTCTCGCCGGAAGCGCATCGTCATGGGGACCGCGCATCTGACGTGGATCAGCCTGATCGCGATGGTGGTGTATTTGGCGGTGATGGTGCCGGAAGCCGGCGGGTTCGGGCCGCGCGTTCAAGCAGGCTGGTTGAACCGCCTGGTCGTGCTGACCTATTGCCTCTGGCAGGTCACTGTCGGCTACGGCGCGTTGATGATGAGCCGGCGCGCGGTAACCTAGTGCCGAGTGCCGAGTGCCGAGTGCCGAGTGCCTGGTGCCCGCTCTGTTGTGCTAGCGTCTGGACGGAACGCGATGCCGGCGGAGCTTCTCAATTACATCGGCGGCACCTGGGCCCGCAGCGCCGGTGCGTCGATCGCGATCGACAACCCGGCCACCGCCGAAGTGATCTCGACGGCGCCGCTCTCGACCGCCGAAGACGTGGACGCCGCCGTGCGCGCGGCGCGCACGGCGTTTCCCGGCTGGCGGCGCACGCCGCCGGTGGATCGCGTGCAGTACCTCTTTGCATTCAAACAGCGCCTCGAGCAGGACTTCGCCGGCCTCGCGCGCGTCGTCACTGACGAATGCGGCAAGACGCTCGCGGAAGCCGAAGGCGAGCTCCGGCGCGGCATCGAGAACGTCGAGGTCGCGTGCGGGATCCCGTCGCTGATGATGGGTGCGACCGTCGAAGATATCGCGAGCGGCATCGACGAGATCATGCTCCGGCAGCCGCTCGGGGTCGTGGCCGTCATCACGCCGTTCAATTTTCCCGGGATGATCCCGCTGTGGTTCCTGCCGTACGCCATCGCGTGCGGGAACACGGTCGTGCTCAAGCCGTCCGAGAAGACGCCCGTGACCGTCGCGCGCATGATCGGCCTGCTCGACGAGTTGAACCTGCCGAAGGGCGTGTTGAACCTCGTGCACGGCGGCCGCGAGGCGGTGGACGCGATGGTCGATCATCCCGGCATCCGGGCCGTGTCGTTCGTCGGATCGTCGCCGGTGGCGCGCTATGTCTATCAACGCGCCGCCGCGTCGGGAAAGCGCGTGCAATGCCAGGGCGGCGCGGTCAACCCGCTCGTCATCCTGCCCGACGCCGACATGGCCATGACGACGAGGATCGCCGCCGAGTCGGCGTTCGGCTGCGCCGGACAGCGCTGTCTCGCCGGGTCGTGGGCGATCACGGTGGGTGACGCGCGCGCGGCTTTCACCGGCCGCATCGCCGACGAAGCCGCGAATCGGCGCGTCGGCTACGGCGCCGAGCCGGACGTGCAGATGGGGCCCGTCATCAGCGCCGAGAGCCGCGCGCGCATTCGCGATCTCGTCGAAGACGGCATCCGCAGTGGCGCGCGGGCCATCGTGGACGGTCATCGGGCCAGCGTGTCCGAACGAGGCGGGTACTTTCTCAGGCCCTCGGTGCTGGAGGACGTGCCGCTCGGCAGTGCGCTCGCGCAAGGCGAAGTGTTCGGGCCGGTCCTGAGAATGCACCACGTCAGGACCATCGACGAGGCGATCGCGTTCGTCAACCGCGGCCCGTTCGGCAACATGGCGTGCCTGTTCACGACGAGCGGCGCCGCGGCGCGCAGGTTCCGCTACGAAGCCGAGGCCGGCAACATCGGCATCAACGTCGGCGTCGCCGCGCCGATGGCGTTCTTCCCGTTCTCCGGGTGGAAGGACAGCTTCTTCGGCGATCTGCACGCCCAGGGGCGCGACGCGATCGAGTTCTACACCGACAAAAAAGTCGTCGTCGAACGCTGGCAGGACATTAGATCAGGTTAATGGGGCAATGGGGCAATGGGGCAATACGATCACTTGTCTCGCTGGCCCCGTCTCCGACGCGGCAAAGAAGGACAAGTGTTTGTATTGCCCCATTGCCTCATTGCCCCATTGCCCCATTAAGTCAATTCAGTGAGAAGGTCAGTCCGGCCGCAGCACGCGGGACGGGTCGACGCGCGAGGATCGGAACGACGGGATCGCCGTGGCGCCGATCGCGATGAGCGCGACGAGGACCGCGGCGGCCGCGAGGATCGTGGGGTCCGACGCGCGCACTTCGTAGAGGCGCGACGCGACGACGCGGCCCGTGAAGTACGCCGCGACGAGTCCGATCACGGCGCCCGCGAGCGAGAGGATCTGGCCCTGCTTCAGCACGAGCCAGAATACGCTCGTCGAGGTCGCGCCGAGCGCCAGCCGCGTCGCGACCTCGTTCTGGCGCTGGGCCGCCGCGTAGGCGATGACGCCGTAGATCCCGACCGCGGCGAGCGCCAGGGCCGCGGCGCCGAAGACGAGCATCAGCATCATGCCGAGCTCCTGCCGCTGCAGCGTGTTGCCGGTGAGGTCCGACAGCCGCGTGACGTCGACCGCAATCTGCGGATCGCTTTTGGACACTTCGCTGCGGATCGCCTGCTGGAGCGACATCGGCTCCGCCGCGCTGGTGTGCACGACGACGGTGCGCCGGCGCGGCGTCTGCTGCCGGTCGGACGTGTAGAACGCCGGCTCGGCGGGCTCGCTGAGCGACTTCTGCCGGATGTCCTCGACCACGCCGATGATTTCGACTTCCGACTGCGGGTTGACGTCGGGATATCCCGACAGGAAGTGCAGCCCAAGCGCCTCACGGCCGGTCACGTAACGCTTCACGAACGTCTGGTTGACGATGGCGACCCGCAACGTGTCCTGACGATCCGCATCGGTGAAATCACGGCCGGCGAGCATTCTCGTGCCCATCGCGTTGAAAAACCCGGGGCTCACCAGGCGCTGACGCGTTCCCATCGGGCTCTTCGGATCCATCGGCTCGCCCTTGAACTGAAGGAGCAGCGAGTTCTCCGGGGCCAGCCGCAGCGGAAAGTTCGCGGTCGTGCCGACCGCATCGACGCCGGGGATCTGCCGCAGCCGGCCGAGCAGGTCCTGCGCGGCCGCGTCGATCGCGGGCGGATTCGGGTACTTCGGTCCGTTGAACGCGACGTCGAAGACGACGCGGCCGGCGGTCGAGAAGCCGGGATTGACGGTGCGCAGGTTCGCGAAGCTCTTGATGAGCCAGCCGGCGCCCGCGACGAGCATCACCGAGAGCGCCACCTCGGCGATCATCAACGCGCCCAGCCACCGCGCGGTCGCGCGGCCGCCCGACGCCGACCGGCCGGACTCGTTCATCAGCGTCTTGAGGTCCGTCCCGGCCAGCCGAAGCGCCGGCGCGAACCCGACGACGAGCGCGCTCACGACGAGCGCCGCGAACGCAAAGCCGAGGACGCGCCCGTCGAACGGAATCGCGCTCAGCCGCGGCAGGCTGGCGGCGCCGGTCGCGAGCAGCATCTTGATCCCGACGTACGCGAGCAGCACGCCGGACACCGCGCCGACCGTGGCCAGCACGATCGATTCCGTCAGCAACTGGCGGACGATCCGGCCGCGGCCCGCGCCGAGCGCGACGCGCACCGCCATCTCGCGCGCCCGGGCGGCGCCGCGCGCGAGCAGCAGGTTGGTGACGTTGACGCACGCGAGCGCGAGCAGCAGCCCCGTCGCCGACAGCACCACGATCAGAATCGGGCCGAGGTCGCCGATGATCTGATCCACCAGCGGCTTGACGACGTAGACGCGGTTGAAGGCGCTCGCCGGAAAATCGCGCGCGACGCCCGCCATGACGCCGGCCATCTCGGCCGTGGCGCGCTCGATGGGCACGCCGGGCTTGAGGCGCATGTAGCCGTCCAGGTTGTGCCCGATGTCCTGCGGCCCGAGCCGCAGGTTGAACCAGAAGTCCGCGCCGCGCGGCATGTCCAGGTCCGGCGGCGCCACGCCGACGATGCTGGTCGCGATCTCGGCGAACCGGATCGGCTTGCCGACGACGTTCGGATCGCTGTTGAAGAGATCCCGCCAGGCGCGCCTGGAGATCACCACGACCGGGGGCCCCTCGCTCGCGTACTGCTCGGGCGTGAACCCGGTGCCGAGTGTCATGGGCAGCCCGAACATCTCGAAGAACCCCTCGCTGACGCCGTAGACGGCCGTCTTCATCGGCGCGCCGTCTTCGCGGAGCAGGGTCAGATCTTGCTGGATCGACCCGGCGGCGCGCGCGACCGAGATGTTCGCTTCGTTCAGGCGCCGCACTTCCACCGGCGACAGCAGGCCCGTCGTCACCCGGCCGTCGGTCAGGGTGGTGCGCAGGCCGTACAGTTCGTCCGGGTTGGGGTAGGGCAGCGGCTTGAGCAGGGCCGCGTTGACCGTGCTGAAAATCGCCGTCGTGGCGCCGATCCCGAGTGCCAGCGTGAGAATCGCCGCCAGCGAGAAGCCGGGAGTCTTCCCGAGATGACGGAGGGCGAACCGGAGGTCCTGCAGCAGGGTGCTCATAGGGATGTCAGGTTAGACGCCGGCCGTGCGCAGGAGTTCGCGGGGTCAGACCCCCGTCTGACCCCCGCCGGTCAGTCCAGGAAAGGGCCCTTCGCCCGCCGCAAAATGGTCCGCCACGGTCGTCCCGTCCGCTGTCCGGATCCGGAAAATCGTGTCGTTGTCCTGGCGGATTGCCAGCGTCTCATCGGGCGACAGGGCGAGCAGGCACGCCGCGAGCGCGCGGTTCATGAAGCCGTGCGCGACGATCGCGATCCGCTCGTGCGGCACCGCCGATGCGTCGGCGAAGAACGCCCGGGCCCGCTGTTCGAGGTCCGCGAAATTCTCACCGCCGGGCGCGCGGACCGTGTAGTGGTCCGCTTCCCACGCGGCGAACTCCGCGGAGGCCTCGATCCGGAGGTCGGCGTAGCGGCGGCCCGCCCACGCGCCTGCCGACCATTCCATCAGCCGATCGTCGAAGACGGGGGCGATCGGCAGGTGCGGCGCGAAGAGGGCGAGCGTCTCCCGGACGCGGCCGAGCGGCGAGGCGAAGACGTGATCGACGCCGAGGCGCGCCATCATCTCGCCGGTCCGCGCGGCCTGCGCCCGCCCGAGCGCGCTCAGGCGCGAATCGAGGCGGCCCTGCATCCGCGCGTCGGCGTTCCATTCCGTCTCGCCGTGGCGGACGAGATACCAGGTCCGTGAGCGCGTCACCGTCGTCCGGCCGATCCTACCCGAGGCGGCGCCGGCCGCTCCTATTGAAATCCGATAGGAAGGCGTATATGATTCATATCGAATTCCGATAGGAGCTGCTGATGCCGCGCACCGACCTGCTGAGAGGAACGCTCGATCTGCTCATCCTGCAGAGCCTGCTCGTCGAGCGGCGCCACGGCGTCGGCGTGGCGCGGCGGATCGAGCAGCTGACGCGCGGCCGGTTCCACGTCGGCCCCGGCTCGCTCTTTCCCGCGCTCCACCGGCTGGAGGAGAAGGGCTGGCTCCGCGCCGAGTGGGGGGAGTCCGAGAACAACCGCCGGGCGAAGTACTACACGCTCACCAGCGCGGGCCGGCGCCAGCTCAAGGCCGAAATGCAGAACTGGGTGCGCGTCTCCGAGGCCATCCGGCTCGCCGTGCAGCCGCAATCCTGAGGTCGTCAGCGTCATGAGTGTCCCCGCGCGACTCCGCAGCCTCGTTCGCAACCTGTTCTCGCGCGATCGCGTGGACCGCCAGCTCGACGAAGAGATCCGCCACGCGCTGGACGTCCTCACCGAGGAAAAGCTGGCGAGCGGCCTCGCACCGGCCGAGGCCAGGCGCGCGGCCATGATGGAGCTCGGCGGGCCCGACCTCCTGAAGGAACAGGTCCGCGACGCGCGGACGGGGGGCCGGATCGCCGAGACCATGCGCGACGTCCGCTTCGGCCTCCGACTGCTCCGGCGAGACGTGTCGTTCTCGGCCGCCGCCCTCTTCACGCTCGCGCTCGGCATCGGCGCCACGACCGCGATCTTCAGCGTGGTGAGCGGTCTGGTCCTGCGGCCGCTGCCGTTCGCCGATCCCGCGCGGCTGGTGCAGGTCTTCGGGACGAGCAACTTCACCCGCTCGGACGGCGTTGCCAATCTGCCGCGCTATCGCGAGGCCACGACGTCTTTCGAGCAATTCGCTGCGGTCGAGGTGTCGGCCTCCTACCTGAATGGCGCCGAGGGCGCGGAGCGCGTGCTCACCGTGCGCACCGACGGGGATCTGTTCGGGCTGCTCGGCGTGCCGCCGCTCGAAGGGCGCACGTACCACCCGTCCGATGGCCGGAACGTGGCGGTGATCAGCGAGACGTTCTGGCGCCGGCAGTTCCAGGCCGACCCTGGCGCCATCGGCCGCACGTTGCTCCTCGACGATCGTCCGCTGGTCATCGTCGGCGTGATGCCCGCCCGCTTCCAGTTTCCCTACGGCGCGGCGTCGCTGCTCTCGGGCGGCGGATCGCAAGGGCGTACGGATGTCTGGATGCCGCTCGCGCAGTCGCTCGGCCTGCGCTCGCGCATCGGCAACGTGATCGGTCGGCTGAAGCCGGGCGTGTCTCGGACGGCGGCCGAAGCGGAGATGGTCGCGATCGCCAAACGGCTGGAAGCCGACTATCCAGACACCAACATTGGACGGAGCATCACGCTCGCGCCGCTCTCCGAGGTCGTCGTCGCTCCGGCCGTCCGGCGCGTGCTGTTCATGCTGTTCGGCGCCGTCGGTCTCCTGCTGCTGCTGGCGTGCGCCAATGTCGCGAACCTGTCGCTCGTGCGGACGGCGTTGCGCAGCCGGGAGGTCGCGATCCGGACCGCGCTCGGCGCGAGCCGCCGGCGTCTCGTCCGGCAGTTCCTGACCGAGAGCCTCTGCCTCTCACTCGCGGGTGGAGCGCTCGGTCTCGGCCTGGCGTGGTGGGGCAGTCGCGAGCTGTTGCGGGCGGCCGCGGCCGAGATTCCGCGCGCGCACGAGGTCGGCCTCGACTGGCGGGTGTTCCTCTTCCTCTTTGCCGTCTGTGCGATGACCGGCGCGCTCATCGGCGTGGCGCCGGCGTACTTCGCCGGACGCCGGGATGTGCAGCCCGCGCTGCAGGCGGCGACGGGGCGGACGACGATGAGCTCCGGTCAGCGCCGCCTTCGCAACGCGCTCGTCGTCGCGGAGGTCGCGTTGGCGTTCGTGCTGGCGATTGGCGCGACGCTGCTCGTGCGCGAGTTGATGCGGTTGCGGAACACGGATCTCGGCATGACGACGTCGAACGTGATCACACTGCATGTCGGACAACGGTTCGTCGAGACCAAGCCGGAACAGCTCGCCGCGATCGAACAACGGGTGTCCGAGCTGTCCGGCGTGCGCGCCGCGGGCTTCTCGCAGCTCCTGCCGCTCCAGAACTGGGGCTGGACCGGCAACTCGAGCACGTTCTTCGTGAAAGGCAGCCAGCCGCCGACGCCGTTCTTCCCGATTCACCTGCGCTTCGTCACGCCGGGCTATTTCCAGGCGCTTCAGATTGGCGTCGAACGGGGCCGGGCGTTCACGGCGGACGATACGCCCGACAAACCGGGCGTCATCATGATCAACGGCACGTTGGCGCGGCGCTACTTCGGCGACAGCGATCCGGTCGGTCTCGCGACCAATCGCGGCCTCATCGTGGGCGTCGTGAGGGATTTCCGGCAGATCAACGCGGATCAGCCGTCGTTCCCCGAGCTCTACACGCCGATTGCGCAGAACTGGTCGCAGGTCAACGAGCTCGGCATGACGCTCATCGTCCGGACCGAAGGCAACCCCGAGCTCGCCATGGGACCGATCCGCGCCGCCGTGCGCGAGGTCAGTCCGCGTCACGCGATCTTCAACGTCAAGACGATGGATCAGGTCGTGACCGACTCGCTCTCGACCTTCACGCTGTTCCTGACCCTGATCGCCGCGTTTGCGGGGCTGGCGCTGGTGCTCGCGCTGTCGGGCACTTACGGCGTCATTGCCTATGTCGCGAACTCGCGTCTCAAGGAGTTCGCGATCCGCATGACGCTCGGCGCCGATCGCGCCCAGGTCACCCGGCTCGTCGTCCGGCAGGGCGTCGTTCTCACGGGGCTGGGGCTGGCGTTCGGTCTCGTCGCGACGTTTCTGGCCGCGCCGCTGCTGCGCGGTCTCCCGATTACCGTGCGGCCGCCGGACGTGATGACGGCGGTGCCGGTCGCGCTCGGCATCGCGATCGTGGCCACGCTCGCGTGCCTGATTCCTGCGCTGCGTGCTTCGGGCGTGAATCCGATGCGGGCCCTGCGGAACGAGTAGCCGTTCGAGTCGCGATTACTTGCCGGCCTCGCCGCGTATGGCCTTCTGTTGCGACGCGAGCTCGCGCGCGCTGAGCGGACGGCTCGCGGCCAGGGCCGCCCACGCCCTGACGCTCGTCCGGTACGCCTGGCTCGCGGCAGCCCGCGCCTCCGTCCGGATCCGTTCATCGGTACCGGCCCGCGTGAGGCCCGCGTGCGCGTCGCCAAGCGTCTGGTACGTCGATGCGATCTCGCTTTTTTCGCGCCCCTGGATATCCGGCGCCTCGAGCAACTGCAGCGCGTCCTGACACGAGGCGATCGCCGCGCTGAATCGTCGATCCTCGAGCTGCGCCGTGCAGAGTGAAAAGAGCGAGAGGCCGAGATCGCGGCGCGCGTCCGTGTAGCCGGGATTGGCCGAGAGGCCGCGGCGGTAGTGATCGACCGCCGTCTGAATGACGCGTGCGCCCTCGGCCGGCCGGTGCTGACTGGTGATCACCGCGCCGAGCAACGAGTAGGCGTACCCGAGGTCGAATCGCGCCTGCGCGTTCATCTGATCGGCCGCGCCGGTCGCTTCGAGCTGGGGCAGCACGGTACGGACCATCGCTTCGGCAGCGCGCGGATCCGAGTAGCGGAGCACTTCGCTCATGCGCAGCCGCGCGTAGACCGTGAGACGGGCGGTGCCCGGCAGCACCGACGGCTGCCGCTTCATCTCCTCGAAGACTTCCGACGCGCGGCGGAACCAGCCCATCGCGAGCGCGTGATCCTGCTGCAGCACCGCGACGTCGCCGAGCTTCAGATAGCCGGCGCCCACCGTGCGCCACGCCACCTGATCTCGGGGATCGACGGAGACGATCGATTCGGCGGCGGCCACCGACAGCCGATAGTTTTCCGCCGCCCGTTCCGAATCGCCGAGCATCAAGTACACCTGGCCGATCTGGTAATCGGCGCGCGCCACGTCGCGGCGGTACGCCGCGTTCACCGGCGCAGACTTCGCCAGTCCCTCGCTCAGGCGTCGCATCTCGGCGTAGTGGGCGAGAGACGCCGTGCTGTCGCCCTTCGCCCAGTCCGCGACTCCGAGCGCCCAGTGCGCCTGCGCCATGCCGCTGTCGGTTTCGGCGCTCGGCGCGCGTGCCGCCAGCCGGCGGTAAAGGCTGAGCGCGTGCTCGTAGCTGGCCCGCGATCCTTCCGGATCGTTGAGATTCGGCACCGTGGGGTTGCCCTGGATGTCGCCGATCTTGAGATAGGCCGCGGCGACCTCGTGCATCAGGCCGACATCGCCCAGTTCGTCCCCGGAGAGCGCGTTCAGGTACTCGATGGCCGTGCCGATGATCAGCTTGCGCCCGGCGGTCGCGCCCGGGACGCTCTCGAGCGCGTCGTTGAAGTCGAACACGACCGCCCTGGCCAGCTTGCGCACCATGTCGAACCGCTGCTGCGCGGCCTCGCGCTGCCGCTGCGCCACGCGCGCCTGCCGCACCGAGACGGCAGTGGCCGTGAGCGTTGCCGCGAGGACGGTCGCGGCGGCGGCGACGCCGACGCGATGCCGTGTGAGGAATTTTCTCGCCCGGTACGTCCACGCATCGGGCGCGGCGAGGATCGGCCGGTGGCTGAGATGCCGCTGGATATCCTGCGCGAACTGTTCGACCGATCCGTAGCGGCGCGCCGGTTCCTTGCGCAGCGCCTTGAGCACGATCCAGTCCAGATCGCCCGCGAGCTCACGCCGATCGATCGGGAACGGCGTCGCACCGGCAGCCCGGCCGGTGTCACCGGCGAGGCAGTCGCTGGGCCGGACCGGCTCCTCGTGACAGACCGCCTGCACCATCCCCGCGTCGGTCGTCATGTCGCCCCGGTACGGACTGCGATCGGTCAGGAGCCGGTAGAGCAGCACGCCGAGCGAATACACGTCGGTCGCGACCGTCACCGGCTCGCCGCGGATCTGTTCCGGGCTCGCGCTCTCGGGTGTCAGCGCGCGAAAGGCCGTCCGCGTCCGGTCGTCCTCGAGGGGCGACGGCTGCACGAGCTTCGCGATGCCGAAATCGAGCAGCTTGGGCACGCCGTCGCGCGTCACCAGGATGTTCCGCGGCTTGATGTCGCGATGGATCACCAGCCGTTGATGCGAATATTGGACGGCTTCGGCCACGACGCAGAAGAGCTTCAGCCGCTCGCGGACCGGCAGGCGCCGCGCCGCGCAGTAGACGGTGATCGGCTCGCCCTCCACGTATTCCATGACGACGTAGGGCACGCCGGTGTCGGTCGCGCCGGCATCGAGCAGATGCGCGATGTTCGGGTGATCGAGCGTGGCGAGAATGCGGCGCTCGCCGTGAAATCGCTGCTGCACTTCCGGATGGATCAGATCGCCCGGCACCACCTTGATCGCCACGAGCTTCTCGAAGCTCTCGTCGTCGCGCGCGGCGAGGTAGACGACGCCCATGCCGCCGCGGTCGAGCTCGCGCAGGATGCGATAGGCGCCCAATCGAGGCGGCGCGCCTTCGCGGGCGGCGACGCGGCTGGTGGCGTGGAGCACGGCCTCGGCGGCCTCACGCGAGTTGAGCGCGAGGGTCTCGAGAAACGTGTCGGCCCGACCGTGGGCCACGATCAGCGCGTCGAGCTCGGCGCGAAGCGCCGGATCACCCGCGCACGCGCCGTCCATCCAGTTCTGACGGACCTCCGGCGCCAGCTCGATGGCCTGGGAGAAGAGCGCCTTCAGGCGCATCCAGCGAGCGGTGGTCTCTCCGGCCGGCCCTTCCATCGGCCGGAGGATAGCGCAGTTGGACGCGGCCAGCCCCTCGGGCACGCGATGTGCTTTGTTCAGGCGTATGCCTCGGCACCCTGCGCGGTTTGTCGCGATTTGCGCCGGTCTTGCACTGACACTCTCTGCGGCCTGCACCGGAACTGTGATCCCCAAGCTCGAGGGCGATCCGCTGGATCCCAACATCCATCGCGCCGAGATCGTCGCGATCGACGCCGTCCTCTTCGAGGACGGACCGCTGGGCGAAGTGGCGCGCGAATCCCTGCAGACGAGTTTCCTCGCGCTCTCGGACGCCGCCGCGCGCGACAAGACCAACACGATCGCGCGGCTGCACGGGAAAGAGCTCCAGACCCTGGCGACGATGGCCTCGCGCACACGCATCGGCACGCCGATGCGCGACTCGCCGCTCCGGCAGCAGTGGCGCCGGATTCGCGGCAGCCTGTTCGACGACGCATGGTGGTTCCGGCAGAGCCCGGCCGACCCGATCGAACCGGCGGTCGCGACGACGCGGCCGCGTTGAGCGCTCCTCGGCGCCTCGGTGTGACCGGCCGATCGAGCGCGGCTGGCGCCGGTTTGGCTCTGCGCGAGAATGAGAACGGCTCTAAAATCGGGACATGCGAGCCACCCTGCTTAGGTCCTTCCTCGCGATCACGGCAATCGTCCTCGCCACGCTCGAACCAGCCTCCGGACAGCGCGCCATCACGAAGTACGTCCGTTTCGAGCACAAGCAACATCCAGGGACAGTCGCGTACGGCATTCTCGAGCCGACGCGGGTGGTCGAGCTCCAGGGCGATCCGTTCACCAAAGTCACGCCGACCGGCCGCATGGTGATGTTGGCGGACGTCAAGCTGCACGCGCCGTGTGTGCCGTCGAAGGTCATCGCCGTCGGGCTCAACTACCGCAGCCACCTCGGCGAGCGGAAGCCGGCTGAGTATCCCGGCCTCTTCGCGAAATACCCGACGTCGATCATCGCCACCGAGGAGAGCATCGTCCTGCCCGCGGACGCGAAGAACGTCCACTACGAGGGCGAGCTGGTCGTCGTCATTGGCAAGCGCGCGAAGAACGTCCCCAAGGGGCAGGCCGCGTCGTACATCTTCGGCGTGACCGCCGGCAACGACGTCAGCGAGCGCGACTGGCAGACGGCCGATCTCCAGTGGTTTCGCGCGAAGGCGACCGACACGTTCGCGCCGCTCGGTCCGGCGATTGTGACCGGATTGAACTACAACGATCTGCTGTTACAGACGCGGCTCAACGGCGAGGTCGTGCAGTCGGAACGGACGAAGGATCTGATCTTCGACGTCGATACGATCGTCAGTTACATCAGCCGTTACATCACGCTCGAGCCCGGTGACGTCATCTACACCGGCACCCCGCAGACCACCCGGCCGTTCAAGGAAGGCGACACGATCGAGGTCGAGATTGAAGGCGTCGGCGTGCTGAGAAACAAGGCTGTAAGAGCGAAGTAACGACCACTGCGTCCGCCAGGCGAACGCCCCGGCCTGTCCAGCCTTGCCGGGGGCTCCGGTACCGGTACCGCACTTGCCACTGCTTCACGCGCTGAGTTCGCGCGCCTACTCGATCGCTTTTCCTAAACAACGGTCGGGCAGCGGGTTGGCTCGATAGCTCGCAATCGACTACGTCTCCGCCCGTCGCGAACCGCCGCGATATGTCGTGGCCCGAGCGGCGAGTCGAGGCCTGAGGAGCAGTGACTATGGCAAAGACCGACAAGCCCAACATTCTGATCATCTGGGGCGACGATATCGGCTGGTTCAACATCAGTGCCTACAACCACGGCATCATGGGGTACCGGACGCCGAACATCGATCGCATCGCGAAGGAAGGGTGCATGTTCACCGACTGGTACGGGCAGCAGAGCTGCACGGCCGGCCGCGCGGCGTTCATCACCGGGCAGTCGCCGATCCGCACCGGCCTCACCAAGGTCGGGCTGCCTGGCGCCGACCTCGGGCTGCAGCCCGAGGACCCGACCATCGCCGACGTCCTCAAACCGCTCGGCTACGTGACCGGGCAGTTCGGCAAGAACCATCTCGGCGACCGCGACGAGTTTCTGCCCACTGCGCACGGATTCGACGAGTTCTTCGGCAACCTCTATCACCTCAACGCGGAGCAGGAACCGGAGAATCCCGACTATCCGCAGGACCCGGAGTTCAAGAAAAAGTACGGGCCGCGCGGTGTGCTTCACAGCTTCGCGAATGCCGACGGCACGCAGAAGATCGAGAACACCGGACCGCTGACGATCAAACGGATGGAGACGGTGGACGAGGAATTCCTCGAGGCCAGCCTGAAGTTCATGGAGAAGGCGGTCAAGGACAACAAGCCGTTCTTCTGCTGGTGGAACTCGACGCGGATGCACATCTTCACGCA
>Ga0111539_10001982_pt1 | contig 27325 bp, 28 predicted proteins | sample RhiMethybrSRZTD1_FD_79667 | JGI IMG/M metagenome (GOLD analysis project Ga0111539, IMG submission 79667) | Populus rhizosphere microbial communities from Tennessee, USA - Rhizosphere MetaG P. TD hybrid SRZTD1 (version 2) (version 2) | ecosystem: Host-associated > Plants > Roots > Rhizosphere >...
AAGGACTGACCGGAACTCAGATGGAGCTCGCTGACCGCGTCTCAGGGCGGAGGCGCGGTTAGTGCGCCCGCGCGCGGGTACTAAGGGTGGCCGGAGGACGACCCGTTGACCCGCGCGCACGAGACCTCGCTGCGCACATACATCCTCACCCGGATCGCGCTGGCGCTGCCCACGGTCCTGATCCTGCTGACGATGGTGTTTCTGCTGATGCGGGTCGCGCCCGGCAACCCGATCCAGGCGGCGCTCGGGGGCCACGTCCCCCAGGCGCAGATCCAGAAGCGAGAGGAGCGCGCCGGGTACGACAAGCCGATCCTCGAGCAGTACGTGAACTATCTCGGGGACGCCTTCACGTTGAACCTCGGCAACTCCCTGACGGACCACCGCCCGGTGACCGACATCATCAAGGACAACGGGGCGGCGACGGTGGAGCTCACCGTCGCGGCATTCCTTGTGGCGGTCGTGGTTGGTGTCTCGATCGGCCTCGCCGCAGGCAGATGGCGGGATACGCCCGTGGATATCAGCGGACGGATGTTCGGGATCGTCATCTACGCGGTGCCCCCCTTCTTCCTGGGCTTTCTCGCGCAGCTCGTGTTCGCGGACTCGCTCGGATGGTTACCCGTGTCCGGGCGGGCGAGCCCGGAGATCACCGCCACGCTCGACACCCACACGAACTTCTACCTGATCGACACGCTGATCAACGGCGACTGGAACGCGTTCTGGGACTGCTTCCTGCACCTGATCCTGCCGGCCGTGACCCTCGGCCTCGTGATCAGCGGCGTCATCATCCGCCTCGTCCGCGTCAACCTCATGCAGACGATGCGCGGCGATTACGTCGAGGCGGCCCGGGCGCGGGGGCTCGGGGAGCGGCGCGTCGTCCTCCACCACGCATTCCGCAATGCGCTCGTGCCGGTGATCACGGTTGCCGGCCTTCAGCTGGCGCTGCTCCTCGGCGGCGCGATCCTCACCGAGGAGACCTTCAACTGGCCGGGGATCGGCTACCAGCTCGTGCGCTACCTGGATGAGCGCGACTACATCGCCGTGCAGGGCATCATCACGGTGTTCGCGATCGCGGTCGTCATCGTCTCCGTGCTCATCGATCTGATCAACGCCTTCGTGGATCCAAGGGTGAGGTACTCATGACGTCCGTCGGCGAGGTTCAGGGTGCGGCGACGCCGACAACGCCGCCACCGCCGGAGGTGGAGGCAGAGTCCCGCCGTCTCGCGGGGATGCATCGCTTCATCGCCCAGATCAGGTCGGCACGCGGCGTGCCGAAGTGGATCCTGTACTCGGGCATAGGGATCGTCCTGTTCTTCCTGATCCTGGCGATCTTCGCGCCGCTCATCGCTCCGTACGGTTTCGCGGATTCTTCCTCGGGCGGGGTCGACTTCCCAAAGCAGGCCGCGCCGTCGGGGTCGCACCTATTCGGCACGACGGTTCAGTCGACCGACGTCCTGTCGCGCGTCATCTGGGGAGCCCGCACCGAGCTCGAGGTTGTGGTGCTGGCGGTCTTCTTGGCGCTGGCGGTAGGCGTCCCGCTCGGTCTCATCTCCGGCTACCTGGGCGGCAAGCTCGACCGCGTCCTGGTTCTGATCATGGATGCGCTGTTCGCCTTCCCCTACCTCCTCCTCGCCATCGTCATCGCGTTCCTCCTGTCGGACAAGATCGGCCAGGGCATCCTGACCGCCGCAATCGCGATCACGATCGTCTACATACCCCAGTACTTCCGCGTGGTCCGAAATCACGTGATCAGCGTGCGTGAGGAGCCATACGTCGAGGCGGCGCGGGCCATGGGGGCCAAGCGCCGAACCATCATCGGCCGCTACGTGTTCTTCAACGTGATCCAGAACGTGCCCGTGATCGCCACCCTGAATGCCGCCGACGCGATTCTCACGCTGGCCGCACTTGGCTTCCTCGGTTACGGCGTCCAACCCACGCAGGCCTCCGAGTGGGGCTACGACGTGTTCCGCGCGCTCTCCGACGCGGCCGATGGGATCTGGTGGACCGGGCTGTTCCCAGGGTTCGCGATCGTGCTGCTGGTCGTGGGGTTCACACTCGTCGGGGAGGGTCTGAACGACATCCTCAATCCCCTGATCCGCTACCGGCGGGTCAATAAGCCGGAGATGGAAGAGGCGGAGGCCGCCGAGTGAGCGACGTCGTCCTGGACGCCCGGGACCTTCGCGCCTGGTACGGGACCGAGCGCGATCCCGTGCGCGCGGTCGACGGCGTCTCGTTCCAGATCCACTCGGGCGAGACCCTGGGGCTCGTCGGCGAGTCCGGCTGCGGCAAGTCGACCCTCGGCCGGACGGTCCTCGGCCTGCTGCCCGAGGGCGCCGCCACCTCCGGAGAGATCCGCTATCTCGACCGCAACCTGTTGGCGGCGTCGCCGAAGGAGATGCGCTCGCTGCGAGGGCCCGACCTCGGGCTGATCTTCCAGGAGCCGATGACCCGACTCGATCCGCTGATGACGATCGAGCATCACTTCATGGAGACCCTCAAGGCGCACGAGCCGGACGCGCCCGAGCGCGAGAAGCGCACCCGGTCGCTCGAGGCGCTGGGGGCGATGGGGATCCCGCCCACCCGCTTCAAGCAGTACCCGCACGAGTTCTCGGGCGGGATGCGCCAGCGGATCATGATCGCGCTCGCGCTTGTGCTGAACCCGAAGTGCCTGGTCGCCGACGAGCCCACGACGGCCCTCGACGTCATCGTCGAGGGCCAGATCCTCGGGATCCTGGCCGACCTGCGGCGAAACTTCGACACCGCGCTGCTCCTGATCACGCACAACCTGGGAATCGTCGCCGAGGCCTGCGACCGCGTCGCGGTGATGTACGCGGGACGGATCGTCGAGCAGGGCGGAGCGCGCGACGTCTTCGCCGAGCCGGCTCATCCGTACACCCGAGCGCTGCTCGACTCGATCATCTCCTTGGGGACGACCGACCTGAGGTACATCCCGGGAGCGCCCCCCAGCCTGATCGACCCGCCCCCCGCCTGCCGCTTTCACCCGCGCTGCTCCCGCGCCATGCAGGTGTGCGCGACCAAGTTTCCGATCGAGGTCTCCGTGGACGAGGGTCACGTCGCCGAGTGCTGGCTGCACGGCCCGAAGGACGAGGTCCCGGAGGGCGGCGAGCGCCGGCTCGATCGCGCGGAGATCGCGGTCGCCGAGGAGGCGTGATGGAGGCGGTCACGGTCCCCGAGGTCGAACGCCGCTCGGACAGCGACGCGCTGCTCGAGGTCACCGACCTGCGGACGCGCTTCGCGCTTCGCGGCTCGTTCTTCGATCGGCTCCGCGGTCGCGCGGCCGGCTCGGTGAAGGCCGTCGACGGTGTGAGCTTCTCGCTCCGCCGGGGCGAGGTCCTCGGCGTGGTCGGGGAGTCCGGCTCGGGCAAGACCACGCTCGGCCGTACCCTGCTGGGGCTCGCGGCGGCGACGGGCGGCTCGATCAAGTTCGAGGGTCGCGAGATCACCGGCCTCTCGGAGGGCGGATTCCGTCCCCTGCGGCGCAAGCTTCAGATCGTCTTCCAGGACCCGCACGCCTCCCTCAACCCCGCGATGACGATCGGGGAGTCGGTCGGGCATCCGCTGCGCATCCACGGCGCCGTCCGCACCCGGGAGGAGGCCGAGACGCGGGTGGTCGGGGCCCTGGAGCGCGTCGGGCTCGCGCCCGCCAAGCAGTACATGGTCAAGTACCCGACCGACCTCTCCGGGGGCCAGAAGCAGCGGGCCGTGCTGGCGCGCGCGATCATCCTTGGCCCGGACATCCTGATCGCCGACGAGCCCGTCTCGATGCTCGACATGAGCGTGCGGGCGAAGATCCTCGAGCTGATGATCGACCTCAAGCGCGAGCTCAATCTCACGTACGTCTACATCACGCACGACCTGGCGACCGCAAAGTTCTTCTGCGATCGCATCGCGATCATGTACCTCGGGAAGATCGTGGAGATCGGGCCGGCCAAGGAGATCTACGCCGATCCCAAGCACCCTTACACGATCTCGCTCCTGCGGGCCATTCCTGAGCCGGACCCGACCCGCGCGGTTCCGCGGGACCTTCCGCGCGGCGAGGTACCGGACGCGGTCACGCCCCCGCTCGGGTGCTCCTTCCACCCGCGCTGCCCGCGCGCATTCGAGGTCTGCGGGTGGGAGACCCGAGACCTCCGGACGCTGCTCGAAGCGCGGTGGACCCGGATGCCGGAGCCGGAGTACCGGGCCGAGCGGGAGATCATCGGGTCTCTCGAGTCGCTCGACGAGCCCGGGATGAGCGCGGCGCTCGAGCCCGCGTCGGGGCACACCTCGCGCGAGGTGCTCGAGATCATCCACCGCCTTCGCGCCGACGCACCCGACGACCCCTTCTGGAAGGGCGTTGCCGAGGTCGCGGAGCGGGGCGGCGCGGTCGCGATCCGATTCCACGACGGCATCGAGCCGCGCGACGTCGAGTCGGGACACTCCCAGCTTCAGTGCCATCTCTACGACCCGGAGGCGCTCGCCGCCGCCGAGGCGGTGCGTGGGGAGCGCCGATCGGACGACGGGGGGTCCCCCGATCGGGGGATCCCGAACTAGCCGTTCGGTGGATTGACCGCGCTCGTCGCGCGCGGAAATAATCACTGAGACGACGAAACGGAGATGGGCTCGCGCCAGGAGGGCGCATGCGCGCACGGACGACGCGGCGCGTCTCTCTCACCAGATGGGAGATGAACATCCGCATGGAGTCAACGAGACCTACCTCCGCGCGTAGCGCGCGCGGACGACTGATCGCCGCCGCGTCGCTCGCAACCGCCGCATTCGCGGTCCTCGCGTTGCCGGGCCTCGCCTCGGCCGGAAGCTTCAGCTCGAAGGCGATGCGAGCCTCGCAGATCCGCAAGCTCTCCAGGCAGGCGCCGAAGCGCGACACCCTCAGTCCGGCCGCCAGGCGGATCCAAAGGCGGGGGTACCTGGTCCCGAACGAGGCGGCCTATCAGCGCCAGAAGGCGCGCGCCGACCGTCGCGCCGCCGCCCGCCACGCGCTGACCCAGCCCGCGGCGCCGTTCGGACCCCGGGCGCCCTCGACGATTCGCGCCTTCGCCGGGATCAACGACACGTTTTTCGCCCCGCCCGACGAGACGAGCGCGGTCGGCACCGGGCGCTACATCCAGCTGGTGAACGCCGACTTCGCGATCTACAACAAGACGGGGAACACGCCGATCAGCACGGGGACGCTGAACTCGATGGTAGGAGCCGGTTCCAACGATTTCGTCTTCGACCCGCAGATCATCTGGGATCCGACGACGAACCGCTTCTACTACGCCGCCGACGACGAGGTCAGCCCCACGAACCACGTCCTGCTGTGGGGCTGGAGCAAGACGGCGACGCCCACGAGCGCGGCCGACTGGTGCAAGTACGGGATCAACAGCGGGTCCACCCTCGCCGACTTCCCGAAGCTGGGCGACAGCCAGCACTTCGGCATCATCGGAACGAACCTGTTCAATAGCGTCGGGAGCTTCGTGGGGTCGAACATCCTTGCGTTCAAGAAGCCGCCGTCCGGGACGAGCTGTCCGAGCCCGCAGGAGGCCAACAAGGCGATCCCCACCAGTGCTTTCACGCCCACGCCGGCGAACGAGATCGACACCAACGGGACCGGCTGGGTGGTGGCGCGAGGTCGGCCGACGCCCGCAACGAAGCTGTTCCTGTTCAAGGTCACGCGCAACGCGAGCGGAAATCCGGTGATCAATACGACCCCGACGTCGGTGACCGTGCCGAGCTACAACGTCCCGGCGAACGCGCCCCAGCAGGGCTCGGTGAACAGGATCGACACCTCCGATGCGCGGAACACCCAGGCGGTTGCTGCCAACGATCCGGGGCACAGCGGCAAGTTCGCGTTGTGGACCCAGCACACCGTCAGTGGAGGTGCCGGCGCGGAGGTCCGCTGGTACGAGCTCGACGTCGCGAATCACTCCGTGATCCAGAAGGGCAAGGCGACCAACACCTCGCTGTTCGAGTTCAACGGCGCGATCGCGCCGAACCGCCGGGTCAACGGCACCACCAAGAGCGGCGGCAACGCGATGGTGATGAACTTCAACACCTCGTCGAGCGCCGCCAAGCCGGGGATCAGGATGGTCTCCAAGATCGGAGGCGGCGCCCAGTCGGGTCAGGTCGCGGTCAAGAGCTCACCGGGCCAGCTCTCGGGCTTCGACTGCGATGCGACGAGCCACCTCTGCCGCTGGGGCGATTACGCCGCGGTGACCCCGGATCCGTCGACCGCGAACCAGATGTGGAACGTGAGCCAGTTCGCGGTCGGGTCGGGCAGCGGGACCGGCGGTGGCGCCACGTCCAGAACCTGGCACTTCGTCGTGCAGCCGTAGGCGAGCGAGTCCGACCAACATTGACGGGGTTAAGGGGGCTATAGCGCCCCTAACCCCGTCAATGCCGTCTCGGTTCGCGGCTGTGCCGCCTCGCGAAACGGAGATAGACGTCAAGATGGAGTCAATGAGACCCACGGCGGGGCGGGGAAGGCAGACGTCGGTGTTCGCCGGCGCGGTACTCGCGGTCGCCGCTCTGGTTGCCGGCTGTATCCCCGGCCTGGCGTCGGCGGACGGCCAGCACCTCACGATCCGGAGTGCCGCCAGCATGCGCCACGCAGATACCGGGCCGATCGGTCCTGTAGCGCGGCGCGCGATCACGCAGGGCTATCTGGTTCCCGACCAGGCACGCTACGAGCGCCGGAAGGCGCGCCTCAGCCGCCGCAACGAAGCCCGGGATGCTCTGGCATCGCCGGCGATCGGCGGTCCGCTCGCCCCGACCGCCATTCGCAGCTGGACAGGGATCAACAACCCCCTCTTCTCACCGCCGGATGGGACGAGCGCGGTGGGCACGAGCCGCTACATCGAGCTCGTCAACAGCAACTTCGCGATCTACGACAAGACGAGCAATACGCCGATCCGCACGGGGGCTTTGAACTCGCTGATCGGTGCTCCAAGCGGGACGGATTCCTCCGACGTGCAGATCCTGTGGGATGCACAGACGAATCGCTTCTATTACGCCGCGGACGAGGTCCTCAGCAGCAACAACAACCGGGTCGCGTTCGGATTCAGCAAGACTGCGAGTCCGAACTCCGCCGCCGACTGGTGCAAGTACTCCATCGGCTTCGGAGCGATAATCCCCGACTTTCCGAAGCTCGGCGACAGCGAGCACTTCGTGATCATCGGAGTCAACCGCTTCGACGCGAGCAACAACTTCCTCGGCTCTCAGATCGAGGCGATCTCCAAGCCCGGCGGCGGCGGCACCTGTCCAGCTGCCTCATCGTTCAAGGAGGGCGGCAAAGTGCTCACCGGCGGGTTCACACCGACTCCGGCCAACGAGATCGACACGAGTTCAATCGGTTGGGCTGTGGCGCGGACCCTGAGCCTGCCGGGCAACAAACTCCAGCTTTACAGGATCACCCGCGATGGGGCGACCGGCAAGCCGGTGATCAGCGGGGCCCCCAAATCGGTGCCGGTGCCGAGTTACAACCTTCCCCCCGATGCGCCACAGCAGGGTTCGACGCACACGATCGACACGAACGACGGACGGAACACGCAGGCCCAGGCGGCGATCGATCCCGCTCATGGGGATAAGTTCGCGATCTGGACTCAGCACACCGTCAGAGGCGGTGCCGGCGCGGAGGTCCGGTGGTACGAGATCAACCCCGCTGGTCGCTCGGTGATCCAGAAGGGCAAAGTGACGAGTCCCTCGCTGTTTGAATACAACGGCGCGATCGCTCCAAACCGCCGAGTGAACGGGAGCACCGAGAGCGGCGGCGACGCGATGGTGCTGAACTTCAACACCTCGTCGAGCGCCGCGAAGCCCGGAATCCGGATGGTCTCCAAGATCGGGACCGCCGCCCAGTCGAGCCAGGTCAGAGTCAAGAAATCGCCGGGGCAGCTCTCGGGGTTCGACTGCGCCGGGTCGGGCGCTTGCCGCTGGGGCGACTACGCGGCGGTGACGCCGGATCCCTCGGCCGCGAACCGGATGTGGAACGTGAGCCAGTTCGCGGTCGGCTCGGGCAGCGGGACCAGCGGCCCCGCCACGTCCAGGACCTTTAACTTCGTCGTCCGGCCGTAGGCGGGCGGTCCGGCGAACATTGACGGGGTTAAGGGGGCTATAGCGCCCCTAACCCCGTCAATGCTGCTCGGCTCGGAGAAGGCTCCGCCGCGCTAGGCGCGGCGGAGCTTCTCCTCTCTCTGGCCCTCATCCCCCTGGTGTCGCATGCGGCGCACGCCGCCCACGTGGGCGGCAAAGCCCGCGGCGTCGAACGGATTCCTCATCGGCTCCGCGAGCGGCTTGCCACACGACGAGCAGTGATCGAGGTCCTCCCAGCCCTCCATCGTGAAGTTCTCGGCCCCGCAGTGCGGACAGTGTTTAAGGGGCATTTGTCGGCTCCTCCGGCGATCCAACGCCTGAGTTCGAAGGCTCCGACCTTCGATCGCTGACTGATACTCGGCCCGAACGAAAAGTCGCCCGCGACCGCCTCCAGAGGATGTCACAGATCGCATGATCTCGCAACCTCCAATGCTCCAGTTTGGATAACGAGCCGACTCGAGGGCCTCGATCGATCGCTGAAACAACGATGGTCGAATTACCGCATATATGAGTGGGTTCTCTGACCATCGTGGGTGGAGCTCGCGCGGCACGTGGCGAGACATGAGCAGATCCGCACGAAACGCCGACGCCGGGACGACGGCCTCCCTACTCGCCCCGTCGCCGCCGCGGTGCCCACGCCTGAGCGTGGCGCTACGAGAGACGGGGTGTCGGCAGGCTGGGCGGCCGTTCGACCGGCGCGCGGTGTCGAGCCACTCCAGCGCCTTCCCGAGTGTCTCGAACAGGGGGATGCTCGGATGGATGGCCGTCGGCGTGAAACAGCGTGATCGCCGAATCGCCGGCCGATCGCAACTCCCGCCCGGAACCGGCTCTCGAGGTCCTAGGACTCATGTCCAATTGAAGCTCGGACCGCTCTCGCGTCACATTGCCCGCGAAGGCAAACCAAAGGAGCGAAAAGACATGATCAGGAGAATCAGGCGGACGATTGGCCTCTTCGCGGTGGCGGGCGCCGTGGCGCTCACCGGCCCCGGAGCGGCACTGGCGAGTCATGGCGCCGACGACCCCGCGCCGCATCACCACGCGCGGCATCACCGTCACGAGGATCGCCATCACCACCGCCACCATCATCACCGTCATCACCACCGTCACGGACGCGACGACGGCCCGAACCACGGCTGAGGGGCGGGTCGCCGGCTGACGCGCGCGAGAAGCCGGGCGCGGCCCGGCTTCTCGCCGTCAAGCCGAGATCAGACGGTGTGGGACCGCTTCGACTAGCGCTCCGCCGGCATCGAGACGCGTACTCCAGCGTCATCCTGCTCCGGCCCCGAGCTGCCGCTGCCTCCCTTCTCGGGGCTCGGCGCACGGCGATCGCCATTCCGTGATCGACTCGCCTCCTCATCGGCGCGAAACGGAGGTGGCTTCGGGCGCGGCTCGCCACCCGGGAAGGCAAGCCGAAGGATCGACCGCTGCACCATGCCGAGCTGCTGGAGCAGAGGGCCCGAGTTGTACGGGAGGTCATATCGCTCGCAGATGTCCTTGACCCTCGGCGCGATCTCCGCATACCGGGTGCTGGGCATGTCCGGGAAGAGGTGGTGCTCCACCTGGTAGCCGAGGTTGCCGCTTGCGACGTGGAACAGCGGGCTTCCCTCGATGTTCGCCGCGCCGACCAGCTGGCGCACGTACCATGCGCCGCGCGTCTCCCCCTCGACCTCCTGCTCGGTGAACGTATACGTCTGGTCCGGGAAATGGCCGCAGAAGATGATCGCGTACGACCAGACGTTACGCACCACGTTCGCCACCACGTTCGCCGTCAGAGTGGTCTGGAATGACGTCCGCCCAGCCGTAAACGCGCTTCGCGCCGCCTCGCGGAGCGGCTCGTTGCGTCGCGGGCGCCGAGACAGCCAGCGCCGCGGCGACCTCGAGCGCTTCCTGTTTTCGCGCAGTGCAGCCCTTCCGGATTCGACCGCCGCGGCCGACGCCGCACTCACCAGCGGCCAGGCGATGTAATCCTTGGTGATCTGCGCCCGGGCCTTGCCCGCGATTCCCTTGAGCTCCTTGCGGAGCTGCTGCTTCGATTTCTCGCCGCTGCGGATGGCTTCGAAATCCAGGTCATGGACGGCGACGCCCCATTCGAACAGGAACATCAGCAGCACGTTGTAGACGGGCTGCAGCATGTAGATCGGGTGCCAGCCCTGATGCGGGTCGATCCGCATGATCTCGTAGCCGAGGTCCTTGTCCTTGCCCAGGATGTTCGTGTAGGTGTGATGGATGTAGTTGTGGGAGTGCTTCCACGCCTCCGAAGTCGACGCGGTATCCCAGTCCCAGGTCGATGAATGGATCTGGGGATCGTTCATCCAGTCCCACTGTCCGTGCAGGACGTTGTGCCCGATCTCCATGTTCTCCAGGATCTTGGCCGCCGACAACGCACTCGTTCCGCCGATCCAGGCCGGCCAGAACCGCGATGGCAGGAGCATGGCCCGCCCCATGACGGCAAGCCGGCGGTGCATCTCGATCATGCTGGTGATGTAGCGGCGATCGCGGTCGCCGAGGTCGGAGTACACCTCGTCGTGGATCGCGTCGAACTCTCGCCCCAGCTCCTCGATCTGCTCGTCGCTGAGCCGCGCCAGCGGATTATCCATCTCGGTGGTCAAGCCGTCTCCTTCGGTCGGTGGTCAAAGTGCGATCTCGATCGGGCCCTCAGGCGCGTTGATGCAGGTCCGCACCATCTCGCCCTCCTGTCCCACGATCTTCCCGTTGCGCAGATCGCGAACGCGACCTGAGCAGAGCTTCCCGATGCAGGTGTGGCAGATGCCCTCGCGGCAGCCGAACGGGAGCTCGAGGCCCGCGTCCTCCCCGGCGACCAGGATCGGTTTCGACCCGTCCGACTCCGCCTCCACGCCGCTTTCGGCGAAGTTGATCGTCCCGCCCTCGCCGTCCTCCCAAACGCCGAGCTTCGGTTGAAAGCGCTCCATTTTCAGGCGCTCGGGATCGCCCCCCTGCTCCCAGTGGTCCGCCAGGGCGTCCAACATGTCCCCCGGTCCCGACGCGAACGTCGCGCGCTTCCGCCAGTCCGGGCAGAGATTCTCGAGGTCCCCGGGCCTCATGCGGCCCTTCTCGGAGGTGACCTGCACGTGCAGGCGATAACCGGGTCGGCGGTCATCCAGGTCTGCGACGCGGTCGCCGAAGATGACGCCCTCCTCGGTTCGGGCCGAGTGCAGGTGGACGATGTCGCGGATCTCGTCCTGACGGTCGAGGTGACGCAGCATGCTCATGATCGGAGTGATGCCGCTCCCGGCCGTGATGAAGAGCATGGACTCCGGTACCGGATCGGGGAGGATGAAATCTCCCTCCACGCCGCCCAGCCGCAGCACCTCGCCCGGACGCGCCTCGTTCAGGAGATACGGAGTCACCGTGCCGCCCTCGACCAGCTTCGGGGTCACACTGACGCACCCGTGCGGATCGTCCGGATCCGAGGTCAGCGAGTAGGCGCGCCAGTTGAAGACGCCGTTGACGACGACGCCGATGCGGATGTACTGGCCGGGCTCGTGGCCCTCCCACTCATATCCCGGGCGGATCACGATCGTGGCGGCATTGCCCGCCTCGTGCTGGATCCGCTCGATTCGGCCGCGAAGCTCCTGCGTGGACCAAAGCGGGTTGATCAGCTCGAGGTAGTCGTCCGGGAGGAGGGGCGTGAAGAGAGCACGCATCGCGCCCAGCGTCTTGCGCCGGGCCGGCGAGACATTTGGTGTCGCTCCGCGTTCAGCCAACGACGTTCCTAAACATTACATGAAGCCATGTCACATGAGATCATGTGACTACATACCCGAAAGGGCGGGCGCCAACCGCCTTACTCAGGAGACTAGGTGAGCTTGAGACAGACCGCTCGGGTTGTATCGCTCAGAGGTCAGCCCTGGGGACACGCCGGGCGCCGGACCGAATCGACCGTTCCCCCGACGTCAGTCGTCCACCAGGCGCCGCTCCACCGCCCACCGGCTCAGCTCGTGACGGCTCGAGAGCTGGAGCTTGCGAAGGACCGCCCCGACATGCGCTTCGACCGTCTTCGGCGAGATGTTGAGACGTAGGGCGATCTCCTTGTAGAGATAGCCGCGCGCGATCAGCCGCAGCACCTCGCGCTCGCGAGCCGTGAGCTGATCGAGCTCGGGATCGATCTCGCTTTCCGGAATCTCACCGTGGAAGGCGTCCAGGACGAACCCCGCCAAGCGTGGCGAGAAGACCGCGTCGCCGCCTCGCACGCGATCGATCGCGTCGGCCAGCTCCCGGGCCGAGATCGACTTCGTGACGTAGCCGCGGGCCCCGGCCCGGATGATGGCGATGACGTCCTCGGCGGCGTCGGAGACCGAGAGCGCGAGAAACCGCTGCGCCGGCCTGCGATCGGCCACGGCGCGGATCACCTGCACGCCACCGCCGCCCGGCATGTGGACGTCGAGCAGCACCACGTCGGGCTCGGCGTCCAGGATCGCCGCGACGGCGTCCTCGACCGTTCCGGCCGCGCCCCGGACGTCGACCAGTTCCTCGAGCTCGGCGCGAACGCCGGCGCGAAAGAGCTCGTGGTCGTCGACGATCACCACGCTCGGCCGGTCCGCGATCACGCCGCTCCCCCCTCCCGCTCCGGCGCCATGCGAGGAACCGTAAGTCCGACCTCCGTGCCGCCGTGCGGGACCGAGCGGATCTCGGCGCTTCCGCCAGCCCGCTCCATCCTGCCGATGATCGACTCCCGCACACCCTGACGGTCGAGCGGCACGCGGGCGAGGTCGAACCCCGGGCCGCGGTCGCGCACGAACAGCTCGATCTCGTTCTCGTCGACCTCGGCGTAGACGCGAATGGCGCCGGCGTCGCCGGCGTGCTTGGCGGCGTTCACGAGCGCCTCGCGCACCGCCCCCAGGAGCGCCTCGGAGCGCTCGTCCAGCGGGCAGTCCCCGACCATGACGACGTCGATGGCCACCCGATGGACGTCCTCGATCTCCTCCGCTGCGCGACGCAGGGAAGCGGCGAACCGGTCATCGGTGGTTCGACGGCCGTCGCCCGCGAGCCAGTCGCGGAGCTCCCGCTCCTGACGACGAGCGAGCGCTGCCACCTCGCGTGGATCATCGGCCCGCTTCTGCATCAGGGCGAGTGTCTGGAGCACCGAGTCGTGCAGGTGCGCGGCCAGCTCCGCTCGCTCCTGGGAGCGGATTCGCTCGGCGCGCTCGCTCGCGAGGTTGCGACCCAGCCGCCACAGGAACGGCGCGAGGATCAGGGCCAGTGCGACGACGACGACCACGGTCGTGAGTGCGGCATCCCGCAGGCCACCGAACACGTGGTTCGACGACAGGAACAGCAATCCCGCGCCGACCACCAGGAGGATCCCGAAGACGCCCCGGTAGAGATCGCCGATTCGGGACGTTGGCGCCTCGGTGGGTTCCTGCGGCGCGGCAGCGGTGGGCGCCACAGGCGGTTTGCTCGCGGCCGCGGGAGCGTCCGCCTCCCGATCGGCGGCATCCGGCCGCGATCGCCCCCACAACAGCACGGCCCCGAAGGCGGCCGCGACGAGCGGCCAGACGATGGCGTCGCTCCACCAGAGGCCGAGCTGACGGAAGGCGAGCAGACACGAGAGGGTGAGGAGCACCACGCCGAGCGCGATCCGCCAGTCGCCCCGGACCCGGCGGATCCGAGCGAGCCTCGCGAGCGGCGCCGGCTGGTCCTCAGTCGCGGGAATGGCTGCCCAGGCAACCAAGTACCCCAGCAGCGCCACGCCCCCGGTTGCGACGGCCACCACGACGAACCCCACTCGCAGGATCAACGGGTCCACCCCGAGGCGAGCGCCGAGCCCCGCGAAAACACCCGCGACCCAACCCCGGGAGGTATCGCGGCGAAGCGGCTGTTGGGCTGCGGTCACGGCTCAATCGTGACGCTTCGGCTGCCTCGTCAGCCCGCTGAGCGCGAGGATCGCGCCGACCGCACCGATCAGCGCGACGGCCATCCAGCCGAGCGAGAGGTCGAGCGAGCCGGCGGAGTCCAGGAGCACGAGGGCGCCGACGACCGCGATCGCGGCGCCGGCGCCCAGCGAGAGGATGTCGATACTCAGCCCGTTCCGCATGCACGAGCCTCGGCCGCACGCAGCGGCGCGGTGTCCTCGTGGAACGGGCCGGGACCGAACCCGGGCCTGTCGACGTCGGCCGTGTCGCTGTTGATGACGCGAAGCTGCCCGACGTCGACGCTGGCGTCGATGTTCAGGCGAGGCGTCGAGCGCGAGCCGGCCGGAGTGTGGTCGACGTCAACGCCGTCGTTGCGCTCGCCGGTCACCTCGCTTTCGCCGACACCGGCGTGGGTCGTCCCGGTGACGCAGACGCGCTTGGGGACGAACACGTCCGCCTGGCCGACACCGAGCGAGACCTCGAGCGGGAGGACGCGATGCTTGCCCCAATCGAGGCCGCGCAAATCGACGACCAGCCGGCCCGCGCCGAGCCGGTAGCCGTCCGCGGGTATCGACCTGACCGTTGTCGGGTGATATTCGCGCTCGCCGATCCCTCCTCGCACGTCGAGGTCCGACGCCGCGGCGACGCCGCCGCCGATCGCGATCGCGACCGCGGGCGGGATCAACCATCGTGCCCCGCCGCGGAGCGATGCGATCGCGAGCAGCGCCCCGATCGCGATGATCACGATCGCCACGGGTACGCCCCATCCGAGCCCGACGGCGAACGCCGCGACAGCGGCGAGCGCCGAGAGGCCGAAGAAGGCGACGATCGCGATCGCAACCAAGCCAAGCCCTCGCCAGATGCCCAGCGCCCGTAGGCGGGCGCCCAGGCGCTGGGCCCGGTCAGGGTCACCGTCGGTCGGGACGAAGACCGCGAGCAGCAGGTAGGCGAGCGCGCCCAGTCCGCCGAAGAAGAGCGAGAGCGCGAAGCCGATCCGAAATACCACCGGGTCGATGCCGAAATAGCGCCCGAGGCCGCCGGCGACGCCGGCGATGACTCGATCGCCGGTGGAGCGCAGGAGCCGCCGCGGCGGCGGCATCTGCTCCGTGGTCGCTTCGCCCGAGGGCTCCTCGCGAGGCGGTTCGGATACGGGAGTGTCGTTCATTGGGATGCTCCTTCAGTCGTGGTGCGTTGCATCCCGAGGGTCCCAGCCCACCCCGCTTCTGTCTATTGGGGATTTCCCCTAGTTGTCCCTGACCGATCCCGGATGCCGAGGTCTTGCGACGCCAGCGGGATCGTGCTAGCGAGCTTTGACCGCTCGCGCTGCGGCTTCGGCTGCCTGGACCACTCCAGAGACCTCCTCGGGAGGGAGGTTGGCGGCGTAGACCTGCGCCTTGGCGGCTTCGGCTGCCTGGCCCTCGATTGCAGCCCTGCCCTGGTCGGTTCCGATTTTGACCCCAAAGTAGGCGCCGACGATCGTGGCAATGACCCCTCCGGCCGAACTCGCGATCGTCGCGGCTGTGGTCGTGTCCTTCACCAGGGCGATGACCGCGATCGCACCAACAATGACGGCACCGACGACCACGGCGACGAGTCCGCCGATGGCCTTGATTTTGTCGACCCAGGTAACGTCCGAGCCGGTGGCTGCCCCGGATCCGCCATCGGCGGGAGGCACTTCGACGGTGTCCGTACTGCTCTCCATTTGATCTCCTCCTCTATCCCGATGCCAAGCCGTGCACACGAGCGCCACGCGCGTGGACACCGCACGCCGAGGCATCCCTGACCGTATCCGCCATGACAATCCGATGCAAGGACGGCCTCGGGCCGTACTCCTTCAGCACGGCGTTGGCCAATGCGCGCGGTGCGTCGGGCCTTTTCCGCAGAGGACGAACTGAGGTAGGCTCGCGGCAGATTTCACGCAAAGTCGCTCGGCTGAACCCCGGGGGACACCAAAGGGAGGCGCAATGGCTCAACTTCCACCGACGCTCAAAAAGGGCTCGAAGGGTGATGCGGTGAAGGGCCTGCAGAATGCCCTCAACGAGCGAGCGTCTCAGGGCGTCACCGTCGACGGCAATTTTGGGCCCGCGACCGAGACCGCTGTCAAGGGGTACCAAGGGGCCGCCAGTCTCACCGTCGACGGCATCGCCGGGCCCGCGACGTGGCAGGCGCTCTACGTCTACGTGGTGCAGCGAGGGGACAGCCTGTCGAAAGTCGCGCAAGAGAACTTCGGCGACGCAAATCGATGGACTGACATCTACAACATGAATCAGGCTTTCATCAGCGATCCGGACAAGATCACCCCGGGTCAGGTTTTGACCCTGCCGATCTACGAGTAGGTCCTCCGGCAGGCTCGGCTAACCAACGGACCGGACACGCGCAGGCCGCCCCCGAGGCGGCCTATGCTCGCGCCTTCGGGCGACTCCTACTCCACGATCGGCGCGATCACCTCGTAGCGCTTGCGTACGCCCTCGCCGAACTCGACCTCGACCTCGCGCCGCGCCACGAGGCGCCCCTCGTTGCCGCGTAGGTCGTATCCAACTTCCGTCGTCCCCGGCACCGGCCGCGCTCGCTCCGCCGATTCTGCGTCGCGCGCCGCCGGCGCCCGGTGGGCGCTCCAGGCGTCCGCGAGCAATCGCTCCGGATCTCCCTCTCCGCGTGGCCGAACGCTGCGGTCCTCCCGACCGGGATCGGGAACCGTCACCTTCGGGTGGTTCGACAGCCCGTCGACCTTCCTGGTCGTATTCTCGATGCGCGTCAGGCGCCCGTCATTGTCGAGCGTGATCCTGACGTCTCCAGCCGCCTGCGTGACCACCGGCGCGCCATTGATCAGCTGCCGGAACTGAACGGTTGTCTCGAGCACGTGGGGCTCGTCGCTGTCTTCACCGGCCGTCGACCCCCCGGCCGACATCGTGGATCGGACCCTGTCGAACTCGAGATCGATGCCCTCGTCAAGCGCATACTCCGAGACCGCCTCGGTGGCGCGTCGCTTCGCATCGCTGATCGAGAGCCCCTCCCGGTTGGAGGGGTCGGGCGCTCCGATTCTGACCTCGTATCGCCCGTCGCGACGGACGGACAACGACTGCCCGTCGGCTTCCGATACGAGCAGCCCGGCTCGGACCGCCGGCTCGGGAAGGTCCAGCCGATGACGACCGGCGAGGTCGCGGACGTCCTCCAAGGAGCGCGCCGGCGGCCGCAGCTCGGCCACCAGTAGTTCAGCCGGCAGGTCCTGAGTCCGCGGGGCGACGCCCTCCGGATCCTCCGCAGCGCGAGCCATGTCATACCACCACCACTGGTACCAGTCGCGGGCCACATGCGCCCACTCCAGTGTCCGCTCGTTCTCGAGCCGTGCGAGGGCTTCCTCTCCGGTTGCGCCGGCGGCGACCACCGACGGCTCCTGCGCCTGAGAGATCCGCCACGAGGAGTCGAGCCAGGCGCGAGCAAACGACTTCGGCCGGTTGTATTCCTCCCAGAAGAACTGCCCGTAGCCGCCGTGATCGACGGATGTGGTCTCGAACCCGAACAGCATCCGGAAGCCGAGGTTTGCGGGATGCCAGGTACGGATGGGGTCGTGGCCGTCCTTTACCCGGCACGAATTGCAGGTGGACCAAAAGACATAGTTGACGAACTCGTTCCCGAGCCGCATGTTGGTGGACATCGCGTCGCTGCGGTCGTCCCAGAGTGCTCCCAGCGGCGCAAAGAAGACGCCGTTTCCGTCCATCCCGCCGTGCCCCGAGTGGTAGACCGCGACCACCGCATCGAGGCCGTACGTGTCCTCGTAGTTGTCGTAGTCCTCCTCATAGGCCCATACCTGGACGCCCTCGTCCTGGAAATGGAAATTCGGCACGTGCCACTGCCGCAGGTAGTTGAGCCAGCCGTCGGCGTCCTCGTGAGTCAGGCTGAGAGCCCGCTGGTTGACGAACTGCTCGATTGAAAGCGCACCGAAGATGTGCTCCCCGCCGCGGGGGGCAGGTTCGGCTTCCGCGCCGAAAGGGTTCGCGCCGAGAACTGAGCCGTGCTGACCGGCCATCTATTCCTCCTCCCGAGAGCCCACCGCCAAGCGGATCACGCTCAACATAACCTTCCCCCTCAGGCGGGTCAAGGGAGCCGGGTTCGGTTGTACCAGGTGCCGCCCGGGCCCCTGTAGCTGATCCCCTCGCCCCAGACCGCGAACGTCTGATCGTGCCCGATGATCGCCAGCTCGCCGTAGTCGCCATATGGCTCGAGAAACCCGCGCTTTCGGATGTAGGCCGTGCCACGGGTCGCATCGGATAGTCGCAGGGACCTCGACCAGCTCCTGCCCCCGTCCGTGCTCCGTCGGTACCACACGTTCCAGCGATTGTCCGAACCCTTGCGGTCGTCCATGTACCACACCCGGAAGTCCCCGGCGTTCGCGCCGATGGCCGCCGGAAAGGCGGCGTTGGCATGCGTGGGCGAGACGCGAGTGCGCGCGCTCCAGGTACGCCCGTCGTCCGACGAGTGGCGGGCGTAGACCCGCTGGTTGCCGTTCCATCGGCTTGCCCCGTTGTAGAGGATCAGGAGCCCGCCGCCGGAATCACCGGCCATCGCGGCCTGGGGGCCGTAGAAGTCCTTCGGGCATCCCCGCGAGGTGCAGTTCGGCTGCTTCGCCATCTCATCCACGTCGACGTTGCGCCAGGTGCGTCCGCCGTCCACCGAGGTCGTCGCTATTACGCGGACCCTCCCGGTCGAGCGCTGGTTGTAGGAGGTCTGGCCGAAGGCCACCGTGCCATCCGGAGTCACGACGCCCCCACCGGCGAAGTGGTAGCGCTTGTTCGTCTTCACCGGGACCGGTCGCCCGAAATGGCTTCCCCGGTCGTGGGAGACGGCCACGTAGGCGTCTCCCGCGGTCGGGCCGTTGAAGGCGATATAGACATCCCGCCCGTCGTCCGATACCGCGATGATCGGCTTGTCCGACCACGCGAGCTGCTTGTCGACGTGCACCGGCCTGGTCCAGCTGTGCCCGTGGTCGTCGGAACGCGCGAACGTCACACCGGGCGTGAAGCTGTCCAGCCAGGCCGCGTAGAGCGAGCCGTTCGCGGACATCTCGATCTCGGGGTCCCACTGGTGCTCAGACCCGCGGCAACGACACAGGTACCGGTCGCGGCCCCAGTGCAACCCGCCGTCCCGTGAGGCTCGCAGCCGGATGGCGGGCTCAGGGCAGGCGCGCTTGCACGCCGGCTTGCCGCCGTAGCGCGTCGTCAGCATGTATACGCGCGAGGAGCCAGGGCGTCCGGCGACCGCGGGCTCCCAGTCGTCCGCCCGTGGGTGCCAAAGCCGCTCGCCGCGCCACCCGCTCGCCGGGCGACCCGCGAGTGGCTCGACCAATCCGAGCGTGCCCTGCCGCCGTGCCTGCTCGAGCGCGTCGAGGCGCTCCTCCTGCTGGTCCCCCTCCTCCGCGGCCTCTCCACCCTGAGCCGCCTCGACTTCCTCGGGCGCGCGGGCCGATACGGCGTCGGCCGAGCCGGCGCGCGGGCCGTTCGACCCCCCGCCCGAGAAGAGGACCAGGCTTACGACGCCGCCGGCGAGCGCCAGCCCGCCGAGGACGGCGAGGGCAATCGCCAGCGGCTGGTGTCGCTTGCGACCCGTGGAGCTAGGCCTGAGGCGACGGCGGGGTCGGCTCGGCTGGTGCAGGTGTCGGAGTCTCCGCTGGCACGGCAGCCGTCCCGCCGGCCTGGGCGGCCCAGACCTTGTTCAGACCGCTCTGCAGGTAGGCCGGGAACCCGATCCCGAGGAACAGGTACAGGAGCACGGCGATCCAGCCGTTGAGCGGCTCGACGCCGGTGAGCCGGGCAGCTGCCTGGGTGCGCTGGAACGTGTTGTAGATCGAGACGATCGCGGGCACGATGACAAGGGCACCAAGGGTCACCGCGAGCAACGACGTGCCCGGGTTGTCACCGAGCTCATCCGTTCCCCGCGCTCGGCCCAGCTCGCTCATCTCGCGGTTGACGTAGTAGTACCAAAAGAACCAGTAGATCCCCAGGGTCACGAGCGTGAGCAGCGCCACGCCAAGCGGATCGCGGGTCTTTGCGGTTGTCCCCGCACCGGCGATCTGAATTTCCTCCGCCATTAAGGCTCCTCTTCCTCGGTGGAGACAGCTATGCCTCCGAGATGAACGGACACGGCGACCCTACCCCACAATGGGGCGTCCGAGCAAGTCCCGCTGCGTAACGGACGAAACGTGGCGACCCTACGCGGTGGCCGTGCAGTCATGATCGCCGACTTGAGGTCTGCCGGGATCCTCTGCCCTGGAGCGTCCATACGCCGACAAACCCGACAATCCCGGCGGCAGTCAGTGTCAGGCGATCAGCGGCAGCGAGCGCTCGGCGCCGGTCGTCTCGATCATCCGACGAACCGCGCCGGCTCCACACCGGATGCCAAGGCGATGCCCGTTCTCGCGCGAGCCGGCGGTCGCCCACGTCAGCAGGCGCAGCCCGGCGGCATCGATGAAGCGCACCGCCGTGAGATCGACGACTATCGACGTCGCCTCGTGCTGCTCAAACGCCTGCCACAGCGCCTCCTCGAGGAGCGCAGCGGTGGCGAGATCGAGTTCTCCCGCCGCCCGGACCACCAGGGCGTCTTCCTCCCGGTCGATGCCGACGACAAGCGGGTATTCGCGAATCGAACCCAAATCCGCCACTATCCAGTTCCTTCCCTGCCTCCTCCCGTGGATAACCACCGTCGTGCGAATCCCCGCGTGGCGCGCAGCGGCGGCGCGAAGTGAAGCAGCGCGACACGCCACCCCATGGCTACGAGCTGGCGCACGAGGACGCGGCGCTCCTCCGCGGACGGCCGCCGGATCGCGCGCTCGGGTGGGTCGAGTCCGCAGTTGGTCGTGGAGCCCGTGCGATCAAAGTGCGGGCACTCGCCGGCGGCACCTCATCCGCGATTCACGCCGTCGACGTCCGCATGCCCAATGGACCGGTCCGTCGCCTCGTCCTGCGCCGCTTCGTGAGGGCGGACTGGCTGGCCGAGGAACCGGATGCGCCGCGGCGGGAGGCGGAGGCTTTGGAAATCGTGGATCGATGCCGCGCGTCGACGCCGCGCCTGGTCGGGCTCGACGCCGAGGGCTCCGATGCGGGAGTCCCGGCGTTGCTCATGACCCGCCTCCCGGGACGGGTCGATTGGTGGCCCACAAACCTGGATGACTATCTTCGCCGGCTCGCGGAGGCTCTTCCTCCGATCCATGCGATTCAGCCGCCGCCGGGGGCTCGAATCCGGGCCTACCGGCCGTATGAGCTGGAGTTGTCGGGGCCGCCGCGGGGCTCGCGGCGCCCCGAGATCTGGTCTCGCGCGATCGAGGCGTTCGAGCAGCCCCAACCCTCGGCCGAGCGCTCCTTCATCCACCGCGACTACCACCCCGGCAACGTGCTCTGGAGCCGCGGCACGGTCGGCGTCGTCGACTGGGTTCACGCCAGCATCGGATCCCCGGACGCGGACGCCGGCCACTGCAGGGGCAACCTGGCCGGCTGGTTCGGGCTCGATGCGGCCGACCGATTCCTCGAGCTGTACCTGGCCGCGTCGGGTCGTAGCGACTATCACCCGTACTGGGATATCGCCGCCGTCCTCGGCGGCAACGGAGAGGAGGCGTTTCTGACAGACGGCGCGTCCGAGGATGAGCCGCTCTTGGCCCAGGCGGTGTCCCGGCTGGGACTGTGAGCGGCACCGCCACGTTCGCGCCTATCCACCGGGCGAGCGAAGCCTGATCACGGCTCACGAGCGTGCGAGAAGGTCATGGGACGGTGTAGGTTCGCCTCACCGGCAACTCAAAGGAGGTTCCATGCACGCACGCGTAGTCAGGTTCACGGACGTAGATGCCGATCACCTGGCCGGTCGGTTGGCGGACGCCGAGGACCGCGAGGGACCACCCGTGGACATTCCCGCTACGAAGGTCCAGATTCTCCACGACGCTGACCAACGGACCGCGATCGTGATCCAGCTATTCGAGACGGCCGATGACATGGCGTCGGCGGAGGCCGCGCTCGAGGGGATGGATCCGTCGGATACCCCAGGAACGCGCATCTCGGTCGACCGCTGCGAGGTCAAGGCCGAGATGAGTTAGGGCCGAGGAACCGCTGCCGTGGGTTAACGCCGCGAGCGCGGGCAGAAGAGCCCGGCCCGGTTGCGGGGACCGGGTGGCGCTCGGAGGCGCTGCGGATCCATGGTCAAGAGCATGTCGATGAACGAGGGGGAAGTCCAGGTCTCGGCTGCGGGGGCCGAACGCATTCCAACGCTGGAACCGCTCTGGGCGGCGATGCACGAACACCACAGTGCCATGCAGGACGCCGTGGCGCCGACCCGGCCCGTCGAGGAATCCTGGCGGCTACGGAAGGCGCAGTATGAGGAGTGGCTTTCCTCCGACGATGCGCTCTTGTTGATCGCCGAGCGCGGCGGCGATCCGATCGGATACGCGGTGGTGCGCTTCGGGCCCGGAGCCGCGACCTGGGACATCGGCGAACGGGTCGCCGAGATCGAGAGTCTCTCGGTGGCCACCGATGCGCGGGGCAGCGGCATCGGCACCCTGCTCATGGATGCCGTTCGAGCGGCCACTAGGGATCGCGGGGCCGAGCGGCTCTTCGTCGGAGTCGCACATGCGAATTCAGGTGCGCTCCGCTTCTATGAACGCGAGGGCTTCGCGCCCTTCTACGTGCTGCTTATGGAGGCATCCGATCGCCCTGAAGGCGGTCCGTGAGCCGCTCGGATTCGGGCGCCGACGATCGATTTGTTCGGTCATAGGCCGAATAAGTCGATCGTGGGCGCCGAGCGACCGGTTGATCGCTCGGCGCTCATGAGCTCTAGGCGCTCTTTCGCTGCTCCTTGGCGTTCGCCGCGGCCTCCTCGAGCCGCAGGCCCTCGTCGGCCGCGGTCAGCGCCTCCTCCTCTTCCGCAATCGCCTCACCCTTGGTGTCGAGCGCTTCGAGTCGGTCCACCTGCGCCTGCTCGTGGGCCTGCTCCAGCTTGTTGGCCGCGTCCTTGCGCGCCGTCGCCTTGCGCTTCTCGGTCACTTCGGCGGCGTCCTTCTTCGTCTCCTCGGCCTGCTGGCGCGCACTTCGCACGCGCTCCTTCGAGCGCTCCGCGGCGCCCTTGCGCTGGCGCTTGGCGTGGGCCTTCGCATCGCGTACCAGGTCCTTCGCCTCGTCGCGCAGGGCCTCGGCCCTGTCGCGGAGGCGGATCGCCCGCTTGCGCTCCTCGGCGGCCTCCCGGCGACGCTGGCCGGTGTTGGCCAGCGTCCGATCGCGAAGCACGGCGCCGGCGATGGTGCGCGCCCCGGCATCCGCGCGGTCGATCGCGCGCTCGAGGGAGTCGCCCAACTTTCGCGGCCCGACGACGACACGCAGCGCGTCGGTTGGTAGCCGCGCGGCCGCTATCGCGCCCCCGATCACTGCTCCCGGGAGCCTCTTCAAGCTGAAGGCCCGGTCTCCGCTCTCGAGTTGGCTGGCCTCGTGCTCGTGGCGCCGCGCCTCCCGCTTCAGCCCGGTGGCCTCCTCTGTCTTGTGGCGGGCCTCGGCCTGCGCCCGTTCCTCGAGCTTGGCGGCGGTCGCCTCCTCGTTTCGCTGCGAGGCCTTGGCGGCGGCCACCTCTTGGCTTGCTCGCGCCTGGGCCCGCTGCTCCGTGCTCTCGCGGTCGCGCTCGGCGGCCTCCTCCGCGCGGCGGAGCTCGACGTCCGCCGCGAGCTCCTCACGCTCTTTTTGCGTTTCGGCCTTCTCGTGCTCGAGCTCGGCATTCTGCTCGGCCTGCTCGGCCTCGCGACGCTCTCGGAGTGCATCCTGCGCCGCGTCGACCTTCGTTTGCTGTAAGCGGCCCTCTCGCGCGAGGTCGTCGTTGTCGATCGCCTCGCCGGCGACCTCCTTGGCCTTTCCGGTGGCCTTTCCGATCGAGCCCCCCAATGTGCGTTCGCGGCTGTTGGAATCCGTCATGTCCTCGCCTTTCGTGTTGGCTTTCCGTGGTTGAAGTCCAGGCCCGCCGACGGGTCCCCGCGGCCCGCAACCGGAGTATCTCTTCACGGGTACCCGTTCGCCGGCGTTGGGAACGCACCCCGCGTTCGGTCGCGGCGCGCAGGGACGCGATACTTAAGGAGCGATGTCGCAGGGAAACGTGGAGGTCGTCCGGCAGATCTACGAAGCGTTCGAGCGCAATGACCCGGACGGCGTGACGGCGCTCGTGAGCCCGGATGTCGAGCTCCACGGCACTAGCGGCGGCCTTTCAGAAGGGAGCGTCGCGCGCGGTATCGAGGCCGTCAGAGAGACGTTCGAGGCATGGGACGACGAGGCCTGGGATGAGACCCGGCTGAGCCCCCAAAGATTCATCGATGACGGCGACCGGGTGGTCGTTCTCCAGCAGGAACGCCGCCGCGGCCGCCACAGCGGCGTCGAGGTGGAGTCGGAGACAGCGGTCCTGTTTGAGCTTCACGACGGGCGCGTGGTCCGCATGCAGGGCTTCATGGACCAAGCCGAGGCCCTTAGAACCGTCGGGCTCGACGAGTAGGTCCCGCCGCACGACGCACGCGTAGGATCGCGGCGATGAGGGTCGCGGTCTCGCGGGCGCCCGGCACGGAGCGCGTTGTCACTCCGCTGGAGCTGTTCTTCGACCTCGTCTACGTCTTCGCGATCGGGCAGCTCTCGCACCATCTGCTCGGGCACGTCGACCTGCGAACGGGTGCCGAGACCGTGATCATGACCCTCGCGGTCATCTACGCCTGGTACATGACCGCGTGGGGAGCGAACTGGCTCGAGCCGGACCGACTGCCGGTGCGCGCGCTGCTCATCGGGCTCATGTTCGCGAGCCTGCTCATGTCCGTCGCGATCCCCGACGCGTTCGACGGACGAGCGTGGCTTTTCGTCACCGGCTACCTGCTCCTCCAGGTGGGGCGCGCGGGCTTCCTCATCGTCGCCCTTCGGGGCCGGCCGCAGGGAGAGCACTTCGTCAACGACCTCGTCTGGGAGCTGCTCACCGGCTGTCTCTGGGTGGCCGGCGCGGTCGCGAACGGCGATTCGCGTCTGGTGCTCTGGGGGCTTGCGGTGGTCACCACGTACATTGGTGTGGGAGCCCTGCACTGGCTGCCCGGCCGCGGCCGGCGGGTCGACATCGAGCACACCCAGATCGCGGGCGGACATCTCGTCGAGCGCTTCCGCTTGTTCTTCATCATCGCCCTGGGCGAGACCGTATTGACGACCGGGAGCGCGTTCGCCGGCGAGGCGTTCGAGCTCGAGCGGCTGCTCGCGCTGGCCGTCGGCTTCACGGGCACCGTCGCGCTCTGGTGGTGCTACTTCGCGCGCGCCGAGGGAATCGGCGCCGAAGCAGCTGCGACCGCAGAGGACGCCGGTGCCGTCGGCTTATGGGGCACCTGGACGCTGACGCTGATCGTGCTGGCACTGATCGCGATCGCCGTCGGCGACGAGCTCGCGATCGCGCATCCCGGCGGCGAACCGACGCTCGGCTTCACGATCCTCACGTTCGGCGGGCCGGCTCTGTTCCTGCTCGCGCAGGCCTTCTTCCTACGTGAGGCGGTCGGTCACGTCCCGCGCTCACGGCCGTTGGGAATTGCGGCGCTCGCGATCCTCGCGGTCGCGACCGCGCCGCTCACCCTGATCGCCGGGATCGTCGCATCCACCGCTGTGCTGGTCGCGGCGGCGATCGCGGACACTGTCCGCGAGAGCGACTAGCCGCCATTACAAGCGCTTGCGGGTCAGGTTTCCTCCGGCAGCTTCTTCAGCTGATGGGCCAGGACTCGCGGCAGCAACCGCGGGCCGGGCACGACGGACCAGACCCAGCTGCTGAAGAAGCGTGAGCGAGTCCATCTGGAACCAGTGCTCCGCGACCCGCCCATCGACGAACCGGTTGCACATCCTTCAACTCGTACCGGGTGATCCTCCACTGCACGTCTGACCCGAGCCACGCCTTCTACTTCTGATCGACAGGGCGCCGTGGCTACGCTGCGGCGCTGGGCCGAAGCCCCGATGCCGGCGCCGTGCTTTCTGAGCGGGCTAGCCGGAGGCGACGACTTCCCCGGCGGTCACCTGCGGCGGGTTGGGCGCGATCGACGCTTCGTTCTCTCGTACCCACTCGGCCGCTCTCTCGGTGGAGGCCTCCTCCCCGGCCTGGTCTTCGAAGACGCTGATCGTGGCCATCACGCCGTTCCCGGCGTCGATCTCGTAGTAGGCCACGAAGCCCGGCATGTCCTTGAGCAGAGGCACGAATTCCTCCCTCACTCGCCGGCGATCCTCGGCGGGGTCGGCGACCCCTTCGTAGCGTCGTATGGTCGCGTACACGTTGAGCCTCCCCTCCTGTTCGCGGGATGTGCTTCCGACATCCGGATGCTAACCCAACCCGCCCGCCAACCGGAGCCGTTGTTTCGCGGGTCCAGCATTTAGTAGGGCGCGCCAAATGCCTTCGCCCAAGAGGGATCGACGCTCAAGACGCCGTGCTCGTCCACCTCGTCGACAGTCACGGTTGTGGGCACGCGATTTGCCGGTCCCCTGTTCGAGCGCGATCGGGCCGGTCCAACCCTGCAAGCCGCTCACCTTGTTCAATGCCGCGGTCAGCGCATCGGTCTCGAAGCCGCCCGCCTGCTCGACGCCGTGCGCGAGCACATTCAGCGAGTCGTAGGCGTACGGACTCATGGCCCCCGGCGCTTCGCCGAACCGGTCCTCGTAATCGGTGACGTGGGCCGTGGAGCCCTTGAACTCGTCGGGTGCCGGCAGGCCGACAACCTCGCAGTTACGGGCCGCGGCCGCTCCCGCATTCTCCACGTAGCCGGTGTCGTAGGAGGCGTAGCCGAGCGGCTCACGATCGCGAACGTGCCCGATTGCGGGGCATTCGTTGCGGTCGTGATCGCGCCTGTGCGATCGATTTGAGAGCGGGCGGTTTGCGAGTTTTGAGAGCCCCTTAGAAGCCGGGCAGAAGTCTGGAACTCGCCAGTTCTGCTCTCACGCGAAAGCAGAAGTGATCATCCGGGCCATGGGCGGCGAGAGTAGCGACCTCGCTGACTTGACCGCCCGAGCCTCGGGTGAGAGGCTCGCCTCACATGGCGGACCGCCGATCGCTGAGCGGCCCGAACGGACTCGCAGACGGTCTCCGCTGCAACCCGAAGGGAGAGAGCATGAAGCTCAAGTATCTCGTGGCCGCGGTGGGCCTCCTCGCAAGCGTCTCGGTCCTGCTTCCATCCGCAGGTGCCGTGTTTCCGGGGAGAAACGGCCGGATCACGTTCATGCGTACGGATCACGCGGGGCTGTGGCAGATCTGGGTTGGGAGCGCCCACCTTCGCAACCAGACGAAGCTGACCGACCAGCCGGCCAACAGCGGCTGGCCGGTGTGGGCACCCGGAGGTCGGCGGATCGCCTTCGACAGCGACC
>Ga0111539_10001983_pt1 | contig 27311 bp, 23 predicted proteins | sample RhiMethybrSRZTD1_FD_79667 | JGI IMG/M metagenome (GOLD analysis project Ga0111539, IMG submission 79667) | Populus rhizosphere microbial communities from Tennessee, USA - Rhizosphere MetaG P. TD hybrid SRZTD1 (version 2) (version 2) | ecosystem: Host-associated > Plants > Roots > Rhizosphere >...
GGCATTGGCCGGTTCCGCGTCAGCGCGTTCGTGCAGCAGGGCCACGTCGGCGCCGTCATCCGCACGATCGTCACGAAGATTCCGTCGTTCGAGGACCTCGACCTGCCGACGCAGCTCAAAGACGTTGCGATGACGAAGCGCGGGTTGTGCCTCATCGTCGGCGGCACGGGCTCCGGTAAGTCGACGACGCTCGCGGCGATGATCGGCTATCGCAACGAGAATAGCCGCGGGCACATCATCACGATCGAGGACCCCGTCGAGTACGTTCACCCGCATCGCGGCTGCGTCGTCACGCATCGCGAGGTCGGCGTCGACACCGACAATTGGTTCAACGCGCTGAAGAACACACTGCGCCAGGCTCCCGACGTCATCATGATCGGCGAGATCCGCGACCAGGACACGATGAACTACGCGATCCAGTTCGCGGAGACCGGGCACTTATGCGTCGCGACGCTGCACGCGAACAGCGCGAACCAAGCGCTCGACCGCATCATCAACTTTTTCCCCGAGGAGCGGCGCCATCAGCTGCTCATGGACCTGTCGCTGAACATCACGGCGATGATCTCGCAGCGCCTGTTGCCGCGCGATAACAAAATGGGCCGCGTGGCGGCCATGGAGATCATGCTCGCGACGCCGCTGATCAGCGACCTCATCTTCCGCGGCGAGGTCGCCCAGATCAAAGACATCATGGCGAAATCCACGCGCCTCGGCATGCAGACGTTCGACCAGGCGCTGTTCCAGCTCTACGAGGACAGCATCATCTCGTACGAAGAAGCCATGCGTAACGCCGATTCGAAGAACGAGCTCAGGCTCAAGATCAAGCTCCAGAGCCAACGCGAAGGCGCGGCGCAGGCGGAGCACTCCGAGAGCTTGCACCTGGCGGCAGAAGAGAAAGAGTCCCGCTTCTAATCGTTTCTCGCCAGGGTTGCTGCTCGCATGAACGTCAAGCCGCTATTCAAGCTCATGGTCGACAAGAAGGCGTCCGACCTCTTCTTCACGACCTATGCGCCCGTGATGATCAAGATCGACGGCAAGATCATGCCCGTCAATCAAGTCGAGCTGACGCCGAAGATGGTTCGGCAGGCCGCCCTCGAGCTCATGAACGAGCAACAGCTCGAGCAGTTCACGAGGGATCTCGAGATCGACTTCGCGATCTCGGAGCCGGGCCTTGGCCGGTTCCGCATCAACGTTTTCCACCAGCGCGGCAACGTCGCGATGGTGCTGCGGTTCATCACGCCCGAATTGCCGCAGCTCGACGCGCTCGGCATGCCCGACATCTTGCGAGACATGATCATGCTGCGGCGCGGCCTGATCCTGATGGTCGGCGCGAGCGGCTCGGGCAAGTCGACGACGCTTGCCGCGATGATCGACTATCGCAACAAGAATTCGGCGTCCCACATCGTCACGATCGAGGACCCGATCGAGTTCCTGCACAGCAACCAGAAATCGATCGTCAACCAACGCGAAGTCGGTCTCGACACGATGTCGTACCACCGCGCGCTGCGCAGCGCGATGCGCGAAGCGCCGGACGTGATCCTCATTGGCGAAATCCGCGACCGCGAGACGATGCAGGCCGCCATCGACCTGGCTGGCACCGGCCACCTGGCTATTGCGACGCTGCACGCGAACAACTCGCCGGAGACGCTCGACCGCATCATCAACATGTACCCGAACGATCAGCACAAGCAGGTGCTGATGGACCTCGCGCAGTACGTGCGCGTGATCATCTCGCAGCGGCTCGTGCGCTCGAAGGAAGGCAAGCGCGTCGCGGCCGTCGAGATCATGCTGAACACGCCGCACATCTCGGAGATGATCCTGAAGGGCGACATCAGCGGCGTGAAAGAAGCGTTCAAGAACACGAAAGAGCCGGGTATGCAGAGCTTCGATCAGGCCTTGTTCGAGCTCTACAAGAAAGGCTCGATCGGCATGGAAGAGGCGCTCTCGAACGCCGACTCGCGCTCGAACCTCGAGGCCAAGATCAACTTCAGCTAGCGTTGAATGAAGGGCGCCGCCGAGCGATCAGCCGGTGCGTCGGCCTAAGCGATCGCGGGCCCGCCATCGGAGCGGGTGCCTTAGGGAGTTTTCGACGCAGCCGATTCGCGTTGCTGAATACGCTGCTTGCGCTCTTCCTCGAGGGCGCTGAGTCGCGAAGCCCGCACTCCCCCCAACACCGTCCCGTTCTCGCGGACGATCTCGACAAAAAACAATCGGGGCGAGCCCGTATGAGTCGGGTTGCCGGTGACGCGGATGCGCTCTCCGACCGCGACCGAGTCATCGGTCCAGCCGGCATTCACGAGATTCAGCCGGCCAGCGAATTCGATGGTCCACGTCGCGACGTTGCCAGCGGGGTCGGGTACGTCGACCGTCATCGTCGCGTGCGGATTCACGAACTTGAACGAGGTCACCACGCCTTGGATCTCGACGGTTTTGCTTCCGTCGTAGACCGGCGCGAAAGCGTGGTGAGCGTGGGCTGCGCTCGCGCTCAGGAGCGCCAGAATCGCCAGAATCGCGATGACGCGCGGTTCAGTGTTCACTTCGGTATCGTCCCTCGAGTGAATTCGGTCGGCTTCTCGCAGCTCTCGTACGGCGAGATCTCTTGATCGGGCGCCCATTGCCAGACCTTCTTGAGCACGACCGGCTCGCGGAGCGCCCACGGGTCCTCCATCGTCGCAGTAAGCAAAAGGCTCTCGCCGTCCGCCGAGCGCGAGTAGCGCTCCTGCACGCGAAGCTGTTCGCTGTGCCGGCCGTCGAACGGCCATGGCGACGGGAAGCCGAGGCCCCACGGCGCCAGATTCGCGCGGATGCTCGACGTCTCTATCACGAGCGCTTCGCCGTCGTAGTGCCCAACCGAGTGGCCCATCGCGGTCGGCGACGCGCTCGCGGGCTCGCGGCCGTCGAGATAGATCGTGCGCCGAATCGTCCACTCGCCGTACTGCATCTCGACGCGATCGGTCATCTGCTCGATCTTCAGCTGGTGCGGTGCGAAAATCTCGCGCGCGAAACCCCACGGCTCGCATTCGAGGAACCCGGGATCGTCGGCAGGGTCAAGGCCGGTGTACTGAAGCGCGGCATCCGTGAAGCGCGGACGCAGATACTCGTCGCGTTGAGCTGTCGCGGCCAGCACGTAGAGCGCAGCGATCGGCTTCTCGTCGCTCGCGGGATCGTCGAGCAGGGCGTCGAGCCGTGCGAGGCCCGCGTCGGTGCACCAGAACATGCAGAAAGTGTCGGCGATTTTCGCGGGCGGATCGCTCCACATGCCCGTCAGGTTGGGCTTCGGGGCTTCGGCCGGGGTGCAAGCACAGAGCAGGATCAAACTGATCTGCAGCGCTCTCCGGAATGACCGACCCACTTCGCACATCGCTGACCTCGCGTTCTTCTTGGAATTGTTCGCGGAGCCGTACGCGGCGAGCATGACAGAAAAGCGGGGCGACGTAACCCTTCTCGCCTTGTGCGCGTGTTCGCGATCGAGACGTGTCGCCGTGGTGGGAGTTCTTATGCCGCTATGGGTAGACCTGGCGCGCGTCGAAGACGGGCCCGTCGACGCAGACGCGTTTCATCGCCGGCCCGTCGGGCGTCTGCAGCAACACGGTGCAGCCCGCGCAGCCGCCAATGCCGCAAGCCATGTACTCCTCGAGCGCAACCTGGCACGGCAAGTCGAAGTCGCGCGCGAGCTTCGCAACGGCTTTCAGCATCGGCGTCGGGCCGCACGCGAACACTTGGCATTCGGCGCGCTCCGCGTCCGTCATCGCTTGCAGCGCGTCGCGCGCGAGGTCCGTGATGTAGCCGCGATGGGCGCCGGCGAGTCCTGCATTGCTCGCAAGGCGCGATGGCACGCCCCACTGCTCGAGCGGCGCGACGGCGTGCGTCGCCGCTTTGCCGACGCCCGTCACGGCGAGCTTCGATTCGACGAGCTCGAACGGGAAGGGGACCTCGGAACCCATGAGCACGAGCGGTCGCAGCCGACGGTCGGCTCGCACTTGGTCGGCGAGGAAGATCATCGGCGGAATGCCGACGCCGCCGCCTAGCGCGAGCAAGCGCGGTCGGGCCGGATCTACGGTGAAACCGTGGCCGATCGGTGCGAGCACGCTCAAGACCTCGCCCGGCTGACGGAGCCCAAGCATCTCGAGGCCGTGGCCTTTCGGCTTGTACAAGAACTCGAGCCAGCCTTCGGACGGCGCCGCCCGCATGATCGACAAGGGCCGGCGCATCGGCACCGACGGGTCGCAGGCGATGTGAGCGAACATGCCGGGCTGAGCCTTACGTGCCGCGAGCGGCGCGTGGACGCGCAGCACGAACTGCTGCCCCGGCCATGCGCGCTGCGAGAGGATGCGTGCGTCCTCGAGAAACACGCTGCCGCGATTGCGTTCGTAGCTCACTGCCGCTCTCTCACTGCTCGTTCATCCATTGCTCTGCGATCAAGCACGCCGCCACGCGGTCGACGCTACCCTTCCCGACGCGGCGGCGAAGATACCCGGACCGGCGCTTTTCGGCGAGCTCCGACTCCGCCGCGGCGGAGGACAGCGTCTCGTCGACGGTGACGACGGGCAACCCGTAGCGCTCCGCCAGCGCTGCCGCAAAGGCGCGGGCCTGTCGCGCGATCGCCGCCGCGCCGTCGCCTTCGGGAACACCGACGACGAGCTGCGCGGGGCGCCAATCGTCGATGATGCGATCGAGCTCCTGCCAAGGCGGCTCGCGGTCGACCCGTACGGTCGTGAGCGGCGACGCCGTTCGCGTCTGCCGGTTCGCGGTGGCGACTCCGATGCGTCGGAGGCCGAAGTCGAACGCTACGAGGATGTGGCGGTCGCGGTCGCGCTCACCAAGACGCGCCACGTCGCCACCTAAGAGCTTCAGGCATGACCCGCATACTGCGTGATGCGGCGAATGTCGACTCCCGGGAGGCCGAGCGCGGCCGTCCAGCGTTGCTCGAAGGGCGTCTCGAAGATGATGGCCGGATTCGCCGGAACCGTCAGCCAGGTGTTGCTGGAGAGCTCCGCCTCGAGTTGCCCGCGGCCCCAGCCCGCGTAGCCGAGCGCCACGAGCGCTGGATCGGGACCGTAGCCGTTACCGATCGCCGCGAGGATATCGGGTGACGAAGTGAGCTTGATCTCGGGGCCGACGGCCAGCGTCGCTTCGAAAGGTGTCTCGGACCGGTGCAGGATGAAGCCGCGCTCGGGCTCGACGGGGCCGCCTTGCATGACGGGCCGCTCCGCGAGGGCGCGGTCTTTGAGCTCGATGGCCAGCTGACCCAGCATCTCGCCGAGCGACAAGTCGCTCGGCCGCGTGATGACGAGGCCGAACGCGCCCTCGGCGTCGTGTTTGCAGATGTAAGTCACTGTCTCGTTGAAATTGGGATCCGCCATCGCGGGCATCGCAATCAAGAAGTGATCTTGCAGCGACTGCATCGGCGGTGAGCTCCGTTCCCCACGATGCCACTATCGTAGCATCGACGAGACGCTCAACGCGCGCTTTCGCCCGCGGTGGCGAAGTCCCACTCGTACGCGAAGCGGAGAACGTCGTAGTCCTCGCGGATGCTCGGCGGCAGCGGAGGAAAAGGAGCCGCGAGCCGCAAGATTTTCAGTGCCGCTTGATCGAGCGCCGTGTCGCCGGACGAGCGTCGCACGACGATGTCGTCGAGCCGGCCGTCCGCTGCGATCACGACCTCGAGCGTCGGGCGTCCTGCGTGAATGTTGCCCAAGAGCTCTTTCGGATAGTTCGCCGTGCCGATGCGCTCGACGCGCCGCCGCCAGCTATCCAGATACTCGGCGAGCCCTGACTGCCGTGTGCTTGGCGTGGCGATCAATGTGCGCGCATCGTCGCTGCCATTCGGCAGCTCCGCTCGCAGCCCGACTTCGAGCGCGGTCGTCTGCGGTGCGGCTTGCTGGACCAGCGCGGCCGCGAGCTGCGGCGCCGGTGCCGGCGCATCGGTCGGTTGCGGCAGCTCGGGCACGGGGTCGCCGCCGCTGCCGCTGCTCACGAGCTGCTCCGCGCTCGGCGTCTCGGCGCGCGGCGCGCCGTCGGCGGCATCGGCGCCCAAGGGATTGCCGAGCTGAGTGGCCGGCTGGTCGGCGGACAACGCGCTGGTTGGCCGCAACCCGCGGGCCGCTTCGCCGGCGGCGAGCTGATCGCGGTTCGCGATGAAGTCGGCCGTATCGGCGGCGAGCTCCTCGCGTTCGGTGCCGAGCACGAGCGTCACGTTCAGCGACGGCGCAACGTCATCGCCGGTCGACGCGGCCGTGAATGTCACGCCGAGAATGACGACGCCGTGGACGAGCGCGGCGAGGAAGAGCGTCGACCCGAGGCGTTCATCGCTCATGAGCTTGGAAGAAGATAGCGTCAGGCGGCCTTGGCGGCCAGCTTGCGATCAATGGCGTCGATCAGCTTAGCAGCGATATCGATGTTGAACTGCCGATCGAGTTCACGGATTCCCGTGGGAGAGGTCACGTTGATCTCGGTCAGGTAATCGCCGATGACGTCGAGGCCCGCGAACAGCACGCCCTTCGACGCCAACGTCGGCCCGACTTGCAAGCAGAGCCAGCGATCGCGCTCCGTCAACGGACGCCCCTCGCCGCGGGCGCCCATGACGAGGTTGCCGCGGCTCTCGCCGGGCGCCGGTATTCGCGCGAGCGCGTAGTCGATCGGCACGCCGTCGATCAAGAGAATGCGCTTGTCGCCGTGGACGATCTCCGGGATGTACCGCTGCGCGAGCGTGAACCGCTCGCCGTCGTTCGTCAGCGTCTCGATGATGACGTTCGTATTGAGATCGCCGGCGGTCACGACGAAGATCGAGCGGCCGCCCATGCCGTCGAACGGTTTCAGAACGACCTTGCCGTGCTCCTTGAGGAACTCGAGCAACGCCGCGCGCGAGCGCGTCACGAGGCTCGGCGGCGTGCATTGTGGGAACCACGACGTGTAAGCCTTCTCATTGATGTCGCGCAAGCTCGCCGGCTTGTTGACGACGAGCAGGCCGCGCTTCTCGGCGAGCTCGAGAATGTAGGTCGTGTAGATGTACTCCATGTCGAACGGCGGATCTTTGCGCATCAGCAAGGCGTCGAGCGTTTCGAGCCCGCCGCTCCACGGCACCCCGATCTCGAACCAACGCTCGCTATCGTCGCGTACCAGGAGGCGCGCGCCATGGCCGCGGGGGGCGCCGTCGCGGACCTCGAGGTCCTGTTGCCGGAAGTAGACGATGTCCCAGCCCTGACGCTGGGCCGCCAGCAGCATGGCGAGGGTCGAGTCCTTCTTGGGTTTGATGGTGTCGATCGGGTCCATCACGACGCCGAGCAACCGCCTGGGCTGGCTCATGGAAACATTCCTCGCTTTTGCGCGCGGGTTCGCAGTTTCGCGAAAAAGCGCAACGCTACCATAACCCGCTTCTGTCGAAGGTTTGTCGGCGGCGGAGCGTGCGTTTCCCGCCCGCCGAACGCCATGAAATGCATGCGTGCTAGTCGATGGAAGGGCTGGCGCCAATATGTTAAAAGGCCCCGAGAGTCGGAGGGCCGTGCTCGGCTTCCGCTCGTCGATCGGCAAGCGGCCTGCGGGGAGGAAAGATTAAGTGGCTGGCAGTGCAGTGAACCCCAAGAGCGACTTGCAAGGGCTCAAGATTCTCGTCATCGACGACAGCAAAACGATCCGCAGGACTGCTGAGACCTTGCTTGCGAAGGAAGGCTGCGAGGTGTTCACGGCCGTCGACGGGTTCGACGCGCTATCGAAGATAGCGGATCACCGGCCGGACATCATTTTCGTCGACATCATGATGCCGCGCCTCGACGGCTATCAGACTTGCTCGTTGATCAAGCACAACAAGATCTTCAAGGACACGCCCGTGATCATGTTGTCGAGCAAGGATGGATTGTTCGATCGAGCGCGGGGTCGTCTCGTCGGCTCCGAGCAGTATTTGACGAAACCGTTCACGAAGGACGAGCTGCTAGGCGCCATCCAAAGCCACGTGGCCAAGTAAGGAAACCGGCTATGGCTCTAATCATGATCGTGGATGACTCGCCCACCGAGGTGCACGTTTTGAAGACGGCACTCGAGAAGCATGGCTTCGATACCGTATCGGCGTCGGACGGCTCGGAGTGCTTGAGCCTCGCGCGCGAGGTGCGGCCCGACCTCATTTTCATGGACGTCGTGATGCCGCGCGTCAACGGCTATCAAGCCACGCGCACGCTGACCCGCGATCCGCAAACGAAGTCGATCCCTGTCGTGATGATCACGACGAAAGATCAGGAAACCGACCGCATCTGGGGCATGCGCCAGGGCGCCGTCGACTATCTCGTCAAGCCCGTCACCGAAGCCGTGCTCGTCGCCAAGGCACAGGAAGTGCTCGAGCGGGGGTCGAACGATTGAGCTTGCAGGCGCTGGCAGAGCAACCGTTCGAGCTGCTCGTAGAGCTCGAGCGTCTCGCTCGCGCCGCCATCGCGGCGCGCGAGGGCGCCCCGGAGGCGGCCGACGAATGGGTCGGCATCGGCTTCCGTCTTGGCGGCGAGCGGTTCGTGACGAGCCGTGCCGACGTCCGTGAGGTACTGCCGATTCCCGACCAGGTTACGAGGGTGCCCGGCGCCAAGCCGTGGCTTCGCGGCATCGCCAATCTGCGCGGCCAGCTGCTGACGGTCGTGGACCTGAAGTCTTTCTTGGGCGCCGGCGCGCCGGCCGCCGACCGGCAGGCCCGAGTGCTCGTCGTCGCGAGCCGCGAGGTGCCGACCGGCCTCATCGTCGACGAGGTCATTGGCTTCCGCCGTTTCGGCTCCGCTGACTATCGCGAGGAAGCCGGGCCGGCCGTGATTCGGTGCGAGCACTATCTCGAAGGCAGCTATCGCCGCGGTCCCGAGACGTGGCCGCGCTTCAGCCTCCTCAAGCTCCTCGAGGACCCGCAGTTCCTGACGGCGGGCGAAACGGTGCGGGCATGAAGAAATCGAGCCCGTGGCCGAAGCTGCTTACCCCGCTCGGAGTCATGCTCGCGGTCTCGCTGCTCGCCGCCGCCGGGTCCGTGTGGTGGAGCGGCAGCGGCACGACGATGGTCAACGATGGCGGGCTCGGCGAGCTCATCGCGGTGACGCAAGCGGCTCGCGCCGAAGCGAACGCCGCCGCGCAAGGCGACGCCGAGGCGTTCGAGGCGCTCGCCGCCGACCGCGCCTCGATGGCGAGCCTTCGAGCGGCTCTGGCTGCCAACGAAGCCGCGAGTGCCGACGCACGTCGTTTGGCCAGCGACTCGGCCCTGTGGCAACGCATCGAGGGCAACCTCGACACCGTGCTCGCGGCCCGCGAGAAGCTCGCGGATCTCGAGAAGGCTCGCGCCGAAATCACGAAGCTCGCGCCGGACCTGCTGGTCGCTGCGAGCACCGTCGGCAGCGCACTGCCGTCCGCCGACCTCACGGCGAACCAACCTTATTTATTGCGCTTCGAGGTCATGGTCGAGTCGCTGCAGCAACGCGCGCGCTCTCTGGGACCGTCGGTCGTCGTCGCGGACACCGTCCGGCGGCTCGAGGACGCCGAGCAGTTCATCGGCCAGTTCGTCCGCGGCCTACGTGGCGAGGACCAAAGTCTTGGCGTCGTCGCCGCCAAGGACGGCGCGGCAGCGGCCGAGCTCAGGTCGCTCGCGACGCTGCATGAGCGGACACGTCAAGCCGTGGCGGCGATCGGCTCCGGCGCCGAGACGCTGACGGCCGTGCTCGCCGGGATCCGTGAGTTCGACGGCGCGGCGGCCGAGCTTCTGACGCGCTATCGCGCTACCGACGCGTCGATCGCGGCCAGCGTCGAAGGCGGCCCTGCGTCGCGCTTGCCGTTGTTGCTCGTGTTCGCGGCGATGGCGATCGCGGCCTTGATGATGTTCGTCTACTACCGTGCGCGCGACTTCCGCCAGGCCGCCGAGCAGCAGGCCGAGCAGAACGAGCGCAACCAGCAAGCGATCCTGCGGTTGCTCGACGAGCTGTCGAGCCTCGCGGACGGCGACCTGACGGTGCAAGCGACGGTCACCGAGGACATCACCGGCGCGATCGCGGACTCCATCAACTACGCCATCGAGGCGCTGCGCGAGCTCGTCGCGACGATCAACGAGTCCTCGATGCTCGTCGACGCCGCCTCGAAGCAGACCGAAGGCACCGCGCGGCACCTCGTCCGTTCGGCCGAGACGCAAGCGAAGCAAGCGGCGACCGCTTCGGAGTCGATGGCGCGCATGGCGACCTCGATCGAGGAGGTTTCTGGCAATGCGGAGCGCTGCTCCGACGTCGCTCGGCATGCCGTCGAGATCTCGCACAAAGGCGGCGACGCGGTGCGGCGCACGATCGCCGGCATGAATACGATCCGCGAGACCATTCAGGACACGAGTAAGCGCATCAAGCGGCTCGGCGAAAGCTCGCAGGAGATCGGCAACATCGTCGAGCTCATCGAAGAGATCGCCGAGCAGACGAACATCCTGGCGCTCAACGCGTCGATCGAGGCATCGCGCGCCGGTGAAGCGAGCCGCGGGTTCGCGGTCGTCGCCGACGAGGTCCAGAAGCTCGCGGAGCGTTCCGCGGGCGCGACGAAGAAGATCGAGGTGCTCGTGAGCACCATCCAGTCCGACACCAACGAGGCCGTCATGTCGATGGAGCGCAGCACCACCGACGTCGTCGGCGGGGCGCTTCTCGCCGAGAACGCCGGAGCGGCACTCGAAGAGATCGAGCAGGTCTCGCATCAGATCGCGAGCCTCGTCCAGAACATCTCGAGCTCATCCAAGGAGCAGACGAGCGTTTCGGGCGCCATCACGAAGAACATGCACGTCTTGCGCGAGATCAGCGCGAAGACGACCGAGTCCACCACAGCCACGTCGACCGCGATCAGCAAGCTGTCCGAGCTCGCTTCTCAGCTGCGCCGCAGCGTCTCCGGCTTCACGCTGCCGGACAAAGGCGGCAGCACGGGGGTGTTGAGCGCCGCGCGCGTCGCGGCGAGCATCGAACGTACCGCCGAGGCGCCGCTGCCCACGCCGCCGCCGGTCGCCGTCGAGCGTCGTCGCCAGTCCGGTTAAGCGAGGGATATGGCGACTCACGCGATCAATGATCTGGCGGCGCACGCTTTCGAGCTTGTCAGCAAAGAGCTCACGAGCACGCTCGATTCCGCGCGCGCCGAGCTCGAGGGCTACGTCGACGGCCGCGCGGGTCCCGATGCATTGCTGCGCACGGCCACGCATCTCCATGCAGCGCGAGGCGCCCTGAAGATCGTTGAGATTCACGGCGCCGCGCTGCTCGCCGAGGAGATGGAGCAGACGTGCCGGAGGCTCGCCGAGGCGAAGGACGACCAGAAGACCGAGCAGGGTGTCGAAGCGCTGACGCGCGCGATGGTGCAATTGCCCGCGTACCTCGAACGGCTAATGACCGGTGGCAAGGACGTCGCGCTGGCGCTGCTGCCGCTCTTGAACGACTTGCGCCAGGCGCGCGACAAGCCGTCGCTGTCCGAGGGCACGCTCGTATTGCTGAACGCCGGTCCGTTCGAGCGCCACCTGTCGCGCACGCCGCCCGGCGCCGTTGCACAGGACATCGGCCGCGGCTACGAAAAGATCGCGCAGCGCTTTCGGCCGGCCTTCCAGGCCGCGTTGCTCGGCTGGATCAAGGGCACCGAGCCGGCGCGCTTCCTCGACGAGCTGCTGCGGGTCTCGACGAACCTCGAGCGCGCGGCGGCTAGCCAGCAGGTCAAGCAGCTTTGGACGGTCATGACGGCGGTGCTCACGGCGGTCCGCGGTAATGGCCTCGAAGGCAGCGTCGCGCTGAAGCGTCTCATCGGCCAAGTCGATCGGCAGTTGAAGAGGCTTGTCGACGGTGGGGAGGTCGCGCTCGTCAACGCGCCGCCCGTCGAGCTCGTTCAGAACCTCCTTTATTACGTCGCCAGAGCGACCACGCAGGACACGCGCATCGAGGCGCTGCGAAAGCAGTTCAACTTGGCCGAGGTTCTGCCGGCGAAGGCGCAGATCGAGCAAGCGCGCTCGGGCCTCTACGGCCCCAGCGTAAAGCTCATGCGCACCGTTGCGCAGGCGATCAAGGAAGATCTCGGCACCGTCAAGGACGCGCTCGATATTTTCGTGCGTACCGGAATGCAGGGCCGCGACAAGCTGAGCCCGCAACTCGATCTGCTCAAGAAGATCGGCGACACGCTCGGCGTGCTCGGGCTCGACAAGGCGCGAGGCCAGATCCAACGCGAGACGCAGGATCTCGCTGCCATCGTGACGAATGGCAGGGCGCCCGACCAGAACTCGCTCGAGAAGATCGCGGCGACCTTGCTCGACGTCGAGGATGCGCTCGATCGCGAGCTCGTCCGCGCCGTCATGCCCGGCGGCGACGGCGAGTCGACTCAAACCGGCATCTCGGCCTCGGACACGCAACAGCGGCAGGTCACCCAAGCCGTCATGCACGAGTGCACGGTGAACCTGGCGAAGGTAAAGGAATCCATCATTCAGCTCGTCGACAACCCGGCCGACACTCGCCCGCTCGAGCAGGTACGGCCGCAGCTGCGCGGCATCGCGGCCGGCCTCCTGATGCTCGATAAGCCGAAGGCAGTCGAGGTCGTAGAGCGAGTCGGCAATGTGATCGGCACGCGGCTCGCGGTCGGCACGAAGCTCAGGCCGGAGTACCTCGAGCGGCTCGGCGACGCGATCGTCAGCGTCGAGTACTACCTCGAGACCGTCAGCGCCGGTCGCGCCGATCCGTGGTACATGCTCGAAAACGCCGACCGCTGTCTCGGCCTGCTCGAGAGTCTGCCGGTGGCGAAGGGCGGCGCTGCGCCCGCCGCGGCGGCGGCCGCCGCACGGCCGGCGCCTCCCAAGAAGGCGGCCCCGCCACCGAGCGTCATGAAGGTCGAGGAGGGGCGCTCCGACCCCGAGCTCGTCGAGGTGTTCATCGAGGAAGCCAAGGAGGAGATCGCGAGCATCGGGCGCAATCTTCCCGTGTGGGTTGATGACCGCACCAACTCCGAAGCGTTGATCTCCACTCGCCGCTCGTTTCACACGCTGAAAGGCAGCGGCCGCATGGTCGGCGCGCAGCTCCTCGGCGAGTTCGCGTGGAGCATCGAGAATCTGCTGAACAAGATCATCAATCAAACGCTCGAGCCGACGCCGAGCATGATCTCGTTCATCACGGAAGCGAGCGCGGCGTTGCCGCAGCTCATCGAGCAGCTCGAAATCGGCCGGCCGCTGAAGGTCGACGCGCAGCGGCTGATGAAGCAAGCCGAGGCGTTCGCGGATAACGATCCCGATGCAGCGAACATCGCCAAGCAGCCACCGCCCGTCGCGGCGCCGGTTGCTCCGGCTCCGGAGCCCGGCATGGATCCGGTGCTCGCGGACATCTTCGTCAAGGAAATGCGCGGCCACCTCGGCGTGATTCGGCAGTTCCTGGCCGCGGCAACGCCCGGTGCGGGACCACACTCGGTCGAGGAGCCGCTCTTTCGCGCATGCCATACGCTGCTCGGCAGCGCGCGCATGGCGGGTTACGAGCCGGCGATGAATTTGGCGGCGCCGATCGCCGAGAACTTGCGGCGCTACTTCGAGTCGGGCGTCGGAATGCCCGACAACGCCGTCGATGCGTTGCGCGTTGCCGCAACCGAGATCGACGCGATGGCGGACGCCCTGACGGCCGGCCGCCCGGTCACGCTCCGTCCCGCTGTGCTCGAGGCGCTCGGTGCGCTGACGTTCGTGGAACCGCCGCCTGCGCCGCCGCCAGTTGAGGACCAGCCGCGGGCTCCTGCGCCACGAGCCGAGCCTACTCCGGCGAGCGCTTTCGATCCCGAGATCGCAGGCATTTTCGCGGAGGAAGCCGCAGAGATTCTCGAGAGCGCCGAAGCCGCGCTCCAGGAAGTTCGGGAACGGCACGATCAGGCGGCCGTCGCGCGGCTACAGCGGTTCTTGCACACGCTGAAGGGCGGCGCCCGCATGGCCGGGCTCCTGGCGATGGGCGACTTGAGCCACGCGCTCGAGTCGTTGTTGGTGCGGATTGGTGACGCGCCGAGCGGTGCCACGCCGGCGGCGCTCGATCTCGTGCAACGCGGGTTCGACGAGCTGCAGCAGATGCGCGACGCGATAGATGCGGGCCGCGCGGTCAGTGCCGCTCCGGCCCTCGTCGCGCAGCTCGAAGGTTTCGACACAAGTGCAGCGCTCGCCGCAACACACGTGCCGAGCGAGCGTGCGCCCGCGGCGCCGTTGAGCCAGGCCCCCGAGCGGGCCGCCCCGGTGCCGCCGGTCGAAGCACCGCTGCGTGACGAACCGTCGGATCGTACCGAGCTGATGCGGGTCAATTGGGCCGAGCAGGATCTCGCGCGGCCCGACGAATTCGCTCTCGACGCGCCCCAGGAAGGTTCCGAGCCACGCGAGGAGCCTACGATCGAAGCGCCGGTCGTCATCGACGAAGGGTTCGTGGATGGCGGCGGGACCGTTGTCGACGAAGAGCCCGGTACGTTGATTATTCGGCCGCTGTCCCTGGCGCTTTCCGTGCCGCCACGGCAGCCGCCGCCGCCGCCGGCAGCCGCAGCCACGGCCGCCGCAGCGCCGGCTTCCCCCGAGGGCCGCGCCGAGCGCGCGGAGACGGCGCGCGTCGACGCGAGCTTGCTCGACGTCCTGTTGAACGGCGCGGGTGAGATCAACATCTTCCAGTCGCGGTTGGCGCAGCAGCTCAAGTCGATCGAGTTCCACTTGGGCGAGCTCGGGGGCACGGTGTCTCGCCTGCGCGAGCAGCTACGCAAGCTCGAGGCCGAGACCGAAGCGCAGATCCTGCACCGGCACCAGGACGACGCCGACGTCGAGAGCGGCTTCGATCCGCTCGAGCTCGATCGCTACTCGACGATTCAGCAGCTGTCGCGCGCGCTCGCCGAGAGTGCGAACGACGTCGCGAGCATCAACGAGTTGCTGCATGGCCTCACGAACGAGGCCGACACGCTGCTGACGCAACAAGCCCGCGTGACCTCAGATTTGGCGAGCGGGCTCATGCAGACGCGCATGGTGCCGTTCCAGAGGCACGTGTCGCGTTTGCAGCGCATCGTGCGCCAGGCATGCGCCGACACGGGCAAGCAAGCGGAGCTCGTCGTCGACGGAGAGAGCAACGAGATCGACCGCCAGGTGCTCGAGTCGATGCTGCCGCCGTTCGAGCATTTGCTGCGTAACGCGATCGCGCACGGCATCGAGAAGCCGGAGATTCGCGTAAGCCGCGGCAAGCCCGAGACGGGCCAAGTGCTGCTCAAAGTTCGCCGCGAAGGCTCGGAGGTCATCGTCGAGGTCGCCGACGACGGCGGCGGTATCGACCTCGCGGCGATTCGCCGCAAGGCCTTCGAGAAGGGGCTGCTCGTCGAGAACCAGAAGATCACCGACGAGCAGGCCGTCGAGCTGATCTTGCAGCCGGGGTTCAGCACGGCCAGCGAGCTGACTCAAGCCGCGGGTCGAGGCGTCGGCATGGACGTCGTCGACAACGAGGTCAAGAAGCTCGGCGGCTCGATGCGCATCGAGACGCGGCCGGGCCACGGCACGCGCTTCCTGATTCGCTTGCCGTACACGCTCGCAATCACGCACGCGCTGATCGTGAACGTCGGCGAGGAAACATTCGCGCTGCCGCTGCCGACTGTGGAAGGCATCACGCGCCTATCGCGCGACAAGATTCTGAAGCACCTCACCGAGGACGAGCCGAAGCTCGACTACGGCGGCATCGTCTATCGAATCCAGCACTTGGGCAGCCTCGTCGGCGCGGCGCCGTCCGCGCTGCCGGAAGACGAGAGCGCCGTGTCGCTCGTGCTCATTCGCGCCGGCGACAATTCGACCGCGCTCCTGATGGACTCGCTCGAAGGCAGCCGAGAGATCGTCGTCAAGACGCTCGGCCCGCACATCGCGAGCGTTCCTGGTGTGACGGGCGCGACGATCTTGGGCGACGGCCGCGTCATCATGATCCTGGACCCGGGCACACTCGTGCGTCAGCACCGGCCCTCGGACGTCGTGCGGCCCGCCGCGCCGCCGACCCCGGCGACGCAGGTCACGGCGCTCGTCGTCGACGACTCGATCACCATGCGGCGCGTCACTCAGCGCCTGCTCGAGCGGCGCGGCGTCAAGGTCTACACGGCTCGCGACGGGCTCGATGCGATCACGACGCTGCAAGAGCACAACGTCGACATCATCCTGCTCGACATCGAGATGCCGCGCATGGACGGCTATCAATTCGCGACACATGTGCGAAACGACGCCAAGCACAAAGGGTTGCCCATCATCATGATCACGTCGCGCTCGGGCGAGAAGCATCGAGCCAAAGCGATCGAGATCGGGGTCAACGACTACTTGAGTAAGCCGTATCAGGAAAGTCAGCTCATCGCCGCGATCGAGGCGTTGGTCGGCAGGAGTCTCTGACGTGGATTCGAAGGAGCTCTATAGCCTGCTGATTCCGCTCCGGAATGAGCGGTTGCTCGTGCCGCGGATGTGCGTCGCGGAAGTCATCGCGTTCGCCGATGCTGCGAAGAGCCGCGATGACGCCGCCCCGGAGTGGTATCTCGGCGCGATCGAATGGAACAACCGTCGCCTGCCCGTCGTGACGTTCGACAGCCAAGGCGGCGAGGAGCGCAAATCGAAACGCTCGCGCACGCGCGTCGTCGTCTTTCACGCGATCACGCAGGAGCTCAAGAGCGGCTTCTACGGGATTCTGACGCAAGGCTTCCCGCAGCTCGTGCGCGTCAACGCCGACGTGCTCGGCCTCGACACCGAGCAGCCGGTGCCGCCTGGCTTCCCGGCGCTATGCCGAGCTCGGATGATCCACGAGTATCCGTTGATTCCCGACGTCGAGCGGCTCGAGAAGATGATCGCCGCGATGCCGCTCTAGCGAGCGCGCGCTGGCGCTCTCCGGCTTAGCCGCCCAAATCGCCCCAACGCGACTGCGCGATCGCGCAAGCAGCGAGCGCGGCGGTTTCGGCGCGCAGCACGCGTTGCCCGAGGCTCACGCGCGTGAACTGCGCCGCGTCGAGCCGCCGCCAATCGTTCGCGCCGAATCCGCCCTCGGGACCGATCGCCAGCACGAGCCCAGAGTCGGGCGGCGGCTGCTCGCCCAGGCTCCGCTCCGCGGACGGCTCGAGCGCGAGCCGCTCCGGTGCCGCGGCCAGCGTCGCGAGCGCGTCGTTGAGCGGTCGCGGCGGCTCGATGCGCGGCGGCGCGTGCCGGCCGCATTGCTCGCAGGCGCTGCGCGCGATCTTGCGCCAGTGATCGACGCGTCGTTCGCTGCGCTCGGCGTCGAGCTTCACGACGCTGAACTCCGTGTAGGCGGGCACGAGCGTGCTCACGCCGAGCTCGGTCGCCTTTTGCACGATCAGGTCCATCGCGTCGGACTTCGGCAGCGCCTGAACCAGCGTCAGATCGAGCGGCGAAGTGGGCAGTGGCGTGTGGACCGCGCCGAGCACGAGCAGCGCGCCGCGCCGCTGCAACGAATCGACGCTCGCCTCGCGCTCCGTGCCGCGACCGTTGAACACCACGAGCCGATCGGCTCGCGAGAGGCGCAGCACATGGCCCAAGTAGTGCGCCTCGCTCTCGTCGAGCACGAGGCTCGTGCCATCGAGCTCGAGCTCGACATAGAGGCGCGGCAAGCGATTCGACGTAGCGGCCATGGAAGCTCGGGCTCGATGCGGCGGTGAACGATGAGGCTGCTATAGTTCGGCGCGCATGTCTGCGGCGAACTTTAGCAAGTTGCGGGAGCCAGCGTGATCGTCGATCCGGCGACCGGCGTTGTCGTCGGTGTACGCCGCGTCTTGTCGCCCAATTACGATGAGCGGCCCCTCGACGCGGAGCTCGGCCTGATCGTCGTGCACGGCATCAGCCTACCGCCAGGTGAGTTCGGCAACGGCTGGATCGACCGTTTCTTTTGCAACGATTTGCCCGCCGACGCGCACCCGTACTTCGCTACGATTCAGAACCTCACGGTGTCGGCGCACGTATTGATCGCGCGTGACGGCACGCTGACGCAGTACGTGCCGTTCGACCGACGCGCTTGGCACGCCGGCAGGTCGGAGTATTGCGGGCGTTCCGGGTGCAACGACTTCTCGGTCGGCATCGAGCTCGAGGGCACCGACGACCTACCGTATGCGGACGCGCAGTACCGCACTCTCGCTCAGCTCGTCGTCGCGCTGCGGCGCGGCTACCCGTCGTTGCGCCGCGCCGAGGTCGTCGGTCACAGCGACATCGCGCCCGGCCGTAAGACCGACCCGGGGCCTGCGTTCGACTGGGATCTCCTCGAGCGCGAGCTAGCAGGGGCGGGCGCGACCTAGCTCGAGCGCCGCCAAAGCGTCTCTTCGCCGCCGTTCTGGCGCGCGAGATAGCGCGCCATCACGAACAAGAGGTCCGACAGCCGGTTCAGGTAGCGCAATAGCTCGGGGTTCAACTCCTGAACCTTGCTCGCCGCCCACGCGCTGCGCTCGGCACGCCGGCAAACGGTGCGAGCGAGGTGGCAAACCGCGGCGGCGCGCGTACCGCCCGGCAGCACGAACTCCTTGAGCGGAGGCAGCTCGTCGTTCAGGGCGTCGAGGTCTTGCTCGAGTCGAGCGACGTGCTCGCCCGCGATCTGCCGGTAACCCGGCAGCGAGAGCTCGGCGCCGATCTCGAACAGCTCGTGTTGGATGCGCGCGAGGCTCGCACTGACCGCCGCCGGAAGGCCTTGCTCGGTGAGCAGTAGGCCGAGCGCGCTGTTCGTCTCGTCGACGTCGCCGAACGCGCCGACCCGCGGGTCGGTCTTGTCGACGCGCTCGCCGTTCGCAAGTCCAGTCGTGCCGTCGTCGCCCGTGCGTGTGTAGATCCGGCTGAGGCGATGACCCATGACCTCGTCGCTCGCAATGCGCGCCCCGCGAAAGATCCTATGGTGTCACGGCTAGCGCCGGCTCTGCCAACCGATCTCGCGCGCCGTCGCGGCGCCGATGACGACCTCGTCGAGGTCGCGCGGCATCTCGGCGCGCCGCTCGTCGAGCGCAATGCGGCCAGCCATGAGCTCGGCCTTGGTCTGCGGCAACAACGGCCGCGCGTCGGGTGCGGCGTACCCGTCGGGGTACGCCGGCGCGTTCGTCGTCAACGAGTACTTGTCCGTCGCGCGCAGCGTGTGCAGAAGCTCGTGCGCGAGCACGATCTCGTTCGTCGGTCGCGCGTTGCGGTCGGCGAATAGATGAGCGACCGCGATGAAGCCCTTGTCGAGTGCTGTCGAGCGGTCGAGCGCCACGCCTTCCGTCGGCTCGTGGAAGACAGCGAGCACGATGATGTCGCCGCTCACGTCGGCCTGCCACCGAAGCCGCGTGGCGAGCCATCGCATCCGCAGGCTCCACAACAACACCCCGAAGGGGCCCGAGTCCGAGGCCAGCTGCGGCAATTCGCCGCCGTATTCGCCGACGACTCGAACCTTGAACGGCCGGTCGAGCGCGACGCCGTAGCGTTGCGCCTCGCGCGCGAAGAACTCTTCCGCAGCGGAGAACTCGGTCCTGCTCAAGCCCTGGATGAACTCCCGGGTGGCGGGACGCCCGTCTCCCGCGACGGCGTATACGTCGACCCACAGCGGCAGGTCCCAGTCCGTCGCTTCCCGCGCGGCGAAGAACTGCGAGCAGGCGACGAACAGAAGCACGCAGAGCAAGACCGCGATGCGTAGACGTTTGAGCACGCTCGTCCCCGGCGACCGTGCGGTAGTGAACCACTCGAGATCGCGCGGAGACGCGTGCGCCCATCACGGAACGCGCGTTGCATGTTCAAAAAGAGGGGGCCCAGAAAAGAAAAACCCGGCGGTGGGAACGCCGGGTCAGATCTTTTTGTTATCGGAGTTTACGGTTTCAAGTATGCGGCCTGGCTGTTGCTCGTTGTGCCCGAAGGCACGGAGCGGCTTGTTTTTATTGTCCAGCCAACGTTCTGTTCTTGTTCTTCTACTTTCTTGTTCTTCTCTAACGTTTCGAAATTTAACAGAACCCTTTGCGAAATCGCATCGTTTTCTGTCTGTTGCGCACTCACTCGTCCCTGGGTGGGGACGACCTATAGTAAGCAAGACACATGCCGAACCATGAAAATCGTAATGGCGACAATGACATAGGTGCTTTGAGGCGGCTACAGACTCTTGTTTTTCAAGCGAACCTGTAAAGGCCGCCGACAGCGCGGTTACCTCGGCAAGCTCGTGTGTCGCAAGAGTCCTGCGATGTAACTGGCTGTTTCACATGGCTGCGCATTTTTCGGCTACGCGAAGCGCGCCGCAGTCCGGTCTCGAGCGTGCACGTAAAGCCGCCGACAATCACGGTGCCGCGGTCAGTGCCGAGCGCTCCTGCCGGACTCCGCCTTTGACCACGGCGATGATCTTGAGCGTGTCCTCAATGTGCGCCAATGGATCCCCGTCTATGACGACGAAGTCCGCGAGCTTGCCTTCCTCGAGGGTGCCGAGCTCGCGCTCGAGCCCGAGCGCGAACGCGCCGCCGGCCGTAGCCATCCGCAGCACTTGGTCGTTGGCGATGCCGGCGTGCGCGAGCAGCGCGAGCTCGAGGTGCAAGCCGAGGCCGTATGGCACGGCCGGCGCGTCCGATCCCACGCCGACCCGCCCGCCGGCTCGGACGAGGCGTGCAATCGTTTGCTCGAGGGACGGAACCGCCGCACCCAGGGCGTCCGGCCGTTCCCACACCGCCTGCTCGACGGGAGTGAAGAGAGCGTAGGCGTCGTCGCGGCGCGGGCGTGGCCCCGGCCAGCCCGACAGCCCTGATAGCGCCGCAAGGCCGGTTACGAAAGTAGTGTCGGACGCGATGAGCCTGCTCAGGCTGTCCTGGTAGGCCGTGAACCCGGGGGACAACAAGAGCTCGAGTCCCGGCGTCTCGACGTCGTCGCGTAGTCGGGCCGGCAGCGCCGCGAGCTCCCAGGGCGGTACGGCAGTCTCGCGCGCCTGCCGCCGGAGGCTGTGCGCCAAGCCATGCGCGATGCCGGGATATGCGCGGACGGTCGGGCTCGAGCTCGATTCTGCCGCCCCAACCGGCGATACCAGCAGGCGCGGCCCCAGCGAGCGGCCGCTGGCCCACGCCTCGGAGCGCTCGACGGCCTCGCCGGTCGCGGTCGCGAGCTCGCGTACCGTTGTGACGCCATAGGCTAGCCAGGCGCGACCAAGGCGTTCGCCGACCAGAAAGCTCTGATGCGCGTGCAAATCGATGAGACCGGGAATCACGGTCGCCTCGCGCGCATCGATGACGGGTCCAACCGGCGGCAAGACGCCGCGCGCAACGATCGCCGCGATCCGCCCGCCGCGCACGTGCACGTCGACGTGACGTTGATAGGTGTCGCGGACGCCGTCGAATAGACGGCCCACCTCGACGACGTAATCCGGCGGCGGAGCCGGTATTCGCCAGCTGACGTTTGGCCGCGCTTCGGCGTTCGCGTCGGTCGCCGTCGGCGCGCCCGGGCCGAGATCCACCCGGATGGCGCGGCCCGCGACCGGCTCAGCGGAGCGAGCCCGCACGCTCAAGGTTTTGCCATCGTCGGCCCAGCTGAGCGCGGTCGCACCGACGACTTTGGTGGCGACCGTGCTTTCCGCGCGGCCTCGCAACTCGAGCACCTTCACCACGGCCGTGGCGGCCGGCTCGAGGCTCGCGCTCTCGAGAAACGCGACCGCATTGCCGTCGGGCCGCACGGTGGGACGGCGAGGCTGCAGCGCGCCGAACGTCAGCTGCGTGGACCGGCTCTCGCGCAGGTCGAGCCGCCAGAGCTCGAACTGTCCCGTGCGCTCGCTCGCGAACACCAACGAGTCGCCGTCGGGCCAGAAGGCGGGATCGAGATCGACGAATGCATCGTCCGTGAGTCTGCGCGGCTCGCCGCGATCCGCGAGCCAAACATCGCCGAGCGCCGTGAAGGCCGCGCGTCGTCCGTCGGCCGAACGAACCAGGCCATTCAAGGCGACGGCCGGCCGCGCAGCGGAATCATCGAGCGGCGCGACAGTCGCAGGCGGTTCCGCGACCTCGACCACGGCGGCAGCGTTGAGATGGACGGGCTCCCGCGTCGGCGTCGCAAGGCCGCGCCGCCAAAGCTGCCCGTCGGCCGTGTAAAGGAATTCCGCGCCGGTCCGCCACGCGGCGCGCGCGGCGAACAAGTCCTCGCCGTCGCTCAGCGCCTTCGACACGCGCGGCTCGCCGAGCACCAGCAGCTGCAGCCGACTCGTGGCCGGGGAGTCCTGCTCGCCGAAGATCAGCACGCCCCCGCCGGGCCGCCACGAGGGTGGCGACAAGCGGTTCATGGTCGTGTGCACGACTTCGATCGCGCCGTCCGGCTTGAGCACGCGGAGCGACCACTCGCCACTGCGATCGAGAACGTAGGCGACGAGCCCTTGCTCGGAGACGGTCGGGTACGCGGCGGTGCCCGACTCTTCCGTCAACTGCGTCTCGATGCCGTCTTCGAGCATGATCGACCACAGGCAATAGTGCCCCGTGCGGTCGCTCGCGAAGACGACGGCGCGGCCGTCGCGCGTGAAATCAGGGTCGCGTTCGTCGTACATCGACGTGGTCAGCGGCCGTTGCTCGCCCGTCGCGACGTCGAGGAGCCACAAGTCCCACTGCGCGCCGCTCCGTCTTTGGTAGACGATTTGGCTGCCGTCCGGGCTGAAGCGCGGGTTGCGCGCTTGTTCGCCGGCCGGAGTCAGCGGCACGGCACCGCCGCCGGTCCCGGGCAAGCTCCAGAGTTGTTCGAGCAGATCCACGACGAGCGTGGCACCGTCGGGCGCCAGCGCCGCGGAGAAATTCGTTCCCTGCCGGATGTCGGCGATGCGCTCATCGGCTGCGGCGGCCCATGCCGTGACCAACGCGAGCACCGCGACCAGTGCGCGGCTCACTCTTGGTTCTCCGCTACGACATCGAGTGCCGCGAGCTCGCCGTCTGCCGTGCTGTAGCGAATGACGATCGGCCGGCAGCACACGGAGCAGTCCTCGACTTGCTGTTGCGACTCGACAGACAGGTCGAGCGCAATCTCGATTGCCTCCCAGCAGTAAGGGCAGGTGATCGTCTCGTACTGAATCACGCTAAGGTTGCAGGCGCTGCCAGTTCCAGCGGCCCGTCTCGAAAGTGTAGGCGTCGCGAGCGTCGAGTCGGCGCTCGTAGCGGACGCGTTCGTGGAAACGGTCGCGGCCTTCGACCCAGAGCTCGAGCGACTCGAGCCACAAGCGGAATCCGCCCCAGAAATCGGGCCGTGGCAGTGCTTCGTTAGGCGGCTTCGTGCCCGCGAGTTTGGCCGCGCGCTCTTCGAGCGCGGCCGGTTCCGGAAGGGGGCGGCTCTGCTCGCTACTCCACGCGTTGATTTGGCTCGCGCGTGAGCGCGACGCGAAATACGCATCGCTTTCCGCCTCGGGCGAGCGCACGACGGGGCCCTCGAAGCGCACCTGCCGTCCGAGCTCGTGCCAATAGAGCACGCCCGCGGCTCGGTGCGTGGACAAGAGCTCGCTGGCTTTGCGCGAGCCGTAGTTCGTGTAGAAGACGGCGTAGCCGAGCGGCGCGAGCTCCTTCAGCAAGACCATGCGCGCGGAGGGTCGGCCGCTTGCGTCGACGCTCGCGAGCGCCATCGCGTTCGCGTTGCGCCGACCCAATGCTTCCGCCTCGCCGAGCCACTGCGCGGCCGCGCGCACGGGGTCTTCGGGCGGAGGTATCAGTAGCGACGCCATTTATGCGGAGCGCAGCGCCGCGGCATGAAACCGCAGGTGCTCGGCGATGAAGCTGCTGACGAAGTAATAGCCGTGGTCGTAGCCTGAGCGCTCGCGATACGTCAAACGTTGACCCGAGGCTCGGCACGCCTCCTTGAGCTCGTTTGGCAGCAGTTGCTCGAGATACGGGTCGGCCATTCCCTGATCGACGAGCAGCTCGTGCTTGCTCGGTTTGGCGCGGATCACGGCGGACGCGTCGTACTCGCTCCAACTTCGGCGGTCCGGGCCCAAGTAGGCCGTCAGCGCGTGTTGACCCCACGCCGACTGGCTCGCGGATGCGATCGGTGCGAATGCGGAGACCGAGCGGTAGCTCTGCGCGTTGCCGATGCCGATGATGATTGCGCCGTGGCCGCCCATCGAATGGCCGCTGATCGATTTGCGCGCCGGATCGACGGGCAGGTTCGCGTTCACGACGGCCGGCAGCTCGTCGCGGATGTAGTCGTACATCCGGTAATGCGCAGCCCAGGGCGCCTCCGTCGCGTTCACATAAAACCCCGCACCGGTTCCGACGTCCATCTGCGCGTCTTCGCCCGGAATGTTTACGCCGCGCGGGCTCGTGTCGGGGATGATTAGCGCAAGCCCGAGTTCTGCCGCGTAGCGCTGCGCGCCGGCTTTGACGCTGAAGTTCTCCTCCGTGCAGGTCAGACCTGAGAGCCAATAGAGCGCGGGCACCGAACCCTTGTCCGCGGCCGGCGGCAAGTACACGGCGAAGCGCATCGTGCAGGCGCATGCCGTCGAGGCGTGCTTGTACACGATCTGGCGACCCTCGAAACAACGCGATTCGCTGACCCGTTCGATGGACGGCTTGGTCATTCCTCGATTCCTCGTCGTTAGTGGCACTCGGCTTGCACTCAGGACCCCGGGGGCGTTACAACCGCGCCTCACGAGGTGGGCATGACTCTCGAAGAATTACGTAAACGTCTCTCCGAAGTCGACCGCGAGCTGATCGGTCTCGTCGCCGCGCGTCAGAAAATCGTCGCCGAGATCGGAGCCCACAAGATCCAGAATTCCGTGCCGACGCGCGATTATGAGCGGGAGCGCGAGGTGTTGAAAGGCGCCGAGACCCAGGCGCGCTCTCTGGGGCTCGAGCCGGAGCTCGCGGAGCAAATCATGCAGCTCCTGATCCGTGCCTCGTTGATGCACCAGGAGCAGCGGCGTGTCGCCGCGGGAACGAGCGGTGCCGGCAAGCGCGTCTTGATCATCGGCGGCGCGGGAAAGATGGGCGCTTGGTTCGCCCACTTCCTGAGCTCGCAGGGGTTCGCGATCGAGATCGCAGACCCGAGCCCGGGCGCGGTCGGGTTTCCGCGCATCGGCGATTGGCGCGAGAGCTCGCTCGACTACGACTGGATCGTCGTCGCGACGCCGATGAAAGTCGCCGGCGCTGTGCTTGCGGATCTCGCGACGCGGCGGCCGCGCGGCGTCGTCGTCGACATCGGCTCCTTGAAGAGCCCGATGCGCGACGGGCTCGAACGGCTGGTGGCGGCCGGCTGCAAGGTCACGTCGATTCATCCGATGTTCGGCCCGGACACGCGCCTCTTGTCCGGGAGGCACATCGTGTTCTGCGACGTCGGCGTGCCCGAAGCCACCCGGGCGGCGCGCGCGCTCTTCGCTTCGACGATGGCAGAGCAAACCGAGATGAGCGTCGATGATCACGACCGGCTCATGGCGTACGTTCTAGGCTTGTCGCACGCACTGAACTTGGCGTTTTTCACGGCGCTCGCCGCGAGCGGCGAGCTCGTGCCCCGGTTGCAACGGATGTCGAGCACGACTTTCGATGCGCAGCTGCGAGTTGCGACGCTGGTGGCGCGGGACAATCCGCATCTGTACTTCGACATCCAGACGCTGAACGACTATGGGACGGCTTCTCTGCAGGCGCTGCGCACCGCGACCGAACGCATCGAGCGGCTCGTGCACGACGCCGACGAAGCGGGCTTCGTGGAGCTGATGGCGGCGGGACGGCGCTATCTTGAGAACCCGACGTAACGAGAGCGACTCGGAGGCACGAGTGGACAAGGAAGACCACGAGCGTGAATTGACGCAACTCCGCCGCCGCCTGGCGGCGCTAACGGAGGAAGCGCGTAAGAACGACGAGGCGTGGCGACGGGCACAGGCCCGCGAGATGGAATTGCTGGAAGCCGATACGCTCGATGCTCTGCTCGAGCGGCTCACCGCGGGGATGCGTGCGAGCTATCGGCTCGAAGCCGCTACGCTCGTCATCGCCGATCCCGATCACGAGATCCGCCGCCTGTTGGCGCCGCAAGGGCGGCACAGCGGCCAGCACAGCGACGTTCTGTTCGTCGACTCCGTGCATGGCGTGGCGCCGGCCGTTGCGGCGGGGCGGCGGCCGTGGCTCGGCCAGTTCAATGCCGCCGACCACACGCTGCTATTTCCCGCGCCCGAGGCGGTCGAGAGCGTGGCCCTGCTGCCGCTAACGCGCCAGAACCGGTTGATCGGCTGTCTGAATTTCGGTAGCCGAGAGCGCGAGCGTTTCCTGTCGGCCCTCGGCACCGATCTGCTGCATCACCTCGCCGTCATTGCCGCGTTCTCGCTCGAGAGTGCCGTGAACCGCGCGCGCCTCGTGCGCAGCGGCTTCACGGACGTGCTGACGGGTTGGCACAACCGTCGCTATCTGCAGTCGCGCTTGTATGAGGAGCTCGCTCGCTGCCGTCGAGAGCGGACGCCGCTGACGTGCCTAATGATCGACGTCGATCACTTCAAATCCGTCAACGACCGCTTCGGGCATTTGGCGGGTGACGAAGTGTTGCGCCAGCTCGCGCACTGCATCGCCGGCGAGGTGCGCGGCAGCGACGTGTCCGCTCGCTACGGCGGCGAGGAGTTCGTCGTGCTGTTGCCGGGTACCGGCATCGCGGCGGGATTCTTGTTGGCCGAGCGCATTCGCGCCGCAGTCGCGGCCGAGCCGTTCGAGCTGCCGTTCGCGTCGCCGTTACCGGTCACGGTATCGATCGGCGTCGCCGAGCACAGCCCGGCGCTCGATGAACGCGACCTCAAGGTCGCCGGGGAGCGTCTCTTGGCTCTGGCCGACGTTGCGCTTTACGAGGCCAAGGCCGGCGGACGCAACGCCGTGGCGAGAGCGGCGAACAGCTAATTGAGTCACAACTGGGACGCCCTGTTTTGGAACAGGCCCGGCGGATATGAAAGAATCGGCCCGACGATGGATTTCATCGACGAACAGGGGTTTCGAGCCAACGTCGGTATCATCCTGACCGATGGAACCGGCTGCGTGCTCATTGCAGGCCGGCGCGGCCGCGGCGGCTGGCAGTTCCCGCAAGGGGGCATCCAGCCCGAGGAGACCACGGAGGCGGCCATGTTTCGCGAGCTTCGCGAAGAAGTCGGCCTCACGCCAACCGACGTCGAGCTCGTGGGATCGACCGAGGGGTGGCTGCGCTACCGATTGCCGGACCGCTACATTCGCCGCGAGCGAACCCCGCTCTGCATCGGCCAGAAGCAACGTTGGTTCTTGTTGCAGCTCCGGACGGACCCGAGCCGGGTTCGCTTCGATCTCTCACCCGAGCCCGAGTTCGACCGGGTTCGTTGGGTCGACTATTGGCGTCCGGTCAAAGAGGTTGTGTACTTCAAGCGGCCCGTCTACGTGCAGGCGCTGCACGAGCTCGGCCCGCTAGCGTTTCCGAATGATGGGCCGCC
>Ga0111539_10001984_pt1 | contig 27302 bp, 18 predicted proteins | sample RhiMethybrSRZTD1_FD_79667 | JGI IMG/M metagenome (GOLD analysis project Ga0111539, IMG submission 79667) | Populus rhizosphere microbial communities from Tennessee, USA - Rhizosphere MetaG P. TD hybrid SRZTD1 (version 2) (version 2) | ecosystem: Host-associated > Plants > Roots > Rhizosphere >...
CGTGCGCATGATCAGCGGGATCATCATGACCCCCAATGCCAGGCCCCCGGCGAGCGCCGAGAATCGTCGCACGGGCAGGACCGCGATGCTGTAGATGAACACGCCGATGACGATCGACGGTACGCCGTTCAGCGTGTCCGCCGCGAACCGCACGGCGGAAGCCATGCGCGTTCCGGTGTACTCGGCGGCATAGACCCCGCTCATGATCCCAATCGGGATGGCGAACATGGCCCCGAGCAGGGTGACGATGATCGACCCGACTATTGCGTTGGCCATCCCGCCGCCGACCTCGCCGACCGGCTTCGGCATTTCAGTAAAGAACGACAGGTTGAGCGACGTGATCCCCTGGGCCACCACGTAGAACAGCACCAGCGCGAGCGGAATCAGCGCGATGATGACGCTGAGCCCGCAGAGCACGATGATGATGTGGGAGAAGGCGCGCCGCCACTGATTCCGGGTCATGCCACGCTCCGAGCCGGTGCGTGGGCCAGCGCCCGCCGCGGCCGTGTCTGCCGGCCCATCGACCAGATGAACATTCGCGACATGACGTTGATGATGAGCGTCATGATGAAGAGCACCATGCCGATTTCCACGAGCGCGTGCAGGTAGAGGTCGTTGGTCGCCTCGGCGAACTCGTTGGCGAGGACCGCGGCCATGGTGTATTGGGGCGCGTAGAGCGAGGCGGAAATCTGCGGATTGTTTCCGATCACCATCGTCACGGCCATGGTTTCGCCAAGCGCCCGCCCGAACCCGAGCATGATCGCGCCGACGATGCCGGTGCGGGCGTAGAACAGGGCCATGCGAATCGCTTCCCAGCGGGTCGCGCCCAGCGCGTACGCGCCTTCGCGTTGGGACTGCGGCACCGCCTTCAAGACTTCGCGCGCCACCGAGGAGCTGAACGGGATGACCATGATGGCGAGAATGAGCGCCGCCGAAAGCATGCCGACACCGAGCGGCGGACCGCTGAACAGCGGCACGCCCCTCAGCCAGTCGGGCGTCGCTATTTGCAGCTGGCGGACCGCCGGCACCAGCACGAAGATGCCCCAGAGCCCGTACACGATTGACGGGATCGCGGCGAGCAGCTCGGTCAGGAAGACCAGCGGTCGTTTCAGTGACGCTGGCGCCAGCTCGGAGATGAAGATGGCGATGCCGAGCGCGATCGGCGTCGAGATCAGCAGGGCGAGCACCGACGAATACAGCGTGCCCCAGATGAACGGCCGGGCGCCGAACTCGCCTGCTACCGGATCCCAGACATCGGTCTGCCAAAAACTCCAGCCGAACTGGGCAATCGAAAGCCGCGATTCACTGATCAGCGCAAGTCCGATCGCCGCGACTATCCCGATCAACAGGATCGCGAAGGCGCCGGTGACGGCGCGGAACAGGATTTCGTCGGTTCGGACGTTCGGCGATCGCGAGAACATCTACTGGACCTTCAGCTGCTCGAGCGCCTTCATCTCCATCTCGACCACCTGTGGCGGAAGGCTCGCGTATCCGAGCTGCGGCGCCATCTTCTGGCCATCGGTGAGCGCCCAGCGCATGAATTCCTTCATCATTGCCGCCTGCGCCTTGTCCTGTGGATCTTCATACAGCAGCACCCACGTGAAGGATGCGATCGGATAGGCGTCGGCGCCCGGTGCGTTGGTGATCGAGACCCGGAAATCTGCCGGCATGTTGGCAGCGGCACCGGCCGCCGCGGCGGTCACGCTGGCGACCGAGGGCACGACGAATGTGCCGGCGCTGTTCTGCACCGACCCGACCGTGATTTTGTTCTGCAGCGCGTACACGAGCTCGACATACCCCACTGACCCGGGCGTCTGCTGCACCAATCCGGAAACGCCCTCGTTGCCCTTGCCACCGACACCCACCGGCCATTTGAGCGAGGCGTCGACGCCGACGGTCTTCTTGAATTCGTCCGAGACTTTCCCCAGGTAGTCGGCAAAGATGAACGTCGTTCCTGACCCTTCGGATCTATGGACCAGCGTGAGATCGGTGGCGGGAAGCTTGACGCCAGGGTTCAGCTTGGCGATGGCCGGGTCGTTCCACTTCTTCACCTTGCCGAGCACGATGTCGGCGATGAGCGGTCCGGTGAATTTCAGCTGCTGCGAGACTTCCGGCAGGTTGTAGATCGGGACCACGGCGCCGAGGACGGTGGGGAAGTGCAGGATTTTGCCCGGGGCCGCCAGGAGCTGGTCGTCTTTCATCGGCTGATCGGACGCGCCGAAGAACACCGTGCGGCTGGTCAGCTGCCGGATGCCGGCGCCCGAGCCGAGCGACTGATAATTGATCTGCACGTTGGGGTGCAGCTTGTTGTACTCGCTGAACCACTTCGAATAGATCGGGTAGGGGAAAGTAGCGCCGGCGCCGTTGATTTGGGTCCCTCCACCACCGGCCCGGGCTGCGCCGCCGGCACCCTCGGTTGCCGGCGGAGCCGAGCCGCCCGAGCAGCCCGCGACAATCGCAAGCGCCGACGCCATCAGGACAGGTTTCAGTTTCATCTCCGCTCCTCGCTGTGCGATGCGTTCGTGAGTTAGCCGGAACGCGTCACTGCACTTTGATCTTCTGCAGCGCCTTCATTTCCATGGCCACGATGGGCTCGGGAAGAGGTGCGTAGCCCAGGTCCTTGGCGAACTTCTGCCCGTCGCTGAGGGCCCACTTCATGAAATCCACCATGGTCTTTGCCTGCGCCTTGTCATCGGGATTCTCGTAGAACAGCAGCCACGTGAACGAGGCAATCGGGTAGGCGTCGGCGCCCGGGGGATTGGTAATGGAAACGCGGAAGTCAGGCGGCATCGCGTTGACCGCCGCCGCCGCTGCCGCGGTGACGGCGTCGACGGTGGCGCGCAGGGACGTCCCGGAGCTGTTCTGCACGGAACCGTACGCCATCTTGTTCTGCAGCGCGTAGATCAGCTCGACGTATCCAATCGCCCCTGGCGTCTGGACGACGCTGCCGGAGACGCCCTCGTTGCCCTTGCCGCCGATACCGGTTGGCCACTTGACGGACGCGGCGACCCCCACCGTTTTGCGGAATTCCGGCGAGACTTTCGACAGGTAGTCGACCCAGATGTAGGTCGTTCCTGATCCCTCTGACCGATGCACGACCACGATGTCGGTCGCAGGCAGGTTCACGCCGCCGTTCAGCTTCGCGATCGCGGGGTCGTTCCATTTCGTAATCTTGCCGAGGTAAATGTCGGCAAGGACCGCTCCCGTGAACTTCAGCTCCTGGGTGACGCCGGGAATGTTGTAGACCGGCACCACTGCGCCCAGGACCGTCGGAAAATGCAGGATCCGTCCTGGCGCCGCCTGCAGCTGCTCGTTGGTCATCGGTCCGTCGGTTGCACCGAAGAACACCGTGCGGCTGGTCATCTGCCTGATGCCGGCGCCCGAGCCGAGCGACTGATAATTGATTTGCACGTTGGGATGCAGCTTGTTGTACTCGCTGAACCACTTCGAATAGATCGGGTAGGGAAAGGTAGCGCCCGCCCCGTTGATTTGCACGGTCTGCGCCGACAACCCGGCGCCGATCGCGACCGCACCAGCCAGTACGGCCGCCGCATGTCCTCCCAGTCTCATCACACCCTCCAGGGCACGAGTTGCGCCCGTCAGAAAACGATCAGCATGTGCACCGCCCAACGCCGTTCATCGGGTCGGGACGGGGCGTAATCGTTGTTGTCGACGTTCTCGTAGTCGAGCAGGATGGCCGCCGAGACTGGCGCCTGGCGGGGAAACCAGTAGGCCACCCCCGCGATGGTGCGGTTGCGTTCTCCCTCGGTGGTGGCCGTCGGCTGGTCCTGAACGAGGTGGTCGAATCGCAGCAGTCCCTCGAATCCATGGCCCTTGGGTGTCTTCGGCGTGATCCAGGCGGAGTAGCCGTGGCTATCGAGCTTGGGATTGACGGTGCGCGTCTGGTCACTGGCCCACAGGTAGTCCCAACTGGCGTTGAACCACGGGTGTTCGTAGGTGACGGCGGCGATTCCGCGGTTGCGGTCGGCGTTCTTGACGTACGCGTCCTTGTCGTAGAAGCCCGTGACCCGCAGCCCCCGCAGGGTTGGATTCATCGGCAGCGGCCGGACCGTGCCGCGGATCATGAAGCCCTTCTGATCGTTCGGCTCTGCCCGGTTGTAGTTCTCACCGTTGTAGAAGCCGGCGTGAACCTCGCCGTAGTTCTGGGCGAAGTTGTAATGGAACGACGCGCCGGCGTCCGATGAGGACATGTATCCATCGCGCTCTTCGAAGATGGTTCCCTGGAACCGGTAACGGTAGATTCCTTCCATGAAGTCAACCCAGGGCGTCTGCTGGATCCCGAAGCGTGCCCACGAACCCCGGGTCATCCAGTCGTCCAGGTTGAACTGTGCGTAGGCGTACTTGATGCGGTAGGTGAGACTGCCACTGAGCGAGCTGCCGACGCCTGTCTCGCGGGTGATATCGGGCGTCACGCGGAATGCGATGAGGTGGTTGATCTGGCCCGTGAGGTTGATGTACGCGCGCCCGACGTTGAAGGCGTTGAGCGTCACGTTGTTGCCGTCGGCGTCGATGACCTTCGGCTCGGGTTGAACGGTGTAATCGAGGAAGATCGTCGTGCCAACCCGAATCGACGGGGTGTCGTCGGGCGGAACGTAGCCGGCAGCCGGTGTGACCTGGGCGGTGGCGGCCCGGGCAGTACTCAAACAGATCCAAATCGTCAGGACGCAGAGACGGCGAAGACGCTTCATGAGTCCCTGAGCCTATGAATGCCAGGTTTCAGGTTCGTCACACGGTTGTTACGGGGGTGTTAATTCCCGCCTCCGCTAAAGCTACGGCGAGGCAGGCTGCACTGTCGCGGGTTCGCGGGCTCGCGGTTCGGGGGGTCGGAGCCGGTGATACCCAGAGGCAACTGGCGCTTGGATGAGTGCCTGTTGCCTCTGAGCACCACCGGCTTTCCGAACCCGCGAGCCCCCGAACCGCGAACCCCCGGCTCTTTAGAACAGGAACCGCACTGACAGCTGCGTCTGCCGTGCCGTGCCGAGACCGACGGTGCGGTTGAGCGGGCCGAGCATGTAGCCGAACGTGCCCGCGACCGCGTCGGTGAACGGCTGCCCGATGGTACCGGCCGGCAGTGATGCCGCGGGGTTCTCGTAATTCAGGCGGTTCGCGATGTTGAACAGGTCGACCCTGAACTGCAGCCCTTGTGAATCGCTGAAACGCACGTCCTTGCTGAAATTCAGATCGAGCTGCCAGAAGTTCGGGCCGCGCAGGTAGTTGCGCGGCAGGTTGCCGAACGTGCCGGGCAACGGTGCGGCGAAGGCAGCCGGATTCAGCCAACGCACGCCGTCCTTGAGGTACGGATTGACGCCAGCGACGAGATCGGGTCGCTGCGTGCCGCGGGTATTGCCGCCGGGAACGTTCGTGATGGTCACGCCACCGACGGTGACCGTGTCCGGGCGATTGATAGTGACGTTGATCGGCACCCCGCTGCGTGCGTTTAGGATGCCGCCCACGCGCCAGCCGCCGGCCCAGGCCCCCTCGAACGGGAGCATGTACACCAGCGCACCGTTGAACGAATGGGGGAGGTCGGTCGGATTCGACCCGAACTCGGTGTTGAAATCGAACGTGTTCGACGCGGTCGCCGCCTCGTTCGATCCCTGCGTGGTGCCCTCGTTGCGCGAATACTGATACTGCAGTCCGCCGCTCAGGCCGGAACGGAACCGCCGCGTGGCGCTGATCTGCAGCGCATCGTAGCTGGCCCTGCCGCAGCCGCTGATCGGATTGCCGTTGATCACCAGGCCGTCGAGGCAGCCCGAGGTCTTGTAGTCGACCTGACCTGCGCTCGGGTTCTGCCGTACCCGGGTTGTGTTGTCGAAGGTGTTGGCAACGCCGCGCAGGAACATGTCCTTGCCCCGGCTGCCGGTGTAGCCGACGGTGAGATTCACTGCGCCCGGCAGTTCCTGAGAGACGCTCGCGCCGTACTGCACGTTGTACTCGTCGGGCCGGTCGTGCGTGTAGCCGCGTACTGACAACAGGTTGCGGTAGGTCGCCGGATCGACCGGATAGGCCAGCGCCCCGCCGGGCACGTCGGTCGACTGCACGCGCTGGCGCTCGATGTAATTCTCGATTGGCTGGATGCGATCTTCGAACTGGCCCGGGCCGTAGAAGTGTCCGTACCCGGCGCGGAGCGCGGTCTTCTCAGTGAGCTGGTACACCGCCGACAGCCGTGGTGCGAAGTTGTTCTTGTCCGGGTTGTAGAAGTTGTTCGGATCCGTGCCGAAGGCGTTGTCCTCGATGAAGAACGGTTTCGCCTTGCCGTCCTTCTCCTTGACGACCGAGTAGAAGTCGTAGCGGAGGCCGAGCTCCAGGGTCAGGCGGCTGGTCACACGCCAGGTATCCTGCGCGAAGCCGATGGCGTAAAACTGCACCGGCGTAAAGAGCGGGGAATCCAGTGCCACGGCGACCTGGGTCGGCCGGTTGTCGATGAACTCGTTGATCCCGGCGTAGGTGATCTCGGTGCTGCCGAGGAACTCGAACTGCGAGGCGATGTTGCGATACTCCCCGCCCACCTTGAACGTGTGCCCACCCTTCGTCATTGTCAACGCATCGCTGAGCGAAATCGAGCGTGGATCGTAGGCCTGGCCGTTGGTCGACGCGTTGCTCGTCGCGCGAACCAGCAGCCCGCTGCGGGCGATACCGGTGGTGCCGCGCGCGTCGATGGACTGCGAGGTGACGGTGCCCGAGAGTGACACCTGCGTGGGGTCGTAGCCCGACGGTCCGAAGGCCAGCGCGTCATAGCGCGGCCGGTTGACGCCGAGCTTCAACTCGTTGATCACGCTCGTCCCGACGATCATCTGGTGGTTGAGAACGACGTTGAGCGGTTGCTGCGTCGCCAGCACGCGTCGGGGCGTGACGGTCCGATCCGGCGTGTCCACCTCGCCGTCGCTGTACATCACGCGGCCGTAGAGGGATTGATTGTTGGTGAACCGGTGATCGACGCGGACCGACACCGTATGCTCGCGCTGGTCTGCCTGTGTGTTGAGGGTCGCGAGGGCAAGAAGCGGGTTCGCAGTGGCCACCGTCCCTCGCGGGAACCCGGCCAGCAGCGGCGCCACGGCCTGAGTGCGCGCCGCGCTCTGACCGGCCCCGCTTCCGACCGGCTCGCCAGCCTGGATGCGGCGAATCGCTTCGTCGCTCGGCACCGCCTCCGAGAAACTGAGGCCGGTCCTCTGCTTGAGCCCTTCGTAGCTGGCGAAGAAGAAAGTTTTGTTCGTGGCGATCGGGCCGCCGAGCGATCCTCCGAACTGGTTGTACTCGAGGTCCTGCTTCTGGTCGTCGTACTTGCTCGCGGAGTCGAGCGCGTCGTTCCGGAAGAACTCGAAGACCGAGCCGGCGAGCCGGTTGCTGCCGCTCTTGCTGATCACGGTGATGTTGCCGCCGGCGCCGAGGCCGCTCTCGGCAGGCGCCAGGCCGGAATTCACCCGGAATTCGGCGATCGACTCCATCGACGTCTGGAGCCGAAACTGGGAGCCGGTGGCGTTCAGGTACCCAGGGCTCGCGTCCCACACGTAGGTGCCATCGACGCCGTCATAGTTCAGGTAGTTCTGCTGGTTCGACTTGCCGTTGAATCGCACGCTCGCCCAGCCGCCGTTACCATCGGTGGTCGCGCCGGTCGACAGCGTCATGAGATTCGCGAAATTGCGGCCGTTCACCGGCAACTGCTCGATTTCGGCGGGAGAAACGTTCACGCCGATGCGCGCAGACTCCGTATCGAGTGGCGACGCCTCCCCGGTTACGTGTACCGCTTCGGTCACACCCGCGACCGGCATGGCCACATCGACCGCCTTCGCGTCCCCTACACCAAGCGTCACGTCGCGGCGCATGGGCGCGAACCCGCTCAGTTCGAGGGCGACCTGATAGTTCCCAGGGGCCAGGTTGCTCACCGTGTATCGCCCCTGTCCATCCGATACGGCCGTACGCACGGTGCCGGTCGACGACGCGGTCACCGTCACGGCGACCCCGGGCAGGATGCCCCCGTTGGGGTCGGTGATCGTCCCGACGATGCGGGACTCGGTCTGTTGCGCGGACGCGGTGTGGTTGCCCAGGAGCAAGGCGATGGCAGCCAGCACGACTACGACGTTTCTGCTCTGCACTTTCACTCTCCATAGTGATTGTCAGAAGGTGCGGTGGGGCGGGTGTACGAATATCGGGGGAAGTTATCGAGGGCCTGTGATCCGCGTGCTACACGTCTGTTACGCGAGAGTTAATTCCGGGGCGGCACCGGTTCGAGTAACGACCATGCAAACGGACCGTGTCGAATCCGTGAAGTCTGAGGCCGATCTGCTAAGATTTCTGGCCGGAGGGGTTGAGTGGCGTTCAGACTGATTCCGCGCGAGACGCGGTTCTTCGACGATTTCGTGGCGATGGCGGAACAAATCCGGGTGGGCGCCGCGATGCTCGAAGAAATGCTGGCGCCGGACAAGCCCATTTGGGACAAGGCCGATCAGATCAAGGAAGTCGAGCACAAGTGCGACTTCCTGACCCACGAGATCATCCAGCGCCTCCACCGCACCTTCGTCACACCGCTCGATCGCGAAGACATTCATGAGCTGGCCCGATCCCTCGACGACGTCATGGATGCCATCGACGCGTCGGCGGCGGTGGTCCGCCTTTACAGCATCGAGCGCGTCCGGCCCGACGCGCGCGAGCTGGTCCGCATCATCAAGGCCTCGACCGACGAGATGGTGAAGGCGTTGAAAGCGCTCGAGCGTAGGGACGGCGTGGCCGAGCCGGCGGTGGAGATCAATCGGCTGGAGAACGAGGCGGACCGTGTGCACTATGCCGCAGTGAGGCGCCTGTTCGAGGAAGAGCGGGATCCCATCGTGATTATGAAGTGGAAGGAGATTCTCGACTTTCTCGAGGACGCCACCGACCGGTGCGAGGACGTCGCCAACGCGGTCGAAGGCATCGTCGTCAAGCACGCCTGATCGGATGGACACCAACCTGCTGGCGGTGGCGACGCTCGTCGTTGTCGCCCTCGTCTTCGATTACATCAACGGTTTTCACGACGCGGCGAATTCGATTGCGACCGTTGTCTCGACGCGCGTGCTCACGCCGGGGAAGGCGGTCATCTGGGCGGCCTTCTTCAATTTCGTCGCCGCCTTCACGTTCGGGACGGCGGTGGCCAAGACGGTGGGGGCGGGCCTCGTCGACATCAACGTCGTGACCTTCGCGGTGATATTCGCAGGCCTGATCGGCGCGATCGTCTGGGATCTGATCACGTGGTACTACGGCCTGCCGACCAGCTCCTCGCATGCCCTGATTGGCGGGTATGCCGGCGCGGCGGTGATGAAGGCCGGGTGGGGAGCGATCATCGCGTCCGGCTGGACGAAGACTCTCGTGTTCATCGTCCTTGCACCGCTCATCGGCCTGGTGCTCGGGTTCGGACTGATGGTGGCGATTCTGTGGACGTTCTCGCGAACCTCACCCGGGCGTGTGGATCACTGGTTCCGCCGCTTGCAGCTGGTCTCGGCTGCCGCTTACAGTCTCGGCCATGGCGGCAATGACGCCCAGAAGACGATGGGGATCATCGCGGGGGCGCTGGTCGCGGGAGGGTACCTGGATCTGATCGATGGCCACCTGCCGATTCCGTTGTGGGTGATCCTGGCGGCCCACGCCGCGATTGCGCTCGGCACGCTGTCGGGCGGCTGGCGCATCATCCACACGATGGGGTCGCGGATCACGAAGCTGCAGCCGGTGGGCGGTTTCGCGGCGGAAACGGCAGGCGCGATTTCACTCTTCACGGCGACCCACCTCGGCGTGCCGGTCAGCACGACGCACACCATTACCGGCGCGATCATCGGGGTCGGATCGATCAAGCGCCTGTCGGCGGTTCGCTGGGGCGTCGCGGGCCGGATCGTCTGGGCGTGGATTCTCACCATTCCCGCCGCCGCGGCGATCGCGGCGATCACTTACTGGGTGGTGGCGCACACCGTCGCGCCCTAAGCAGCCGGCAACTCGACCGTGAACACCGCGCCGCCTTTCTCGCGCGCGTTCGCGGCTTTGACGTTCCCGCCGTGCAGCTCGACCAGGTGCTTGACGATGGCGAGGCCGAGCCCCGTTCCCCCGGGATCCCGCTCCCCGCGGGAGCGGGCCTTGTCGACCCGGTAGAAGCGCTCGAAGATGCGCACGAGGTCGGCTTCGGGAATCCCGCGTCCCTGGTCGGTGACGGTGAGAAGCATGGTCTTGCCTTCGCGCCGCGACCCCATCACGACCGTTCCTCGTTCGGGTGAGTAGTTGATCGCATTCTCGAGCAGGTTTCGAAACACGTCGTGGAGCGCGGCAGGATCGCCGTGGACCGTTTCGCCGTCGGGCGCGATGTCATGCGTCACGTGGACGGAGCGTGACTCGAGTACGGGCATGAGGTCGGCTTCCACGCCCGCAAAGAGGCTCGATACCAGGCACGCCACGTGTTCCCGTTGCTCCTGCCCGGCGTCGAGCCGCGCGAGGCGAAGGAGATCCCTGACCAGCCGCTCCATCCGCAACGTGTGCCGCGAGATGATCTCGAGGAACTTGCGGCCGGAGGGACCTTCGGCGCCGCCGTCGAGCAGGGCTTCGACATAACCCTTCACCGCGGTCAGCGGCGTCCGCAGTTCATGCGAGACGTTGGCCACGAAGTCGCGGCGGACGCGATCCGCGCGCCGGAGATCCGTGATGTCGTGCAGCACGAGCACCGCGCCGGTCGTGCGCTCCGCCGCGACAGGCGCCGTGCGCACGGTCACGATCAGGCCCTGCTGCAGCGGCAGCTCGATACTCTCGCCCTCGCGCCCGGCGAGCGCCGCGCTCACCTGGGCGGCGATATCCGGGTCCCGCACGATCTCGAGATAGTGCCGTCCTTCGACGCTCGCGTACAGCCGCAGCATCCGGCGCGCCGCGGCATTCGCCAGCTGCACCTGTCCTTCGGCGTTGACGACCACGACTCCCTCGGCCATGCCGCCGAGAATCGCCTCCATGCGCGCGCGATCGGTGGCCAACTCGTCGGCCCTTCGGCCGATCTCCCGGATCGCGCCGTCGAGCGACCGCGCGACCGTGCCGATCTCGTCGGTGCCGTAGTCGCGCGCCGGCCGGGAAAAGTCGCCGGCGGCGTAACGCCCCGCGACGTCGGCGATTGCTCGAACCCGGCCGCTGAGAAGCGCAGATGCTCCCCAGGCAAGCAGCAGTGCTGACAGGAGACCTGCGGCGGCGGCGATGAACGCGGTGCGCCGCAGGGCTGCGAGTTGATCGCGGATCTCAACCAGTGGAAGCGCGAGGCGGACTTCGCTGAGGCTGGGCGCTGCCGGGTTCCGGACTGGCACCGCGACATACAGCATGTCGATGTCCAGCGTCGCGCTGTATCTCCGGGCGACGCCGAGGCCGGTCTTGCGCGCCTGCTGGACTTCCGGTCTGTCGTTGTGATTCTCGAGCGTGAGCAGGCCTTCGGCCGAGACGTCGGAATCGCCCACGACACGGCCGTCCGGCGCCACGAAGGTGACCCGGGCCGAGACCAGCTGCCCGAGCGCGTCGGCTTCGGCATCGAGCTCGGCGGGCGTCGCAGACTGGCGGTGAGACAGCGTTTCGGCAGCAAGCCGCGCCTCTTTGACGAGGTCCTGTTCGATCCGATTGCCGACCGTCCGCCGCACGCTCCACGACACCAGGGTGACCGTCACCGCGAGGGTGACCGCCGCGGTCGCCAGCGCGGTGACGAATGCGCGAGTCCGAAAAGTCATAGCGCTCGAGGCTCAGGCCGAGGCACCGGAGGAACGAGGGGAGAGCGGGAGGGGAGAAGACGGAGGGCAGACAGAGATAACGGATTTCATCACGGAGCAACGGAGTCAACGGAGTTACACGGAGTTGATCGGCCCGTCGGACTCTACGGGTCCGACGCTGGGCGCGCGCTTTGCGCGCGCGAGGGTGTGAGTTCGATCTCCGGGGAACACAAGCACGAGTTTGGGTTCGACGGCGTGCTTGTGTTCCCCGGAGATCGAACTCACACCCTCCAGCCGGCCGCTACGCGGCCGGCGCCAGCGCCGGACCCCGAAATCGCTTCTATACCTGGCTCCCTCCGTGTAACTCCGTGAGCTCCGTTGCTCCGTGTTGAATCCGTTGTCTCGGTTGCCTCTCTCGCTCTGTCTCTCTCTCGCTCTCTCTCTCTCTCTCTCTTCTTTTCCGTCCGTACCGAGTCTCCGCCCTTCCTCACTCCTCCACGAGCTTGTACCCGAACTGCTTGATCGTCTCGATCGCGTCTGCGAGCACCGGCATCTTCTCGCGCAGCCGGCGGATGTGGACGTCCACGGTCCGAGTCCCGCCTGTGTACTGATAGCCCCACACGTCGGTGAGCAGCAGATCCCGCGAGAGCACACGTCCGCGATGCTGCAGCAGATACTGGAGCAGCAGGAACTCCTTTGCCGTCAATCGGACTTCTTCGCCCGAGACGGTTACGGCATGGCGATCGGCGTCGATGGTGATGGGACCGTAGCGGAGGAGTCCGCCTGCCGTGGAGGGACGCGCGGCGCGGCGGAGGAGGGCAGTCACCCTGGCTGCGAGCTCCTTGGGACTGAACGGCTTCGTGACGTAGTCGTCGGCACCAAGCTCCAGGCCGGTGATCCGGTCCGCTTCATCGCCACGCGCCGTGACCATGATGATCGGGATTGCCGCCGTCTGCGGATCGGTGCGCATCGCCTGACAGATCATCAGGCCGTCGAGCTCGGGCAGCATCAGGTCCAGCACCACCAGATCCGGCGGATCCCGCCGGACCCTCGGCATCACCGCCTTCCCCGACGCCAGGAACTCGACGCCGTGGCCGGCCTTTTCGAGATAGTGACCGATCAGTTGGGCGATATCCGGATCGTCTTCGACGACGAGAATCTGCGACATGGAGGACTCAGAGGCCGACGGCTTCCCCCGCGAGCGTGACGGCCGGAGCGTCAGCGAGCGCTGCGCGCAGACCGGCCGCGGACCCGTACGGTGCGGCCGGCAGCGAGCGCGCGGTCACCTCGAGCGGGACGCGTACTCCAGTGAAGGGGTCAGGTGTGATCTGGAGCGTGATGCCGCTGAGTATAGCCTTGTATCCGATCCCGGTCAGCGGGGCCGTCCAGCCGTTGCAGAAGATGAGCGAGAGCTGATCGCCGGTTCGCACGAACGGATAGTCAGCCGCGAGATCCTCGGGGGTTACTCCCGATCGCGCGAGGAGCTCGTCACGCGTGCGGGTCATCACGCGGAAGAAGCTGCCCCAGGATGGATCCTGCGCGAGCGGTGCGTGCACCGTGAGCGCGTGCTGTGCAATCAGCGCCGCCACGTAGGGTGACCGCGCGGCGCATCGCTCGGCGGCGCGCGGCCAGATACGCTGCTTCACGTGAGGTGGGACGGCAACGAAGTCGAGCGGGTCGCCCGATTCGTTGACGTGGAGCTCCGTGTCTTCCTCCTGCCAGCCGTTGTCGTGATGGTCCGTCGCCGCAAGGATCTCTTCGCGCCGGGGATGATCCGGCAAGCGTCCGAGCGTCCAGGCACGCATGATGCGCCCGGCCAGCGCGGCGTGATCGGGCTGGGTGATCAAGAGCAGTCGGTCCTTCGCGTGCTGGATGATCACTGGTTCATCATTGCCAACATTGCCAACATTGCCAACATTGACGGGGACCCGGGCTCGTTCAACGTCAGGCCACGTCGGCACTTCGTTCACAGCAGTTTGAGAGTAGTTCGCGAGCGGGGGGCGGCTGGCATTCGAGCGGCCCGAGTAGGCGGGATGTGAATGACCGTTCGAACGACCCGGGTGGTTTTCAATGTTGGCAGTCTTGGCAATCTTGGCAATGCTCACGCGTCAGGACTAAGGTTGAGCCATCTAGAGGACACTCCCGGTTCAACCGTTTTGTAATTCACGCCAAATTCTTAGTAAATTCACCGGTTTTCCGCATGGCATCCCCCTTGGAATGATGACTGGCACGCCGACCGTGAGGCACCCAGCACGGCGTGCGCAAGGGGGATGCAATGATCGCCATGGACTTCTCGAGACGATGGACACGCCCGGCTGTTGCAGCGCTTGGTTTCGCCGCGCTGGCATTCACAGCCGCTTGTAATACCGCCCCGCAGGCGTCCAGTGCCGCGCAGCCCTTCGCGCAGGCTGCGGCGCCGGCAACGAACCAGGCCGGCACGCCGGTCGTGGTGAGCTGCGAGCCGCATCAGCGCACGCTGGTGCGACCGGCCGTCGTGAACGGCGCCACGGTCTCGCAGGTGGAATGCGTCGCGGCCGAGAGCGTCGTTGCAGCCGCCGCGCAGCCGCAGGCGTTCGCGCCGGTGCCGGTGAGCTATCAGCAGACCGCGCCGCGTCGCGTCGTGCAGCAGCCGGTCTACTCCGGCATCCCTGACGCGCAGGTGGTGCCGGTGAGCACGCAGACGGTTCGCCCGGTTCGGACCAATCAGGTGGTCTACGACGAGCGGCCGGTGCGGAAGACCCGGTCGGTGGCCAAGAGCGCGATCATCATCGGCTCCTCGGCCGGTATTGGCGCGGGTGTCGGCGCGGCCGCTGGCGGCAAGAAGGGCGCGCTCATCGGCGCCGCGATCGGCGGTGGCGGCGCGACCATCTGGGACCAGGTGACCCGCCGCAAGTAACAAAATTCGTCCGGTAATTTGAAGGGGCGTCCCGGCCGTTCGGGACGCCCCTTTGCCCGTACAGGTCGTGCTGGGCCCGTCCAGTTCATCCCTCCGTTCGCCACTGGGATAAACCCACCTTTCAGGCCGTTCATCACGGGTAAACGGCGTTTGACCCCATCGAAGCCAGCCGGTAAGATCCGCTATCTCGTCCTTTGCGCTTTTTTTGTACGTGGAGAAGAGGACCACTTAGGAGGAACGATGAAGCGAAGTGTACGCCTTCTGGGCCTGTTTGCCTGGCTGCTCTGCCTGGCGACCGGGGTCGCGGCTCAGGAGACCCGGGGTTCGATTGAAGGCAGCATCAAGGACCCGTCGGGTGCAGTACTTCCCGGCGTGACCGTGCAGGCCAAGGGTGTCAACGTCGCGGGCGGTCAGACCGCGGTGACCGATGCCTCTGGCATCTACCGATTTCCCGCATTGCAGCCTGGCATTTACGAGGTTGTCGCAACGCTCCAGGGGTTCCAGACCGCCCGTGCCGAGCAGGTGTCGCTGAGTCTCGGTCAGGTACTGAAGATTGATCTGTCGATGCAGCTGTCGACCGTCACCGAGACGGTGCAGGTCACATCGGAATCGCCGCTGATCGACGTCAAGCAGAGCACCGCCTCGCAGACGGTGCGCGCAGACATGATCGAGCGCCTGCCGAAGGGCCGCGACTTCACGTCGCTCGTGACCCTGGCGCCCGGCGCCAACAACGAGAGCCGCAGCGGCGGCATCTCGATCGACGGCTCGTCGGCGGCCGAGAATCGCTATTTCATCGATGGCACCGACGCCACCAACCTGCGCACCGGCCTCGCCGGCAAGACGCTCCTGCCCGAGTTCATCGATCAGGTGCAGGTCAAGTCGAGCGGCTACCAGGCTGAATTCGGCGGCGCCACCGGGGGCGTCGTCAACGTCGTGACCAAGAGCGGCTCGAACGCCTTCCGTGGCGACATTGGCACTTACTTCTACAACGACTCGATGTGCTGCGACGAGCGGCCGACGCTGCGTCTCGTGCTGAGCGGCCAGAACGCCTCGGAGTACGTGACCCTGGCGGAGGACGAGTACACGCACTGGGAGCCGTTCTTCCAGGTCGGCGGGCCGGTCGTTCGGAACCGCCTGTGGTTCTACGGCGGCTACACGCCGCAGCTCGACGACACGAACCGCACCGTGACCTTCCGCTCGAACAGCCAGACCAGCACCTACAACTCGGATGAGAAGCGGCACTACGTCACCGGCAACGTCGTCGCACAGTTCACCGACAAGCTGCGTGCGCGGGTGGCGACCAGCTACGACGAGTACAACCGTCAGGGACGGCTGCCGGCAAAGGACGGGTCGAGCAACTTCCGGACGGACTTCGCGGGACTCGGCGACCATCGCCCGAACCTGAGCACGAACGGAACGCTGGACTACGTTGTCAACAACAACCTTTTCCTGAACGCGAAGGCCAACTGGTTGAGCTACGACAGCCAGGACAAGGGCGTGCCGTCGGACATCTGGGTCACTTTCAGCGGGTCCAACGGCGTGTTCCCGGGCGCGACCAACGTCCAGCCGAACGGCTACAACTCGGTGCTGACCAACAGCGCGAGCGTCAAGGACCTGTATCAGCGCCTGGCCCTGAGCGGCGACGCCTCGTTCTTCGCGAACATGGCCGGCCACCACGCCTTCAAGGCCGGCGTGCAGTTCCAGCGCATCCGCAACGACGTGTTCAGCGCGGAACAGGCACCGCACATCACCTTCAACTGGGACGCTTCACGTTCCACGCTCGACCACCGCAGCGTGCGCGGCACCTACGGCTATTACTCGTGGCGCCAGTTCGGCACGATCGGCGATGTTCACGTCAACAATCTCGGGTTCTTCTTCCAGGATGACTGGGCCGTCAGCAACCGCGTGACGCTGAACCTCGGGGTTCGAACCGAGCGTGAAGAGGTGCCGTCGTACGTCGAAGGACTGAACGGGATCAAGTTCAACTTCTCCGACAAGTTCTCGCCGCGCCTCGGCTTCGCCTACGACATGAAGGGCGACGGCAAGTGGAAGCTGTACGGCAGCTGGGGTGTCTTCTACGACATCATGAAGCTGGAATTGCCCCGCGGCGCGTTCGGCGGCGACAAGTGGATCGAGCAGTATTACACGCTCGACACGCTCGACTACGGGTCGATCGGGGCCAACGGCAGTTTCCCGGGCACGTACATCGAGTCGGTGAACTTCCGCATCCCGTCGAACGATCCGGCCTGCCCGGAGTGCGGCGCGATCGATCCGTCTCTGAAGCCGATGCGGACGCAGGAGGCCGTTGCCGGGATTGCACACGAGCTCACGTCACGGGTCTCCGTGAGCGCGCGCTACGTCCACAAACAGCTCGATCGGGCGATCGAGGACGTGGGCGTCCTCGTGCCCGAGCTCGGCGAGGTGTTCTACATTGCCAACGTCGGCGAGGGCTTCGCGACGCACATCATCGGCGACGAGTTCCCGTCGCTGCCGAAAGCGAAGCGCGACTACGACGCGCTGGAGCTGGTCGCCACCAAGCGCTTCTCGAACAACTGGTTCGCCGACGTCAGCTACACCCTGAGCCGTCTGTATGGCAACTATCCGGGCCTGGCGAGCTCTGACGAGAACGCGCGCACCGCGCCGAACGTCACCCGTCTCTTCGACGGCATCGTGATGGCGTTCGACAGCCACGCGCAGCCAGTGTTCGGCCGTCTCAACACCGACCGGCCGCATCAGTTCAAGGTGAATGGGTACTACGAGTTCCCCACCCGCACCGGCATCGGCGCAGTCTTCCGCGCGGCGAGCGGTATCCCGATCAGCCGCGTCACCAACATGCAGAGCAGCCTGCCGGTGTTCTTCGACGGCCGGCTCACCGACGGGCGCACGCCGATGTTCACGCAGACCAACCTGCAGCTCACGCAGGACGTGCCGATGCCGGGCAACACCCGTGCACAGGTATTGCTGAACATCGAGAACCTGTTCGATCAGGACGAGACGCTCGATGTGTTCCGTAACCTCACTCGTGACAACGTCGTCATCACGGATGAGGCGTTCTTTGCCGGATTCAACATGAACCAGCTGCTTGCGGCGCAGCCGAACGTCCGGCGCGATCCGCGGTACCTGCTGCCCAACACGTACCAGGCGGCGCGTTCGATCCGCTTCGGCGTGAAGTTCACGTTCTAAGGTTCGACCTGTCTTGAGTTGAGAGCCCCGCGGGCTTCGGCCCGCGGGGCTTTTCTTTTTTAGCCGTAGCCCGCAGTCCGCAGTCGCCGTCCGCGGACCGCAAGCACGATACAATCACCTAACGTGCTTCTCGTCGCTTCGGCCCTCGTCCTCGGCTTCCTCCACGGTCTCGGCGCCGACCATCTGATGGCGATTGCGGCGCTGTCGGTTGGCACCACGACGGAGACTGCTGCTGTCCAGCGGACGCGTGCGCTCTCGGTCGCGCTTCGGTTCGCGTGCGGACATGCAGTACTGCTGGCGGTGGGAGCCGGCGCGTTGCTGGTGCTCGGCTGGTCGCTGCCGCTCGTGTTCGAACGCGCCAGCGAGATGATCGGCGGCGCGGTGTTGATCGTGCTTGGAGCCGTCGGCGTCTGGGGCGTGCTCGCGGGCCGCGTCTACGGGCATTCACATCGGCATGGCAACGAAATCGCGCCCCACTGGCATCTCCATGTCGGTCGCCCCGACCGCCATCCACTGGCCTCGGCCCATTCGCATCTGCCGACCATCGTCGGTGCGGCCTTCGCGCTCAGCAGCGTGCGCGCCCTGACCGCGCTGGCCCCGTTCGGAGGCCGTGTCGGCGACATGCCGCCCGTGACCCTGCTGGCGCTGATTGTGGTGTTCGGAGCCGGCATCCTGCTGTCGATGTCGCTGTTCGGCGTCGCGCTCGCGCGAGCCATGTCAGCGGCGACTGCAGCCCGGCTCGGCCAGGCCGCGGCGCTGCTCATGGCGCTGACGTCGATCGCCCTGGGCGGATTTTGGATAGCTACGGCTTAAAAGGCAGAAGGCAGAAGCAAAAGGCAAAAATCTCTCTTTGTGCCTTCTGCCTTCTGCCTTTTGCCTTTCAGGTCTTACCCCTTCTTCCCCCCCACCTTCCACGTCACCCCGACCGTCTGCGGCAGATAGCAGATCGCATCGTCGCAGGCCTGATATCGCACGGTGCCCTTGATCGTCAGCGGCGTTGCGACATTTTGAGCTAGCGCGATCGGCAGCCTGATCCTGAACGGCTTGCTGTAGACCCGCTGTGTCTCCTCGAGCGGCGCGAAGAAGAACTGCTCGGCGGCCGGATATTGAATCGCCTCCGCCTTGAACGACGAGGCCGGCTCCACTTTGAGCTCGATCGGAATGTAATCGGTCTGATCGGGCGCATAGACGTGCATCTTCGGCTTCGGTGAGACGTCGACGTACAGCGACAGTCGTTCACCGGGCGCAGCGGTCGGCGCGCTGGTCGACGTGGTGATGGTCAGATGCTTTGTGTCGATGCGGGAGGGGTCGAGCGCGCCGAGTTGCCCGGCCTGTGCGCTCGCGCCGGCGGCGAAGAGTACTGTCGCGAGAGACAAGAAAGCGCGGCGCATATTCTGAAGGGTACCATGCCGGTAACCATCCGAGTTGGCGAGTGGGTTAAGTGGAGGACTGGATCAGCATTATTTGGTTTGCGTCGCGGGGACACCCCCGCGACGCCGCGTGGGGCCCCACCCCCACGCGCTGCCAGCGCCTCGCTTTGCTCGGCGCCGCTGTTTAGTAGCCCTTAGCCGGTTGGATCAGCCTTCTGTGGTGGCTTCTTCGGACAGCTTGCTAATCCAAGCGGCCCGTTGTGAGTAAACACCGGCGCGAAGCGAAGCGAGCGCTGGTAGCGCGTGGGGGTGGGGCCCCGCCCGCAAACTAATTAATGCTGACAGAGTCTCCCGACAAACCCGACTGCCCCCTAACGCGAGCCCCCGAACCCCCGACTTACAACTCCCTCACCCCGTGACTCCGCGTCAGGAAGTACAGCGCGACCAGCGAGACGAGCATGCCGTTGATGGCGAGGACGTAGGGAGCAGAGCTGAGCGACGCGGCGTAGCCGCCCCAGAGGCTGCCGAGCGGCATGCCGCCGCGGAAGGCGACCATGTAGATGCTGACGACGCGGCCGCGCAGGTGATCGGGGACGATCAGCTGCACCAGCGATGCCGTCATCGAGAAGACCACCAGTAATGCTGCGCCATCGAGGAAGAGCAGGAGATAGCTGAGCCACGCGATGCGTGACAGCGCGAATGCGGTGACCAGGAGACCGAACGTGAATTGCACCAGCAGCAGCGTCAGTCCCATGTGCTTGAACCGGCCGAGCCAGGCCACGATCAGCGCGCCGACCACGGCCCCCGCGCCCGAGAACGACATCATCACGCTGTAGCGGCCGACGTCGCCGTGGAAGATGTCGCGGGCGAAGATCGGCAGGAAGGTGAGGAGCGGCAGGCCGAGGAACGTGGTGAGGAACGCGAGCACGGTGAGCGCGACGATCGCCGGCTGGCTCCGCACATAGCTCAGGCCGCCTTTCAGATCGTGCAGGATCGGCTTCCGCTCGGCGGGCGGGATGTGCTTGATGGTCAGCGACAGCAGCGCGAGGATGACGACGAGAAACGAGACGCCGTTCAGCGCGAAACAGAGTGCCGTGCCGAACGCGGCGAGCGCCGCGCCGGCGAGCAGCGGCCCGAACACCCGCGCCAGGTTGAACTGGATCGAGTTCAGCGCGATCGCGTTGGGCAGATCCTTTTTCTCGACCAGGGTCGGTACGAGCGACTGGTAGGCCGGTCCGCCGAACGCCTGGGCAAGGCCGGTGACGAACGACAGTGCGAGGATCTGCCAGATCTGGACCCTGCCCCAGAACACCAGCGCCGCGAGCGTGAGCGCCGTGGCCATCTGGACGTACTGCGAGGAGAGCAGAAGGCGCCGCCGATCGTGACGATCGGCGATGACGCCGCCGATCAGCGTCAGCAGCAGGATCGGCAGCTGTCCGAGAAAGTCGTCGAGGCCTAGATAGAACGCCGATTTGGTGAGCTCGAGGATGAGCCAGCTCTGCGCGACTTTCTGCATCCACGTGCCCACGGTCGAGGTGAAGGCACCGAACCAAAGCAGCCGAAAATCGCGATACGTGAACGCCGCCAGCGCGCGGCGGAGAATCGGCTGTAGGGGCAAGCCTTCCAATAGTAATCGCAAACCATTGATGCGCCACAGGTAAGCGTTTTTTACCCCGGGTTCACGACGTGCCTTGATCTGGTGAAACGACCCGCCATATACTGCGCTCGGTGAGGCGAAAATAAAGCGAAATGTCTGCGGCGCGGGCGGAGATCGAATCGTTACTGCGGGCGCGAAAGCTCGATGCGACCCTCACCACCTCGACGGCGTGGCGCGGGATAGACGAGGACCGGATTGCGCCGACCGGCTGCCCCGACGTGGATGCGGCACTGGGCGGTGGCGTGCGGCGGGGGCACCTTTCGGAAGTGATCGGACCGCGCTCGGCGGGACGGTCCGCGCTGTTCGTCAGCATGGCCGCTGCCGCGGCGGCGCGCGGCGAGGTCGTCGCGCTGATCGATACCCACGATCGGTTCGATCCGATTTCGGTGCAGGCGGCGGGGCTCGACCTCGGCCGCCTGCTGTGGGTTCGGGAGTCCGGCAACGCCGATCGCGCGCTGAAGGCGATGAACCTGGTGCTTCAGGCCGGCGGGTTCGGAGTCGTCGCCCTCGATCTTGCAGATGTCTCCGCGCCGGCGCTGCGGCAGTTTCCCCACACGACATGGATGCGGATCGCGCGCGTGATCGAAGGGAGCGTCACCGTGGCGGTGCTGCTCGCCTCCGAGCATGTGGCGCGAAGCCCGGGCGGCGTCACTATTGCGCTCGATCGATCGTCCACGCACGCCGCCGATGAATGGGCCGGCGCCACCGCACGCGATCGCCGCTTGCGCGGCCTGACTGTCCGGCCCCGCATCATCTCGGCCCGGCGCTAGAGGTAGTCGTGCGCATTCCTTCGTACGACGATCTCACGCCGTCCATTCCCGATGTCTCGGTGAACGAGGTGCTGTCGTCGGCCGCGGTGGTTGTCCATCGCCCCGGGTCTAAAGACCCGGGGCCTACACGTGTCGCCGTAACAGGTGTAGCGCCAGGGTCTTCAGACCCTGGCATCGATGGCTGCCCGCGCGAACTCTACGCCGCGCTTCACGACGACGGCCCGATCGATCGCCTGGTGGCCATCGCCCGTGATTTTTCCCCGCGGATCGAACGGCATCCGGGTGGCACGGTCGTGCTCGATGTTTCAGGATTGACGCGTCTCTTTGGAGATGCGGCAGCGATTGCCGATCACCTCGCGCGTGCCGGTGCCGCGCGCGTCGCAATCGCCGGCTCGCAGACGACGGCGCTGCTGCTGGCCCGCGCGTACGACGGGGTTCAGGTTGCGGTGGAAGACCCCGCCGCGGCGCTGTGCCACGTGCCGCTCGGAGTGCTTCAGCAGCTCGTCGAGGATCGTGAGGCTGCCGCGGTCCGGCCGCGGCCGGTGCGCGGCTTCGATGTGCTCGGCCGGTGGGGACTGACGACGGTAGGCGAGCTGGCGGTGCTGCCTGCCGGAGCCTTGTCCGCGCGTCTGGGGGCCGAAGCCGTTGCACTCCAGCGGCTTGCGTGCGGTCTCGATCCGCGGCCGCTCGTGCCGGATCCCGGTGTCCGCCGGTTCATCGAATCGTGCGAGCTCGAGTGGCCGATCGAGATGCTCGAGCCGTTGTCGTTCGTCTTCGCGCGACTGCTGGATCCGCTGGCGGCAGCGCTCGAGCGCGCGGACCGCGGTGCGATTGCGCTGCACCTGCAGCTTCGGCTCACGGATCGAACGGTCTACCCGCGCACGCTGACCCTGCCCGTGCCGATGCGCGACCCGCGAGTGCTCCGCACGCTGCTGCTGCTCGATCTCGAATCGCATCCACCGGCCGCGGCGATCGATGTGGTCACGATCGAGGCCGATCCGGCGCCCGGCCGTGTGGTGCAGTACTCGCTGCTCGAGCGTCCGGTGCCCTCGCCGGAAACACTGGCGACACTCATGGCCAGGCTCGGCGCGCTGGTCGGCGACAGCCGCTGCGGGTCACCACAGATCCTCGATACGCATTGCCCCGACGGCTGGACGTTGGCGCCAGTGGCGTTCGACGACCGTCTGCGTGTCATCGAAGGCAGCACTGCGTCGCGGTCCACGTCGATGTCGCCGTCAATGGTCCTGCGCCGCTTCCGGCCGCCGGTCGCGATTCGCGTCACGGTCGAGCACGGCCGGCCCGTTCGCGTGGCAATCGATCGTCGCGGCATGCCGGGCGGGGTCGTGCAGCAGGCGGCCGGGCCGTGGCGATCGTCCGGCGGATGGTGGGAATCCGTGCACTGGAATCGCGACGAGTGGGACGTCGCCTTCGACGGCGGCACGGTCTGCCGGCTGTTCCAGGATCGGGAGACGGGGCAGTGGTTTGTGGATGGAGTTTACGACTGACCGACCGGGGGCTCGCGGTTCGCGGGCTCGCGGCTCGGAGCCGATGGTACTCAGAGGTAACCAGCCGTTTGATTTGCGCCTGTTGCCTCTGAGTACCACCGGCTCCGAACCCGCGAGCCCGCGACCCGCGAACCGCGACTCTGTAACCGATTGTCGATGTATACCGAACTCCACGCCTCTTCCGCCTTCTCGTTCCTCGACGGCGCATCGCTGCCCGAGGTCCTCGTCGATCGGGCGGTGGCGCTCGGATATCCGGCGCTGGCGCTCCTCGATCGTGACGGCGTCTACGGCGCACCGCGCTTTCACCTCGCTGCGAAGCGGGCGGGGATCAAGCCCATCATCGGTGCGGAGCTGACGGTTTCCACCGCCTCCCGCGAGCAGAACACGGCGCCTCGCCGGGCCGAGAGCCGCGGACGCGGGACGCCGTCACGCGAGGAGCGGTTGTTCACATTGCCGGTCCTGATCGAGTCGCAGCGCGGCTATCGCCACCTGTGCCGGCTCGTCACCACGATGAAACGGCGCGCAGCGAAAGGGGAGGGCGCGCTCACGTTCGACGATCTGGATGGCCACACCGAGGGCCTCGTGGCGCTGGCCGGCCGCACCGCGATCGACGGGGCGCGATACGGTATCGGCGGCCTCGTCGATCGCATCGTCGGCACGTTCGGGGCGTCGCAGGTCTACATCGAGCTGCAACGGCATCTCCTGCGCGAGCAGGAGTGGGACAACCAGGTCCTGCGCGAGCTCGCGACCGCGTTCCACCTGCCGGTGATTGCCACCAACGGCGTCCGGTTTGCCGAGCCGTCGGATCGCGCGCTGCACGACGTTCTCACCTGCATCCGACACAAGACCACGCTCGAACGAGCCGGGCGCCGGTTGACGTGCAACGCCGAGCGCTACCTGAAATCGCCGGAGGCGATGGCGCGGCTGTTCGCAGACGATCCGCGGGCGCTTGCAGGGACCGGCGAGCTCGCCGCGCGACTGGCCTACTCGATGACCGATCTCGGCTATCGGTTTCCCGAGTACCGCGTGCCGCCAGGCGAGACGATGGGATCGTTCCTGCGGAAGATGACGCAGGCCGGCGCTCGCGAGCGGTATCGGCCGTACGACGATCGCGCACGCCGCCAGATCGAGCGCGAGCTCGATCTGATCGACAAGCTCGAGCTCGCCGGCTACTTCCTGATCGTCTGGGACATCGTCAATTACTGCCGTCAGCACGACATCCTGGTGCAGGGGCGCGGGTCCGCCGCAAACAGCGCCGTCTGCTACAGCCTGGGAATCACCGCGGTCGATCCGATCGGGATGGAGCTGCTGTTCGAGCGTTTCCTCTCCGAGGAGCGCGGCGAATGGCCGGATATCGATCTCGATCTGCCGAGCGGCGACCGCCGCGAGCAGGTGATCCAGCACATGTACGAAAAGTACGGCACGCACGGCGGCGACACCGGCCCGCGCATCGCGATGACCGCCAACGTGATCACCTACCGCGGCCGCAGCGCGGCGCGGGAGGTCGGCAAGGCCTTGTCGCTCCAGCCCGAGCAGATCGATCGCCTGGCCAAGGTGATGAATCACTTCGAGTGGGTCGATCCCTCGGAAACGCTCGAGCGCAACCTGCGCGAGGTCGGCATCGACGTTCACAATCCGGCGGTGCAGCTGTTCGGCCAGCTCTGGCAGCGCATCCAGGACCTGCCCCGGCATCTCGGCCAGCATTCCGGCGGAATGGTGATGTGCCAGGGCCGCCTGGACGATGTGGTTCCGCTCGAGAACGCGTCGATGCCCGATCGCGTCGTCGTGCAGTGGGACAAGGACGACTGCGCCGACATGGGGCTGATCAAGGTCGATCTCCTCGGGCTGGGGATGATGGCCGTGATCCAGGACGCACTGACGCTGGTGAATTCAAATGCCGGGGGTTCGGCGGTTCGGCGGCTCGCGGGTCCGGAAAACCCGGGGGCAACGTCGAACATCGATGGTGATTTCGCCGCTTCCGATCAGGTGAATTTGCCCATTTCCGAACCGCCGAACCGCCGAACCGCCGAACCCCCGGCCTCCGAAGTCGATCTGGCCCACCTCCCCCCTGACGATCCCGCCGTCTACAAGATGCTGCAGGAGGCCGACACCGTCGGGATCTTCCAGGTCGAATCGCGGGCGCAGATGGCCACGCTGCCGCGGCTGCGGCCGGCGTGCTTTTACGACATCGTGGTGGAGGTCGCGATCATCCGGCCGGGGCCAATCGTCGGGCAGATGGTGCATCCGTATCTGAAGCGACGGCAGGGCGCGGAGGCGGTGTCGTTTCCGCATCCGTCGCTGCAACCGATTCTCCAGCGCACGCTCGGAGTGCCGTTGTTCCAGGAGCAGCTGCTGCGGATGGCGATGGTTGCCGCGGGATTCTCCGGCGGCGAAGCCGAGGAGTTGCGACGGGCGTTCGGATTCAAACGGTCGGAAAAGCGGATGGCGCAGATCGAGACCAAGCTACGCGCGGGGATGGAGCGGCAGGGCATCACCGGCGACGCGGCCGAGGAGATCATTCGATCGATCACGTCGTTTGCGCTCTACGGATTTCCCGAGTCGCACGCAGCGAGCTTTGCGCTGCTGGTCTACGCGAGCGCCTACCTGAAGGCGCATTACCCGGCCGCATTCTTCACGGCGATGCTGAACAACCAGCCGATGGGGTTCTACCATCCGGCCACGCTCGTCAAGGATGCCCAGCGCCACGGCGTGCGGTTCGCGCCGATCGATGTGCAGATCTCCGACTGGGAATGCCGCGTCGAGCCGGACGGGCGGGTGCGGTTGGGGCTGATGTATGTCAATGGCTTGCGGTCGGAGATCGGCCGTTTGATCGCGACGGCCGGGGATCGCGGTCCGCAGTCCGCGGTCCGCGGTTCGCTGGGGGCATCTAGACAGAACGAGGTGGAATTCGCAGAGCTCTCTGCTCATCGTTGTCCCAAATGCGGCAACGATGACGAATCGATGCTGGAAGAGACACAGGAAGGCGGTCGATTCTGCAACATCTGCGCACACGAGTGGAGCGAATACCGCTCGCACGTGGCCATTGCCTCCGAGATGGATGAATCGCGGACCGCGGACCGCGGACCGCGGACTGCGGATCGCTTCACTTCCATCGAAGACCTGATCTCGCGCACCGCAATACGACGAGACGAATTAGCCACCCTCGCGGAGATCGGCGCGTTGAACGCGTTCGGGCACGATCGGCGCAGCGCGTTGTGGCAGATCGAGCGGGCGGCGCGGCCGGCGGGCGATCTGTTCAGGGGACAGGATGTGGAAGACAGCGTGCCGGTGCACGGTAGCGTTGGGATTTCGCCGTTGTCGCCGATGACGCCGTCGGAGCGGCTGATGTCGGATTATTCCGGTACCAGCCTGACGATCGGTCCGCATCCGCTGGCGTTCCGGCGAATGGAGCTGGCGATGCGCGGCGTGCTGCGCGCGATCGATCTTCCGCGGGGCAAGCACGGACGGCGCGTGCGCGTGGCTGGCGCCGTGATCACCCGCCAGCGGCCAGGCACCGCCAAGGGATTCGTCTTCCTCACCCTGGAAGATGAAACCGGCATCGCGAACATCATCGTCCGGCCCGATCTGTTCGGCGATCAACGTCAGACCATCGTCGGTGCGCCCTATTTGATGGTCGAAGGGATCCTGCAGATCCAGGAAGGGGTCACGTCGGTGAAGGCCGAACGCCTCGTCTCGCTCGGTGGGGAAGGACCAGAGCCTCAATCGCACGATTTCCGCTAGCTCTTCCGTTGTCCCTTTTTGTTGAGGTCCGTGGCCCACACCTTGCACCCTTGGGCTGGGGAAGCACTCGAGCTCCGCGGGGAGCCGGTATCCCGTAGTGCTGAGCCTGTCTCGCCCCGGCCGCGCTTTTCGCGCTTCGGCGAGGCAGGCTCTGTCGTCGGCGCTGAGGAGGTGAGAACTTGCGGCAGGGTGGACGGCCCTACCTTTATCTATGTGCGCTCGCTCTGCTAAGCGCGACAGTCGGCTGCCGGGCGAAAGTTCAGCCCACGTTGAATGCGAAGCCGACCAAAGCGGAGATGGCGGAACTCTGGGTCGAGCCCGAGCGCAATCGTGATCTGTTCTGGGGCGTCGGCGGCCGGGCTCTGGCGCCGGATGCGGCGGCGCGCTACACCGTCATCGAGATGAAGCGCGGCGGCTTCAGCCGCGGGTACACGGTGAAGGATCCGGACGGCCGCGAATGGAGCACCAAGTTCCC
>Ga0111539_10001985_pt1 | contig 27299 bp, 18 predicted proteins | sample RhiMethybrSRZTD1_FD_79667 | JGI IMG/M metagenome (GOLD analysis project Ga0111539, IMG submission 79667) | Populus rhizosphere microbial communities from Tennessee, USA - Rhizosphere MetaG P. TD hybrid SRZTD1 (version 2) (version 2) | ecosystem: Host-associated > Plants > Roots > Rhizosphere >...
CACTCCGGATGCATCGCGAAGGGCTTCGTACCCGATCCGAATCCCCTGACCGGGCGGCTGTCGATCAACTGCTTCATCGACGCGGTGGCGTAGCTCTGGTCAACGCAGAAACGGCTGCATCGTCTGCGCTTGCGACACGCAGCCAGCGCCACGCGACCGCCCATGCAACGAGCGCAACCGCGCTCGCGGCAAACCACAGCCACTGCTTCGGCTGCACATGCCAGAACAGGCCGCTGAGCAGACTGCCGATGGCAGTGCCGACGCCGTTGCTGAGGGCTACAAAGATCGCCTGACCTCTGCCCTGCAGGTTGTCGGGGAACATCTGCTGCACGAGGGCGACGCACACGACGGCGCCGACACCCACACTCAGCCCCTGCATCGACTGCACGATCAGCAGCAGTCCGACATTGTCGATCCACAGCGTCTGCAGGAGCCAGCGCAAGCTCAGCGTGGCCAGCGATGCCAGCAGGAGCTGACGCAGACCGAAGCGTCCCTGCAGCCACGGCGCAAAGTGCAGCAGGGCAATCTCGACGCCGTAACCAATCGCCCACAACAGGCCCGTTGTCGTACGCGAGTAGCCGTGCTCGCCGACGTAGATGCTGAAGAATGCATTGAAGGGTCCGCAGCTGAGCTGCACGAGCAAACCGACGAGGAGCAGCGCCTGCACCGGCCGGCGGCGCAGCACGCTCATGAGGTCGCCCGTCGCCCGCTGATTCGGCGTGTGCTGGGGCTCCCGAATTCGCGTACCGAAGCCCCAACACACGAGATACGTACCCGCAACCCACAACGGCAAAGTCAGCACCGAGACCCGATCGAACAGCGGTCCCATCGCGAGCACCGCGAGCAGGAATCCGACCGAAGCCCACAGACGTACGCGGGGGAAGTGCGCCTGTCGTTCGGCGAGGTGCCGAAAGGTGACGATCTCGAACTGCGCCAGCGTGCCGTTTATGAAGACCCCGTACAGGATCAGCCAGAGCGCGATCGAGCGGAAGTCGGTGACGAGCCAAAGTGCCCCGATACACATGGAAGCAGCGAACAGCGCCCGCTGAACCACGCGCATCCGCCGCTGGGTGCGATCTGCAAGCGCGCCCCACAGGTACGGAGTGCAGATCCGCATCACGGCCAGCAATGCGTTGACCGAGCCGACCTGCGCCGGCGAGCAGCCGCGCTCGACCAGGAACAGGCCGAGATACGGCATCAGTGCGCCGACCGCGGCGAAATAGCAGAAGTAGAAGCTCGCGAGACTCTTGAACGGAATCCCCGTCCGCATCAGTGCGAGCCCTGTTCAGGACGTCTCGGAGCGGGCGATCGCGAGCCGGTCGAGACGGCGCCGGATGATCGCGTGGCGTCGCTGATCGAGCGGAAAGCGCAGGATCAGCGCGACGGCAATGAGCTGCAGGACGGTGTGCAATCCGATGAACACCGCGAGCACGCCGATGCGCGTCCACTGCGTCATGACGGCATCCGCCTGCGTCGAGAATCCGAACCAGCCGACGAGCGCCAACGCGAGCCCGCCGCCGACCGCTGATGTCAGCTTCACGAGCAGCATCACGCCGGCGAAGTATGTCCCCGGCCGGTTGGCGCGACTCTTCAGCAGGCCGTAGTCGTTGATGTCGCCGAGGATGCTCGGGTAGCACACGGCTGCGCAGCTCGAGAAGAAACCGTAGAACGCCGAGATCACGAGCGTCGGCACGAGTGCGCCCCCACCCGCCGGCACGAACAGCCATCCGAGCAGGACGATGTTCGTCAGCGCCGAGCCCGCCGCCCAGGCCGTGTGCTTGCCGAACTTCTTCGCGGCCCACAGCCACGGCGGCATCGAGACCAGGCCGAAGAGCGCGGTCACGACCATGATCAGGGAGAATTGGTCGCCGATGCGCAGGAAGCCTTCGATGAACGGCAACAGCAGTGCCGCGTAGATTCCCAGCGCCAGTCCCTGAATGCCGAAGATCAGCAGAAAGAGGCGATACGGCCCGTTCATGGCGAGCGCGCGCAGCGTCCCCTTGAAATCGATGTCAGCGCTGTTGATGCGGCGTGTCTGCGGCACCAGGACGACAGCCGCGAGGATCGCGGCCGGCAACAGCACCAGCGAGACGCTGCCGACTGCATGCATCACCGCCGGCGTCATCTCGGTCGATTCGAAGCCGAACCAGGCAACCAGGATGAGCGGCGAGCCAAGAAACGCGAAGCTGCCGATCTGCCCCGCCGTGCCCTTGAACGTGAAGATGCGCGAGCGCTCGTGGTACTCGCCCGACATCTCGGTCGCCCACGCGTCGTGCGGCACCTGCATGATGCTCCACGCAAAGTACACGACGGTTGACCAGATCAGAAAGTACACCGCGTCGGGCTTGCCCGTCGGCAGGAACAACTTGTAGATGCCGATGACCGCCAGCACCGCACCGAACAGCAGCCACGGTTTGCGCGCACCGAGCACGGAGCGGGTCCGGTCGGAGAGATAGGCGACGATCGGGTCGACGACCGAATCCAGGCTGCGCGACAGCGTCATGGCGATGCCGATGGCGGCGAAGTTCACCGCGTAGTACTTCTCGTAGATGGTGGGAAACACCGCCATCACGGGCACGAACAGCAGCGACTGCAGCACGCAGGGCAGCGAGAACCAGATCAATGTCAGCGCGGGCAGGCGCTGCTCCGGTGTCGTCAACGGCGCGACCTTCGGCGGCGATTTCATTGATCGAAGTCCTCGAGGTCGCTGACAACCTCCTGCAGCCACGTCCACAGATACTGTTCGAGACTGCGATCGACATGCAGCCAGAAGCGCGCGGGAGCAAGGCGGTGCACCAGTGTCGAGACGCGCGCGCACGCGGCCGGCACGCAATAGGCGCCGCTCTCCGGCCAGGTTGCGAAGTCCAGCGTGCAGACTCGCGCGAGAGCGGCCGTCGCGGCGCTTCCTGACAATTCGACGACCGACGACGCGTCGCTGTAGTCGACGACCAGCGCGGTCGCGTCAGCGGCAACCTGCTGGACGCGGTCCAGGAGCTGGGCGTGCTGATTGCGCCCCTGCGTCAGGACGAGCCACTCGAACGGCGCACGCCACAGCGCGACCGGCATCTCGCCCGCGACTTCGCCAGGGCGGTCCGGCAATACGATTCCGCTGGCGCGTGCCAGATCGTCGAGTCGTCCATGCGCCGATGCACCCAGTCGCACGACCATGCCGGCGACCAGCGGCAGTCCGAGGCGAATCCGGTCGTTACGCATTCAGACGCGTCCCTTCCGGGTCGTAAAACGTCGGCGGAGCGACACGCGCCGCGTAGCGCTCGCCGAGGTCATAGACCTCGATCTGCTCCCCGATGCGTTGCCGTCCACGTTCGAGCAGCGCGAGCGCGATGGGACGCTGCAGCGTCGGACTGAAATAGCTGGATGTCACTCGTCCGCAGGGCCGCACTGGAGGCTGAGCACCGGAGCGCGGCAGGCACTGTGCTCCGACCGGAATCACGCGCTCAGAAGCGAGACTGTCGAGCCCGACCAGTTGCCAGCGATCGGCGCGAGTCGCTTCGGCGCTCGACAGTGAACGCCGGCCGATGAAGTCCTCGCGGCGGTTGCGCGCGATCTGACCGAACCCGATGTCGTCCGGTATCGTCGTCGCGTCCGTATCGGCGCCGACATGGATGTAGCCCTTCTCGGCGCGCAGCAGCATCAACGCTTCGATGCCCATCGGCGTCACGCCGACGGTCTCACCCAGAGACAGCAACCGCTCCCAGAGCGATGCGACCTGCCGTGCCGGCACGTTGATCTCGTAGCTCAGTTCTCCCGTGTAGCTGACGCGAAGGATGCGCGCGGCAACTCCCGCGACGCTGCCCATCCGCACGGCAAGATGCGGGAACGCCACCGGTGACAGGTCTGGATCGGTGACCAGCTGACTTAGCAAGGTGCGCGCGAGAGGTCCCGCGAGCGTGACGGTTCCGAACTGCGTCGTGACCGGTACTGTCACGACGTCCAACCCGGGCCACTCGCACTGCCGCCACTCCTCCAGCCAGGCTGCGATTCTCTGCGCGCCGGCGGATGTCGTGCCGACCTGATAGTGATCCTTCGCGAGGCAGGCGACGACGCCGTCGTCGATGATCGTGCCGCCCTCCGACAACATCAGGCCGTAGCGAACTGCGCCCGGCTGCAGAGTCGCGATGTTGCTGATGTAAATGCGGCTGAGAAACTTTGCCGCGTCGCGGCCCTTCACTTCGATCTTGCCGAGCGGTGAAGCGTCGAAGAGCACCGCGGCGGTGCGCGCCGCTAGCGCCTCCCGCTGCACAGCGCGCTCGAAGCTCTCCCCACCGCGCGCGTAGCATTCCGGTCGCAGCCAGCCGCCGTAGTTTGCAAATCTCGCGCCCAGCGCCTCATGACGCTCGTGTGCCGCAAGGCGTCGAAGCGGCACAAAGAGGTCGTTACGGCGACGCCCCGCAAGGACGCCGAAAGGAATCGGGCTATAGGGCGGCCGGAATGTCGTGACGGCGATGTCGCTCAGCGAACGGCCAGTGCAGTCCGCGAGGATGCCGAGCGCGTTGACATTCGCGGTCTTGCCCTGATCGACGGCCATGCTGAGGGTCGTATAGCGCTTGAGATGCTCCGGCGACGCATAGCCTTCAGTGGCCGCGGTCCAAATGTCATCGACCGTGACGTCATTCTGGAAGTCGACCCACTGCTGCGCGGCCTTCCCGGACCGCACGTGCCACATCGTCCGCTTGTTGTCGTTTGCAAAGTCGAAGTCGCCGCGCGCGGCGCCAACGACCGTGACTGCCTGCCGAGCTGTCGACGGCACGAATGCCGGGAGTTTCGTGTCGTACGTCAGACGTCCGCCTGATTGTGAGAACAGATGAACGGCCGGGCTCCATCCACCCGACACTCCGACGAGATCGGCCCGCAGCTTCGCGGCGCGCGCTGCGTCGATCTCTCCTGTCGCGTCACAGGGCGCGACAGTCACGGCGCGTACGCGGCGGCGGCCGTGGGCCGCGACGACGCGGTGCCCCGGCAGCAGGCGAACTCCGGCGCGCATCATCCGGTCGCTCAGCTCAGCCCGCCCGCCCAGGCGCGTATCGACGAGCGTCACGCGCGGCGCACCCTTCGCCGCAACAGTCTCGGCGACTTCGTAAGCACTATCGTTGTCGGTCGCTATGACGACGTCAGTGCCCGTCAACACTGCGTAACGGTTCACGTACATCGCGACAGCGGAAGCCAGCATGATCCCGGGGCGATCGTTGTTCTGAAAGACGAGCGGCCGCTCGATCGCACCTGTCGCGAGGATCACCTTCGAGCACCTGAGCCGCCACAAACGCTGGCGTGGCGCGTTTCGGCCGAGCGCGATGTCGGCTGTCGATCCAAGCTGCTCGACGAGCGTCACCAGGTTGTGGTCGTAGTAACCGGTCGCGAGCGTCCGTGCGAGCAAGCGAACGTTCGCAGACTGCTGCAGAGTTGCGAGCGTGCGCGCAAGCCAGGTTCGTGCCGGCACTCCTTCGATCCGCGCAGCCTCGCCCGCAGCCAGCAAGGTGCCGCCGAACGAGCGATCCGCATCGACGAGGACGACGCTCGCTGCGCTCGCCGCAGCGGTGAGTGCCGCTGACAGTCCGGCTGGTCCGCCTCCGACGATCAGCACATCGCAGCTCGCGTTGAGGACATCGTAGCGATCCGGGTCTTGCAGCATCGAGGCGCGGCCCAGTCCGGCCAGCCGACGGATCAACGGTTCGTAGAGCGCCCAGCGCGGCCACATGAACGTCTTGTAGTAGAACCCCGTGACGAGCAGCGGTCGCAGCGCGGATACCACCGAACCTACATCGAAGCGCGCGCTCGGCCACGCATTCACGCTGCGCGCAACGAGCCCGTCACTGAGCTGCACCTCCGTAGCTTTCAGATTCGTCTGCGCCGCCGCGCCTTCACCCACGGTGACGATGCAGTTCGGCTCCTCGAGACCTGACGCGAGCAGCCCTCGCGGACGATGCAATCTGAAGCTGCGTCCCACGATGCCTGCGCCATTGGCGAGCAATGCGGACGCCAGCGTGTCGCCTTCGAACCCCTCGAAGGCGCGGCCATCAAATGTGAATCGCAGCACGCGATCTCGTTCGATCGCACCGCCCTGCGGCAATCGATGACGCTGCGTCATGCGTCAGACCTCGGGCCGGCGCTCGCCCATCGCATACACCGCGAGGATCTCGTGGGTCACGGTGTTGCGTGCGACATTGAACCATTGATTACAGCCGAGCACGTGACGCCAGCGCTCGCACACGACTCCCCGGGGATTGCCGTGAAAGAACAGGTATTGCGCCCACTCGGCATCGCTCGCCGACTCCGGCGACGGCGGACGCACGACGTGCGACTCTCCTGCGCAGAAGAATTCCACTTCGTCGCGCGCTCCGCAGTATGGACAGGAGATCAGCAGCACGCGCACCTCAATGCGCAATTCCGGCCGCGGCTGCTTCGTCGATGAGTGCGCCGCGCTCGAATCGGGACAGTGCGAAGGGCGCCGCAACCGGATGCGGCTCGCCGGTCGCGAGCGTGTGTGCGAACGTCCATCCGCCTCCAGGGATCGCCTTGAAGCCCCCGGTGCCCCAGCCGCAGTTGAGGTACAGCCCCGCAACCGGCGAGCGGCCGATGATGGGGCTCGAGTCGCGCACGACATCCACGGTGCCCGCCCACTGACGCAGCAGTCGCAGGCGGCTGAAGCAGGGAAAGAGCTCGAGCAGGGCCGCGACAGTGTCCTCGAGCGTGCCGATGTTGCCGCGCTGCGCGTACGACTGGTAGTGATCGAGGCCGCCGCCGATCACGAGCTCGCCCTTGTCGGATTGGCTGACGTAAACGCCGAGCGTGCCCGACAGCACGACCTTGTCGAGCAGCGGCTTGACGGGCTCCGAGACGAACGCCTGCAATGCATAGCTGCGCACCGGCAGCCTGAATCCGGCCATTTCGGCGAGCACGGAGGAATGACCTGCGACGGCGAGACCGACCTTGCCGGCCCGGATCGTTCCGCGCGTGGTATGCACACCGCAGACGCCCGTGTCATCGCGCACGAATCCCGTGACCTCGCAGTTCTGCACGATGTCGACGCCGAGACGGTCGGCGGCGCGGGCGTAACCCCAGACGACCGCGTCATGCCGCGCGACGCCGGCGCGCTTCTGCTCCAGCCCGCCGTAGATTGGCGTGGCGCTGCGCGGGCAGACATTGATGATCGGAACGAGAGAGCGAATCTGCTCGACCGTGAGCAGACGCGCATCGACGCCGTTGAGCTGAACGCAGTTCACCCAGTTCCGGAACAAGTCCAGCTCATGACGGCTGTGCGCGAGGCTGACCAGCCCGCGCTGGCTGAGCATGATGTTGAAGTTGAGGTCGCGGCTCAGGCCTTCGTACAGCCGCAGCGACAGCTCGTAGATGGCTGCGCTCTCCGGGTAGACATAGTTGGACCGGATGACGGTGGTATTGCGCCCCGAGTTGCCGCCGCCGATCCAGCCCTTCTCCACGACGGCGACGTTGCGGATGCCGTGATTCTTCGCCAGGTAGTACGCCGTCGCCAGACCGTGTCCACCTCCGCCGACGATCACGATGTCGTAGCGCGGCTTGGGATCGGCATTGCGCCAGGCCGGCGGCAGCGGGCGAGGAGCGATCGCATGACGTAGCAGTGAGAGCGCCGAATAGTTCCCCATGCAGATCCTGGCGCGCGACACCGATACGATCGCGCCATGCTGCAGACTAGGGCAGTGCCGGCGAAGACACTGCAGACTGGCCGACGCAATGCCGAAGGTTCTTTTGCGGGGCCGAGCGCGGCCGCGAAGAATCACTTCCGGGCGGTGGGACCGGAGCTTTCCTCGTCGAGCTCGACGCCCGACCAGACGAAGCGCGACGCCGGGATCGGGGCGTTCTTGACCTGGCGCATCACTATGTATGAGTAGTACTGCTTCACCCGCCCGTGCGCTTCCAGCAACCCCTCGATGATCGCCGTGTACGACTCGAGGTCGCGCGCAACCACCTTGAGCGCGTAGTCATATTGCCCGGTCAGCAGGTTGCACTCCACGATCTCCGGGATGTTGGCGACCAGGGTGTCGAACTTGCGATAGTCGGCCTGCTTGGCCGTGTCGAGGTCGACCATGGTGATGACGCTGATCGACGGCCCCAGCAGGCGGATGTTGACCATCACCTGATAACCCGTGATCACCTGGCGCTGCTCGAGGCGCTTCATGCGCTGGAAGCACGCGCTCTCGGACAACCCGACCTCGCGCGCGAGCTGCGCGTTCGACAAGCGGCCGCGCTTGTGCAGGACGTCGAGAATGCGCAGGTCGTTGCGATCGAGCCGGATCGGTTGCTTCATGTCGGCGGTTTCGGGTCGGTTGACCGTTATTGTAGCCGCCGTCGGCGGCCCGGGCATGCGCGCCACGAAACGCCCTTCACCACGGACGGCGCGGCACCGAAGGTTCTTCATCCAGCGCGGCCAGCAACGAAACATTTCGCGCGCGAGTTCGCGCAGTCTAGCAACACACGCCGCCAGAGACTGCAGCCATTCGCCTCACTCGCATGCGCTCCGCTCCCGACGCAGCCGCAGATCTGACGGCGATGTCGGCCTGCGACCTGCTCGCGGCGTATGCGTCCAGAACCCTGTCTCCGGTCGAAGTGACGCGCGCCGTGCTCGACCGGATCGCCGCGGCCAACGACGAGGTCAACGCCTTTTGCCTCATCGACGAGGCAGCTGCGCTGACGGCGGCCTCGCAGTCCGAAGCGCGCTGGCAGGCGGGAACGCCGCTGGGCCTGTGCGACGGCGTACCAGCGACGGTAAAGGAGCTGCTGCTCGCCAAAGGATGGCCCACCGTACGCTGCTCGCGTGCGATCGATCGCGACCAGCCATGGACCGAGGATGCTCCGAGCGTTGCCCTGCTGCGCGCTCACGGCGCAGTGTTGTTGGGCAAAACGACTTCTCCGGAGTTCGGCTGGAAAGGCGTGACCGACTCTCCATTGTTCGGCATCACCCGCAATCCATGGGACCTGTCGCGGACATCGGGTGGCAGCAGCGGCGGCGCCGCCGTGGCCGCGGCCCTCGGCATGGGCGCGCTTCACCTGGGTACGGACGGCGGTGGCTCGATCCGGATGCCGGCCGCATTCACCGGCATTTTCGGCATGAAGCCCAGCTACGGCCGCGTGCCGGTCTACCCGCCGAGTGCATTCGGCACGACCTCTCACGTCGGGCCGATGACGCGCACCGTAGCGGACGCGGCGCTCATGCTCACGACCCTGTGCGGGCGCGATGCGCGCGACTGGCTGCAACTGCCCGACGATCAGCGCGACTATGGCATCGGTCTGCAGGACGGCGTTCGCGGCTTGCGCATCGCGTACAGCCCGACGCTCGGTTACGCCACGGTCGATCCCGAAGTCGCAGCGCTCGTGGAGCGCGCGGTCCGCAAGTTCGAGGAGCTCGGCGCGCACGTCGAGGTGGTGGAGAAGGTCATGGAGGATCCGACGGAAGACTTCCGCAAGCACTGGTACACGGGAGCCGCGCTCGCCGTTGCCGCGATTCCGGCTGCGATGCGCGCGCTGATGGATCCGGGCCTGGTTGCAATCGTCGAGGCAGGAGAGCGCATCCCGCACATGGACTACATGCAGGCCGTCGCGGCGCGTGCGCGGCTCGGCGTGCACATGAGTCTTTTCCACCAGAATTACGACCTGCTCGTCACGCCGGGAATGCCGATCGCCGCGTTCGACGCCGGCGTCCAGGTGCCGGATCCGCAGCGGCAACGCAATTGGATCGACTGGACGCCGTTCACCTACCCTTTCAATCTCACGCACCAGCCGGCCGCGACGATGCCCTGCGGACTGACCCGCGAGCGCTTGCCGGTAGCGATGCAGATCGTGGGCGCCGTCCACCACGATCACCTGGTGCTGCGAGCCGCGCGTGCGTTCGAGACGCTGCAGCCGATCGCGCTGCCGCAGATTCCTTCGGTGCGGAGGAACTGACGTGCGTTTGCGCCGCGCCCGGACGGACGACCTGGAATTCATCGTCGCGCAGGAAGCGCGGCCCGAATTCCGCCACCTCATTGGCACCTGGGATGCCGCGACCCACGCCATCAATCTGCGGCATGCCAACATCGAGTACTGGATCGTCGAAGGCGCGCCCGGTCGGTCCGCCGGGTTCGTCATCCTGAGCGGGCTGCAGTCGCCGCACCGCGCGATCGAGCTGACGCGCATCGTGATGCAGGAGCCCGGTCGGGGCCACGGGCGCGAAGCATGCGAGCACGTGATGCGTTACGTATTCGACGTGCTGCGCGCACACCGGCTGTCGCTCGATGTCTTCGAGACGAACGAGCGCGCGGCCCGCCTCTACGCCTCGCTGGGGTTCAAGCGCGAAGGACTGATGCGCGAGGCGTTCCACCGTGACGAGGGCTATTGTTCCCTGATCCTCATGTCGCTGCTGGAAGCGGAGTATCGCGCCGCACGCGCCGAGGTCGGGACATGATCCGAAAATCTCGGGGCCGATTGATTCTTCACCGGTTCGATCCCGTAACGAAAGATCGTGCGGTCCGCTGCCCCGGGGTCTGCAGCGGCTTTTTCCGGCCAGTCCTAGTGTAAGACTCATATATATAGAAACAGGGGTTTGCGATGAAATCATACCGACGCCAGCAGCCCGCAACCGGTCGCGTCGCGTTGGCCTGCGCTCTCGCGGGCAGCGTGACCCTGACGGCCCAGGCCCAGCAGCGCGACAACAGTTCCGTCGCAGCACTGGAAGAGATCATCGTCACAGCGACGAAACGCGCCGAGCGCCTGCAGGACGTTCCCGTCAGCGTCAAGGCACTCGACTCCGCGACGCTGGAGCAGGTCAACGCGGACGGGCTCGAAGACGTCGCCCGCATGGTGCCGAGCCTCAGCATGACGAACCTCAGCCGTGGCGGTAACCAGGTGCAGATCCGTGGCCTGGGATCGAACGTCGCCTCGGTCGGCACAGTCGCGATCTACAACGATGGCATCATCTCCGCGAGCCGCATCCAGTCCAGCGGCACGTTTTCCGAGCGCGATTCGGTGCTGTACGACATCGAGCGCGTCGAAGTGCTGCGCGGCCCGCAGGGCACGCTCTACGGCGAAGGGTCTTTCGGCGGCGTCATCAACGTCATCTCGAAGCGGCCGAACAAGGACCAGCTCGAAGCCTCCTTCGGCGCCACCCGCTACGACGTCGACGAAGGCAGCTCCGACAACACCGACCTCCAGGGCATGATCAACCTGCCGCTGGTCAAGGACGTCTTCGCGGTGCGCGCGGTCGGCTATCGGCTCGACCACGACGGCTACATCGATGCGGTCAACGTCCTGCCGGTGCTCTTCGGCGGTCCGCCGGAGCTGGTGAAGGAGGATGCCAACACGGAAGAGATCACGGGCGGCCGGGTGCTCGCCGGCCTGAGCCTGGGCGACAGCTTCGAAGCCACGGCGATCTTCAAGACCGAGAAGGTCGAACAGGGCATCAACAGCACGGTCTCGCCGCACCTCATCGGGCTGATCAACTCGCTGGTCGGCACCACGTACAACCCCAAGTTCACCCAGGCGGTGTTCGACAGCGCGATCGGCAGCGAGACGAAGTTCGACGAGGGCGTCCTCGATCTCAGCATCGACACCCCGCTCGGCAAACTCACGTCGATCTCCGGTTGGGGCAAGATCGACCAGGACGCAGCAAGCACGGTCACCGCCGACAGCAAGGCTTTCAGCGAAGAGCTGCGCCTGAGCTCCGACCAGGAGCGCACGCTGAGTTGGACCACCGGCGCGTACTACCGCGATGCCGACCGCGACATCGACTTGGGCGCGCTGCCGATCGTGGCCAATAAAGTGAAACAGTGGTCGGTATTCGGCCAGGCCTACTGGCGCTTCGCGCCGCGCTGGCAGGCGACGTTGGGCCTGCGCTACGAGGAGCAGGACATCGACGTCACCGACGAGCTGAACGGGCTGCCGACGGTCAACGGTAAATTCGACAGCGTCATTCCGAAGCTCTCCGTCGACTACAAGGTCAGCGAGGACGCGCTGCTGTACGCGTCGGCGGCGAAAGGCTTCCGCGCCGGCGGTGCGAACGCGGACCAGTCGCTCGGCACCGATCCAGACTACGTGCAGGCGTTCGATCCGGACCAGATCTGGAACTACGAAATCGGCTCGAAGACCACGTTCCTCGACAATCGGGTGACGGTGAACGCAGCGATCTTCTACATCGACTGGAGCGACATCCAGATCGACCGCGCGATCACCTCGCTCGTGCCCGGCACGACGACGCAGTTCATCGTCGTCAACGGTGCGGACGCCCACAGTTACGGCATCGAAGCGGACCTCTACATCCGCCCGACGCCCGATTGGGACATCACCCTCGGTGGCTCCTGGCTCGAGGCGCAGTACGACGGCGGCACGATCGACAGCGCGACCATCGGCGAGAACGTCCCGATCGACGGCATGACGCTGCCGAGCACGCCGGAATACCTGTTCAATGCGTCGCTGGAGCGCCGCTTCACGTTTGGATCTGTCGATGCCTACGGCCGCGCCGACTACTCGCTGCGCGGCAGCTCGTTCGGCGACGTGCCGAACACGCCGCCGCCGGGCGGGGATCTCAGCAGCGGCGTGTCGCGCTCGCTGGATCTGCGCGCCGGCGTACGCGGCAAGAACTGGGAGGTGCAGCTGTTCGCGACCAACGTGACGAACGAGTACAACGGCACGTACACGTTCTACGACGGCGGCTTCGCCGATCTGAACGCCGTCCTGCGTCCGCGCACGATTGGCATCAACCTGAAGCTGCGCTACGACTGATCCGGCATGCATGAAAGTTCTGATCGTCGGCAGCGGCGTCATCGGCGTGACGACCGCGTACTTCCTGGCGCACGCCGGGCACGAGGTCACGGTCGTCGACCGGTGTGCCGAGCCCGGCATGGGCGCAAGCTTCGCCAACGGCGGCCTGCTCACGCCCAGCATGGCCGACCCGTGGAATGCGCCGGGGACGTTCGGCAACCTGTTGCGCTGGATCGGCCGGGACGATGCGCCGATGCTGCTGCGGCTGCGGGCCCTGCCGCAGCTCATCGGCTGGGGCATGCGCTTCCTCCGCAATTCCTCGCCGGCACGATTCTCGGCGAACTTGCGCCGCAATCTGCACCTCGCGCAGTACAGCCTCGACGTGCTGCGCGGGCTGCAGCAGAGCACGCCGCTGAGCTTCGATCAGACGAACAGCGGCACGCTCATGATCTTCCGCACGCGGGCCAGCTTCGAAGCAAGCTTGCAGCGCTGTGCGGAGCTACGGCCGCTCGGCCTGTCTTCCGAGCCCGTCTCGGAGCGTAGCCGCGTGCTGGATCTCGAGCCGGCGCTGCAAGCGATCGGCTCGCAGCTCGTTGGCGGCATCTACTATCCCGACGACTGTAGCGGCGACGCACGCCAGTTCGCCGTGTCGCTCGCCGACCAGGCGAAACGGCTCGGCGTCCGGTTCGTCTTCGATGCCGACGTCACCGCCATAGCGAAGACGCGTGATCGCATCACGTCGGTCACGACCGCAGCCGGGCCTCTGGTCGCGGACGCATACGTGATTGCGGCGGGCGCGTTCTCGACTTCGCTGCTGCGCCCCACCGGCATCCGCGTACCTGTGGCACCCGCAAAGGGGTACTCGATCACGTTCGCGCGTAGCGAAAACCATTCGCCGCCGCGCATGCCAGTGGTCGACAATGATCTGCATGCAGCGGTCACGCCGATGGGACAGTCGCTGCGCGTTGCCGGCACGGCCGAGTTCGACGGCTTGAGCGCAGACATTCGCGTCGCACGCGTGCGCACGCTCACGAGCCTGTTCGAACAGCTGTATCCGCATCATCCGCTGCCCCAGGAGCAGCGCGGTCTACGCGAATGGACGGGATTCCGACCGATGTCCGCCGACGGCGTGCCGATCATCGGTCGCACGCGCATCCACAATCTCTTCCTCAATATCGGGCACGGTCATCTCGGCTGGACGATGGCTGCCGGCTCGGGCCGTGCGCTGTCGGATCTCATCAGCGAACGTCGGCCGCACATCGACCTCGAGCCGTACGCATTGCGTCGCTTTCAGTGATCGCGCCGGGCGATCAGAAGGCGCGGCGCACCAGGTGCCCGCCCTTCATGATCAGCGGCATCGCGCCGTCGCGCGCGAACAGGCTGATGTCCTGCAACGGGTTGCCGTCGAGCGCAATCAAGTCTGCATGCGCGCCAGCCGCGACGACGCCCAGCTCAGCGCCGCGCTGCATGATTTCTGCGTTGATCGAGGTCGCCGAGCGCAGCACGTCGATGGGCTTCTGCACGGCGCAGCGGAACTCGAACTCGCGGCTCTGCATCGGGTGGTACGCAGGTCCGAACAGATCCGTCCCCAATCCGAGCTTGACGCCGGCGGCAGCACAGTTGCGAATCCCGTCGTGAGCCGCTCCCAGCGCGCCGCCCACCTTGGCTATGCTCTCCTCGCTGAGACCCAGCTCGCGCGTGTGCTCGTTCAGCTGATGCAGCACCGCCAGCGTGGGCACGACATAGGTGGCGCCGGAGTTGGCAATCGCTCTGGCCGTGGCCGGCTGAATGTTGAAACCGTGCTCGATGGACCGAATGCCGAGCTGCACGCAGCGTTGCGCCCCTTCGTCGGTCAGGCAGTGAGCCGCGACGTACTTGCGACGCGTCGTCGCTTCTTCGACCGCCGCCCGCACTTCGGCATCCGTGAACTGCCGCATCCAGATCGGATCGCTGGACGAGGTGACGCCGCCGGAGATGAAGAGCTTGATGTGGTCGGCGCCCTTGCGCAGCTCCTCGCGACACGCTTTGCGAACCTCGTCCTCGCCGTCGACGACCTGCGAAATGGCGTCGGAATGGCCGCACCGGCAGAGCTCTTCGTGCGATGGGTGTCGCATGTCGCCGTGGCCTCCGGTCTGCGACAGCGCCTTGCCTCCGTAGAAGAAGCGCGGGCCGGCGATCAGCCCCTGGTCGATCGCGAGCGCCAGCCCGACGTCTCCGCCCCCGGGATCACGCACCGTCGTGAAGCCACGCTGCAAGGCACCTTCCAGCAAACGCACCGCATGGCTCACCATCAGGGGCTTCGGCATGCGCTCCAGCTGCAACGCGTCGAACGACACCGAGTACGCATGAAAGTGCAGATCGAGCAGTCCCGGCATCAGGAACCGCCCGCCGAGATCGATGACGTCCGCGCTGCCGCGCCTGACCGCGCCCGCCTTCACCTCGCGAATCCGCCCGTTGTCGATGACGACGCTGGCGTTTTCGATGAGCGTCTCGGCGACGCCGTCGAACAGGAGTGCGTTTTCGATGACCACGTAGTTCGACATGACGACCCTTCTCACCAACCCGGCGCATGTCGCGGCCAGGGCGCGACCGTTTCCAGGATGCGCGCCAGTCTCAGGGCCAGATCGTCGCGGTGTCGGCGCACCGTGATCAACAGCCCGACCGGCAAGCCTTCCGCCGTCAATCCGGCAGGTATGGAAATCGACGGATTCCAGCCGATGTTGGCGAACATCGGGAACGAGTCGCCATGCGTCTGGCTCGCGTCCTTCCCTGCAATGAGCTCTGGCAGCGGGCCTGCGGCGGCGAAGGCGCCCGTCGAATGACACGGCGTGAGCAGAACGTCCGCGTCGCGGAAGAATGCGGCGACCTCCTGCTCTACGCGCTTTTCCTTCTCTTGCGCCTCGAGAACCTGTTCGTTCGTGAACGCCCGTGCCCGCTCCAGGAACCAGCGAGGCCCCGGGCTCAGCAGCTGCTCCTGGCCGGGAAGAATCCCGCGACGCTCCAGCTCCGCGGCGAAGCGCCGCGTCAGGTGCATGTTCGCGTCCATGTAGATGTTCGTGAAACGCACCGGAGCGTCGAGCAGACGAAGTCCAGCGGCCTCGACGAGTCGCATCGCGCCCGCGCGCGCCGCGGCGGCGACGTCGGGTTCGACCGGCGCGAACCCCAGGTCCTCGCTCCAGACCGCCGCGAGCCCGGAGCAGTCGAGCGTTTCGATCGCGCTCTCGTAGCTCACGCCTGCCGGCGGCAGGCTCATGCGATCGCAGTCGTCGGGACCCGCGGCGACATCGAGAAGGCGCGCCCAATCCGCGACAGTGGTTGTGATCACGCCGGGACAGGAGCGATCGCTGAAGCCATCCATGCGCGGGATTCGACCCGTGCTCGGCTTCAGACCCACCGTGCCGGTGTAGCCGGCTGGTGAGCGGGTCGAGCCGCCCGCATCGCCGGCCGTGCAGAAGGGCACCATCCCGCTCGCGACCGCGGCCGCCGGCCCGCCGCTGCTGCCGCCCGGCGTGCGCTGCAGATTCCACGGATTGCGCGTCGTCCCATGCGCCAGCGTGTGCGTGACGCCGTCCATGCCGAATTCGGCGGTCGTAACCTTCCCCAGCGGTATCGCGCCGGCGCCGCGCAAACGCGCGATGAAGACCGAGTCGCGCGGCTCGGGCGGATCGTCGCGGTGAAACAGAGAGCCATTGCGGCGTGGCATGCCGGCACACGCTTCGCGAATGTCCTTGACACCGAACGGCACGCCGGCGAGCGGTCCGGGATCCTCACCGTTCGCAACGCGCCGATCGATCTCGTGGGCCTGGCGTCGCGCGCCGTCGGCGTCGAGGTAGAGAAACGCATTCACGCGATCGTTCTTGCGTTCGATCTGCGCCAGGCACTCCTCGACGAACGTCAGCGCCCGCGTCTGTCCGGCGCGCACGGCTCGTGCCATGTCGATGACGGTCTTCATGCGGGAGTGCGCCGCACTAACGAATCCCAGCGAGCGCCTGCTCCAGGTCGGCCATCAGGTCGGACACGTCCTCGATGCCGGTTGAGTAGCGCACCAGCCCCTCGGGAATGCCGGCCGCGGCACGCTCTGCCGCCGTGCACTCCACGTGGCTCGTGACCAGAGGCGGGCCGACGACTGTCTCCACGCACCCGAGGTTCGCAGCCCGGTGCGCGTAGCGAAGCTTGGGCAGGAACCCTTCGATTGCATCGAGGCCGCCGCGGAGGCTGAAGCTCAACACGCCGCCGAACCCGCGCATCTGGCGCCGCGCCACATCGTGATGCTGGTGCGTCTCGAGTCCGGGGTAGTTGACCTGCTCGACGAGCGGATGCTGCGCAAGCCAGCGCGCGATGCGCAGCGCGCTCTGGTTCTGCCGCTCGATCCGCAGACCCAGCGTCTTCATGCCGCGCAACAGGTTGTAGGCATCCGCGGGCGCGAGTGCCGCGCCGTTGATCTCGCGGAAGTGATAGAGCTTCTTCACGAGCGAGCGGGAGCCGCACGCCGCGCCGCCGAGCGCATCCGCGTGTCCGCCCAGAAACTTCGAAGCGCTGTGAATGACCAGGTCCGCACTGAGCCTCAGCGGGTTCTGATTGATGGGAGTCGCGAACGTATTGTCGACGACGACCAGCGCGCCGACGGCGTGGGCCGCCCGCGCCAGCCGTTCGATATCGACGATCTTGACCGTGGGATTGGTCGGCGACTCCAGGTACAGCATGCGGCAGCCCCGCGCGACCTCGGCTTCGATCGCCGCGAAGTCGCTGGTGTCGCACAGCTGCGTGTGGATGCCGAAAGGCGGCAGGAATTCCGTGAACAGCTTGTTGGTTCCGCCATAGCTGTCCTTGATCGAGACGACCCGATCGCCCGGCCGCAGCAGCGCGAAGAAAGCCGCGCTGATCGCTGCCATCCCCGAGGAAAAGCTCGTGGCCGCCTCCGCGCCTTCCAGGTCGCGGATCTTGTCTTCGAACGCCCGCACCGTCGGATTGGTGTTGCGCGAATAGATGTGCCCGGGCTCACGCTCGAGCGCGACGGCCTGCCAGGTCGCGAGATCCTGATACCCGAAGGCGATGCTGTGGACGACCGGTACCTGCGTGGAGCGCTCGTAACCAGCATGCTCCTGCTCGCCGCCCCACACGGCGATCGTGCCCGGCTGCGGCGGCTTGTCCGGGTTCATTGCGCGCGTCCGGAAGAATCTGCCGCGCGTGGCTGGCGCGTCGCGTTCTTGGTGGAGCCGCCGGACTCGATACCGACCTCGCTGACGGCACTGTCGGCGCCGCGCTTGAAGCGCAGTTTCACCGGGCCCTCGCGCATGAAGAAGCCGTCCTTCTCGAACGGCAGCATCTCGTGCTTGCCCTGCCCCGGGATCGTCATGAACAGCTGCTTGCCTTCGAGGCTGACGGCGAGCGTGTAGCCCTGCAGATCGTAGTTGCCCGTGAAGTCGCCGAAGTTGGCAGGGTCGATCGCTGCATCGATCTGCAACAGGCCGTCGTCCTTGCGCGACGCGAGTGCCTGCTGCAGTCCCGGAATGTGCCCTGCGCCAATGGGCACCTGCACACTCGATCCTTCGATCTGCGTCGTCAGCGGCGCATAGCGCCCCTGCATGCATTCGCCGAGGAACACCTCACTGATGGCGAAGAACGAGCTGTTGTTCTCCTTGCGCAGCAGTCCGTGGCCTTCGTCCGGATACAGCAGATACGTCACTTTGACGTCGTGCTTCTGCATCTGAGCGACGACCTGTTCGGACTCGCGCTGCGGCACCCGCACGTCGTTGGCGCCCTGAACGATCATCATCTGCCCCTTCGTCTGGTGCGCGTAATTGATCGGCGAGCGCTCGCGCAGGAGCTTGCGGCCGGCCTCCGTCGCCGGATCGCCGAGCAGGTCATGCCACCCGTCCGCTTTCCAGTCCGGCGGCATCGTCTTCGGATCGATGAACGTCTCGAGATTCGCGGGACCGACCACGGCAATTCCGCACTGGAACACGTCCGGCGTGATCGTCATCGCGACCAGCGTTTCGTAGCCGCCATAGCTGCCGCCGAATACGCCGAGGCGCTTGGGATCCGCAATGCCCCGCTTGACGAGCGACTGCACCTGCTCGACGACGTCGCGGTTCATGGCGCCGCCCCATTCGTGGCGCTGCGCGTTCATGAATGCCTTGCCGAACCCGGGCGTGCCGCGGAAGTTCACCAGGAATACAGCGTAGCCGCGGTTGGTGAGCCACTGCAGGATCGGCGCGAAGCCGGTCTCGGCGCGCTCATCCGACGGCCCGCCGTGCACGACGGTCAGCGTCGGCTGCGGCGCTGGCGGAATCCCGTTCTTGTCGAGCTTCACCCAGTTCGGGTAGGCGATGTAGGAGACGAGGTCGAAACCGTCGCTGGACTTGGTGACGATCGGCAGCATGTCCGACATCTTCAAGCCCACCAGCTGCGGCGTGGACACACCCAGCGCCGTCAGCTTGCGTGGCTGGCGCTGATACAGCGAGTAGCGCACCGGCTGATCGGGACGCATGAAGCTGACGATCCAGGTGCGGTCGTCGGGCGTGCGGCTTTCGATCCGCACTTCACCTTCCTGCAACGACTGCAGGTAGGCGAAAGCGGGCTTGAGCGCGGGATCGAGCACGACCCATTCGCGGGTCGTGAAATTCCGGATGTAGGCTTGCGGCGCGAACGTGGACGGATGCACGAGCGCGCGCTTGATATCGACGCCCTTCTCCACCGCGATGACGCTGCGCTTGCCGGTCGCCAGGTCGTACTCGACCCAGGCCGTCGTATCCAGCCCCTGACTGGAAAACGACCGGAGCTTGGTGCCGTCGGCGGAAAAGACGGTGCCGCCGAGGTCGTTGATCATGTTCGCCGTGGTCGACTTCGTGTCTTCGGGCGCGATGCGCGCCATCTCTTGCCACTTACCGTCGCGGTCAGGAGTGTAGGTGATCAATCCGAGGTCGGGCGTGAGCTCGACGGCGAGGCGCTCGCGGAAATCGTGGTCGAAGTACTTCACCAGGTACGGCGCCACGCTTGTGATGTGCTTCACTTCGCCGGTCACGGCATTCGCGCGGTAGTAGTCCACCTGCTTCGTGTCGCGATCGTTCATGCCGAACAGCACTTCGTCGGGGAACTTCGGACTGATCTGCAGCCCGCGCACCCGCACGCCCTTCGCCGGCGTGAGCTGCCGGCTTTCGCCAGTCGCGATGTCGAGGCTGTAGAGCGTCCAGTTCTCGTCGCCCTCGTCGTCGCGGATATAGAAGAGGTAGCGGCTGTTGCCGGCCCAGCGGAAGGTGGGCTCGTACCAGATCGTCTGAGCCTGCATGCCGCGGCCGCGATCGTGGGTGAGCGGCCGCAGCTTGGTCGGCTCCGAAGTGTCCGCAAGCATCAGGTTCAGCACGCCTTCAACCTGTGCCAACGCGGCGATGTGGCGACCGTCAGGGCTGATCTGCGGCGCTTCGTAGCTCGGAGCGAGCAGGTAACGCTCGAAGGCCACGAGCTCATCGGCGCCCGCAATGTCGTTGACCACGCCGTCCCTCGCAACGCAGGCACTCGTCACCAGCACCGCGGCGGCGAACACGAGGGCGCTGATCTTCGATGTCATGGTTCTCTCGCGTGGGCGCCCAGGTTCGGGCAACCCTATTTTAGGCGCGAACTCGCGCACGAAATGTTTCGTTGCAGGCTGCGATGCATGAAGAACCTTCGGTGTCGCGCCATCGGCGGTGAAGAGCTTTTCGTCGCGGACGTGCCGGCGCTGCTAGCCTATTGTCGAAAGCGGCCAAGGCCCTTTCGACGAGCGCCCGGCAAAAGGCGCGACTTTTGCCAGGCTAGCGTCTCCAGACCGGGAGCAGGAGGTGCGAGGGATGCTCGGCGTCGTGCAGGACCGTTTGCGTCGCCGTCCGGATCTCTGTTTCCGTGGCGATGTCGCGACCGGTGTTCGGATTGGGGTCCACCAGCGGGAAGCAGCTGCTGGAGATTTCCAGCCGGACGCGGTGCCCCGGCTGGAACGTGTGTCCGACGTGACTCAGGCGGATGCGCAACAGATCGGGTTGGCCGGGCACCAGCGGCGCCGGGTGCTCGAGACTGCTGCGGTAGCGCGCCCGCTGGATGCCGCCGACATGCGTGAGACTGATCGCGCGTCCGTCCGGAGTAACGTCGAGCAGCTTGGCAGTGAAGTCGGTATCGGTGGCACTGCTGGCGATGTGGACCAGCGCCTCGACCGGACCGATCACCGTCACAGGGTCGCTGAGCAATTCGGACGTGTAGACCAGCACATCCTCACGTCGCTCGATCTCACTGTGATCTCGGCCGCCCGCCTTGTAAGGGACCGGATTCGCCGGATCGAACAGGAAACGATCCGCCACACCCGCTGGTCCCTGCCTGCTGAGGCTGCCGTCGCCGGCGCTCGTGTTAGCACGCCCCTCGCTGCAGAGATACCAGGGTTCGACCATCGCATCCCGGGGCGGATACCTGTCGAAAGCGTGCCAGCGGTTGCTGCCGGTGATGAACAGGCGTACGTGCGGCTGCGCGGGGCGGACAACGCCGCGCAGATGCTCATCGAGGAAAGCAAGGCGCAGCTTACGCAGCGGCAAGATGCTCTCAGGCCCGCTTTCGAGCTCGCCGATGCGCGTTCCGCCGCCGAGATAACACTGCGCATGCTCCCACGGCCCGACGATCAGCTGCGCACGCGCCGCCGACGGAGAATGAGCCTCCACGCCCTGCCAGTAGTACAGCGATCCCGCCTGATCGCCGTCGAACCATCCGGTCACTGCGAACACCGGCAGGTCGATGCGCTCGAAGTCCTGCGCGCTCAGATAGAGCCTGCGCCACCAGTCATCGAGCGTCGGATGCGCAAGGATGTCGCGGTAGTGCGGCAGCTCCGCGCCGAGGACCCGGCCCGCCTCCGCCAGCGGCCGGTACTTTTCCAGATTGCGATCGCCCGTGACGTCGAAATCGAACGCGAGCCCCGCAATCGCGCCGAACCAGCTGAATGCGAAGTCCACCGCGAGCGCGCCGCCCATGTACGGAATCTCGTTGAACCAGTCGCCGGCCGGAACCGCGGGCAGGATGCACGCGAGATGCGGTGGCCGCTCGCGCGCAGCCAGCCACTGCACAGTGCCGAGATACGAGCCGCCGTCCATCGCCACTTTGCCGTTGCACCACTGTTGCTGCGCAACCCATTCGACACTGTCGTGGCCGTCGCATCCTTCGACGAAGAAGAACCCGAACTCGCCCTGCGATGCGCCGCGACCGCGCACTGACTGATACACGACGGCATAGCCTGCTTCGACATAGGCACGCACGCCGATACGCTCGAAGTCCGCAGCGGCATTGCCATAGGGAGTGCGCAGCAAAATCGCAGGGCGCGGGTCTGCGCCCTGCGGCAGCCAGACATTTGCGGAAAGCTCGACGCCATCGCGAACCGGCATTCGTACATCGCGCAGCGATCTCAGTTGCGCGCGCTCGCCGGCGCTGGCGAAGTGCCAGAGGAATGCGATCTCCTCAGCCAGCACGCCACGCGTCGTCGCCGGCGGCCAGTCCGTGTGACCCTCTCCTCGCACGATCCGCAGCAATACGGGTGAGTAGCCGCTGGAGCGCTCGATCGCTTGCTGGCGGGCCGCGACATATTGATAGGCTTGCCCCGGCCGCGCGCTGCGATCCTGATCGGCGACGATGACGAGATGTGCGGGACTGCGCGGCACCATGCGCACGTTCTGCAATGGCGAGTACGACAGCATGACCTCGAGCATCGCAGGACTTTCCGCCGGGCTGCCGTATTCCGCGGCCACTGCCTGTCCCGTTGCGGTGTCGCCCAGCCACATCAGGTCCGCGAGCGGAGCCTCCGAAACCAGCGCCGCGAACAGCTCGGGCCGCTGATTTGCACAGACCGTCGTGAGCAGACCGCCGTTGCTGATCCCTCGCGCTGCCAGGTGCTGAGCAGACGTATAGCCGCCGGCGATCAGGTATTCGGCGGCCGCGTAGAAATCGTCGAACGTATTCTGCTTCTGCAGCCGGCTGCCGGCGGCATGCCAGCGCTCGCCGTATTCGCCGCCGCCGCGAATGTTCGCCAGGGCGTAGACGCCGCCGAGCGACAGCCATAGCGCGATCTCGGGGGAGCACTCCGGCGTGATCGACTGACTGAAGCCGCCGTAGCCGTACAGCAGCGTCGGATGACTTCCATCACGGCGCAATCCAGAGCGATGCAACAAGTACATCGGGACGCGCGTGCCATCCGCGGCGTCGAAAAAAACCTGGTGCAGCTCGTAGTCGGCAGGATTCACTTCCGGCATCGACACCCGTTGCAGCTCGCGCAGCCCGCCACCGCTCACGCCGTACTCGTAAACGACACGGGGAACGAGAAACGACTGGCTGAAGATGCGGAAGTCCCGATCGTGCGCGAACACGCCATCGATCGTAGAGAACATGGGTGGCTCGACGTCGCGCAGATGCGTGCCGCCCGTGCTGAAATGCGCCAGCGTGTCATGCGCATGCTCGACGTATGTCACGAGCAGGCCCTGCGCAGACACCGCCGACTTCGGCCAGCCGCCGAAACGATCCGGCCGCGCGAGCACGCGCTCGCTCTCGGGAACGATCACGCGCCAGCTCGATCGCGCCGGACTTCGCGGATCGACCGCCACGATCCTGCCGTTGGCAGCAGCGACGCAGGTGTGAAAGTAGAGCAGCCCGTCCGCCGCGCCGACGAATTGGTTGTAGCTTTCCAGCTCTTCGAACAGGACGGCCGCGCGCTCGATCCGCGTTGCTTGTGGCGGAGCCTCGCCGAGCTCGCACAGGCGCATGCCGCTCAAGCCGCTGCTGAACTGCAGCGTGCCGAGCAGCAGCACCTCGACGGCGTCCGGAATCAATGCAAAGGCGATGTGCCCGGGTCCGTCGTGATAGTCCTGCACGCACACATCGTCGCTCCACGGCGTGCCGATCGTGTGCCAGTACACGCCATCGCGAAGTGCATGCTCCTCGAACAGACGGCGGCACAAACTGTAATAGTAGCCGCGCTCGCTCGGATGCCACGCCACGAGCGGCATGACGGTGGTGAAATCGCTGCGCTCGATGACCTCGCCGCTCGTCGTGTCGAGGACCTGCAGCGTGCCCAGGACTTCGCCGGGCTTCGTCAACTGCAGCGCGATGTGCCGCCCCGACGGGCTCACCCGCACCTGGTACGGATCGATCGCGAGCCCGACCGGATTGGGATCGAGCAGCACGCGCTGTGCTCCCGTCGGGCCGCGTTCGCATAGCAGCGGGTGGTCGAGATGCGCCTGTCTGACCAGCGTGAAACAACGATCGCCGCGATACGCGTGCCACACCGGGTCGACCGGCCGATGATTGCGATCCAGGAAGCTGCGGGCAGGCTCGAGCTCGTCGCACTGCTTCAGGAAGTCTCCCGCGACTTGATGCTGGGCTGCGGCCCACTGCTCGACCTTCGGGTCGTTCTGGGCGCTGAGCCATGCGTGCGGATTGGCGACCGTCACGCCGTGGAACGTGCGCGACTCACAGGTCAACGGCGCAGCTGCGTGTTCCACCGCGCTCACGCGCCCCCCGAGCGCGGTCGCGGCGTGCGGCTGAAGCTCTTACGTGCGATCTTCGGCGACACTCCGTAGCGCCGCTTGAACGCGGTCGTAAAGTTCTTCGAGTAGCTGTAGCCAACGGCGTCGGCCACTTCGCGCACCGAGTAGTCGCCGGTATGCAGCAGCTGCAGCGCCTTCTCGAGGCGCAGGTTCTGCGTGTACTGGAAGATCGGGGTGCCGAACAACTGCCTGAAGCCGACCTTGAGCTTGCGTTGATTGAGCCCGAGCTGCCGCGCGAGCGCATTGATCGTCGGCACGTTCACGCAGTCCTTGCGGATGATCTCGCGCGCCTGGTCGAGCTGGCGCTTGTCCCGCCACGACAGCCGCAACTCCGAGTCGCTGCCGTGCGTCTCGTGGGCCAGAGCGTCGATGACCTCGCACAGCAGCTCGAACGCCTTGGCGCGAACGTACGTGTGCCGCAGCCTGCCGAGGTATTTCGTCGCGAGAATATCCACGACGGCTCGCATGAGCGAGGCGGTCATCGGCACGGTCTCGAGGATCAGCTCCTTGGGAGGTCCCTTCAGAAAGCCGACGATCGCTTCGGGCAGCGCGCCGAGGCTCGCTTCGACATATGGCCTCAGAAAGCCGCGCGACACGTACAGCGAGACCGAGCTGCCCCAGCGCCCATCGGCAACACCTTCCGTCTTGGCGACGCCCGGCGGATGCAGATAGATCTCGACCCGGCCGGCGTGGTACTCGTACGAGGACTTCTGCGCGAACGTACGGGCCAGGCCGCCGCCGTCGAGCGCGAAGGCGATCTTCAACCAGTCCTCGCCGGGCGCGATCACGTGGCTGGTCTGGCGACGCTCATCCTTGATGACGCGCAGGTAGAACTCCTTCTCGAGCCGCACGATGTCGGTGTAGGCGTCGCTCGATGCGCCGTTCAGCGGCGAGAACGGCGCACCCTCGCCGACCAGGAAGCTGGTCCGGAGACCCTCACCGGCGCTATACGGCTGCCATGGCGTGCAGAACGCGATCCCCGATTGTGCACTGGCATGCAGCAGTGCGATCGCGCGGCTGAGATTGAAGACGGGCGGCGACGCGGCTCCCGTGCGTGGTACTGGCGTGGTCGTGCTCATGCCGCGGTGACGGTTCGTGCTGCGCGCGCCTCGCGTTGCTCGATGCGCCGGCGAATGGTCGCATGACGGCGGCGGTCGATGGGGAAATTCCAGATCAGCGGCACCGCGAGGATCTGGAACAGCCCCGGCAGGACTGCGAACGACAGCGCCATCCCCAGGTTCGCGAGCTCATCGTTGACCGCGTCTTCGGTGATCTTGTACCCGAACACCACTCCCAGGAACACGAACACCAGGCCGCCGACCGCGGCCGTCGATTTCGCGATGAACATCAGGAAGGCATAGTAGTTGCCGGCGCGATCGACCTTGCGCTGCAGGATCTCGTAGTCCACGACGTCTGCGAGCAGCGCGAACGGCGCGACGCTGCTGACACCATTAGTGAAGCTGTACAACGCGGTGAGCACGAGCGCGGGAACGACGGACTGCGGTCCGGGATGCAGTGCCGCCATGGGGAGCAGGATCAGCGAATTCGCGATCCATCCGTAAGCCCAGGTCCGGTGCTTGCCCACCCAGCCGACGACGCGCGCCCAGAACGGCAATGAAATGAGCTGCCCGCCCATCGCGATCAGCACCAGGTGCGGCACCCAGTCGCCGATCTGCAGGTAGCTGTCGAAGTACGGAAAGAACAGCGCCGCGAAAATGCCGGTACCGGCGCCGGCGATGAGATACGCACCGAGGAAGCGCAGCAGCGGCCGGTTGCCGAGCACCGAGGAATACAGGCTCCGCAGATTCGTGCGACGAATCGGCGCAATGTCGCCGGTCGGCGCGTAACGGGCCGCGATGACGATCGTCACCGGGAACAGCACCAGGATTACCCAGCCCAGCCACCTGAAGACCTCGGGCGTGTAGTTCGTGTCCGCGGCCATGCCAAGGTAGGCCAGCACCAGCGGCAGCACGGGCAGGATCAGTCCGCCGACGGTATCGGCTATGCCGCGGAACGCGAACAGACTGGCGCGCCGCTGGTAGTCGGTCGTGAGCTCGCTCCCCCACGCCATGTGCGGGATCTGGTACATCGTGTAGCCGAGATAGAAGAGCATCGACCAGCTGGCGAAGTAGACGATGCCGGCCTGCGGCGGAATCAGGAACAGCATGAAGCTCGACAGCGTGGTCAGTATGCCGCCTGCGACGACCCACGGTTTGCGCGCGCCCCAGCGCGTGCGGGTCTGATCCGACCAGTAACCGATCAGCGGATCGGTGATCGCATCGAAAATGCGCATCACGCCGAACATTGCGCCGACCGCCGCCAGGCTGAGCGTCGCGTACTTCGCGTACAGCGAAGGCAGAATCGATGCGACCGCGACCATCGTCGACGAAGCGGCCACGCTCGGCAACGCGTACGCCCACAACGACCCGCGAGTGTGGGCCTGTGCCTCGCTCACTGTTGCACGGGCCAAGCGACTTTCGGCCAATAGGGTTTGCTGAACGTGCGATACGGCAAGCGTGCGAACTCCATGTTGAGGGCGCCCGGCGTGCCGACTGCGATGGTGTGCCGCGCGATCGGGGCGAATCCCGCCTGGAAATGATTCGTGGACTTCACGACCAGCGCCCTGCGTTGCGTCGGGTCGAGCCCCAGGTGGCTGAACGCGTGCGGATGAAAGCACTGAGTGCGCACGCTGCTGACGATCACATCGACGCCGTTGACCTGGATCCACGCGGTATCGCCCATGTCGTCCCACGCAGTCCTGAACGCCAGCTGCTTCGCGCCGCTCGCCAGACCCATCACTGTGCCGTCGATATCGACAGGCTCCCCCGAGTAAGGGCCGAGCTTGCCGCCGATCCTGGAACGAATGCGCGCACCGGTCCCGGCCTTCTGACACAGCGCGACCAGCGTCGGGTCGTAGAACAGCGCGAAGGCGACTTCGGTCAGGCCGCGCTCCAGCACCGCGCGCAGAATGAAGCTCGAATCCGCAGGCGCGCCACCGCCGGCATTGTCCGCGACGTCGGCCAGGACGATCGG
>Ga0111539_10001988_pt1 | contig 27260 bp, 33 predicted proteins | sample RhiMethybrSRZTD1_FD_79667 | JGI IMG/M metagenome (GOLD analysis project Ga0111539, IMG submission 79667) | Populus rhizosphere microbial communities from Tennessee, USA - Rhizosphere MetaG P. TD hybrid SRZTD1 (version 2) (version 2) | ecosystem: Host-associated > Plants > Roots > Rhizosphere >...
GCCGATCGCGAGCCTCCCTTTTGCAGATTCTTCCGACCCCTCGTAGAAAAAGGTCGTCTGGCGCAACGGTTTCGCCGGCTCGCTTCGCTGGCACAGCCGTTGCTCCTACGAAGGGCATGGGGACCCCCAGCCCGTCGGACAATGTCGTGCCGATCCGCAAGGCGGCGGCCGAGCGAGCCTACGCGCCCTACAGGGCCGCGCTCGCCGGCCTGAACGAGCGCCGCGTCCCGTACCTCGTGGGCGGCACGTTCGCCTTCGCCGCGTACACCGGCATCTCGCGCCCGACCAAGGATCTCGACCTGTTCGTGACGCGCGAGGGCCGGGACCGGGCGCTCGAGGCGCTGGGCGAGCTCGGCTGGCAGACGCACATCGCCTTCGCCCACTGGCTCGCCAAGGCCCAGAAGGGCCCGCACAGCCTCGACGTGATCCACGGCGCGGGCAACGGCGTCGCGGTGGTCGACGACGAGTGGTTCGAACACGCACGCTCCGCCCGCGTGTTCGGCGTCGAGACGCGCGTCGTGCCGGCCGAGGAGATGATCTGGTCGAAGGCGTTCGTGATGGAGAAGTACCGCTACGACGGCGCCGACGTCGCGCACCTGCTGCTGCGCCAGGGCCCATCGCTCGACTGGAAGCGCCTGCTGCGCCGCTTCGGCCTGCACTGGCGCGTGCTGCTCTCGCACCTCGTGCTGTTCGAGTTCATCTACCCGGGCCAGCGCGTGGTGCCGCCGTCGCTCGTGGCGGCGCTGGTCGCTCGCGCGACGCGCGAGAACGGCGAGGCGGCGCCCGGCGTCGTGTGCCGCGGCGTGCTGCTGTCGCGCAAGCAGTACCGCATCGACGTCGAGACCTGGGGCCTGCGCGACGCGCGGCTCGACTCGGACGTCGCGATGACCCCCGAGGACATCGTCGAGTGGACGCTGGCCGACCCCGCGCGGCCGGGCCCGGACGCCTGACGATGCGCATCGCGGCCGTCGGCGACGTGCACTGCACCAAGAAGTCGGAAGGCCAGCTGCAGGCGCTGTTCGCGGAGGCGTCGACGCACGCGGACGTGCTGCTGCTGTGCGGCGACCTCACCCACCGCGGGCTGCCCGACGAGGCGCGCCTGCTGGTGCGCGAGCTCAAGACCGCGAGCGTGCCGGTGCTCGCGGTGCTCGGCAACCACGACTTCGAGTCGAACGAGGTCGAGTCGCTCGTGCGCGTGCTCGAGGACGGCGGCGTCAACGTGCTCGACGGCGAGACGTGGGAGAAGGACGACGTCGGGTTCGCCGGCGTCAAGGGCTTCGGCGGCGGCTTCGGCGAGTGCAGCCTCGCCCCCTGGGGCGAGCCGGTGCTCAAGCAGTTCGTGCAGGAGGCGACGCAGGAGAGCCTCAAGCTCGAGCGCGCGCTGGCCGCGCTGCGCACGCGGCGGCGGGTGGCGTTCATGCACTACGCGCCGATCGTCGCCACCGTCGCCGGCGAGCCGCTCGAGATCCAGCCCTTCCTGGGCTCGGGGCGGCTGGAGGAGCCGCTCGACCGCTACCACGTGGACGTGACGTTCCACGGCCACGCGCACCGCGGCTCGCTCGAGGGGCGGACGCGCGGCGGCTCGCCCGTCTACAACGTGGCGCTGCCGCTCCTGCAGTCGAGGGCCAAGTCGCCCTCGCTGCTCGTGCTCGATCTCGAAGCGCTCGCGCCCGCCGGGGAATCGCCCGCCGTGGCCACGAGCGCCCCAGGCCAAGGAGGAAGCCATGCAGTGTGAGCACCCCGGTTGCAGCTGTGGCGAGGACGGCGTCGAGCGCGACGGCCGCAAGTACTGCTCGGAAGAGTGCGCCTCGCTGGCGGCCGAGCGCGCGCCCGGCGGCTGCGGCTGCGGGCACCCCGACTGCCAGTGAGCCCTCGCCCGGCCGGCAGCGCCCGCGTGGAGCCTGCCGGCCGGGGTCGGGTCGACGTCAGCGCCTCGTGGTGAGCACGTTCAGCACCGCGCTCGCGAGCGCGATCGCGATCGTCGGCACGAGGCCGTGCCGATACTCGTCGACCGCGCGGCGGCGCGCGAACGACATCCCGCACACCAGGCCGGCCCCGAACGTGACCGCCACGGCTGTCCCGGGGTGCTCGATCGCGTACTCGCGCAGACCGCGATAGGCCTGCGCGGCGCGCTCGCTCGTGCGGTCGTACACCTCCGAGGCGCGATCGGTCGCGCGGCGCACCTTGCGCGAAGCCTCGCCGACGGCCTTGCTCGCGGCCTGGCCGGCCTTCACTCCGGCGCTCTCCGCCAGGTCCGCGGCCGCCTTCGCATCCTTCTCCCAGTCCGGCCGCGTCGGATCGTCGGCCCGGATGTCCACGTCCTTCTCCTCACCGAATCGGTTCATGTTCCTGTCTCCCCTTCACCGATAGTCTCGTTTGAACGCCCGCTCGACCCGGCTCCAGGCGTCGCGCGCCGCCTCGCGCGCGCGCTCCCAGGCGAGCGCCGCCTTGCCCTCGCTCTTCTCCCATCCCCTGCGCAGCTCGGGCTCGACCTCGTCGAAGCGCTTGCGCGGATAGAGGCTGTACGACTCCCAGCCGTACCGGTAGGCCGGCGCGAAGGTCTCGTAGTCCTCGCCCTCGCGCACGTAGTTGCGGGCCGCGTAGGTCTCGCGCCAGTACTCGTCCTCGAACTTCGGGTTGATCGCCTCCGCCACGCCCTTGCCGGCGAGGCCGCCCGTCACGCCGCCGACCAGCGCGCCCACCGCCGTGCCGACCGGGCCGCCGGCCGATCCCACCACGGCTCCCGTCGCCGCGCCGGAAGCGGCTCCGACGCCGACTCCGACCGGATGCGCGCCGCTCTCGTCGTCCTTGTGCTTCTTGCGTCCCATGAGTGCCGTCCTTTCCGCGATAAAGAGACTCTTGCGAAAGATCGTGCGGCGCGTCGGGGTTGGACTTTGTTCAAACTGCCGGGCTGCCTTGGAAGCACTCGCCGGTTTCGCCGACGCCCGCGGCCCTTCGAGAGTCGCAAACGATGCGTGTCTGATGTTCGTGCAGGATCAGTGCCACGACTGCGCACACACGCGGTGGACGAAGAACGCCCGTTCGCGGGGCACGCTGCTTGCAGGTTCATCACCACGTACGTACGGAGGTCCACGATGCCGAACATGCCGGAAATGGACAAGGAGCCGGAAGTCGACCCCATGCGGGGCGAGACGAAGCCGCGACGCACGCCGAGCGGGCGCGTCAAGCGCGCACGCACCTCGGCCACGAGCCGCCGCCGAAACGGCGCGCGTGGCTCGCGCAAGGCCGCAGGCGCAAAGAGCCGGTCGAGCGCCCGTAGCAAGAACAAGAAGTAGCGCCGCCCGCGAGCGGGGCCGCCCTCTGGCGCCCCGCTCGCGCGGCGTTTCCGGAAGGGGGTCGGAGATGAACGCGCGCACGACGTGGCTTTGTGCTCTTTCCGCCTGGGGCCTCGGCGCCGCCGCGATGGCGCTGCAGTCGGCCGAGGTGCCGCCCACGCGTACGGGGACCCAGGACGACGTGTTCGTCCAGGCCGTCGCGGCGGACGTGCTGGCCGAGATCGAGCTCGCCCGGCTCGCGGCGCAGCGCGCCGCGCGTCCGGAAGTCCGGGAGTTCGCGCAGACCTTGGCGGCCGAGCAGTCGCGCGCCTACGATGACCTGAAGGCGCTCGCCGCCCAGAAGAAGATCACGCTGCCGAGCGAGCCGCGGCCCGAGCAGAAGGCGCAGGTCGCGCAGCTCGAGGGGCTCGAGAGCGCGGCGTTCGACGAGGCCTACCTGACGGCGGTGGCGGCCTCTCGCACCCGCGCGCTCGCGCTCTTCGACAAGGCGGCGGGCGCCTGGGGCGACCCCGACGTCAAGGCCTGGGTGGGCAAGGCGCTCCCCACGGCGAAGCAGCGCCTGGCGCGGGCGCGGGAGCTCAGCGCTCCCGCGACGCTCGTGCTCGAGCGCTGAGCGGGCTCAGTCCAGCCCCGGCTCAGATCGGCCGCGGCTTCAGGCGGAACGAGTCCGACACCCGACTGGTGCTGAGGATCGCGTCGAGGCTGAAAACCCCCGCCCCGCGCGCGGCCACGTAGAGGAACACGAAGGAGTAGATGACCGCGAGCTCGCCGCCGTTCTCGATCGGCCACGGACCCTTGGGGGCGTGCACCACGAAGAAGGCTACGGCCATCTCGCCGCTGGCGAGGAACGCGAGCGGACGCGTGAGCAGGCCGAGCGCGATCAGGACGCCCGCCGCCAGCTCGATGACCCCGGCCAGACCCATGAACGAGCCGGCCCCCACCGGTACGCCGCCGAACGCCCCGAACAGCTTCTGCGCCCCGTGGGTCGCGAACATCAGGCCGGCAACAACGCGCAGCGCCGTGTAGATCCCTTCACGATGGTTTGCGAGGAGCCTCTTCATCCTCAAGACCTCCAGCCAGCGGGGCATGGGAGCGGCTCTCGCCCTTCAGTCCGGGCGCGCGAGGAGAGGAAACGTGAAGTGCAGCAAGCGGGGACCGGGAGGTTTCGACGTCCCTGGCTCGAGGATCCGGCGCGGCTCAACCTCCCTGAGGGATCGGGCCACCCTCGCGACGTCGTCGCGAGAACCACCGGAACACAGCCGCGGGCGGGAGGCTATTCCATCGCCCTTGGTGCGGGCATCCCTTTCGGGTTTTCCGCTTCGATCCATCGACATGTCCACTCCCGGCCCCCTGAAAAACCTGGAGCAACATCAGTGCCACCGCGTGGGCACCCGGATCCCCTCCAAAGCCTGAGATGCGCTGACCTCGGTGGAGAGCGTCCTCGCGCAGTTTGTAGAAACGAGCACGGCCGTCGGCGCCGACGTGCGGCTCAGGCGTAGCCGAGCGTGGGGGCGGCGAGATAGGGCGCGGGATCGGTGAGCGGGGGCTTTCGCCGGTGGAGAAAGACGGGATCGAGCACGAGCCTTCGGCTCAGGAACGGGACCGCGAGCGCGAGGCCCGCGAGCGGTGCGCGGAGCGCCTGCGGCACGAGGGCGGGCGTCGACTGGGACGCCGGTCGGCCGAAGCGCGAGACGAGCGCGTTCTCGTAGGAGGAGAGCCGCTCGCGCGTGAAGCGTCCGGAGGCCGCCGCGACGGCGGCCGCCGCGAGGCGACCCGACTCGATCGCGGGGGCGATGCCCTCGCCGCTCTGCGCGTACGCGAGGCCCGCCGCGTCGCCCACGAGCAGCACGCCGTCGTCCAGGAGGCGGGGCGCGGTCCGTTCGTAGAGCCTGTACGCGTGGCCCGACCAGGGCGGCGCGAAGGCCGCGGGCACCCGGCCCGCGGCGCGCAGGAATCCCCAGAAGGCGTGCGCGCGCGCCGGGAACGAGCGCGCGTCGCGGCGGCCGAAGCCGACGTTCAGGATCGAGCCCTTGCGGAAGATCCAGCCGTAGCCCTCGAGATCGGAGCAGAAGTAGAGCTCGGGCCGCTCGCTCGCTACGGGACAGCGCTGCTCGTCGCGCGCGCTCATGCGGCCCTCCACCTCCTGCGCCGCCACCAGCGGCTGGCCGCAGCGCGTCGCGCCGAGCGCGCGGGCCACGGGGCAGAACTGGCCGCCCGCTCCCACCACGAGCCGCGCGCGGATCGACTCGTTGACGACGAGGTCGTCGCCCACGCGGCCGAGCCTCAGCACGGCCTCGTGGCGCACGCGCGCGCCCGAGCGACGCAGCAGGTAGTCGTCGAACTCGCAGCGGCGCACGCCCCAGCTCACCACCTCGCCGTAGTCGACGTTCGCGGCGGGGCCGCCCGCCTGGCAGGTCCTGAGCCCGCGGATCGGCTGCAGCACGTGGCGCGCGCCGTACTCGTCGAGGTCGAGCGCGGCGGCGGCCACGGCCTGCGGCGTGATCCAGCCCGCACACGGCTTCTCGCGCGGGAAGCGCGCGCGGTCCATTACCAGCACGTCGAGCCCGGCCTGGCGCAGCCACGCGGCGCAGGTCGAGCCCGCGGGCCCGCCGCCAACGACGAGCGCGTCACATCGGTCCAATGCCCTCGCTCCTGCCGGAGTCGGCCTCGCCGTAGATGTGGCGGCGCGTCCAGGGCACGTCGTCCTCGCAGCCGCGCGCGAACACCGCCTGGAAGAGCTGGAGCGAGCCCGCCGCGAACGCCGCCTGCGAGCTCGCCAGGTAGAGCCGCCAGCTGCGGATGAAGCTCTCGTCGAACTGGGACGCCGCGCGCGGGGCGGCCTGCTCGAAGCGGCGGCGCCACTCCGCGAGCGTGCGCACGTAGTGCGGGCGCAGGTTCTCGACGTCCAGCACGGAGAAGTCCCACGGCTCGAGCACGCGCGAGAAGGCCTCCGACAGCGTCGGGCAGTACGAGCCCGGAAAGATGCGCTTCCTGGTCCAGCGGTCGACCGCGCGCGGATGGTTGCGCCCGATGAAGTGGAGCAGGCCGCGCCCGTGGCGCGGGTCGAGCCGCTCGTGGATCACGCGGCCGAGGTCCGCGTAGTTCGCGAGCCCCACGTGCTCGAGCATCCCGACCGACACGAAGACGTCGAAGCGTCCCGACACGTTCCGGAAGTCCTCCTCCAGGAACTGGATGCGGCCGTCGAGCCCCTCGTCGCGGGCGCGCCGGCGCGCGTAGCGGACCTGCTCCCGCGAGACGTTGCAGGCCGTGACCTCGACGCCGTAGCGCGCCGCCATGTAGCGCGCGAGCGCGCCCCAGCCGCAGCCCGCCTCGAGCACCGTCTGCCCGGGCGCGAGCCGCAGCTTGCGGCACACGAGCTCGAGCTTGGCGAGCTGTGCCTGCTCGAGCGTCAACAGCGGCGACCAGAAGTAGGCGCAGGTGTAGACCATCTGCTCGTCGAGCCAGAGCCGGAAGAACTCGTTGCCGAGGTCGTAGTGGCGGTTCGCGGCCTCCTCCGCGCGCGCGACCGTGGCGGGCTTGAAACGGACCGCCGGCGGCGGCGGCGGCGCCTGGCTGCGGAAGAGCGCCTCGAGCGCGCCGACGAGGTCGCCGCGGACCGTGATCGCGCGCGTCCTGTAGGCCTCGGCGAGGCGGAAGACCGGGTCGAGCAGGATCTGGGCGAGCGTCTTGGCGTTGCGGACGACGATCGTGGCGTGGACCGCGCCGGGATGCGGCGTCAGCACCTCCCCGCTCCACAGCTGCAGCCGCACCGGGAAGCGGCGCAGGCGGCGCGCGAGGAGCGCCAGGAGGCGCCCGAGCAGCGACGGGCGCAGCGCGCGCGGCGCCACCCCGGTCCAGTGCTCCGAGCTCATGGCGCGAGCGCCGCCGCCCGCACGACGAAGCGCAGCGGCGCCTTTCCGACGTAGTGGAAGGGGTAGCACGTGACGAGCGTCGCCTCGCGCGGCGAGCGCGCCTCGAGCACGTCGAGGCGCGTCGGCTCGACCACCTCGACCTGCGTCACCGCGTACTCGAAGGCGCCGTCGGGAGTCGTGAGCCGGACCGCGTCCCCCGGCCGGACGTCCTTGAGCGGGCGGAACAGCGTGTCGCGGTGGGCCGCGATCACCACGTTGCCGGGCTCGCCCGGAAGAGCGGTGCCCGGGACGTGACCGGCGGCGAAGCGCAGCACGTCGTCGTCCACGCCTTCCTGCACGATGGCGCGGAGCCCCACGCTGGGCACCTCGAGCCGCCCGACGAGGCCGCTGCGCCGCAGCTCCGCGCGCGCGCGCTGGCGGGGCGGGTCGGAGGGCGAGGCCGAGGCGAACATCAGGTCCTCGAGGCGCTGGTCCTCGTGGGCGTAGTGGGCCTCGGTCCCGATCACGACCCACGCGCAGTAGGAGAGCGCGAGCAGGGCGGCGCCGGACAGCGCGCGCTGGAGCGTGCGCAGCGTTCGTGCCCGATTCGGCTTCGCCGCGGCTGCGGTCACGCGCGCCGTCAGTGGCCCTGGTTCGCGAGCTGGAGCGCCTTCGACGCGAGCAGCGAGGCGAGCCCGAGCGCGCCCACGATCAGGACCGGGCTCGCGGTGTGCGGCAGCGTCGGGTCGTCGAGCTCTTTCGCGCGCGCGTCGGGGCTCGGGGGCGACGTGACCTGGCTCGGGGGCGACGTGGTCACGCGGGCGGCATGCCGACGGTCGCCCTCGAGGCGGTGGTACTCGACGCTGACGCGCGTGCCCGCCGCCAGGTTCGCCGGGATGGTGCTGTTGGCGTCGACGATCAGGCGCTGCCGGCCGCTCGGCGTCTCGACCACGAGCTCGGTGGCGCTCGTGGCGACGACCGTGCCCGTGAGCGTGCTGGTCGGCGTGCCGGGCGGAACCGGCACGGCTGCGTTCTGGGCCACGAGGTTCCCCGCCAGCGCGAGGGAGGCTGTGGCGGCGAGGCCGAGCAACAGTTGCCTACGCATGTTTCCTCCTCGTCCTAAGCGACCGGCGGGTCTCGGACGGCTTGAGCGATTCCGTTCGGGTGCAAGAGAAATGCCACGGAGCGAGTCGGTCAAGGACCCGTTCCTTCGGGGTAACGGCGTCCACGCCGGCCCGCCCGAGCGGCCGAATGTACAAACCTCCGTTCAGCCGCGCGGCTTGCGTGCGATAAGGACGGCCCCGATGGCCACGGCGCCGATCCCGGCCCAGACCGGGACGTTGACGTGTTTCTTTTCATTGACCTGGATCTCGACCGGCCCGATCTTGGCGTCGCCTTTCTCGTGTGTGTAGCTGAACCCGCCATACACGAGCGCCAGGATGCCGGCGACGAGCAGCACGATTCCAATAGGTCTCACAGGGCCCTCCCATCGGACCACCTACAGGAATCGCGCCAGTGTCCGCGCCGTGTGTGCAGACTTTGAGCCGTGTGTGCAGACATTGAACACTTCTTTCGTGGCATGCCGCTTGCTCATTCTTCTGTCGTCCAAGTCGACAGAGCCAGCCCGTCGCGCACCGTCCGCACCGCGTGCACAAAGGAAGGGGCGATGCCGCACACTCGGGTGACGATCCGACGCGTCTGTCGCGAGCGCTGGCGCTCCCCCGGGTTCCTCGTGCTGCCCTTGCTGGCGGCCCTCGCCTTCTGCGAATGCGAGCTCGTGCTGCCGCTGGCCGCGAACCTCCTGCTCTGGGGCGATCACCCGCCGCTCGCCCGCTTCCTCCAGGAGACGCCGCCCACGATCGGGCGGATCGAGGACGGACGCGGCGTGCCGCTCGTCGAGCTCGCCCGCCAGCACCGGCAGCCCTACGAGGCTCACGAGCTTCCGCCGGTGCTGGTCGACGCGCTGCTCTCGGCCGAGGACCGCTCGTTCTTCGAGCACCGCGGCGTCGACCTCGGCGCGCTGCCGCGCGTCGCGCTCAAGATCGCGGCCGCGAGCCTGCGCGCCGGCCGGCTCGTGATGCCGCAGGGCGGCTCCACCATCACGCAGCAGCTGGTGCGGGCCGTGCTGCTGCGCGGGCTCCGCTCGCGCGAGGCCGGATCGCAGCTCGTCAGCGACTCGGTCGTGGACCGGACGCTCGCGCGCGTGCTCGGAGTGCCGGCCACCAACAAGCTGCGGCGCAAGGCCGAGGAGATCCGGCTCTCGTACTGGCTCGAGGCCGAGCTCGAGCGCAGCCTGGGCTCCCGCACGCAGGCCAAGCTCGAGATCCTGCGGCGCTACGCGACCTACGTGTACCTGGGACAGGGCCGCTACGGTTTCGCGGCGGCCTCGGAGCACTACCTCGGACGCCCGCTCGCCAGCCTGTGTCGCGCGGACGTCGCGGCGGCGGCGCTGCTCGCGGGGCTGCCCAAGAATCCCGGCGAGTACGCTCCGATCGAGCGCAACGGCGCGCGCGTGCAGCGGCGCCGCGACCAGGTGCTCCGCCTTATGGCGCGCAACGGCTTCATCACGGAGGCGGAGCGCGCGCGCTTCGCCGCCGAGCCGGTCCGCGTCGTGGCTCCGCTGCGGCCGCAGCAGCCGCCGATCGGGACGGCGAGCGCGGTGGGCGCGCTCTTCGCGGAGCTCGAAGCGCTCGACGATCCGCGCATCGGCATGGGCCCGCTCTACGACGGCCGCCTCGTCGTGCGCACGACCGTGGTGAAGGAGGCCCAGGCGATCCTGACCCAGGCGCTCGAGGGGGGGCTGCGGGCGTACGAGGCGCGCCATCCGCGAAGCGCGGGCCTGGTGCAGGGGTCCGCGGTCGTACTGGCCAACGGCGACGGGCGCGTGCTCGCGCTCTGCGGCGGCCGGCAGCGCGTCGGCGAGCGGGCGGCCGGCTATCGCGACTTCAACCGCGTGACCGAGTCGCGCCGCCAGCCGGGATCCGCGATGAAGCCGTTCGTCTACCTCGCGGCCTTCAACCAGGGAGCGACGCTCGCGACGCGCGTGCTCGACGAGCCGATCGCAGTCCAGATGGGCCAGGGCCGCTCCGTGAAGTGGATCGTCAACTACGACGGCGAGTTCCGCGGCTCGATCACGCTGCGGCGGGCGCTCGCCGAGTCGAGGAACGCGGCGACCGTGCGGCTGCTCACGCAGGTCGGGATCCCCGCCCTCCTCTCCGTCGCGCGGGAGCTCGGGATCCGGAGCCGACTGCAGCCGGTGCCGGCCACGGCGCTCGGCGGCTCCGAGGTGACGCTGCTCGAGCTCGCCAACGCGTATCGGAGCCTCGCGAGCGGCGCCTGGAGCGAGCCGTGGCTGCTTGCGCAGGTGACGTCGACGGAGGGCGCTCCGATCTACCGGCACGTCCCGGCCATCACCCACCCGCTCGAGCCGGCCGCGCTGGCGCTCGTCCAGGAGGCCCTGCGCGGCGTCGTGCGGCTGCCCGGCGCGACGGGCAGCTCGCTCGCGACGCTGCCGATCCCGGTGATGGGCAAGACCGGGACCACGAACGACTTCCGCGACGCGCTCTTCGTGGGCTCGACCTACGGGCCCGCGGGCGTGACGGTGGCGATCCGCGTCGGCTTCGACGACAACCGCTCGCTCGGCTACGGCGAGACCGGCGCGCGCGTCGCGCTGCCGGTCTTCCGCGAGACGATGCTCGCGCTCTACTCGCGCGGCCTGGTCGGCCCGGTGCCGCGCTTCCCGCGCGCGCTCGAGAAGGGGATCGAGGACTACCTGCACGGGCCGCAGCTCGTGCCCGTGCCCGAGCTCGTGGCCGACGCTGCCGCGCTCGATCCGCCGGCGCCGCTCGTGGTGCCTCCCCCGCTGGCGCTCCGCGCGGAGCTGCCGATTCCCGCGGCCATGCTGGGCCCCGCCGCGCCCCAGCTCCGGCCGGTGTCGCTCGCCAACTCCGGCCCCGGCGAGCGCTAGCCTTGTGGACAGCCCCCCGGTTGTGGACTAAAACCATCTGGCGGAGCGCCGCAGCCCGGCGGCTCTGACCAAACATGCCCAAAGCCCTGCTTGTCGACGACGACGAAGGATTCCTGCTCGGCCTCGGCGAGGCGGTGAAGCGCGAGGGCTTCGAGGTGCGCACCGCCGGGAGCGTGCAGGCGGCACGCCAGGCCCTGCGCGAGTACGACCCGGACGCGCTGCTGATCGACCTCCAGCTGCCCGACGGCTCGGGCCTGGAGCTGCTGCAGGCTCCCGAAGGCAAGCTGCCGCCCGGCGTGATCTTCATCTCGGGCAACGCGAGCGTGGAGCTGGCGGTCGAGGCGCTCCAGCTCGGGGCGACGGACTTCCTGACCAAGCCCGTCGACTTCGCGCGCGTGAAGATGGCGCTCGCGAACCTGCTGAAGGCGCGCGAGCTCTCGCGCCAGGTCGGCGCGCTGCGCGGCGAGCTGCGCCGGCTCGGGCGCTTCGGCTCGATCGTCGGCGGCTCCCGGCCGATGCAGGCCGTCTACGACATGGTCGGCAAGGTCGCCCCGACCGACGCGGCCGTGTTCGTGCGGGGCGAGACGGGCACGGGCAAGGAGCTCGTCGCGCAGACGCTGCACGACATGAGCAAGCGCGCCAAGCAGCCGTTCGTGCCGATCAACTGCGGCGCCGTGTCGCCCACGCTGATCGAGAGCGAGCTGTTCGGCCACGAGAAGGGCAGCTTCACCGGCGCCGACCGCAGCCACCGCGGGCACTTCGAGCGCGCGCACCAGGGCACGCTGTTCCTCGACGAGATCACGGAGATGCCGATCGAGCTGCAGGTCAAGCTGCTGCGCGTGCTCGAGACGGGGCGCGTGCTGCGCGTGGGCGCGAACGAGGCGGTGCAGGTGGACGTGCGCGTGATCGCGGCCAGCAACCGTCCGCCCGAGCAGGCCGTCACCGAGGGCAAGCTGCGCGAGGACCTGTTCTACCGCCTGAACGTCTTCCCGATCGCGCTGCCGCCGCTGCGCGACCGCGAGGACGACGTGGCGCTGCTCGCCGAGCACTTCCTCGAGGAGCTGAACAAGGAGGCGAAGGACGCGCCGCCCAAGGCGTTCACCAAGGCCGCGCTCGACCGCCTGCGCGCCCACGGCTGGCCCGGGAACGTGCGCGAGCTCAGGAACGTCGTGCAGCGCGCCTACATCCTCGCGCCGAACGACATCGGCGTCGACACGCTGCCGCTCGGAGTCGTCGAGGAGCGCCTCGGCACGAGCCTCTCGATCCGCGTCGGCACGCCGATCGAAGAGGCCGAGCGCCGGATGATCCTCGCGACGCTCGAGCACTGCGCCGGCGACAAGAAGAAAGCGTCCGAGCTGCTCAAGATCAGTCTCAAGACGCTCTACAACCGGCTCAATGTATACAACGCGTAGACGCGCGTCGGGAGAGTGAGCCCGAGCACCAACCCGTTCGTCGTCTTGTAACTTTGTAAGTTCTACAGCTTTCAAAGCCCTGGCCGGGCCGCCCGACAAGTCGTTCGGTTCCCGTCGTGCCCGCGCGCGGATTTCGGGGGGATACCGCCTCCTCCCCACTGGCACATGCGTTGCAAACGTTGGATCGATTCAGGGGAGTGCAAAGCTGCGTCGGCAAAAGAAGTCGATAGCGCGCGCGATCTCGAAAGCGGCGACGGGCATCGAGGGGCTGGACGAGGTCACGGGCGGGGGCCTCCCCGTCGGGCGGCCGACGCTGGTCTGTGGCAGCGCGGGCTGCGGCAAGACCCTCTTCGCGCTCCAGTTCCTGGTGAACGGCGCAACGCGCTTCGGGGAGCCCGGCGTCTTCATGTGCTTCGAGGAGACGGGGAAAGAGCTGGCCGAGAACGTCCGCTCGCTCGGGGTGGACCTGGCGCAGCTCGAGCGGCGCAAGCGCATCCTGGTCGACTACGTGCGCGTCGAGCGCAGCGAGATCGACGAGACGGGGGACTACGACCTCGGCGGCCTGTTCGTGCGGCTGGGCCACGCGATCGACACGCTCGGCGCCAAGCGCGTCGTGCTCGACACGATCGAGAGCCTGTTCAGCGGCTTCTCGAACGAAGCGATCCTGCGGGCCGAGCTGCGGCGGCTGTTCCGCTGGCTCAAGGACAAGGGCGTCACCGCCGTGATCACGGGCGAGCGCGGCGACCGCACGCTCACCCGCCAGGGGCTCGAGGAGTACGTGTCCGACTGTGTGATCCTGCTCGACCACCGCGTCGACGAGCAGCGCTCCACGCGGCGGCTGCGCATCGTGAAGTACCGAGGCTCGACCCACGGCACGAACGAGTACCCGTTCCTGATCGACGACGACGGCATCAGCGTCATGCCGATCACCGCGCTGCGGCTCGACCACAAGGTCTCCAGGCGCCGCATCTCGACGGGCGTGGCCGCGCTCGATGCGATGCTGGGCGGCGGCGGCTACTACCGGGGCACGAGCGTGCTGGTCTCGGGCACGGCCGGCACCGGCAAGACCAGCCTGGCCTCGCACTTCGTCGCGGCGGCGTGCGGCCGCGGCGAGCGCGCCCTCTACTTCGCGTTCGAGGAGTCCCCCACCCAGCTGCAACGCAACATGCGCTCGATCGGGATCCAGCTGGCGCCGTACGTCGCCGGGGGCCTGCTCCACTTCCACGCGGCGCGCCCCAGCATGTACGGAATCGAGATGCACCTCGCCACGATGATGAAGGCCGTGTCCGATCTCGCGCCGGACGTGGTCGTGGTGGACCCGATCAGCAACCTGACCGGGGCGGGCTCGACCGCCGAGGCCACGCAGCTCGCGACACGGCTCGTGGACTTCCTGAAGTCGAGAGGCGTCACGAGCCTGTTCACCAGCCTGAGCTCCAGCGCATCCGCGGAAACCCAGACCGATGTCGGAATCTCCTCGCTGATCGACACCTGGCTTCTGGTTCGCGAGCTCGAGATGGACGGCGAGCGCAACCGCGGCCTCTACATCCTGAAGTCGCGGGGCATGTCGCACTCCAACCAGATCCGCGAGTTCCTGCTCACCGCGCGCGGCATCAAGCTGCGCGACGTGTACGTGGGCCCGGAGGGCGTGCTCGCGGGATCCTCGCGGCTCGGCCAGGAGGCTCGCGAGCGCGCGGCCGCGCTGGCGGCGCGCCAGGAGATCGAGCGCCAGACGCGGCTGCTGCTGCGCCGGCGTCGCGCGCTCGAGGCCCAGGTGCTGGCGCTCCAGACCGATTTCGCGGCCGAGGAGGACGACCTCCAGCAGCGGATCGCCGAGGCCACGGCGCGCAAGACCGCTCTGCGCAGGGATCAGGTTGAGCTGGCCATTCGCCGCGGCAACGGCAACGACAGGGTGACGCCGCCGCCCGCGCGGACGACGCGCGCCAAGCGGCGCAAAGTGACGAGGGCGGTCACATGAAACCCAAGAAGAAGAGCGGCTCGCGCGAGCGTCGTGCCCCAAAGCCGCGCGCAGAGAGCCGGAAGCGGGGAGCCGCACCACGGTCCGAGATCTGGCGGCTGCGGCTCTATGTGGCCGACGGCTCGCCGAAGTCGCGCACGGCGCTGCTCAATCTGCAACGGCTGTGCGAGCGGCACCTTCCGGGTCGCCACAAGATCGAGATCGTGGACCTGCGATCGAACCCGGCCCTCGCGCGGAACGACGAGATCGTCGCGGTCCCGACGCTGGTGCGCCGGCTTCCCCCGCCGATCCGCAAGATCGTCGGCGACCTCTCGAGCGACGAGCGCACGCTCCTCGGGCTCCAGATCTTTCAGGCAAAATGAAACGCACGAAGCCGCCACGCCGAAGACGCCGCAAGCCGGTGCGCGCACGGGCGCCTCGCAGGGAGCGCTACGTGCTGAAGCTCTACGTGACGGGCATGACCGAGCGCTCGGCGCGCGCGATCGCGAGCATCCGCGAGCTCTGCGCGATGCACCTGGAGGGCCACTATTCCCTGGAGGTCGTCGACATCTACCAGCACCCGCAGCTCACGCGCGAGGAGCAGATCGTCGCCGCGCCCACGCTGATCAAGCAGCTGCCGCTGCCGCTGCGGCGGATGGTTGGCGACCTCTCCGACCGCGAGCGCGTACTCTTAGGCCTCGACCTGCGCGAGGCGGGCCGGTAGCGCCGTGCCACGCCGCGCGACGGCCCGGCGCTCGCGGCCCAAGCCGGGCCGGCGTCCGACCGCGCGCGAGCAGGCGCTTCGGGCGGAGCTGCTGGAGGCGCGCCAGACGATCGACGCGATCCGCAGCGGCCACGTCGACGCGCTCGTGATCGGCTCGCCCGACGGCGAGCGCGTGTACACGCTCGAGACGGCCGACCGGCCCTACCGCGTGCTGGTCGAGCAGATGGGCCAGGGCGCCGCGGTGCTGAACGACGACGGGGTCGTGGTCTACTCGAACCCCCGCCTCGACAGCCTGCTCGGCGTCGAGAGCGGCGCGCTCGTGGGCACCGCCTTCCACTCGCTGTTCCCGGAGGAGCTGCGCAGCGAGGTCGCCTCGGCCCTCGGGCAGGCGCGCACGGTGCGGTGCGCCATCGACAGCCTGCTGCCGCTCGCCGGCCGGCTCACCCACGTCCAGGTGAGCGCGTCGCCGCTCGGGCTGCCGGAGATGGCCGTGGTCGCCCTGGTAACCGACCTCACCACCCAGAAGGACAACGCGGCGCTCGCCGCCTCGCGCGACGCGCTGCTGCGCGCGCACCGGATGAAGGACGAGTTCCTCGCGATGCTGGCGCACGAGCTGCGGAACCCGCTCGCGCCGATCCGGAACAGCGTCAGCCTGCTGCAGGGCAAGCTGCGCTCCCACGCCGAGCTCGGGCCGGGGCTCGCCGTGATCGAGCGCCAGGTGGAGCACATGTCGCTCTTGCTCGACGACCTGCTCGACGTCTCGCAGCTCACGCGCGACAGCATCGTGCTGCGCAAGCAGCGGGTATCGCTGCAACAAGTGTTCGACGCTGCGGTCGAGACCAGCGGGCCGGTGATCGCCGCCGCGGGGCACGAGCTGCTGATCTCGCTGCCCGACCCCGCGATCGAGCTCGACGCCGACACCCTGCGGCTCTCGCAGGCCTTCTCCAACCTGCTGAACAACGCCGCCAAGTTCATGAGGCGCGGCGGACGCATCTGGCTGAGCGCGGAGCGCGGCGAGCCCGGCGTGGCCGTGGTGCGCGTCCGCGACACCGGCATCGGCATCGACCCCGAGGACCTCCACCGGATCTTCGACCTCTTCTCGCAGGCCACGCCGGTGCTCGAACGCGCGCAAGGGGGCCTGGGAGTGGGGCTGTCGCTCGTGCGAGGCCTCGTCGAGCTGCACGGCGGCACGATCGAGGCGGTGAGCCGCGGCCTCGGACACGGCAGCGAGTTCGTGATCCGCCTGCCGCTGGCGCCCCCGTCCACCGTGAGCGAGCACCCCGCTTCCGAGCCGGGTGCGCGCGCGGGCGCGGCCGAGCCGCTGCGCATCCTGGTCGCGGACGACAACCAGGACAACGCCGAGAGCCTGGCCCTGCTGCTCCAGATGATGGGCCACGAGGTGCGCACGGAGCTCGACGGCGCGCGGGCGGTCGAGACCGCGGAAGCGTTCCAGCCGCAGGTGGTGCTGCTCGACCTCGGGATGCCGCGGCTCAACGGCTACGAAGCCGCGCGCCGCATCCGCGCGCTCCCCGGCGGCGACGAGGTCGTGCTGATCGCCCAGACGGGCTGGAGCCAGCCGGAGGACCGGCAGCGCAGCAAGGACGCCGGCTTCGACCACCACGTGGTCAAGCCGATCCCGGCACGGGCGCTCGAGAAGCTACTGGCGCGGCGTCGGGCGGGCGAGCTCCCGCCTTCGCACTGATCCCGGCCGACGACCAGACCAGGTCGGAGTCGATCCGCAGCGCCGGCCGGTGCAGCGAGAGCTCGACGTCGCGCGCCCCGAGCCGGACCTGCTGCGCGAGCTGCGCGGGCAGGCGCACGCTGCGCACCAGCTCGTCGGGCAGCCGCACGGGGATGCCGCGCTCCGCGAGCGCGCGCAGCTCGGCCAGCACCCGCTCGGGCTTCAGCAGGATCCCGCAGCGGCCGAGGCTGTCCTGCGCCTCGAGCGCCTGCGCGACGCTCGCCCACGACTCGGGCGTGAGGTCCACCCGCAGCTGCACCACCCGCTCGGAGAGGACCGGGGTCGCACGCAGCACCCCTTCGCCACTCGAGAGCTGGATCGCCAGGCTCAACCGGTGGCGCTGCCCGAGCACGCGTCCCTCCAGCACCTGCCGGACGTCGAAGTCCTTGCACACCACGTTCGCCAGGCCCTTGGAGTCCCAGCCGAAGTCGAGCGCGATCCGCCCCGGCGCCGGGAGCACCTCGACCGGCAGCTCCACGTCCACGCGGTTCTCGTGGAAGCGCAGGCTCGGGTGGCCGGCGCGCAGGCGCCCGTGCAGGCGCTCGATGGTGACCCCGAGCTGCCACTCTCCCACGCTGAGCCCGCCGAGCGCCTTCGCGCGGATCTCGCCGTCGGCGTCCGCATCCAGCGCGGAGAGGTCCAGCACCACCTCGTCGAAGTACTGGTGCGCCACCTCGGCCAGCAGCGACTCGACGAAGTCCGTGCGGATCGCGATCACCACGTCGGCTTCGCCGGCCAGGACGCGCGTCGCCAGCGGGTCGCGCTGCACTGCGGCCTCGAGCCGGACACGCAGCGTCTCGTGCTCGGCGCGCAGCTCGGCCAGCGTCGGCGGCGGCGACTGCGGTCCGCTCGCCTCGCGCGGGCCCGCGCCGAGCGCCAGCAGCCCGGCGGCGACCAGAGCCGTGCGCACGCTCACCCCTTCGCTCCATCCGCGCAATCCTTGTCCGCTTCGACGGCGACCTTGGCCTTGACCCCGACCCACAGCCGGCCCGCGAAGACCCTGACGGAGCTCACCGTCGCCGCGACGGGAACGTCGAGCGCCGGGATCCGGACCCGCCGCGTGCGCAGCGCGGGCAGGCGCAGCCGGTCCTCGATTCGCACCGGAACCTCGATCGGTCCGAGCAGCGCCTCGAGCCCGCCCTCCGCGAGCGCCTTCGTGAGCCGCCGCGCCGGCTGGTCGATCCCGAGCAGGTCGGCTTTCGGGATCTCGACGGCATAGACGCCGAGGCGAGCGCGCAGGACGCCGGAGGCGGGATCGAGCTCCACCACGTCCAGGCCGCCGTAGACGCTCATGTCGGCCGAAACCGCGCGCCCGACGACGCTCGCCGCGCCGTCCAGGTGGACGAGCGCCACGCCGTTCGTGAACTCGGCCCGCGCGGTGTCGATCCGGACGTGGAATCCCTCCACGTCGCCCTCGAGCGGCGTGGCGCTCGCGAGCAGCCGCTGAACCAGCTCCTGGTCCACCACCACCAGCATCTGGTCGAAGTCCAGGAGCGTCCCGGACTCGGCCGCCTCGACCTCGGCGCGCAGCTTCTGCACCTCGCGCTGGAGCACGAGCTCTTCCGCGCTCGGCGGCGGCGCGAGCCGGCGGCAGCTGAACGCGGCCGCGCCGCCGCCCACGACGACGAGGAGCGCGTATAGAGAGTGTCTCCAGGCCATGTATATGTCCCTGCAATCGAGGGACCAGCGCGCCGTCCGCGCGGCGGAAGGGCGCGGGTCGCGCCGCTGCTGCATTTTGTAGAGTCTGCCGGGGCCGGTCCGACCCTCGGGAGCGGCCCACGCGTGAGTACTGCCGCAATACGCGTGTGTGTAGGAACTTAGGCGGATCCGGCCGCCTGTGCACGCTGGCATCGGCTTTGCTCAAGCTCGGACGTCGATCCACTGGTAAGGAGGGTCCACATGGTCGCGATGCACAAGTCAGCGATGAAGCGCCTCGAGCAGATGCTCGAGCGCCATGCGAACGAGCTCAGAGAGAGGAAAGAGACGCTGCGTAGCAGCCTCTCGGACGAGGCGGCGGGCTTCGGCCCCGAGAGCGAGTGGGGCTTTGCCTGCGACGCGCGCGGGATCGGCGCGGCGCTCGTCTCCATCTCCGCGGCCACCGTGCAGTCGATCGAGACGGCGATGCGCCGGCTCCGCTCGGGCACCTACGGCAAGTGCATCGACTGCGACGGGGAGATCTCGCCAGCCCGGCTCAACGCCCTGCCTTTCGCCGAGGTCTGCGTCGAGTGCCAGGCGCGCCGCGACGAGGCGACGGGCGGCGGAGCGATCCCGGCGCTCGCCTGAGCGGGAGCCCCCGCGGACCCTGCGAGCCCCATCGGCCGGACAGGCCGGTGGGGCTCTCGGCATTTCTGGGTGTTGCTAGCGCTTCTTGCGCGACCCGCGCGGAACCTTGCCGCCCGCACGGCGCGCCTCGGACAGGCCGATCGCGATCGCCTGCTTGCGGCTGGTGACCCGCTTGCCCGAGCGGCCGGACTTGAGCTGGCCTCGCTTCATCTCGTGCATCGCGCGCTCGACCTTCTGCGAGGCCTTGCGCCCGTAGCGCCGGCCGCCGCTGCGCCGCGAGCTCTTCTTCGTCCCGCCTCGTGCCATGGCTACCGCTCCTGGCTCGGGGCCGGCTCGGCGTCGGCGCACGTCTCGAGCGCGCGGCCGGCCTTTTTCTCGACGGACGTCACGTTCGTGCGGATCTTGTCGTGCTCGCCTTCGTCGTCCTCGACGCGGATGAGGGTGATCACGTGCTTGGACCGCAGCCGCGCCTCCCTGTGGCAGGCGCGGATCAGCTCCATCGCCTCGTCCCAGCCGCCCTCGATGCACGTGCTACCCGGACCGAGCTGGTAGGGCAGGCCCGAGCGGTCGATCACCGAGAGCACGGGCGCGAGCTCGTCGCTCAGGTGCTTGTCGCCGCCGAGCGGGATCACGCTGAGCTCGAACAGCATCGTCTCCTCCTGCGCGGGCAGCCGCGCCCGCCCCTACTTCCTGCCGTCGCCGCGCGCGACCGGCTGCAGGCGCGTCGGGATCACCGGCGTTTCGTCGCTGTCGTCGAACGCGGGCGTGATCTCGTCCTTGCCCGGAAGGCGGCGGTCCTGCGGGCGCTCCGGCTCGTCGCCTTTCGGAGGCAAAGGCGGGTCCGGACGCGGATCGGGACGCACGCTCAGCCCCTGCTTCATGTCCGCCTCCTCTTCGAGAGCAACGCGAGGGCTCTCCACCTTGGCACCCGAAGCACCTCCCTCGTCAGCCAGCGATCCAGCGCGGTCGCGGTCGAGGGCGTCGAGGCCCCTGCTTGCGGGCGGCGGCGCGGATGGCTCGGGCGCCACTCGCCGTCTCGGGCGCACCGGCGCGGCCTTCACCGGGGCGGCGGCGGGGCGGCGGCGACGGGCCGCGACGGGCTTCTCGGCTTTCGGCGCCGCTCGGCGAGCGCGAGGTGCCGCCTTTCCGCGCTGGCCGTGAGGGGATCCTCGCCGCCCACCGCCTGCGGGGCGGGAGCCCACTGCTCGTACGCCACCAGCTCTTCGCCGTCCGGAAGCAGACGGACGCGACGGACTCTTTCGTCGTTCATGGCTCACGGCTCCTTCTCCTCGGGGGCCTGCAGCTAGCGGTGGTCCCGCAGCGCCGGCGCGCCCCGTCCCCATCCCCACTCGAGCGAGTGACGGCGCTCGATCTCGCGGATCTGCCCCGGAGACAGGACGCGCGACGCCGTCTCCTGGGCGTCCGCCATCGCCTCGTTGATCGCCTGGCCGAGGCCCACGATCTGGTTGAACATGTCGCGGCAGTTCCCGCTCGACAGATCCGTCTGCGCCGTGTCGTCCCAGAGGCTCAGCCACGGGCGCGCGCCGTCGTATGCGGCGCCGCCGCGCATCACCACGTTGCAGGACGTGCGGAAGCTGTTCCACAGGCTGTCCACCCTCAACGACTGCTGCGCGAGCGCGGACACGCGTGCCTCGAACGACGCCGCGGCGCTCGTCTCCGCGCCCGTGTCTTCCACGACGGGGCGCGGCGCCGGCTGCGAGGCCGTCGAGGCCGTCCGCACCTTCGGCGCCTCGGACTTCGAGAACGACTCGACGCGGGACCGCCCCGGCTCGCCGCGCAGCGTCAGGATCACGTGGTCGCCCGGACGCAGCTCGCCGATCCCGACCACGTGGTCGTCGAGCTGGAGCGTCTGCTCGACGCCGTCCGTGTTCTTGATCACGAGCAGTCGCTCCTGGGTGCGAACCTTGACCACCTCGGCGTTCGTGTATTTCGGGGCCTGCTCCTGCGCCAGGGCGCTCGAGCCCACGAGCGCCAACGCCACGCCGCAGGCCACGCTCGCCAGCCTTTGGATCCGGTCCATGGATACCTCCTCCCCGCGCGGCTCAACGGGTCGTCACTCTTGCTTTGACGGTCTGGGGTGCAAGGTTCCTGCCACGCTCGACCGAGAGGCAGGGCATGAGAGGCATGGCCCGCATCGACGTCAGCACCCGCGCGACCGTTGCCGTTTCTACAATCCGGCGCTTGCTCCGGTCCCCACGGAGTCGGGCACCTGCAGGTCGAGCCGGCGCGCCGCCTCGAGCCGGACGTTCACGTCGTCCCAGTTCCACAGGTTCCAGACCGCGTCGAAGAACGCGAGCTTCTGGTTGCGGTACTGCAGGTAGTACGCGTGCTCCCAGGCGTCGATCACCATCAGCACGACGCCGCCCTGGCTGAGGTTCGACTGGTGGTCGTAGATCTGGCAGGTCAGCAGCCGGCGGGCGATCGGCTCCCACACGAGCGTCGCCCAGCCCGATCCCATGATCGTGCCCGCTACCTTCGTGAGCTGGGCCTTGAACGGCTCGAAGCCGCCGAAGTCGCGCGCGATCAGGCGGCCGAGCTCGCCGCGCGGCTCGCCGCCGCCGCCCGGCGTCAGGTTCTTCCAGAAGATCGAGTGCAGCACGTGCCCGGAGAGGTTGAAGGCGAGCGCCTTCTCGAAGGCGCCGATGCGCGTGAAGTCCTCCTTGGCGCGCGCCTCGTCGAGCTTCTCGAGCGTCTCGTTCGCCTTCTCGACGTAGCCCTTGTGGTGGCCCGAGTGGTGCAGCTCCATGATCTCGCCGGAGATGTGGGGCTCGAGCGCCCCGAAGTCGTAGTCGAGATCGGGCAGTACGTAGCTCGGCATGGCTCCTCCTTTACGCGGTTCGCGGCCGGTACTGGCCGTGCGCGCGCTCCGCCTCGGCGTCGAGCTCGTAGAGGTCGCGGCGGCACATGCGCACGATGGTGAGGAAGAAGGACACGATCAGCGGTCCCGCCACCAGGCCGGCCATCCCGAAGGCCGCGAGCCCGCCGATCAGGGAGAAGAAGATGACAGCGCTGTGCACCTCCATGCGGTTGCGCATCAGCAGCGGCTTGACGACGTTGTCCGACACGCCGACGACGACGGCCCAGAGCGCGAGCACGAGCGCCTGGGTCGGGTGCCCGGTCAGGTACAGCGTCCCGGCGAGGGCGAAGCTCACGCTGGCCGCGCCCAGCATCGGCACGAACGCGACGATGAAGGTGACGAGCGCGAAGAAGACCGGCTGCGGCACGCCCGTGAGCAGGAAGCCCGCGAGCGCGACGGCGGTCTGGACCCCGGCGGTCGCGAGCGACGAGATCAGCACGGCCTCCGACACCGTGCGGAAGTCGTGGAGCAGCTCGTAGGTGCGCGAGCGCCCGATCGGCGCCGTGTCCGCCACCCAGGCGACCAGCCGGCGGCCGTCCACCAGCAGGAAGTAGAACGCCACCAGCATCGCCGCGATCTGGATGAGGGCGTTCGAGGTCGCGGCGATCACGCCGCCCACGGCCGCGGCGGCGCGCCCCGTCTGCTCCTGCGCGAGCTGCTGCACGCTCCTGCGGTCGCGCGGCAGGTGGAAGGCCTCGACCAGCTCGCGCACGGGCGGCGGCAGCTTCTCGACGAGCGCGGGCAGCCCGCCGGCCTGCAGCGTGTCGCCGACGTAGCTCACGGCGTCGATCGCCTCGCGCCCCAGCACGATCGCGAAAACGCTCGCGGGCAGCACGATCAGCACCGCGACCGCGGCCGTGGTGACCCCTGCCGCGATCCCCCGGCGGCCGCCGAGGCGCTGCGTCAGCCGGTCGACCGCCGGCAGGAACGTGCCCGCGAGCACCGCGCCGAAGAGCAGCGCGCCCGCGAACGGATACACCACCACTCCGACGAGCGCGAGTGATACGAGCGACAGACCGACGAGCACGGCGCGCGCGATCCTGTAACGCATGTCCCTCCACGGGTGCCGGGCGCGAGCCCTTCCGCCGGTCGATCGAGCAATGCCCGTGCCAGAAGGCGCACGCGAGCCGAAAGGCGATAGGATCGAGAGAACATGGTGACCCTCAAGGGCACCCCGGCACGGCTGGCTGCGACGCTGGCGGTCACGGCGCTGGCCGTGACCGCCCGCTGGCTGCTCAAGCCCGTGCTCGGGACGGAGCTCCCCTACGTCACCCTGTTCGCCGCCGTCGTGCTCGCGGCCTGGCACGCGGGCACCTCCTACGCGCTGCTGTCCGCCGCGCTCGGCCTGGTCGCGGCGCAGAAGCTGTTCGTGGCGAGCTCGCTCACGGGCTCCGCCGAGCTCGCCGGCGCCATCGCCTACCTCGTCTCCTGCGCCGTCGTGATCCTGTTCGGGGCCGCGCTGCGGCAGGCGGAGCGAGGCGCTTTGCAGAGCGCGGAGGAGAAGCGGCGCCAGCAGGAGCTCGCCCAGCGCGAGATCGAGGTCCGCCGCCGGGCCGAGAGCGCGCTGGTGCTGCAGACGGAGTGGCTGCGCGTCACGCTCGCGAGCATCGGCGACGGCGTCGTCGCCGCCGACGTCGAGGGCCGCGTCACGCTGCTGAACGCGGTCGCGCAGCGGCTCACCGGCTGGAGCGAGGACGAGGCGCGCGGCCAGCCGCTCCAGGCGGTCTTCCGCGTGATCGACGAGCGCACGCGCCAGCCGGCGCCCGACGTCGTCGGCGAGGCGCTGCGCGGCGGCGGCGGCCCGGCGCCGGAGGGCGGCCGCCTGCTCGTCGCGCGCGACGGCGGCGAGCGGCCGGTCGACGAGAGCGCGGCGCCGATCCGCGACGAGCAGGGCCGCGTGCTCGGCGTCGTGCTGGTGTTCCGCGACGTCGGCGAGCGGCGCAGCGTGCACGACCTGCGGCGCCAGGTGCTCGACCAGCTCGCGCGCCAGCACGAGCGGCTGCAGCTGCTGAACGACGCCGCCTCGCAGCTGCTCGGCAGCGACGACCCCGACGTGATCGCGCGCGACCTGTTCCTGCGGCTCGAGAAGCACCTCGGCCTGCACGCGTACGTCAACTACGTGATGAGCGACGACGGCAGCGAGCTGGTGCTGCGGGCCTCCGGCGGCATCCCCGAGGGCGCCTCGGTCCCGCGGCTTTCGCCGGGCGAGGGCCTCTCCGGGCTGGTGGCGCAGACGCTGCGGCCGCACCACGCCGGTCACATCCAGGTCTCGAACGACCCGGCGCTGCGCGGCCTGCGCGAGCTCGGCTTCCGCGCCGCGGTCAGCCACCCGCTGCTCTCGGAGGGCCGCCTGATCGGCACGCTCGCGTTCGTGAGCCGCAGCCGCGACCAGTTCGACGCCGAGGAGATCGAGCTGCTCGGCACCGCCGCCGGCTACGTCGCGGTCGCCTACCAGCGCGCGCGGCTGCTGCGCGAGCTGCGGGAAGCCGACCGCCGCAAGGACGTGTTCCTGGCGACGCTCGCGCACGAGCTGCGCAACCCGCTCGCGCCGATTCGCAACGCGCTCGAGCTGCTGCGCCGGCCCGGCCTGGCCCACAAGATCGCCGAACAGGCGCGCGGGGTGCTCGACCGGCAGGTGGGCCAGATCGAGCGCCTGGTCGACGACCTGCTCGACCACTCGCGCATCACGCGCGGCGTGGCCGAGCTGCGGCGCGAGGAGGTCGAGCTCGCGGTCGCGGTCGAGGGCGCGCTCGAGACGCTGCGCCCGCTGCTCGATCAGAAGGGCCACGCGGTGGAGCTCGCGCTTCCGAAGCAGCCGCTCCGGCTCGACGCCGATCCCGTGCGGCTCGTGCAGATCCTCGGCAACCTCCTGAGCAATGCGGGCAAATACACCGCTCCCGGCGGCCGCATCCGGATCGAGGCCGTCGCCGAGGGCGAGCTCGTCGCGGTGAGCGTTTCGGACACCGGCGAGGGGATCGCGGCGGAGGACCTGCCGCGGGTCTTCGACGTCTTCACCCAGGTGAGCCCGGGGCGGCCCGGCGGCCTCGGCATCGGCCTGTCGCTGGTCAAGGGGCTCGTCGAGATCCACGGCGGCACGGTGACCGCGCACAGCCCGGGCCGCGGCGCGGGGAGCACTTTCACCGTCCGGCTGCCGTGCGTGCGCCGGAAGGCCGACGCGGTCGAGCCCGAAGCGCCGCGCGCGGAGTCCCGGCCCGCTGGCGAGGCCGCTCGCCGGCGCCGCATCCTCGTCGTCGACGACAACACGGACTCGGTCCAGAGCATGGCGCTCCTGCTGAGCGAGCTCGGGCACGACGTGCGCACTGCGTGCGACGGCCACTCGGCGCTGGAGCAGGCAAACGCGTTCGACCCGGAGGTCGTGCTGCTCGACATCGGCATGCCGGGGATGGACGGCTACAGCGCGGCGCGCCGGATGCGCGCGCTGCCGGGCGGCGCGGCGCGGAGGATCGTCGCGCTCACCGGGTGGGGGCAGGAGGAAGACCGGCGGCGCACGCGGGCCGCCGGCTTCGACGCTCACCTGACGAAGCCGGTCGACCCGCAGACGCTGCGTCAGGTCATCGACCCGAGCCCGTAGCCGCTGCGCCAGGCGCGCGCCTCGAGCGCGACGCTCGCGGCGAAGGTCCAGAGCCAACGACTGCCGCGACCCGCGCCCGGGGGCGGCTGCGGGTCCGGGTCGTGCTCGGGCGGCCGCGGATCCGGCGGGCCGGGCGCGGGCGACGGCGCCGGGTCCGGATGAGGCTGCGGCGGCCGCAGCGGGCTCGGCAGCGGGCGCGGATCCGGCATGGGAACTCCCGCGACGTCGAGCGTCATGGCACGTGCGGGCGCGCCATCGGCGGAACTTCGCCGGGCGCGTGGGCGAGGCTCGTGAAGACGAGCACGGTGCCGAGCAGGACGTGGAGGATGTTGTCGGGCGCGAGCGCCGACGCATCGAGCGACGACGGGTGGCCGATGAGCACCTGGACGAGACCCGGGGCCAGGAAGCCGAGCAGCCCCAGCAGGACGTAGAACGAGCCGGCCGTCAGCATCAGGCCACGGATGGCGTCGGCGGACCCCGCGAAGCCCACGTAGAGGAACACGAGGCCGGAGAAGGCGTGGATCACGTTGTGGATCGGGGTGAGATGCAGGCCGAACAGGTTCGGGTCGGAAAAGCCCGCGAGCCCGGCCAGCACGAAGGCCACGCCGAAGATGCGGCAGAGGGTTCGAGACATCACGCTACCTCCCCTACGGGATGCGCCGGCGAAGGCGCCTCCAACCGGTGTGGCGCTGCAGGATCCGAGCCACCGCGCCAGGAACGCGGCCAGTCGAGCGGCCCGCCTTCGGGCGCCGTGGAAAAGTCTTCAAACTGCCACGGGCTGATTGCACGGGCCCCCGTCCGGGCGCCGTAAAGACGGCTCCGATCGCGCTTTCGGGCACGGCACGTGGGTTGCTAATTCGAGATGGCCCGAGGTGTGCCCGCCCCAATCACCCGACTGCTTCAGCTGCTGTCCGCCGCCCTGGTGATCGGCGCCGGCGTGAGTCACGCGTCGTTCTTCTCGCGCCAGGCGGACGGCCAGCAAGTCGCCGAGTTCCGCGGCACCATCGCGAGCGTCGACGCCGTCTCGCTGCGCATCCGGCCCGACGAGGGCAGCGTCATGACCTTCGTCGTGGACGATTCGAGCGCTCTGCCCACGGGCCTCGTCGCGGGCACGCGCGTCAGCGTCCGGTATGAGACGCGAGAGGGAGGCGGACGCCGGCTCCTGACCGTGAGCCTGGCCGAAGGCGCGAGCGTGCCGACGCAGGAGAACGCGACACCCGAGTCCGCCGCGACCCCGGCAGCGCCGGACGCGACCGCGGCTCTGGCTCTCGAGGCTCCAGCGCGCGCCGCTTCGGCAGCGCTCGCGCCCGACCTCGTCGCGCCCCAGCCGCACGAGGCGTCGTCGGCGCCGACGACGGCGCCGGCTACCGGGGGACCGTGCCCGCTGCAAGTCGTCGCGGTCGGGCTGCTAGTCGCGACGGGAGCGCTTCTCGTGATCGCGTCCTGGCGCTGAGGCGGCGGCGAGCTCGTGCGGCAGCGGTCGAGGCTTGAGGTCGGCGAGGGGAGGGCCCGAGAAGACCTGCCCACCCGGGGAGTAGCGGCCGCCGTGGCAGGGGCAGTCC
>Ga0111539_10001989_pt1 | contig 27254 bp, 21 predicted proteins | sample RhiMethybrSRZTD1_FD_79667 | JGI IMG/M metagenome (GOLD analysis project Ga0111539, IMG submission 79667) | Populus rhizosphere microbial communities from Tennessee, USA - Rhizosphere MetaG P. TD hybrid SRZTD1 (version 2) (version 2) | ecosystem: Host-associated > Plants > Roots > Rhizosphere >...
GACGGCGAGACCCTCGCGCCGTCGATCATCTCCGACCCGTCGCGCGTCGTCAGCTGGAACAAGGAGTCGGCGTAGAGGCCGATATCCTGAAAGACGTGCAAGGCCTCCTGCCACCGTGCCGCGGCGTCGAGCGTGAACGAGGCGTCGATTGGACGCGACGTTCCTTCGTAGTCGCGCATGGCGTCAATCGTGACCAGCCGATCGGCATCGCGGTACGGCAGCGGGCGCACGAGCAGCGCCTCGACGACGCTGAAGATCGCGGTGTTGGCGCCAATCGCGAGCGCGAGCGTGGCGAGCGCGACGGCCGTGAAGCCTGGCGTCCGGCGCATCCCGCGGAGCGCGTAGCGCACGTCCCGGCCAACGACGTCCAAGAGGCGAAGAGCCCAGTCCATGGTCACCGCACATTCGTCATCGGGGGAAATCTCACCGGAACGTCACGTGAACGTCCCCGTCGACGATGCGGATCCGTTCCTTCCTCACGTTGTCCGCACCGTGCAGCTCGATCACGTACGCTCCTGCGGGCAGCGGGCCGAGTGAAAGGCGTCCTGGTGGTTCGAACCGACGATCCGATTCGGTGTCCAGGAGGTCGTCCATCGACGCGTTGCTGCTGTTCATCACGCGAACGACTTGCGGCCCCGCCGTGAGCGGGACCTCCACGCTCGCGATCACGCGGTAGCCTCGCGACAGCCTGAACACAACCTCGCTGCTCCGGTCGTCGCCGATGCCCATCGGCAACGCCACGAACCCATCGGCGCTCGCGATCAGCTGAAGCGATCCGGGCGGCGCGTCCGGGAACGCGACGACGCCCTTTGCGTCCGTCACCGCGACGTGCGGCACGTCGGCCGGGTTCGCCGGGATGACCGCGACCACCGCATCGGGCATCGGCTCGCCGGCGGTCGTGATCACGCGAGCCCGCAGGTTCCCGGCCGCTGGAAGAGGCGCGAGAGCGACGGTGTGCGAAAGGGCCGGTAGTTCGGTGATTTGGTCTTCGGCCGGCTTGTACCCGCGTGCCGACGTCGCGAGCGTCCCGCCCGCCGTGCCCACGCCCTCGAGCAGCGCGTCGCCGGTTACCGTGACCGTTCCTTCGACGCGGGCCCCGCTCCCCGTCCACGTGACCGTTGCGCCCGCGATCGGTTGCCTCGTCAAGCTGTCGACGACGTGCACCGGCAGGAGTCCTTCGGGGATGGCCACGACCATCTCCCGATCGTCGGATAGTACGTCGAGCTGCCGCACGAACGTCGAATTCGTCATGTGCACATCGACGTGCGCCGGGCCCGGCGGAAAATTCGTGAACGTGACGCGCCCGTCGCTGGCGGTGCCCCCACGGCATCCGGGCGAGGAGCGACTGGAGAACGGGAACGGTAACGATGGCGGCGGGACACTGGGCCCCGCCGAAATTGGAACGCCCCGCACGGGCCCAAGCGGTGAGGTGATCCGGAATGTCACGCGACCACCCACAACGAGCGGCATCTCGACGGTCCCGCTGCCCGACACGGATACGAGACGCGACGTCGCCAGGAACAGATCGCCGCACCGTTTTGCCGCTGTCGACAAGACCCGGTACCGTCCCGGCGCCAGCCGATCGAACGTGGCGCGTCCCTGCTGGTTCGTTCGCACCGGCCTGAACACGAGCGGCGATCGCGGGCGAGGGTCGTCGATGAGGACGTCGTGATTGGGAACCGGCACACCCGCTCCGTCGACGACATCGACGTGCAGAACGCCGCCAGGTTGCTGGATGGCGACGATTCCGCCATCCACACGGTTCGCGTCGCGGAAGTTCACATCGGGCAAGCGGGTCTGCGCAAATTGAGGCATATCCACGGCCAGGCTCATGATGCCGCGCGGCAGCGGTCCGATCGTGACGGCGTCGCCCTCGAACTCCACTGAATCCGAACCGGGAGCAGCGAACCAGTCGAATATCGGCTTGCCGCTCCTGTCGAACATCTGCCGGCGCAGGCGAGGCGCAATGATCGGTTCGCCGGCGGGCGACACGAGCCGCACGCGAAAATACGAGCCAGCGACGAGGCGCATGACCGGCAGCCGCAGCGTTCGCGAGGCGGGCACGGTGACGGTGACGCGTTGCGGCGCGAGGCCGGGCACGCTCACCATGAACTGATGGGACCCGGGTCGCGTCGGGATCAGGCGAAAGCGGCCCGTGCGATCGATCGACGCCGTCGTCGAGGCGAAGCCCGATTGAGCGACGACCGTTCCGCCCGACACCGCCGTCCCGTCGGGCGCGAGCACATATCCGCTGACAGCGGGCTCCTCCACGACGGGCCGCGGCTGCGTCCTGATCGGCGCGGACATCAGCGCCAGCGCATTGACAAGCAGGAACGCGAGGCCAGCCAGCAGGCGGCTCATCGGCCGCAGTGTGCGCGGGCGCGAGCGGCCAAGTCAACTTGACGCTACGTCGCGGTCCAGCGTCGTGACGCGGGCTCGGAACCCGATCCAACCGCGCAGGCTATTGGACGTTTATCGTTCCAACCATGCCCGGGTGGAGCGTGCAGTGATAGGCAAACGTCCCCGCCGTGTTCATCATCGTCGCCGCGCTCGTGACGCCGGCCGTGATTGATCCGGTGTTGAATCCGGCGCTGTCCTGCGTCGCCGTGTGGGTGATCGAATCGGCGTTGCGCCAGGCGATCGTCTGGCCGACCCGCATGCTGACCGGGTTCGGCGCGTACGAGTTGCTGCCGCTGTTGCCCTGAATAGTGACAGTGACGTCCGCTGCAGTGGACGAGGTAGGCGCCGTGGGGCTGGACGAATCGCCGCACGCGCTCACGACGATCGATACGCCAATCGCCACAATCATCAGCCGTAGAAACGAGTAAGTGTTCATCATCAGCACGACTCCTTTAGACACCGCCATTGGAAGGGGCAAGCGGCGTGCCGACGTCGCGCGATGTTCGATGTCGATCGAGCGGCGAGACCCTTTATGTTTCTTTCGAACGGGGCTTATCGTCTCTTTTCGCGCGCTGCTCGCAGGTGTAGCATGCGACCGATCAAAGAGGACGCTATGTGCACGCTGACATCTGCCCGCGTTCGTGTCTTCGCCGTGCTCCTGCTTCTCGCTGCGACCGCGATGCTCGGCGCGCAGCAGCCGCCGATCGAGTCGCGCCTCGACGGCCTCGACGCCTACATGGCGCAAGTGCTCAAGGACTGGAACGTCCCCGGCATTGGCGTCGGCGTCGTGGTCAAGGACAAGCTGGTCTTCGCGAAGGGATACGGCTTTCGCGATTACGGCAAGCGGATCCCGTTCACGCCCGCCACGACGCAGCCGATTGCGTCGAACACGAAGCTGTTCACCGCGATGGCCGCCGGCCTCCTCGTCGACGAAGGCAAGCTCGATTGGGACAAGCCGATCAGGCAGTACGTGCCGGGCATCAAGTTCTATGACGACGATCTCGACCGCACGATCACGGTTCGCGACATGCTGTCGCACCGCAGCGGCGTCACCCGTCACGATCTCATCTGGTACAAGTCGGACTTCTCGCAGAAGGATCTGTTCGAGCGCCTCCGCTACCTCGAGCCGTCCGAGCCGCCGCGCTCCGTGTTCCTTTACAACAACATGATGTACGCGGGCGCGGGCTACTCGATCGAGCTCCTGTCCGGCAAGACGTGGGAGGCCTTCGTGCGCGATCGCATCCTCACGCCGCTCGGCATGTCGAACACGACGTTCGCCATCGCGGAGATGCTCAAGACGCCCGAACCCGCCGTCCCCTTTACCGAGCGGCGCGACACCACCGAGCTCTATCAGATCCCGTACTACAGCGACGCGATTGGCGTCGCACCCGCCGGCGCGATCAACTCGAGCATCGTCGACATGTCGAAGTGGCTGATTGCGCTGATGAACGAGGGCAGATTCGAGGGGCGGCAGATCCTGCCGACGTCGGCCGTCAAGCAGACGCTCGCGCCCTCCATCGCACTCCCCAATACCGGCCTCGAGGTGCGCGGCTGGGGCGAAATCCTCAACTCGGCCTACGGGATGGGACGGTGGACGGCCTCGTATCGCGGACATCTCCTCGCCTACCACGGCGGGGATCTGCCCGGGTTCCACTCGCAGGTGTCGACGATGCCGTACGACGGCATCGGCGTGATCGTGTTCGTCATCGGCAACCACGCGGCGCCGCTCTACAACATCGTGTCGTACAACGTCTACGAGCGGCTCCTCGGCCTGTCGCTCACGCCGTGGTCCGAACGTCAGAACACGATTCGCCTCAAGAACAAGGAGGCCGGCAAGACCGCGCGCGGGAAGGCGGGCGGCGGCCGCGTCGCCGGTACCCGGCCGTCACACAAGCTCGACGACTACGTCGGCGAGTTCGAGCATCCCGCCTACGGCGTGCTCACCGTCTCGAAGGACGGCGAGTCGCTGACCTTCGACTTTCACAAGATCCGGATGCCGCTCGCCCACTTCCACTACGATCGCTTCGACACGCCCGACGACGAGCAGGATGGGAAGTGGTCGGTCAACTTCCAGACCAACCCGCAGGGGGAGATCAACCGGGCGGAGATGTCGCTCGACGAGGCGGCGGTCGCGTTCACGCGACGCGTGCCGGCCGCGCTCACCAGCACGACGACGCTCCGTCAGTATCTCGGCACCTTTGAAACGCCCAGCGGCGGGAAGTTCGACGTGGTGATCCGTCCGGGCAACACGATTGCCATCCAGAACCCCGACGGGACGTTCCAGGATCTCATCCCCTGGCAGCCGAACCGGTTCCGGATCAAGGAATTCGCGGACGTCGTCTACGAGTTTCGGGTCGCGGACGGGCGCGCGACCGAGCTGAAGCAGACGAATCCGTCCGGCGAGTACACGTACAAACGCAAGTAGACGGGCGTATACTTCCGCCTGCAGAGACGCAATTTTCTGTCGGCTCATCTGAGGAGGAGAGACACCATGGGTTCGAAACGACCTGCTCGAAGGGACTTCTTGAAGAGCGGCGCCGCATTGGCCGGTGGTTTCACCTTCGGAGCCGCAGCACCCGCGCTCGGCCAGACACCAGCATCCCCGCCCATGATCAAGGGCGACAAGGATCAGATCGCCTACGGCAGCCGCTCGCGTTTCGTGACCTCGGTGCGTATCGCCCACGGCGGCAGGCCTTCGCCGGATAACTTCGGGCTCGTCTTTCACGTGGCGGCGCCGCTTCAGGATTCGGTGGGGGTGATCACACCGTCGTCGCTCCACTTCGTGGGCACGACGCGTGGTTCTTACATCCCGGACATCGATCCCCGGGAACATCGCCTGATGATCCACGGGCTGGTGGACCGTCCGCTGACGTTCACCATGGATGATTTGAAGCGCCTCCCTTCCGTCACCCGCCTGCATTTCATCGAGTGCGCGGGGAATCGGTCGTCGCGCAGGGCCAGGACGGTTCAGGAATCGCACGGGATGACCAGCTGCGCCGAATGGACCGGCGTGCTTCTCTCGGTGCTGCTCAAAGAGTGCGGCCTGAAAGGCGGGGCGTCCTGGTTTGTCTCAGAGGGGTCGGAGGAGGTGAAGGGCGCGTCGAGCATTCCGATTGCCAAGGGGATGGACGACTGCCTGGTGGCCTACGCCATGAACGGCGAGGCGTTGCGGCCGCAGCAGGGATTTCCGCTGCGGCTGATGGTCCCCGGCTTCGAGGGCATCTTTCACAGCAAGTATCTGCGACGAATCAAGGTGGTGGACCGCTACTACATGAACTACAACGACTACGGGCATCTCGATCAGGACCCGAAAGTCGCGGCGCTGGACTACCAGATCGGCCCCAAGTCGGTCATCACGTTCCCTTCGGCCGGGCAGCAGCTGCCCGGTAAGGGCTTCTACGAGATCAGCGGGCTGGCCTGGTCCGGCGGCGGCGCGATCAAGCAGGTGGAAGTGTCCACCGACGGCGGCAAGAAATGGAACAAGGCTGAGTTCAGGGGAACGCCACAGCGTATGGCCCATACCCGTTTCGCCTACCAGTGGAATTGGGACGGGAACGAGACGGAGCTCCAGTCGCGCTGCACCGACGAGATCGGTCAGGTTCAACCGTCGCGCGAACAGATCGCCAAGTACTGGAACAAGCCCTACGACGAAACATTCAACGTGCCGGGGCTGGACAACAGCATTCAGCCGTGGAGGGTCGCCACGGACGGGAGCGTGACCAATGGCCACGCATAGAATTCTGCCGATCGCGTTCGCAATGCTCATGGGCGCTCCTGCGCTGGCGCAGGGGCCTACGTATGGAGTGGGACGCACACCGACCGCAGATGAAATCCGCGCGTGGGACATCTCCATCGGTCCTACCGGAGAGGAGCTCCCGCCCGGGCGCGGAACTGTCAAGGAGGGCGCGCTGGCCTATCGCGCGAAGGGATGCGCGGGATGCCACGGGGCGACGGGTGTCGAAGGCACGTCGCCCAATCTGAAAAGCAAGATTGGTCCGGAGGTCGAGCTCTGGAAACGGGGACGGATCCTGCCGCTGCGCGCGCCGTTCGCGACCACGGTGTGGGATTACATCAATCGCGGCATGCCGCTCAATCGTGAGGGGACGCTGACAGCCGATGAGGTCTACGCGCTCACGGCGTTTCTGCTCTATATCAACGACGTTATCCCCGAGGAGCTGGTACTCGACCGCGAGAGTCTGCCGAAGGTCAAGATGCCAATCGGGGATCAATACGCTCCCCTGCCTGACTGGAAGCCGAGGTCGCCAAGGCTGAAGGGCTACCCCCACTAGACGTTCGCCGCATCGCATCGCATCGCTGAGCTGTGCATGACCGCTACATGCTGTTGTGTTTGCCCAGTGACGCAGCGTGCTGCGAATGTGGCCGAACTGCCGTAGATTGAGCGCACTGCTCTCCGCACGCGCCTTGCACCGTTCGCACGCATGAGCGGTATCAGCATGTTCAGAACAGGTATGGCTGGGGTAGTTGTCGCCGTGGTGTTCGCGGTGCCGAGTCAGGGCGCCCAACCACCGGCACGAGGGTCCTCACAGAAAGCCGCGGTCGCCTCTCCGCGACTGGGCTCGGCGCGCATCGCGGTGAAGGACCAAGACGGCGCCAGCCTGAGCGAGGTTCGTCTCGTTCTGTCTGGCGCCGGGACGGGAGAGTTCGTCACCGGTGCGGCAGGGACGATCGTCGTTCCGGACCTGACAGACGGCACCTACCGCCTGCGATGCGAGCGCGAGGGATTCATCACGCTCGAGCGGGAGTTCACGGTTCGCCGTGGCGCGTACAGCCAGATTGACGTCGTCTTGAATCCCGCTCCGCCACCGCCTCCGCAGCCCGCTCCCGAGCCGGCGGCGCCGCCTGCCGCGATTCCTGCCGGCGGTCCGCCCGTGACCCTGTCGGTTGTCGATTATCTCGATCGAAACCTGATCGGCCGTGAACCGCTCAAGGAATCGATTCTGGCCTGCAACCCGCTGGAGACGGTCCGGCTGCTGCAAATGCGGGAGGGAGTCGCGCAGCATGTCCATGAAAACGGTGACGAAGTCATCTATGTCGTCGCCGGAGAGGGTACCGTTCGCATCGGCGACGCGCCGACGCCGGTCAGAGCCGGATCGCTCGTTGTCGTGACCAACGGCACCGGCCACGCGTTCGAGCGCGCGGGGAAGAATCCTCTCATCGTCGTGTCGACGCTGGTCGGAGCACCCTGCGATCACGCCGAGACCCTGCGTTAGCGCGGCCGGCAGAGCGTCACCCTGTGCCGCTCGCCCGCCGTACGCCTGATCCCGCCGCGAGTCAGAGGCCAATCACCCGCTGACGTGTGACCGCCGGCTGTCCAGCCGACTTTTCCTTCATACACATCGCGACCACAGCAGTTGTTGGTCTGCGGCGGCAGGCTGGCGGACGCCGTGGGCGCGCCCCGGCCGACAAGCCACGTTCTGTTCGCCGCACGTGCCAATTCCTCCATCGATGTCGGGTTCTGCAGCCGGTTCGCGATCTCCCTTATGACGGCAGAAAACGCAACTGACGCGTTATCTGTCACGAGTCGCCGAGATCGGCAATCAAAGGAGAATTCACATGTCACCAGTCAGTGCCCCGACCACGAAAGCCCCGCGGGAACCGCGCAACGGGGTGAACACACCAGCCCTGCTCGCGACGATCAATGCGGTGAGGGAAACCCCGGCGCTCGCGAAGTTCCAGTTTCGCGCCACCAATCGCTGGGTAAACGGCACCTACAGTGAATCGCGCGTCGACTCATTCAGCGGCGCAGGCGGCGAACACACGCATCGAACCCAGTTCGCCTACGGCGCCGATCATCCCGCCGTGCTCGTCGGCGAAGACCGTGGACCGACGCCGATCGAGTTCCTCCTGCACGGCCTGGCCGCGTGCATCACGGCAGGAATCGGCAATATCGCGGCCGCGCGCGGCATCACGCTCACCTCGGTGGAGTCGCGCGTCGAGGGCGACATCGATCTGCAGGGCATCCTCGGCCTGTCGGACACCGTCCGCAACGGCTACCAACGCATCCGCATCAGCTTCGACATTGCCGGCGATGCACCGGCGGAGAAGCTGCGCCAGATCGTCGAGCAGTCGCGTGCGCGCTCAGCGGTGTTCGACGTGCTCACCAACGGCGTGCCCGTCGAGTTCAGCATCAACACCCGGTGAGGACGAACGTGCCGCACGCGACGACGGTCGTCATCGGTGCCGGACAGGCAGGGCTGGCGATGAGCCGCTGCCTGTCCGAGCTCGGCGTCGAGCACGTGGTGATCGAACGAGGCAACGTGGCGCAACGCTGGCGGACCCAGAGCTGGGACTCGCTGCATCTGCTGACGCCGAACTGGATGACACGCCTGCCCGGATTCCGGTACGAGGGAAGCGACCCGAACGGCTTCATGTCCGTCCCGGAACTGATCGCGCTGCTCGAACGCTACGCCGCGGCATCCCGCGCACCGATCGTCACCGACACGACCGTCGTCAGCGTCGAGCGCGCGGACGATGGGTTTCGCGTCGCCACCGATCGTGGAGTGTGGTCGACCGATTCTGTCGTCGTCGCAACCGGCTATTGCGATCGACCTGCGGTTCCCGCCGCGAGCCGGCGGCTGGCGCCGTCGATCACGCAGATCGTGCCCGCAGACTACCGGCGGGCCGATCAGCTGCCGGCCGGCGGCGTCCTCATTGTCGGCGCCTCGTCGACCGGCGTGCAGCTCGCCGACGAGATCCAGCAGTCGGGCCGGCAGGTCACGCTCGCTGTCGGCCGCCACACGCGATTGCCGCGGCAATATCGTGGCGACGACATCCTGAGGTGGCTCGACAGGCTTGGCGTACTGACGCAGTCGGCCGAAGCCGTGCACGCCATCGAGGCCTCGAGACAGCAACCGTCGCTCCAGCTGGTTGGCAGATCCGACCATTCGTCAGTCGACCTGGCGACGCTGCACGCCATCGGTGTTCGTCTGGTCGGCCGTGTCCGTGACGCGACGGGCCACGCCGTGAGCCTCGCCGACGATCTCATCGCGACGACTGCGGCAGCGGACATCAAGATGGCCGACATTCTGACCCGGATCGATCAGTTCATCACGACGCAGCGTTGGTCAACCACCTCTCCCGAGCCGTTTCGGCCAACCTGGCCACTGGCGACCGATCCTCCCGACTTCCTCGATCTCGAGGCAGAGGGGATCGACACCGTGATCTGGGCCACCGGATACCGGCGCGCGTATCAGTGGTTGCGCGTCCCGGTTCTCGATGCACGCGGCGAGATCATGCACGTGGGCGGGATCACGCCGGCGTTCGGGCTGTACGTGCTCGGCATGAATTTTCAGCGCCGGCGGAACTCCAGCTTCATCGACGGCGTCGGCGGCGATGCCTGGGCGATCGCCGAAGAGATTGCCCGCTCGATAGTCCGTGTTCGTGTGGCGTGAGGGACGAGATGGCGATGAGATTCGACGCGGTGATCGTCGGGGCACGCTGTGCCGGTGCGGCAACGGCGATGTTGCTGGCGCGGGCAGGCGCGCGCGTGCTGCTGGTCGATCGAGGGACGTACGGCTCGGATGCGTTGTCGACGCACGCGCTGATGCGGGGCGCAGTGCTGCAGCTGCACCGCTGGGGCGTGTTGCCGGCGATCGTCGCGGCGGGCACACCACCGGTCCACGCCACCACATTCAGCTATGCGGAGCACGACGTGGTCGTGCCGATTGAGCCGAAGTTCGGCGTCAGCGCACTGTTCGCGCCCCGACGCGCGCTGCTCGACCGCATCCTCGTCGATGCCGCTGCAGACAGCGGTGCGGAAGTCAGCTACGGCACTCGTGTCGACGGGCTCGCCACCGACAGTGGCGGACGCGTCCGCGGCATCACGGCTGTTGTCGGCGGCACGCGTCGCCAGGTCGAAGCCGACATCGTCATCGGCGCCGATGGACTGTACTCGACGATCGCACAACGCGCGGGTGCAGCGACTGTCGTCGAGGGCCGCCATGCGACAGGGACCCTCTACGGCTATTGGGAAGGACTCCCTCAGGACGGCTTTTACTGGCGCTTCCAGCGCGGCGCCGGTCTCGGCCTTATTCCGACCAACGACAACGCCACATGTGTGTTTGTCTCAGTGCCCTCCTCGCGTCTGCCACGCGAGCTTCAAGGCGACACGCCAGCCGCCTACCGGCGGCTGATTCGCGAGGCATCGCCGCTGGTCGACGCGCGACTCGACGAGGCGCGGATGGTCGAACCCGTTCGCGGATTCGGCGGACATCCCGGATTCATCAAGCGCAGCACCGGGCCCGGGTGGGCACTCGTCGGCGACGCCGGGTATTTCAAGGATCCACTCACCGCGCACGGAATCACCGACGCGCTGCGCGACGCGGAGCTCCTGTCGCGCGCGATCGTGCACGGTACGACCGCCGCATTGGCGGATTACGAAACCACGCGGGACAGTCTGTCGCGAAGGCTCTTCGAAGTGACCGACGACATTGCGTCGTGTGCCTGGACGGACGCAGAAGTGCAGTCGCTGCATCGAGCGTTCAGTGCCGAAATGTCGCGCGAGCTGCGTGCACTCGCCGCGCTGGAGCCGCTTCCATGCCTGTTGTCGTCGGTCAGCTCGCCATGCGTTCTCTGACGTTCACCACCGCCTCGTTCGCCCGACCTGCCTTCAACGACCGGCGTGACCTTGTCATCTCGCTTCTGCCGATTCCGATCTCTTAGACAGGAACTCGTCATCACAGAAGGAGAGCTGGAACATGGCATGGAAGAGAATCGCACTCGCCTCAATCCTCACAGTTGGACTCAACGGAGCGACCTACGCCGGCGGGGGTCTGACGCCGCCGGCGGTGCCCGCGGACATCGATGTCGCCGCGGGACACAAGCTGATCCTGGTCGGGCACGCCGTCGGGACGCAGAACTACATCTGCGCGCCGGCGGCAACATCAGCGGGCGTCGACTGGTTCTTCATCGGACCGCAGGCGACGCTGTTCGATGCCTTCGGTCAGCAGATTGCCACGCATTTCCTGAGCAGGAACCCGTTCCAGAATGACGCGCTGCAGGCCACCTGGCAGCACTCGCGCGACAGCAGCGCCGTCTGGGCGAAAAAGTTCCGCGGTTCAACCGATCCGGCCTACGTTGCGCCGGATGCGATCGAGTGGCTGCTGCTGGAGATGACCGGCGCTCAGGTCGGCCCGTCCGGCGGCCAGAAGCTCGCGACGACCACGCTCATCCAGCGGGTGCACACAGTCGGAGGCGTCAAGCCGCCGGCGGCCGAGTGCACGGCGTCGACGATCAACACCAGGAAATTCGTGTCCTACGAAGCCGATTACTACTTCTACGAGTAGGCCCTTCTTCTTCACGACCGGACCTGAACACTGCGACGAGCTCACGCCGGCTGACGACCGGTGTGACGCTCGGCGCGGCAGAATTCGCCTGCCTCCCGCATATACTCTCGGAGTCTCTGATGAGGCTCCGTGGTGCCACTCACCCCTGATCGCTGGCGCGCGCTCAGCCCGTACTTGGACGAGGCTCTGGGGATGACGGGCGACGCTCGCGCCGCATGGCTCGCGGCGATCTGTGCACGCGACGCGGCTGTCGGTGCCGAGTTGGAGAGCCTGCTCGCCGAACACGAGCAGCTGCAGGCGTCGCTGTTCCTGGACGGCGCACTGCCTCTCCTTCAACCCTCCGACGACGCGCCATCGCTCGAGGGACAGGTGGTCGGGGCGTACCGGCTGAACTCACGCATCGGTCAGGGCGGGATGGGCAGCGTCTGGCTGGCGGAGCGCTGCGATGGGCGGTTCGAAGGACGCGTCGCCGTCAAGCTGTTGAACATCGCGCTGGTCGGGCGCGCCGGCGAGGAGCGTTTCCGCCGTGAAGGCACGTTTCTCGCAAAGGTGACCCACCCGCATATCGCCCGCCTCATCGATGCGGGCGTCTCGACAGCGAGCCAGCCCTACCTCGTTCTCGAGCACGTGAACGGTCAACCGATCGATCGCTACTGCGACGAGCAGTCGCTGGGGATTGACGCGCGCATCCGTCTCTTTCTCGACGTGCTCGAGGCCGTCGCCTACGCGCACGCCAACCTGATCGTGCATCGAGATATCAAGCCGGCCAATGTGCTCGTCAGCGTGGATGGCCAGGTCAAGCTGCTGGACTTCGGCATCGCGAAGCTGCTCACGGCCGACGCAGAGTGGAGTGGTTCGCCGGTTGTCGAGGCCGCCGCGCTCACCCGAGAGGCCGGCGCGCCACTGACCCCGGCATACGCGGCGCCGGAACAGCTGGCGCACGGGCAGGTCACAACGGCCACGGACGTGTACGCGCTCGGCGTGCTCTTGTACGTGCTGCTCAGCGGGCAACATCCCGTCGGCGCCGCGGTCCGATCGCCGCTGACGCTGATGCGCGCCATCGTCGAAGTCGAGCCCCGCCGGATGTCGGACGTCGTGGTCGGCCGGGGAGAGACGCCGGAAGCGCTCGCGCATCATGCTGCCCGGTGCGACACAACGGTGGGCCGGCTGCGCCGGATGCTTCGAGGAGATCTCGACACGATCGTCGCGAAAGCGCTGAAGAAGAGCGCGGCCGAGCGGTATGCGTCTGTCACCGCACTGGCAGATGATCTCCGCCGCTTTCTGCGAGACGAGCCGATCAGCGCCCGCCCCGACACGCTGCGCTATCGAGCGAGTCGCTTCGTCAGGCGACACCTCCGCGCCGTGGCGGCCGCGACCGTCGTTGTCCTCATGCTCGGCGGGTTGACGGCGTTCTACACGGCCCGGCTCACGACCGAGCGCGACCGCGCGCAGCGAGAGGCCATCAAGGCGGCCAGAGTGAGCGAAACGCTCACCGGACTGCTGATGGGCGCCGATCCCATTGCCAACCGCGCCACCGCGGACGGACTGACCCTCCGCGGGCTGCTCGATGCCGCCGCCGAGCGGGTGCAGAAGGAGCTCGTCGACCAGCCCGAGGCGCAGGCCGAGATTTTCACCGTCATCGGCAGGATGTACCGCCGCCTCGGCATCTACGACAAGGCGCAGCACCTCCTCGAACAAGCGCTGACCACCGGACGAACGGCGTTCGGGCCCGAGCACCCGAGCGTGGCACAGACGCTCAACGATCTCGGCGCCCTGGCGGCCGAAAAAGGCGACTACCAGACGGCAGCGGCCACCCTCGAGTCAGCGCTCAGCATCCGCCGCAAGATCTATGGTCCGGAGCACACCAGCGTCGCCGACACGCTTGCCGAACTCGGACGCATCTACCAGGATCAAGGATTCAACCAGCGTGCCGAGCCGCTTCACCGCGAAGCGTTGGCGATCAGGCGGAAAGCGGTCGGCGACGAACACGGCGAAACTGCCGTCAGCTTGAGTGATCTGGCGTCGGTTCTGCGCCTGAAGGGCGACCTCGACGGCGCCGGAACGCTTCTCCGGCAATCGCTCGAGGTGCACCGAAAGACTCGCGGCGAGGCTCACGCGATGACCGCGACGACGCTGCACGATGTCGCATTGGTGACTGCAGCCAAGGGCGACGTTGTGTCTGCCGAGTCACTGTTTCGCAAGGCGATGGACGTCCATCGCAAGGCATTGGGCGAGAACCATCCGCTGGTCGCCGTGACGCTCAATAGCCTGTCGCGGATTTTTCGCGACCAGGGGCGCCTTGACGAGGCGGCGGCCGCGCTCGAGGCCGCCCTTGCCATCGCCCGCCCGGCGCTCGGGAGCGAGCATCAACTGATCGCGATTTACACCATCAACCTCGCGTCGGTCCAGCTGGCCCGCAAGGAGCCCGAGGCCGCCGAGGCGCTCCTGCGGGAGGGCTTACGGATCCGAGTCCTGTCGCCTCAACTGATACCGAATCGCCGGCGCATCTTTCCTGAAGACGACTGGAGCGTCGGCGCGACAAAGAGCCTGCTTGGCGCCACGCTGATCGCGCGTGGCCGTTACAGCGAGGCCGAGGCCGTGCTGCTCGAGGCGCGCAGGGATCTCGCCGCGGCATCGCCACCCTCGAGTCGCGACGTTCGCGAGGCCATCACTCGCCTCATCGACCTCTACGTCGTGTGGGGCAAGCACGACCAGGCGGCCCACTACCGTGCGCTGCTCCGATCCTCACCGTAGCGCCACGCGCGACGCCAATAACATCCTGATCCACGCAGCCGGCTCGAGGAAGCCTTCGGCGGTCAACCGGCGGTGTTCCTCGAGCAGCGCCGCCACCTCCGCGGCCGCTTCCGGATCTTCCTTCCGCAGCGCCGACACGCAGGCATCGCGTGCCTGTGGCGGCAGGTCCAGAACCCGATCGAGATGGCCGCTGACCCGAAGCCAGCGGCCGCTGTCCATTGCGCTCATGTCGCGCTCTCTGGTCGGGTAGATCGGAAACGGTGTTCAAACGACGACATCAGATCTCCGGCACAGGGTTTCGCAGCGCATGATGCAGGTAGATGCGCGCCTTTTCCCAGTCGCGCTGCACCGTCCGTTCGGACACGCCCGACATCGCCGCGATCTCCACGAACGAGAAGCCGCAGAAGAACTTCAGATCGACGATCCGCGCCAGGCGGGCATCGACCGTCGCCAGCTCGTCGAGTGCGTCGCTCAGCGGCTCGAGATCGGCCCCGTCGGGAATTGCTTCAGCGACGTCGGTGCGAATCGAGGTGATCTCGAATCCGCCGCCGCGCTTCTGCGCCTGCCGGTTCCGCGCGTAATCGATGATCAACCCGCGCATCACGCGGGCGGCGTAGGCCATGAAGCGGTTGCGATCGGGAAATGCGGCGCCCTCACGACCCGAGATATCGAGATACGCGTCGTGCAGCAGCGTCGTCGCACCGAGGGTGACGCCGCCGCCGCGCTTCGACAACTCACGCCGCGCCATGCGGTGCAGCTCGTCGTACAGAGCGGTGAAGAGCGCGTCCGCGGCGGCGCGATCGCCCAGCTCAGCCGAGGCGAGGAGCGTCGTCAGATCGGCGGTCACGGCGATTGGCCGGCAGTATAGCGTGCTGTCCAGGACCTGCATCACATCCTCTCCCGTCCTGCCTTTGCCGCATCCAGGCTCCCGCGCCTGATGTCGACCGGCATAGTGCCCCCTGATTGAGAGATCGCAAACGGCGGACGAAAGGCGACACCCGCGCCCCGTGTCGGGTTCGACCCGTCGTTTGCGATATCCAGAGTGCGGGCATCCTGCCCTCGCTTCACAAGGAGCTTGCCGTGACTGCAGAATCCAACGCCGGTCGACGTAATTTCCTCGGTCAGATGCTTGGCGCGGCTGGGGCCGCGAGCCTGTCGATTGCCGGCGTGCGTGCCGCCGGCGGCGCCGAGTCCGCGCCTGACAACTGGATCAAAGAGGTCGGTGGCACGCACCGGTGCCTGTTCGATTTCCCGCAGCACAACAACGGCATGCCGCTGCTGCACATCCTGAACTACCTGAACACCTATTCGGCTGCCTACAAGACCAGCGCCGGCGAGGTCGGCGCCGTGGGCACCTTCTACAGCGTCGGCCGCAAGGCGAGCATTTCGCTGGCGTTCAACGACAGTATCTGGACCAGGTACGAGCTCGGCGTCTACACCGGGCTGAAGGACGCGGACGGCAAGGCGTACACGCGAAACGTCTTCAACAAGCCGACCACAAGCGATCTGCACCTGCTGATGCAGGCAATCGATTCGCCGACGATCCCTGCGCTCGCCGGTGCGATCCCGGCACTGGGCATCGAGAGCCTGCAGAAGATGGGCGCCAAATTCCTGCTGTGCGCGAACGCGCTCGGCATCTGGTGTCTCGAGCTCGAGGCGAGAGGCAAGGGCAACGCGAAGGACATCGACAAGGAGCTGCGCGCCAACCTGCTGCCCGGGGTGACGATCGTGCCGGCCATGGTCATCGCGATCGACAAGGCGCAGGAAGCCGGCATCAAGTACAACCGCCAGTAATCGTTCCTTCCTCGATCCGGCTTCTGCGCGTCGCCACTGGGCGATGACACGAGGTGGATGTGTCATCCCCAGCTGGTGGGCGCAAATTAAGGTTGTGACGGACTCTCGCTTCTTATATAATTAGCACAGTAACTAATTACTATTCCTGCACCCGGGGAGGCAGCATGAGTCGCAGCCAGTGGCGGTCGGTTTCGATCGTGGCCCTTCGGCTGCTCATTACCTTGCTGTTTGTTCCCGCGATCCTCGTCAAGCTCAGAAACCCCGCCGCGTGGGCGCATCTATTCACGACCTGGGGCTATCCGCCCTGGGGTCCACTGGTCATCAGCACGATCGAAATCATCGGGCTCGCAGCGCTATGGATTCCAGCCCTCGCCAGGCTGGCCAGCGCTGCGTTGATGGTCACGACGGCCGGCGCCGCTGGCACGTGGCTGATTCATGGTCCCAGGAGCACAGCGGCCTATCCCGGGACGATCCTTGTGCTTGTCGCTTTGCTTGCGTGGTTACAGCAGGCAACGGTGAGACGCGATGCCCACGCTGAACGTCCGGAGCCTCTCTCGAGGTGACTTACTGCCGAAGAATTCGTGCCATCGATAGGACTCGGGCGGCGCCGGGTTCGTCAGGCGCAGGAGCACTCAGGCGCGCGGCGGGATCCGCCTGCCGCCGAGCACGGTCCCGCCCGGGAAGAGTCTCTGTTGCCCGGTTCGCTTGTTGCCATAGTTATCGACGAACTCGAACGTGCCCTGGCGCAGCTCGAGCACGGCCACGTCGGCCGGCGCGCCGACGTTCAGGGTGCCGCGGTCGCGGAACACCTCGAAGACGCGCGATGCATTGACCGTCGCCCGCGCGATCACGTGCTCGATCGGCATGCCGACATCCAGGAACTTCGACATCACGTTCGGGAAGTCGAGAACCTGCGCGCTGCGTCCCTCGAGCGTCCAGTCGGTGGAGACGGTATCGGGCCAGAAGCCCTCCCGCATCACCCGCTCGACGATGTCCCACCGGAGATGGCCGGTACGCCCGTTGCCGACATCGAACCAGACGCCGCGGCGTCTCGCTGACAGGACGCCGGGGAGGATGCGGCCGTTCTCGTCGATGATGCTGTTGGGCGGCGGCGCGAACATGTGGGTGACGATGTCGCCGGGCTTCAACAGATCCAGCAGCCGCGGCAGCGGCGACACCGTCTGCCCCATGTGGATCATCACCGGCAGATTGAAGGGGCCGACCACCTCCTGCGCACGCTTGAGCACCTCGTAATCGTTGGCGCCGGCGACCTCCCGCGAGAGCCGCGCCTTGACGCCGGCGATGAGGTCGCGGTTCTTCGCGATCGCGTCGCGCGCCGCGCCGACGTCGGCGCGGGCGATGTCCATGGTGTCGCCGTCGGGCAGGATGCCGGCGCGACCGATGTTGATCAGGACCCGGCAGGGCTGGGGAGCCGACCTGGCAACGGCCAGGCTTTCGTTGATGCGATCGGCGCCTTGCGATCCCGCATCCACGAATCCAGTCACGCCGTCCGCGAGGCAGAGCGCCGGGCCATCCTTGACCCGGGTGGCGTGCGTGTGGATGTCCAGGAGACCCGGGACGACGATCCTGCCGCGCGCATCGAGGGTTTCCGCGGCGTCGCCGGTCAGGCTGGCCTCGACCGCCGCAATGCGGCCGCCGGCGATCGCCACGTCGCGGACCGCGTCCAGCCTGAGCGAGGGATCGATGACGCGGCCGCCCTTGATGACGAGGTCGTAGGTCGCCGGCGCGGCGAGGGCGTCGACCACGCGGGCGAACCCGGCCGCACCCGCGGCGGCTGCACGGACGAACTGGCGCCGGTCCATCATCGCGACCGACACTATAGTCCTTGTCCCTATAATGCGCTCATGACAAGACGCGCTATCGCTGCCATCGTGGTCACCGCCGGCGGATTCCTGTGCCTCGCTACCCAACCCGCCGCCGCACAGGCCACTTCGAACAACGCGCTTCGCCTGCTGGTGTCCAACGGCATGAAGGGCACTCTGGAGGCGCTCCAGCCGCAATGCGAGAAAGCCGTCGGGCGCCCGCTCGCGATCCAGTTCGGGTCCACCGCGTCGTTGAAGAAGAGAATCGAAATGGGCGAGGCGTTCGATGTCACGATCATCACGACCGAGGCGATCGGCGACCTGATCAAACAGGGGAAGCTCGCGGCGGCTTCGCGCGTGGACGTGGGCCGCTCCCAGCTCGGCATCGGCATCCGCGCCGGCGCACCCAGGCCGGACATCCGCACGCCCGAGGCGCTCAAGAAGACGCTGCAGGACACCAGGTCGATCACCTATCCGCAGGACGGGGCGAGCAGGGGCGCGATCGAGAAGATGTTCGAGCGGATGGGCATCGCCGCCGAGGTGAAGCCCAGGATCATCCTGGCGCCAGGCTCCGGGCCGGCGACCGAGAGCGTCGCGGCGGGCCAGGCGGCGATGGTCATCACGCTGTTCAGCGAAATCGTCCCGACTCACGGCGTCGAGATTCTGGGACCGCTGCCCGGCGAATACGGGATGGACATCCGCTTTGCCGCCGCAACCAGCGCGTCGTCGACCAGTGCCGACGCCGGCAAGGCGCTGATCGCCTTCCTCTCGGGACCCGCGGCCGCTCCCGTTCTCAAGGCCAAGGGGATCGAACCTCGGTAGCCTTCGATCGCGCCGACGGACGCGCGTCCCCGGACTCGAGCGTGGCCTGTTCTCTACTGGCGCCGCAGGCCCGGCCGGTCGCCGGCATCACCAGCCGCACCGGCCCGATGACGCGATCGTAATCACTCTCCTGCCGTACCGCGGGCCGTCCCGCGCAACGCCACGCACTCCCGCGCAGTCTTCGACCGACCTCGAAATTGCATTGGATCGTCGTTCCCGGCGCGTCGCCGGAAACTCACGTGGTCCGAGGTTGCATCGGACAGAACGCTAATGCATCGGGTCGCCCATCCGATATCCAGGTGACCGACCCATTTGATCACCAAATTTTCCCGGAGAACTTCATGAAATCTGTTCGGTTACTGCTCCCGTGCGTCTTCGCCCTGCTGTGCGGCGGCACGCCTGCCGCCGCCCAGGACGTCACGGTCTCATTCAGAGGAACGATCACCGACGTGACGGAGAGCCCGTTTGCGGATGTTGCAGTCGGCACGCCGTTCACCGGGTCGTATACGTTCAGCCTCTCGACGCCCGACTCCAACTGGATGGACGAGATCGGCGACTACTTTCACACCACCTCACCTTATGGGGTGGCCGTCACGATCGGGAACCATACGTTTCGCACCGACCCGTCGAACGTCAACTTCATGCTCGAGCTGGTGAACAATTTCTACTCGTTGGACAGTTACGTGGTCCACAGCTACAACAACGTCGAGACCGATGGCGCCGCGGTCGACACCATCAGCTGGCAACTCAACGATCCAACGGCCACGCGTCTCGCATCGACGAGCCTCTCTGACTCGGCTCCCGACATCACCCGGTGGCAGCAGTTCGGTTTTGATATCCGCGGCCGCAGCTCCATGGTGCCGTTCGCGCTGCGGGGAGCGGTGTTGGAAGTTCGACTTGGCGTCGGTCCGTTTTTCATTCCCGGTCCTCCCGGACCTCCGGGAGCCGCAGGACCTGCCGGCCCGGCGGGCCTGACGGGCCCGACCGGTGAGACGGGCCCGACCGGCGAGACCGGCGCGCCCGGACCGCAGGGACCGCAAGGTCCGATGGGACCGGCCGGCCCGGAAGGCGCTGCGGGCCCCGCGGGACCTGCGGGATCCCCGGGTCAGCAGGGACCACAAGGTCTGACTGGACCCACCGGACCGATGGGACCACAGGGCCCGACTGGACCCGCCGGACCGATCGGTCCAAAAGGCCCGACCGGATTCACGGGACCGATGGGACCGCAAGGCCTGACCGGACCCGCCGGACCGGTGGGACGACAAGGCGAGGGCCTGTTTTCCGGATCGCTGTTGATGGTGGAGAGCGGCACGCCGCAACCTGCCGGTTACACGTACATCGACACGTTCGACCTCACGCCTGCCAGCGATTCGCGCGGCCGCGGCGTGATGGTGAAAATTGATCTGTATCGGAAGAATTGACCTGTCGCGCGACGCGGAGGTCGGGCCAGTGGGGCCCGGCCTCCAGACTACGAACTGAGACCACGAAGTCACGAAGGACGCGAAGAAACACGCGGTAAGCGGCAGAACTACGCTAAGTGAGCGCCGCTCCATCCGGCAGCGACGCCGGCGCTGTGGCGGGCGATGGTTTCGGCGCCACTGCAGCCGCCGGACGCGGCGGCGCCTCGGCCGGCTTGTGCGCGGCGGCGCCGGGCATGCGCTCCTTCAGCAGCTGCTCGGCACGCGCGAAGAAATCGTCGCGCGAGATCTTGCCCGCGTCGACCTCCGCCAGCAGCGCCCGCTGCGCCTTGTACTCGCGGTTCTCGATCCCCGCCTTGCTCTGGAGCATCCGCCACGCCTTGCGCCGCTCGACGCAGAAGAGCACCAGCTGGCGCGAGATCGAGCGGTACTCGATGCCGTTCGCGCCCTGGATGCGGATGAAGACGCCGAAGTCGGGCACGAACGCGCGATGCTTCGGATCCAGGCACCGCCGGTAGACCACGTCCTGCTGCGTGATCCGGACCAGCATGTTCTCGAGCGGAACCAGCTTCGCCGCGTCCTGCTGCGAGATCTTCTTCAGGTGGTTGCGGAACCGCGCTTCGGTCGCGCACCAGTGCGCGACGGTGTAGCGGTACGATTCCGCGGACCCCTTGAACTTGGTCTCGTACCAATCCACGTCGATCGCCGGGTTGCCCTTGAGATCCAGCGCTTCGCTGTAGGTCTCGCCCAGCCGCGGGTTGAAGACGAACTCCGGCGCGCCGCGCGAGTCGCGGACGCGCTGCGCCTGGCCGAGCGCCATGTCGTCGGGCACGCCGTGCTCCGGCTGGCAGGTGGTGAAGCACTGCAGGAACGCCGTGCCGCGGTACTCGATGCCGTCGAGGATCGATCGATACAGCTTCGGGGCGTTGGCGATCGAGACCTGCGCCACGAACGGCGAGCCGTGGCCGGCCAGGAACGTCTCGGCCACCGTCTTCTTCTCGACCATCTTGCCCTGCGTGGCCGCGCCGAAGACGTTCATGTCGTTGCCGCCGAGCATCGGCGTCGAGTCGGAGTTCTGGCCGCCGGTGTTCGAGTACACCTGCGTGTCGAGCATCACCGCCTTGACGTTGGGGCGGTTCTGCAGCATCACCTTCGACATGTTCTGATAGCCGATGTCGCCCATCCCGCCGTCGCCGCCCACGACCCAGGCCTTGGGCAGCTCGAGGATCTCCTGATCGGTCATCAGGTTGTCGCTGAAGTGCACGAACTCGTAGTACTCGCGCGGCGAGATCACCGCTTCGGTGCGGTGCAGCAGCGCGTCCGCGAGCCGCTCGGGCACCACCGACCGGCGCGCGTGATCGACGATGAAGCTCTCGCCGAGCAGCCAGCCCACCGTGATGCCGTCCTGGAAGAGCGAGTTCATCCACGGATACGGGTGCGGGTTGTTGGGCGGCGTCGAGCCGTAGACGGTGTTGCAGCCGGTGTGCGCCGCCATCGCCATCACCGACATGCCGTTGGGCAGCCGGCCGTCGATCGCCTGGAGGTTCTTGTGGTTGAACGCCTCCTGCCGCATCACCGCGGTCAGCGCGTCGACGATGTCGCGGTCGGAGATCTCGCCGTGTTCGGCCATCCGCGCCCGCGTGTCCTTGTCGTCCTCGCCGCCGAGCCGCATCAGCAGGTGCGCGACCGCCTGGCGGAACAACTCGTACTCGGCCTGGTTGCGCGCCTTGAGCTCGGCGAGCCGGTCGACGCCGTGCCGGTCGAGCACGTCGGCGGTCGCGCGCAGGCGATCCGCCTTGGCGTGGAACAGCGGCCGCATGTAGGCCTCGGTCACCGCCGCAACCGCGCGCAGGATGCTCTTCTCGCCGCAGCCGGCGCAGGCGCCGTCGCCCGAGACCAGCGCATCGTAGTTGCGGCGCACCATCAGCATGTTGCGCAGCGTCGCCGTCTTCGAGTCCTGCGGCCGCGCGTCGTTGTAGAGGCCGAGGTACTTCTGCGACGTATCCGGCAAGAGGTCGAGGAACGCGGTGCCCGTCTCGTGCTCCGCGTTCACGTCCTCCGTCTCCTGCACCATCCGCAGCGCCTGGTGCTCGCCGCAGGCGGTGACGCACGCCGCGCACCCCTTGCAGAGGTCGGAGACGAAGATCGAGAACACGCCGCCGCCGCCCGGCTTCTTCTTCTCCGGCGTGGCGAAGATGGCGTTGGTCTTCTCGTAGGCCATCGGCACGCGGTTGATGATGTCGAAGAACTCGCGCTTGGCCTGGGGGGAGAAGCCGTTCACCTCGTTGGTGACCTTCTCGATGATCTGCGGCAGCCGCGGCGGCGGGCTGGCGTTCAGCCCATCCCGCATCATCGTCCGCGTCCGCTGCTCGATCTCCGGCATCAGCTGCAGCATCTTCTGCCGCTCGCCGGCGTCGGTGACGTAGTTGGTGACCGCGGTCCGCAGGATGGTCTCCAGATCCTGCGAACAGTTCGGCAGCGCGGTGTCGGGACAGACCGCGATGCACTCCATGCACTGGGTGCAGTTTTCCGGGATGTAGAGCGGCGTCTCGCGCCGCGCCACGTACTTCGACGCCGTGTCGCCGCTGCCGGCGGCCATGATGCCGAGCGAAATGAACGGCGTCGACGCCTGCTGGTAGCCGAGCCCGGCGCGGAACTCGCGGTCGAACGACGCGATCCGCGTCAACGGGGTACGCTCTTCCTGCCCCTCCGGAATCTCGTGCGACCGGCAGCCCGATCCGCAGCCACCGCCGCCGCCGTTGCCGGCCAGCACCGGCAGCAGCGCCTGGCCGCGCAGCGTTGACCTGTCGGCGGCGCTGAGCGCGCCGATCTCGATCTCGCGCACCCGCTCGAAGCCCTGCGTCATCACCTCCATGTTCGAGGCGACGACCGCGTCGCCGAGGCGGCCGAACTTCTTGACGTACTGCCGGTGCACGACCTCGTGGAACTGCTCGCGGCTGATCCGGAACTCGTCGAGCAGCGGCGAGACGGCGAAGAAGGCGCCGAGGAACGCGTTGCCCTGCATGCGCAGCTGCAGGTCGGCGCGATCGGTGGCGCGTCGGGCGATCTGGAACCCGGGCAGCGTGAACACCCGGATGTTCTTCTCGATGATCTTGGCGCGCGCCCACATCGGCAGCCGTTCCCAGGCCTGCTCGCCTTCCTCCTCCGACTCCCACACCAGGCAGCCGCCCTCGGCCATGCCGTCGAGCGGGTTGGTGTGGGTGAAGGCCTTCGGGTCGCAGCACAGCACGACGGTGACGTGGCGCAGGTCGCAGTTCATGCGGATGCGCTCGGGCGCCGCGACCATGAAATACGCGGTCGGCGCGCCCTTCTTCTCCGACCCGTACTTCGGGTTGGCGCTGACGTGGATGATCTCCTTCGGGTTGCCGAACTCGTCGAGGATCTTGTCGCGCTCGTAGAGGAAGTCGTTGAAGTCGCCGATGATCGCGCCGAGGTTCTTGCCGGTGGTGATCGCGCCCCAGCCGCCGACCGAGTGGAAGCGCACGGCAATCGCGTGGTCCGGCAGGAGCGACGGCGTGTCGGCCGATTTCACCTCGTAGGGGTGATCGACCCCGAGGACGAAGAACGACACGCCATCCTCGGCGCCCTTGCCGTCCTTGCGCCGGATGGCGCCGGTGGCGAACTCGTAGGCGCCGAGGGTGTGCTCGGGCCGGAAATCGCGCGAGCCCAGCCCGTAGACGCCCGCGAACAGCCGCGGCATCTCGTCCGCCATCAGCGGCGGGATCCCCGCCTCGTGCTGCACCGCCTTGTTCAGCGCCGTGCGGATGTCGCGCCCCATCGGGTTGTCGCCGGCCATCGGCTCGTCGGTGCGCTCGAGGATGATGACGTTCTTCTTCCCCGCCAGGGCCTTGACGACCGCCGCTTCGGGGAACGGGCGGATGACGTTGAGGTGAATCGAGCCGACCTTCGCGCCCGATCGCTCGCGCATGTAGTCGACGGCGGCTTCGATGTTCTCCGCCGCCGATCCGAGCGAGACGAACACGGTGTCGGCGTCGCTGGTCTTGTATTCGGTGAGCAGGCCGTAATGCCGGCCGGTCAGCCGGCCGAAGTCTTCGTAGGCCGCCTCGAGGAACTCGAGGATCGGCTCGGTGAAATTGTTCCGGCGTGCGACCACGCCCTGCATGTAGTGCTCCTGGTTCTCGACCGGGCCGAGGAGCACGGGGTTCCGGAGATCGATCATCCGCGGGACGCGGCGGCGGCGCGGGCCGAACAGCACCCGCTGGCTCTCGGTCGGGCAGTCGATGATGTCGTCCGGCGCCCCGAGGTAGTCGCGAATCAGCTGCGACTCGTGTTTATAGAAGGTGCGCTCGAGGTGCGAGGTGAGGAAGCCGTCCTGGATGTTCATCCCGGGCGTCAGGCTCAGCTCGGTGACGCGGCGCAGGATCAGCGCTTGATCCGCCGTCTGCTGCGCGTCCTTGCCGAAGACCATGATCCAGCCGGTGTCGAGCGCGCCGTAGATGTCGTCGTGGCCGCAGTGAACGTTCAACGCGTGCTTGGTCAGCGCCCGCGCCGCTACCTCCAGCACCATCGTCGAGCACTTGCCGGGCGCGTGGTAGTACTGCTCCACGCCGTAGACGACGCCCTGGCCCGAGGTGTAGTTGACGACCCGCTTGCCGCAGACCGAGTAGGCGATGGCCCCGCCCTGGGCGGCGTGCTCGCCTTCGGCTTCGACGGCGATGGTGTTGTGCCCGAAGACGTTGAGCTTGCCCTCGGCGTACGCCTGCTGATAGAGCTCGCCGCCCTCGGTGGACGGCGTAATCGGATAGAAGATTCCCCCGTCTGCAATCCGAGTTTCGGTGTGATAGGAAACGAGCTGGTTGCCGTTGGCCGTGATGCGGATACCGGGGTAGCGTGGTCGAACCGCCATAAGTTGGTCCCCCCGAGGCCGTTAGGTTTGAGAGCAGTTTGTCGAAGTTGGCCGCATTCTACTGCCCGGTTCGCGTCCCCCGCAACCCGCCCGCCGCTGTAAGCCACCCCATCCTTCAGCCTCCGTGCTCGAACTTCAAACTTTTGGCGCAGGCGCCCGTTTTCGCCAGCCCGGCCACGCTATACTGTCGCCTCACTTCCGTACTTTCCCGTAGTCTCCGGATTCAGGCGCACCGCGTTGCGGTCCGCCTGAACCGGACACTACATCGCGACCGTCGCTCGTTGCTCTTCGTCCGTCGGAGACCCATGGCTATTCCGGGCGCGCGCCCGCAGGAGGGTCCCGTGAGACCGCGATCCCTCGACGAGTTCCTCAGGAAGTCGCACATTCCCTTCACGGCGTTCCGCCATGAGGCCGCGTTCGGCGCGCAGCACGAAGCGGCGCGGTCGCACGTGCCCGGCCGCTCGTGGGCCAAGACGGTGATCTGCTTCGCCGGCGACGAGCCGATCGCCGCGGTGGTGCCGGCGCACTGCAAGGTCGATCTCGATCTGCTGCGGGCGGCGGCCCAGGCGCCGGCGCTGCGGCTGGCGGTCGAGCAGGAGCTGGCGGAGTTGTGTCCCGACTGCGAGCTCGGCGCGGTCTCGCCGTTCACCACCAGGACGACGCTGCGCGTGTTCGTCGATCGCACCCTGGTCGGGGAGCCCGAGATGGTGTTCAGCGCCGGCACCCACACCGACGCGATCCGCATGCACTACGGCGACTTCGCGGATCTCATTCGTCCCCTCGTCTGCACCATCATCGCCGGCAGCGTCGCCGGCGAAATCGTCTGAAGCACGCCTGGTCACGGCGGGGCTGAAGCCCCGCCCTGCGCCGCCTCGGGTATGCTTTCGCAGGCTCTCCGATGTCGAACCCTGCTCGAGGCCAGGCGACCAGCCAGCCGTCGCTGCGCGCGCGGCTCGACGCCGCTCGCGACACGCTTGCGGCCGCGACCTTGCGCGGCGAGGGCGGCCGCGCGGCGCTGGCGGCTTACGCCGGCGCCGTCGACGTTCTCGTCTCCGAGCTGTTCACGGATGCGCTCGGCGCGACGCCGCAGGCGGTCGTGCTCGCGCTCGGCGGCTACGGCCGGCGGCATCTCTGCCTGCATTCGGATGTCGATCTCCTCGCGCTCTTCGGCGGGCCGCTGAGCGCCTCGCACGAGAGCGCGCTCGCCGGGCTCCTGCACCCGCTGTGGGATCTCGGCCTGGCGGTCGGCCACCAGGTGCGCGAGCTCGACGACTTCGCGCGCATCGAAACCGACAATCCCGAGTTCCTCCTTGCGCTGGTCGACGCGCGGCCGATCGCCGGCGATCGCGACCTCTGCGACCGCTTCATGGCCCGCGTCGATCGCGCGGACCTGCGCGCGCACGTGGTGGCGGCGCTCGAGGCGCTGACCGACGAGCGGCACGCCCCGTTCAACAACACCTTCTACCAGCTCGAACCGGACGTGAAAGAAGCGCCGGGCGGCCTGCGCGATGTCGCGGCGGTGCGCGCGATTGCGCGGCTGACCGATCCGTCGCTGCTCCAGCAGGGACCATCGGACGCGGCCCGGCTCGACGATGCCGAGGAGTTCCTGCTGCGGGTGCGGTCGATCCTGCACCTCGACGCGCGGCGGAACCAGAACGTGCTGAGCCATGTCATGCAGGAGCGGGTGGCGGCGCTGCTCGCCTACCCCGGCGCGCAGCCCCAGGCGCGGGTCGAGCACCTGATGGGCGATTACTTCCGCCACGCCCGCGGCGTCGCGCGCTGGCTCGAACGGGTGCGCCGCGTCGCGCCGGCGCCGGTCGGGCCGCAGCTGGTCAGCGGCAGCGACGGCGTGCGCTTCACCGATCCGGCCGCCGCGCTCAATCAGCCCGAGCGATGGATCGCGGCCTTCCAGGCGGCGATCGAGGCCGGCGCCGCCGTGTCCGATGACACGCTCGCGGTGATCCAGCAGCATGCGGACCGCTACGATGCCGGCGATTTCTTTCCCGACGCGGCGCGGCAGTCGGCGTGGCTCGAGTTCCTGAAACCGCGC
>Ga0111539_10001990_pt1 | contig 27251 bp, 30 predicted proteins | sample RhiMethybrSRZTD1_FD_79667 | JGI IMG/M metagenome (GOLD analysis project Ga0111539, IMG submission 79667) | Populus rhizosphere microbial communities from Tennessee, USA - Rhizosphere MetaG P. TD hybrid SRZTD1 (version 2) (version 2) | ecosystem: Host-associated > Plants > Roots > Rhizosphere >...
CGGTGGACGAGTCGTCGACGCGCATGAAGTACATGGTGATCTCGACGTCGCGCCACTGCGTGTTCAGGGCGGGATCGTGGATGTACATGCGCGGGACCGAGCCGCTGATCGAGAGCGTGCCGGTGCCGTCGACGGCGTAGGTGGCGTTGCCGTGATTCGCGTCGAACCAGGCGTCCTGAGGGTCGACGCCCGAGAACTGCCGGGCGCCGCCCATGTCCCACTTCGCGAACCAGGTCTGACCGCTCGCCAGCGTGGGCCGGATCATCGTCACGCCGAAGCGATCGCGCGCGCCCGCGGCGCCGCCCGTGCCTCCCGCTGCCGCGCCGCCACCGCCCGCGCCCGCGCCGCCGCCGCCGGAGCCGCCGCGACCACCCGCGCCAGCCGCGCCGCCCACACCTCCGCTGCCACTCGCGCCGCCGCGACCACCGGCGCCCGCGCCGCCGGTAGAGCCGCCGCGGCCGCCGGTACCAGCCGCACCGCCCACGCCTCCGCCGCCGCTCGCGCCACCCGCGCCGCCGGATGCGCCCGCCATACCCGCGGCGCCCCCGGATCCCGTCGTTCCGCTGGACCCGGCCGTCGTGCCCGCGGTCCCGGTCGTGCCCGCTGCGGATCCGCCGCCGCCGCCGCCGCCCGTGGAGTCAGCGCCGCCGCTGCAACTGGAGGCCAGGGCAACAGAAAGGAGGGCCAAGCCAAGACGCCGCATGCGCCCATCGTCGCATGCGGGCGGGCGTCTCGACCAGCCCGCCGGACGTCGTGAGCTATTCGCCGAGCCCGGGAATGCGGTGGCGCAGCCTCATGCCGAGCGGCGACGCCGGGTGCTTGCGCAGGAACGCCGCGGCGGCCGATCGGGCTTCCTGGAGCCGACCGAGATCGGCGAGCGCGAGGGCGCGCTCCGCCTCCCGTTCTTCGGCCAGGACGCCCTCCGGGTAATGGCTGGCGTGCGTGTCGAGCAGCGAGAGCGCGCAAGCCGGCAGGCCCGCCCGCCGGGCGCGCACGCCGTCGTGCACCAGGCGCGCTTCGTCGGCGACCGCGGATCCCGATCGACGGGCGGCGGGGTTCGCGCCCGAGAAGGCTGGGGGGCAGCCGTGATCGTTCGCGCTGGCGGGGGTCACCGAGCGGCGGTGCGGGTCGGTTTCGGTCACGTCCCGCGCCTCGATCTTCGCGGGGCCCCGTGCCTCCGGGGAGATCGTCGGCGCCGCGGGCGGGGAGAACGTCGGCGCCGCGGGCGGCGGTAGCGTCGGCGCGGTGACCGGCGCGACGTGACCCGGCGCCGCGTGAACAGGCACCGCGTGAACCGGCGCTGCGTGAACCGGCGCCGCGTGAACCGGCGCTGCGTGATTCGGCGCCGCGCGATCCGGCGCTGCGTGACTCGGCGCTTCGTAGTTCGGCGCCGGGTCGTCGGCGGGTGTGACCGGCGACAGCTCCTTGCTCGTTGCTTGCTCACGCGCGGGCGCAGGCAGAGCTGGGGGCGCCGCCGCCACTCTGCGACCGCCGTGAAGCTCGGAGGTCTTCGCCGCGGCGGGAGCCTGCGCGGAGCGCCGGGCGATCCTGACGGTCGCGCCGACACCAACGGCGGTGGTGATCGCCACCGCGACGCCGACAAGCTTCATGGCCAGCGTGCTTCCGGTGGCGGCTGCCGCCACCGCCGCGCCCGTGCCGCCCGCCGAGGCGACACCACCCGCGGCGGCGGCCGCCTTTGCCGTCGCCGTCGCGCCAAGGACCGCCGCCGTTCCCAAGCCCAGTCCGGCCGCCGCGCCGAGGCGCCCCGCGAGCGCCGCCCGCACCCGGGCCCGATCCGCATCGGTCGGATCGTGAGCATCGCCCGCGAGCGCGATCATCGCGCGTCCAGCTTCGTCGAGGTCGCTCATGGGGTCCTCCTGGCGTCGGCGGCCCGATGGCGGGCGATGGCCCTGGTGAAAGCGATTCGCGCCAGCCGCAGCCGCGAGTACACGGTGTTGAGCGGCACACCCACGACCACCGCGATCTCGGGCGCGGTCAGCTGCTCCATCTCCGCGAGCACGAACGCCGCCCGCAGATCGTCCTCCAGCCCGTCGAGGAATCGATCGATGAAGCGCGCCGCCTCGCGTTTCAATGCCTGCTCCTGCGGGCCATCGCCGCCGTCGACGAGCACGGCAGGATCGGCGCGGCGCTCGTCGTCCATCACCTGGGGATGTTTCTTGGCGAGCTCGCGCCGGTGCGCTCGAACGACGTTGAAGACGATTCCCCAGAGCCACGTCTTGACCGACGAGCGGCCCTCGAACTCGCCCTGTCGCCGAAAGGCGACCATGAAGATCTCCTGAACGACGTCGTCCAGGTTGGACTCCGGTGTTCCCAGCCGCCGCGCGGACCGCCAAACGAAGGAGAAGTGGGCCTCGTAGAGCTCGGCGAACGTCGGGCGAGGATAAGGCCCTTCGGCGACCGCCGTTCGCTGTTCGTCGAGCCGACTGACGGAACCGTGTCCCATGCTCAGAACCGCAGCTCCACGCCCACGACGGCCCGGACGGCGTGCGCGGGGATCTTGTAGACGTCGGAGATTGCCCCCCCTTGGTTGACCATGGGGAAGCTTCGCTGCGTGGTCGGGAAAACGGCTTCGGTTCGCGCGAACACGACCACCCTCGACGTGACGGTCAGGGCCGCCACGGCCCCGCCCAGCGGGGAAGCCCAGTACTGGGTGTCGGTCGCGGTGGGGCCGCCGATGCCGGTCGAGTGCATGAAGGCGAGCTCGCCGCCCACGCAAGGGCCGATCTCGAAACGAGAGAGCACGGCCGTCATGCAGGCACGGCCCGAAAACGAGACCATCCAGTACTGACCGTACGGCTCGCCGAAGGTGTTGGTGTTCGGAAGGTCCCGCTCAGGGAAAAAACTCGCGCCGGCGGTCAGGCGCATGCGCCAGATGGAGGTGGTCCAGCTCTGCCCGGCCCCCGCCTCGATGCCGGGTGCGGCACCGCCCGGCATGGTGCCGCTGTCGACGAGCCCGCCAACGACGACATGTGGCCACGAGCCGTCCCAGGTGGGCCCGGGGGCCGCCGCCGGTCCCGGCTCGGGCGCCGCGGCAATCGCGTTGTCAGCGCGAGACGCGGGTGGCTGAACCTGACCGGCCGATCGCGTCGGCGAGGCGTCGTCAGCCCCCTCGGCGGCGAGCCCGACGATCACCGCCGTCGCCGACGCGAGCGCTTCGCAACTCTCGGCCTGGAACTGGCGCTCGGCGCGCTTCCCGTGCGAATGGATCACGAGGTTCGCCCGCCAGCGACCTCCGGAGGGCGCGAGCACGTTCACAGCGGCCGCGATGGGCGCGACGTCCTTGAGGGATCCCGCCAGCGTTCTCTCCACCTCGTCGACGATCGCCTGCGTCGTGGGGCACCCCTCCGGCGCATTCCAGATCAGCGCCACGCGCTCGGACTCGGCTGCCGCCAAACGAGCGCTTCCAGCCCCCGACGCCGCCATCGCGGCGACCACCCCCGCCGCTAACCGCAGGCGACCGGGCGACCGTGAGCGGCGAATCGAAGGGTGCTCCATGTGCCTTCGCCTGGTGTCAGGAACGGGCGACTTCCGTCAAGAATAACGCAACTGCAGGAAATCGTTGCTGTCGAATCGAGCCGATTGGGGCAATCCGTGGCAGCGCGAGGGCAGGCGTGAGGCCGGTTAGCGGACGCGCGTGTAGATCAGGTCGAAGTCCTTCTGCCAGGTCTTGTGGTCGGCAGCGATCTCCCAGGTGCCGTCGATCCGCTTGCCGTCGCCGGTGAAGGTGCCGGTGAAACGCTGGGAGAACTCGAACGGCGAGAAGTCGGGCTTGGTCCGCTCCATCTTCCAGACGCCGCCGGCCAGGCTCATCTCGTAGACGCGCGCGACGCCGCGCTCGTCGAAGTAGTGCTGCAGGAAGGTGCCGCGACCCTGATCCCAGCCGATCGCGGCCAGCCCGTCCGGCGCCTCGGGGACCGGCACCGTCCACCGCTCGATCATGAACGCCTTGTCGCCCAGCCACTCGAACGTGACCCGGGCGCCGACATCGGGCAGCGCCGCCGGTATCGGCTCGCCCGGCATCACGATCGCCATGCTCCACTCGCCGAGCAACGGCTCCAGCCGCTCGTTTTCCTTCGCGGGCTTCGGCATCGGGATCCTCCTCCCGGGCACTATGTTCACAAGGATCGAGGACGCAAGTCGGGGGTCAGGGCCTGGCTGCGAGCCGGTAGACCGTGTGGATGGTGCCGGTCTCGCTGGTGCCGGTCGTGTCGCTCTGCGCGGCCCGCAGCCAGGCGGTGCCGCCCGTCCCGGGCCCCAGGTAGACCGCCCACGGGAAGCCGCTGACGACACCCTGGAGGCGCAGCAACTGAATGAACGTCCCGTCGGCGCGGAACATCTTCATCGTCAGGGGCGGGTCGCCCAGCGCGCAATACCCGACCGGGCACCGGGACAGGAGGTACCGGGCGTCTTGCATGCCCTGCTCGCCCTTGCCCGACGGCGATCCGCCGAAGATCCGGAGCGGCGACAGCAGCGCGTCCGTCTCGACGGCGCGCCAGCGGCCCTGGACCATCTGCACGAACAGCAACCCCGCCGCCGACATCGACGTCGCGCTGGTGTAGCGGGACACGTCGTCGTAGGTCGTGACGAAGTTGCAGGCCAGGGCGCGCGGTCCCAGGCTGGGATCGGCGAGGTCCAGCGTCCACTCGCCCACGGCCCGCCAGTAGAAGAACGCGCGGCTGCCGTCGGGCAGGACCCGCATCTCGTCGGGCATCTGGTCCACGATGCTGGCGATCGGCATCGCGTTGTTGGTGCACGACTCCAGCGGCTGTCCGGGCGTCACGCGGTAGAACGCGCCCGTCTCGGTGTTGTTGAAGTCTCGTTCCGTCGTGACGTACAGGCGCTCGGCGTCGTCCCACGCGGATTGGAAGAAGTGCGTCCTGAAGGTGATGGTGCCGCCCGTGCCATAGCTGGTATCGACCACGTACTCGCAGGTCGTGCCAGAAATCTGGGGCTTGTAGACGGTGGCGGTGTAGTTGCTGCTCGCCAGCAACACGCGGCCCGCCCGCGACACGGCGTACAGCCGGGGAACGTACGGGCCGGTTTGCGGCTCCGCCGGCACGGGGCAGCCGTTGAAGGTCATCAGGTCGGTTCCGATGTAGCCGCAGCTGTCGACCGTGAACGACCCCTGCAGCCGCTCGCTGCCGATCGAGCCCCAGGCGGCGTTGAACCAGCCTTCGATCGTCCGCCCGTCGACGCGCGTGATGTCGAGCGTGCCCGACGTGACCATGTCCGTGATGGAGCCGTTCCTGAACGTGATGGCGCCGGCCGGCAGCGTGTAGCGCCCGACGCGCTGCGGGAGGTAAGCCGTCATGGTGGCGCGCGACGCCGACGCGTCGAGGCCGGCGCCGCCGGAGCAGCGATCGAACGCGGCGGTCCGAAAGGTGGCGGTGACCGTCGCCTGTCCATCGACCGGGAGCCCCACGCTGTTGGTCACCTCGGCCTGCGGGAAATCGAAGGTATTGCCGCCGACGGTGACACGGATCGGGGTGGACCGCGGCGTGCTGTCGGGAGGGACGTCTTCGTTTGCCCCGCACGCACCAATCGCGAGCGCGAGCCCGGCGACCGTCGCCCCGGCACCGCAACGCGCGCGACCGACCCGCACCGTCCTCATGGCGCCGCCAGCTTAACAAGGACCGGCGCGCGGGGCGACCGGCACGCTGTAGAATGCGCGCCGTGACGGCACGGTGGGTGTTCCGGGCACGCGGATGCGCCGGCGTGGTCTTGGCGCTGGCGGCTGTCGGTTGCGGCGGCGGCAAGTTGACCGACACGCCCGACTCCGGGACCGCGGATCGTCCGGCCGACGGCGCGGGCGGGGCGGCGGGCGGGCAGGGCGGCGGGGCTGGTGGGGTCGCCGGCGGTACGGGCGGCGGCGCGGGCGGATCGAACGCCGCCGACGCCCTCGTCGACACGAGCGACGGCGCGCGGGACGCGGCGCTCGACGCGGTGACCGACGCGCCCGTCGACGGGGGCGCCGACACGGCGGCCGACGTGCCGGTCGGAACGCCGCCCTGTCACGTCGGCGAGCCGGTTCCCTGCCGCTGCGCCGATGGTGTCAACAGCGTGCAGGAGTGCCTGGCGAACGGCACGCTGTCCGCTTGCGTCTGCGGCTACGTTCCGTTCCCCGATGCGCGCGTCGGCGACGCGATCGGGGCGGTGGACCGCGGCATCCAGCTTCTGCACTTGCCGACCTACGGCCTGGCGGCCGATCCGGCGCGCAACGTCGTGTACGTCTCGGCCGCGGCGATCGCGCCGCTCAACCCGTCCGCGGTCGTGGCGCTGGCGGCCGATACGGGCGCCGTGTTGTGGGCGACACCGGTGACGCCCGAGCCGGGTGCGCTCGCGATCTCCGACGACGGGACAAAGTTGTACGTGGCGTCGGTGGCGGGTGGGGTCGTCCGCCGCCTGAACATCGCGTCGCGCGCGATCGACCTGACGTTCGACACCGGCACGGGCTCGCCCGTCTTCGACCTGGCCGTGATGCCCGGCAGCCCGCGAACGGTCGCGCTCGCGCTCTCCACCCACGGCGCCGCGCTCTACGACGACGCCGTGATGCGGCCCAACGTCCTGGACGACTTTCTCTCGGTCAACGCCGTCGCGTTCGCGGGGCCGGGGCTGTTGCTCGGCTGGAACAACCACACGACCTTGCCATTCTTCCGCACGGCGACCGTGAACGCCGCTGGCCTGACCCTGGCCGATTCGATCGCCGACGTGTTCAGCGATTTCATCGGGGACTTCGTCTATGACCGCGGGCTGGCGTTCGGCTGGGACGGGAACGTGTTCGACGTGAACGCCAAGCGGGTGCTCGGGCGTTTCGACCTGCCGGGCAAGGTCGCGGTGGATCCGACGGGCAGCAGCGTGTTCGTCGCCTCCTACGTGAACTTCACGCAGTATCCATTCGTGTTCGGGGAGTTCGACCGCGACACCCGCGCGCGCAGGCGAACGCTGACGCTGGGCCTGGAAGGGATCCCGGACGTCATCGTCCGCGCCACCGACGGCACCCTGGCGGTCTCCGCGTTCACGGAGCCGCCCGGCCGCAGCGTCGAGCGCGTGCTGTTGCTGGTTCACCCCGCGGCCTGGTAGGCGCAGGACTCCGGGTCGACGATGTGGCGACTTCGTAACCGCTGGAGGTAGCGGCGTAACTGAACCGACGTCTTGCGGACGGCCCAACGGGCGCTTTCGGGGTCTCCACCGTGGCACGCGGCTTGAAATTGCCGCTCTGCAACGAAACCCCGAACGAACGGAAGGTGACACTCATGCCAAGGCTGGCCGTTCAGTTTCTTCTCTGGGCGAGTCGGTTCGTTCTCGCGACCGCGCCTGATACGACGCGGACCGCGGCGTCCGGCGCCGCCGCGACCGTTGCCGATCGCCGGCGGCCGACGGTCCGAACCCCGAGGGAGCCGCGGACGCGCGCGAGGCGCGCACCGGCGACGTGTCGTGCGTTTTCCTCACGTTCGACGGTGGTTCCAGCCGCGGCGCTGTCATGAACGACGCCGAGAGCTCCGACGCGACCTCGCTGGAAGAACCGAGACCTCCTCTCGTTCTGGTCGTGGACGACGACGACGCGATCAGGGAAGGCCTCTGTGACCTTCTCGAAGATGTGGGGTTTGCGACCGTCGGCGCTCGACACGGGCTCGAAGCGCTGAGGGCTCTCACCACATTGCCGACGGCCCCGGCGTTCATCCTCCTCGATCTGATGATGCCGATCATGGACGGTTGGGCGTTCTGCCGCAGTCGATGGAGGAGCCAGACTCTCCGTGAAATACCGGTCATCTTGATCAGCGCCGTCGACATGGCCGAAACGAACCGACCAACTGGCATCGATGCATTCCTGCCGAAGCCGATAGACGTGGACCAGTTCACCCGGCTCGCGGTTCGAATGGCCGGTCGCAGGCGCGCCGGGGCTCGGCCCAGCGGTCTTCTGCACTGACGTTTCGCGGCTGAACCATGGCGCGAGAGATCGTTTCGTTTGGGTAACCGATCTGGGTGAAGCGCGGCGGCGCAGCGCGTGTTTCCTCGGAATCAGGGATGGCACGCAAGGTGAAAAGGGCTCCCGCCCAGGAGGCCAAGATGAAATCTCTTCAGCGACTGGTTATCGCGGTGCTGCTCGGGATCTGGTGTTTCCCGGCGGTCAGCTTCGCCGCGCCGCTCCCAACCCCAAGCGGCGCTGTCGGCTCACGCGCCCCCTCGGGCGCCTCGCCGGCGCCGCCCTCGGCCCAACCCGAAGCGTCCGCTCTCGGCGCGCGGGAGAAGGAGTCTCAAGACCTCCAGGACTTCAAGGGAGGCGGCGCTTACATCTACATCGGCGGCGGCGCGACGTTCGTCCTGCTCCTCATCCTGATCATCCTCCTCGTCTGATGAGGCGATTCGATACCGGGCAGCCCAGGGCCGCCGAATTCACGTCCCTCGTCCTGCAGGACACCTACACGTTGGGGCCCTGTATCGGGCGGGGCGGAACGGGGGAAGTCTACGAAGCGACCCACGCGCGGCTGCCCGGTCGAATGGCGGTCAAGATCCTGCGGCCGCACCTGCGAACGAACCAGGACGCGTTCGCCCGGTTTTGCCGCGAGGCACAGGTCATGTCCGCGGTGCGACACCCGCACATCATCAAGATCGTCGACTTCAACACCTCGCCCGCGCTCTATGGACTGCCGTATTTCGTGATGGAATACCTCGACGGCGTCGATCTGGAGAGACGCCTCGCCGATTCCGGGCCCCTGTCGATCGCCGCCGCGATCCGCATCGTCGACGCGGTCGCGTCCGGACTGGGCGCTGCGCACGCTGCCGGCGTGGTGCACCGCGATCTCAAGCCCGCCAACATCTTCCTCGTGCGCGGCGAAGGGCAGGAGGCTGACTTCGTCAAGGTGATCGACTTCGGCATCTCGCAGTCGCGGGACGCCTTCGGAACACCTCCGTTCATGGCCCCCGAGCAAGCACTGGGACTGGTGCACGAGGTCGGCGCGCGAGCGGACCAGTTTGCGCTCGCCGCGATCACGCACGCGATGCTGACCGGGCGCCAGCCCTTCGTGGGAGACAACGCGGCCTCACTCCTGTACCAGGTGGTTCACAAGCGCCATCCTCCGCTGTCGCGTTTCGTGTCCTGGGACACCACCTCCCTCCAACCGGTTCTGGACCGAGCCCTCGCCAAGCGCCCGGAGGATCGCTTCGACGGCGTCGTGGAATTCGCGCAGGCCCTCAGCGCCGCAGCTGAAGCCCGGACGGTCGCACCTGCCGCGCCCTTCGGCGACGCGGACCTGTCCCGCAGCATCGATCGTGTCCCGCGGGGTCCGCGGTGGGCCGCCGCGCTGGGACTCGCCGTTCTCGGGCTCGCCGCCTTCATCGGGTACAGGGGCTGGTCCCACGGGCTCGGTGGACCGCTCCCGACGGCCTCGCCCGTGGTCGAGCCTGCGGTGACAGTGCAGCCCCGGATTGTGGAGGAGGTTCCGCCTCCGGCGCCGGCGCCCGCACCGATCGAGCTGGCCGCGGCGGTAGACAAATCGCCGCCGCAGCGCCCAGCGGCGCGACGGGTCTCGACGCGACATCTCCTTCTCCACCGCAGTGCGCCCGCTCGATCGGAGTGGCAGACCATCCAGATCGTTTCGCTGCCGCCGTCATCGGTGGCGGAAGCAGCGTCGGAAGGCGGCGCCGATTCGCCCGGACCCGAGGCGGCCGCGCCGGCGCCGGCGGTGATCACCGATGGGCCCAGCGCAGGGGCGACGATCGATCCTTAAATTCGCTTGGGCGGGAGGGGAAGAAGTGCTTTCGGAAGGGCAGATCCTGGATGACACGTACCGGTTGCTTCGCGTCGTGGCGCAAGGGGGAATGGGGGTGGTCTACGAGGCCACCCATGCCCGCCTGGCCGGCCGCTACGCGATCAAGGTGCTGACGCCGCAACTTGCGGAGAGCCCGGAAGGGCTTGCGCAATTCGATCGAGAAGCACGGATCACGTCGCTCCTGCAGCACCCCAACGTCGTGCAGGTGATCGATCACAACACCGCTCCCGACGGCACCGAATACCTGGTCATGGAGTATCTCGCGGGCGAGAGCCTGTCGCAGAGGCTGGCCCGGGAAGGGCGCCTGTCCCTCGACATCGTCGTCGACATCGTCTCCCAGATCGCCGCCGGGCTGTCGGCCGCCCACGCCCATGGCATCGTGCACCGCGATCTCAAACCGGACAACGTGGTCCTGGTCCCTGTCGAGGGGCGGCAGACGGAGCTGGCCAAGATCCTCGACTTCGGCGTTTCGAAGCGGCATGGGAGTCTCGAGGTGTCCGGCCTGGTTTGCGGCACGCCGCAATACATGGCGCCCGAACAGGTGGAGGGGCGCATCCTTGACGTCAATGCCTCGACGGATCAGTTCGCGCTCGCCGTGATTGCGCAGGAGCTGCTGACGGGTCGCAACCCGTTCGCAGGCGACGACGTCGCCGCCGTCTTCTCGCGGGTTTCGTCGGAGTCCCCGATGCCGGTCGGCTTCGGTGAAGCCGTGGACGCGGTGCTCGCCCGCGCGCTCGCCAAGTCCGGTTCGCTGCGCTTTCGAACCGTCACGGATTTCTCCGAGGCGTTTCGGGCGGCGGCGCTGGCCTGGGGGCGGGCCAAGCAGCCCGTGGCTGCGGTCCCGGCCACCGACAACAGGGCCGTCCACCGCGAACGAAAGCGGGGCGCGCGGCGACGCAACTGGAGCGTGGGTCTGGGCGCAGCAGCGATGGCGATCGCCATCTTGCTCGTGGTCCAAGGGAGCTCGACCCGCCTCGTCGCCGCCGGGCGCGCTGCCGCCGCCACGGTGGTGGCGAGGCTCCACTCGGACCGCGGTGCACGCGCGCAGTCCTCTTCCAGCCGACCGCAGGATCAACCTGTTCGCCCGGCAGAACCTGCTCCGCGGGGAGAGCCTCCGGCGCTGGAGCCGATCGTGGACCCGCAAGTCACCGTGCTCACGGCGAACGCGCAGCCGCGTCGGCGGAGCGACGGCGATGGGTCGTCCGAAGAAGCGCGGAAGCGGCGGCAACCGGTGCGCATCCGCGCGACATCGCAGGTGACGACATCTCAGTCGCGTTCCACCCTGACGGTGGATGAGGATGCGACGATGCCGCCAACCGAGATGGCGGTGCACGACCTTCGCCCTTGAGACGTCCCTCCGCGAAGCCGATCGCGGCGCGCGCCCGTTACGGCTTCTCTCGGCCGAAGAACAGCCGGCCGACCGGCGACACGCGCAAACGATGCATGAAGTCCATTCTGGTCGGCGCGGCGGCCGGCTCCGTCGCCATCTCGCCCATCGAGGCCGCCCGCAACGCCGCGATCGAAACACGCGGCGGGTTGAGGAGCGGTTCGATCTCGCGCAGGAAACGGATCACGTCGTCGACGTGAAGCTGCGCGCCCACCACGAACGCGTCGAGATCGCGGACCATCTCCGCGGCGCTCGCGTACCGGAGGGCGGGATCGCGCTGAAGCGCCTTCATGACGATGGCGTCGAGCTCGGGCGGAACGTCCGGGTTCGTTTCGGAGGGCCGCCGGATCGGCATCTCGAGCACCTTGTGCAAGACCGCCAGATCGTGATCCGCGCCGAACAGCGGGGACAACGTCAACAGCTCGTGAAGCACGACGCCGACCGAGAACAGATCGACCCGCGCGTCGAAGGAGTGTCCCTCGATCGCTTCGGGGGCCACATACGCCGGCTTCCCCTTGATCGTCCGGTGGCGGGTCTGGACCTCCGAGGATTCGTACTTCGCGATCCCGAAATCGAGCAATTTCAATGAGCCGGTGGAGGTCAACAGGACGTTCGACGGCGTCACGTCGCGATGAATCACTTTCATCGGCTCCCCGTCGCTGTTGTGCAGACCGTGGACGTAGTCCAGCGCCCGGCAGAGCTCGCGCGCGAAGTGCGCCGCGAAGGGCGCCGGGAGCCGGCGCTTGGCGCTCTGCAGCGCGCGCATCAGGCGTCCCAGCGAGGGGCCGTCGACGTACTCGAGTACGAGAAACAACGCGCCGTCGCTCTCACCGACGTCGTACGCCTGAACGACGTTCGGATGGTGGAGCATCCCCAAGATCTTGGCCTCGGCGGCGAACATCCGAAGAAAGTCCGGGTCCTCGCAGTTGCCCGGCAGGATCCGCTTGACCACCACTGTTCGTTCGAAGCCGCCCGGAGCTGAGTATCTGGCCTTGAACACCTCGGCCTGGCCGCCGACGCCCAGGGATTTGATCAGCCGGTAACGGCCCAGCTGACCAATCGTCGACTCGCTGGCGTTCGCCGGCGACGGTGTGTCTGCCGCGGAGGCCCCGACCGATGTGCCCGCTGTGTTCACGGACAGTGCTGCTGGACGACCGCGAGGAGGTCCGCCATCTCGACCGGTTTTGTGACGTAGCCAGCCGCGTTCAGCTCTCCGCTGACCGTGGCCATGTGGGCTCCAGCCGACATCAACAGGACAGGGATGTGCGCGAAGGCAGGCGTCTCTCTCTGCTTGCGACGAAAGTCCCAGCCGTTCATCACCGGCATCAGGAGGTCGAGGAGGATGAGATCGCACCGGCCCTCGTGGTCACCCAGTTGCCCCAAGGCCTCCAGGCCATTGGCCGCGCTGAGCGCGTCGTAACCGGCGTCGCCAAGTATCGCGGTGATCGCCTCGCGGGCATCCGGATCGTCGTCGACGACGAGAACGACCGGTTTTTCAGCCGACGGCATCGCATCTCAAAGTAGTGGTTGACCCGTACGGCGCAAGATGGAGTGACGCCGCAAATCAGGCAGCCGCCGACTTTCGGACCGCCCGGTACTGCCTGTCACCTACGAGGGTGCTTACCGTGTGAATGGTGAGTGGCGGGGGGCAGGGCCGACGGGAAGTCATCCTGATCGTCGACGACGATCCCGAGATGCGGACGTCCCTCGCCGAGCTACTCGGCGAATGTGGCTACGAGACCCTCACCGAATCCGGCGGCGCGGCGGCGCTCGACCTGCTGGACAGCTTGCCGCCGTCGACCGAAGAGCAGCCCTGCGTGATGCTGGTCGACGTCCTGATGCCCGAAATGGACGGTTATACGTTCGCGTTCGCGTCGCGTTCTCGACCGGACACGGCATGGATCCCGGTGATCTTGATGTCGGCCCACATTCCAAGTTCGATGCCGCACTACGTTCACGACTTCTTGCCGAAACCGCTCAGGTTCGATCGCTTGCTGACGGCGATTCGCGCCGCGGTGCGGGCAAGAGCGTGGAGTTGCAACTGATTCCTCGTTGAACCGGGGAAATCAGGGATTCCCCTAGACATCGCCTGCAGGCGACCCATCATTTCGCCCACATGCTGAAGGTCCTGGTGGTCGAAGACGAGCAAGACCTCTGCGAGATGATCGCCGAGACCCTGATCGACGAGGGCTATGACGTCACCTGCGCGAAGGACGGCGCCGAGGCGATGGCGTCGGCGTCGGCGTCGGCATTCGACCTGGTGCTGGCCGACATGCGGCTGCCGAAGGTCGACGGCCTGACGCTGTTTCGCCGGCTGCGCGAGGAACGGCCCGACACCGACGTGATCGTGATGACCGGCAACGCGGCGGTCGCCGACGCGGTCGCGGTCCTGAAGGAAGGGGCCTTCGACTACCTGATCAAGCCCATCAATCTCGATGAGCTGGGCCTTCAGCTGCAGCGGCTCGCCGCCTTCCGTTCGCTTCGCCGGGATGTCGCGGCGGTGCGCACCGAGCTGCGCGAGCCGCCGTCCAGCCGCGAGCAGCTCGTCGGCCACTCGCCCGGGATGCTCCGGCTCGTCAAGCGGATCGAGACGATGGCGCAGAGCGAGGCCGCCGTGGTCATCACGGGCGAGAGCGGGACCGGCAAGGAGCTGGTGGCGCGCGCGCTGCACGACGGGAGCGGACGCGCCGCGAAGCCGTTCATCGCGGTCAACTGCGCCGCGTTCCCCGACACCTTGATCGAAGCGGAGCTGTTCGGGTACGAGCGGGGCGCCTTCACCGACGCGACCGCCCGCCGCGAGGGCCGGTTCAAGGCGGCGAACGGCGGCACCCTGTTCCTCGACGAGGTGGCGGAGCTGTCGCAGGCGGCGCAGGCCAAGCTGCTGCGGGTGCTGCAGGAAGGGACGATCGAGCCGCTCGGCAGCAACGAGACGGTGAAGGTCGACGTGCGCATCGTCTCGGCGACCCATCGCGATCTGCGCGCGCGCATCGCCGACGGGCTGTTCCGCGAGGATCTCTACTACCGCATCAACACGCTCGACATCGCGATTCCGCCGCTGCGCTCGCGGGGCGGCGATCTCCCGCTGCTGGTGCAGCACTTCATCAAGCGCTTCTCCAACCCCGCCCGTCCGACCGAGGGCATCACCTGGCGGGCCTGGAACGCGCTGTCGACGTATTCGTTTCCGGGCAACGTGAGGGAGCTGATGCACACGATCCAGCACGCCGCGCTGCTGGCGACCGGCGGCAAGATCGATTTCGAGCACCTTCCCGTGGCGATCCGGGGCGAGGCGCCCCCGGTCGTGCGGCCGCAGGCGGCGCCGATGGCGCCGCTCGGCACGGCCATGAAGCAGTTCGAGCGCGCCTTTTTGATCCGCGCGCTCGCCGAGTTCGACGAGAAGAAAGGGAAAGTGGCCCAGTCGCTCGGGATCTCGCGCAAGAACCTCTGGGAGAAGCTGAAGATGCACGGCATCTGCGCGTCCCCCGACGCCGAGCCGGAAGCGCGCGCCGTCAGTAGCGACAGCCCCTTCGCGGCCTAGCGGTAACACCTCGACCGTAGGGCGCTACCGGACGGGACCGGTCGCCGTCTCACAGGACGCCTCGAGGCCCAGCCAGGCCGCGGATCCGCGCCGTGCGCGCCGGCGGCACGACCTTTGTAAGGGTTGCCCCCGTCAGTCAAAGGCAGAGCGGCACACGGGGACGTCGAGGGGCGGGTCTCGGGGGCAAAGAGACCGAGGGGCGTGAGGGTGGCGTTCGATCGGGGGACAAATGATCGGACGTCGGCTGATCGGGTGTTGGGGAGCGCGGGTCGGCGTCCCCGTGTGCCGGTACTTTGGGGGTGCCGGCCGGATCGTCGCCGTAGCGGCGGCGGTCGCTGTCGCTGTCATGACGCTGGCGGCAAACCCCGCGCACGCGCGGCGCGCAACGGAGGCGCCTCCCGAGCGGGTCAAGACGGAGTTCGGCATCGTTCCGCTGGCGGGCGGCAACACCGACTACGGCCTCGGGGGCGGGTTCCTGACCAACGTCGCGGGTCTCGACCCCGCGGTTTCGCCGTACGTGTGGCGCCTCGAGGCGGCCGCCTTCGTCAGCTTCAAGGCGAAAGACGCCGAGCCGAGCGAGTGGGTCAACCCCTACCAGGACTACTACTTCCTGCTGACGGTGCCGCACTTCCTGCACGAGCGCCTGCGGCTGGAGCTGCGGCCGTCGTACACGCGCGAGACGACGCAGCGGTACTACGGCCTCGGCAATGCGTCCGTGGCGCCGGCCGACGAGATCGCGGGCCGCGACTTCTACGGCAGGCAGCATCCGACGCTGTCCACCCGGCTGCGCTGGGACGTCGTGGGCGACGTCTTCGTCGAGCTCGGCGCCGCCTACACCGAGAACTGGTTCGAGCTCGACCCGCAGAGCACGCTCGCCACCGACATGAACACGGGCGCCCCCGCCGTGCGCGAGCTGCTGGGCACGGCCACCCGTCACGGCGTGCTGCTCGGTGAACACGGGCTGATCTACGACACGCGCGACTCGGAGATTGCGCCGGAGCAGGGTCAGTACCACCAGATCAAGATCCGCTACAGCCCGGCGGTCGGCGGCCACCTGCCGTACCAGTACGGTCAGGCCAACGCGACGTTCCGCTTCTACCTGCCGTTCACCGCACGCCTCGGCCTCGCGCTCCGGGCGGTGGGCGACTGGCAGTTCGGCGACGTGCCGTTCTACGAGCTGGCGCGCTACGAGGACACGTTCGCGTTCGGCGGCGTCAACGGCGTGCGCGGCATCCCAGGCCAGCGCTACTACGGCCGCATCAAGCTGTTCTCGAACGTCGAGCTGCGATCACGTCTGTTCGACTTCACCGTGTTCCGCAGGCCATACGCCCTGGGCGGCGCCCTGTTCACCGACTTCGGGCGCCTGTGGACAGATTTCGCGTCGCACCCCGAGCTGGACGGGTCGGGGCTCGGGCTCAAGTACGGCGTCGGCGGCGGGGTACGCCTCCAGCAGGGGAAGACGTTCGTGATCCGGGTCGACGTCGCGTGGTCCCCGGACGCGCGGCCGCTCGGCGCGTATTTGACCGCCGGGCACGCTTTCTAGGCGACTACTTGTCCTTCGCCTTGTCGAAGGCGGCCTTGATTTCGCCCCACGACTCTTCGATCGCCATCGTCATGCGTTCCCAGGCGTCGTCGCCGGCGGCCTTGAGGTCGTCGAGCCTGCCCCGCGCCGTGTCGCGCTTCGCCTTCAGATCGTCGAGCTGCTTGGTGTAAGCGATCTTCAAGTCGGCGCTGGCCTTGTCGGCTCTCGCCTTGAGCACGTCGATGGATGCGCTCCATTCTTTGAGCTGTGCGTTCAGCTTCTCGATGTAGAGGTCCTTTTTGTCCATCCGGTGGCTCCTTTCGCTGGGCCGCGGCACAAGTTGGACACGCGCGTGCTCAGGGCAAGGCCCTAGGTGCGGTTACCGACCGGGAACCTCGACCCGCCCGAATGGCACGGGGTTTCCCACGAGCCCATCCAGCCATGCCTTACATCTCGCGGGAACGGCGGATCCCGAAAAGGGCACGGACCCTGCATTGGGACACGGCCTGAAGTGATGCTCGAAAGCGAGATATTGGCCGGTCCGGTAATCGTCGGAGCGCCGACCGGGCCTTTTGCGGCCGGTACGATCTTGAAGGACACGTATCGGATCGTACGCCCGCTCGCGGAGGGGGGATGCGGCGAGGTCTACCTCGCGGCCCACACGCGCCTGCCGGGGACGTTCGCGGTCAAGGTGCTCCGACCCAGCCTCACCAAGGATCGCGAGGCGCTGGCCAGGTTTCGGCAAGAGGCGGAGATCACCTCGACCCTGCGGCATCCCCACATCGTGCAGGTGTTCGACTTCGACGTCACCGACGGCGGCGTGCACTACCTGGTCATGGAGCTGCTCGAGGGCATGTCGCTGGCGGACCTGGTCAGACCGGGCGCGCCCCTCGATCCGGGGCGCGTGGTCAGCATCGTCGAGCAGATCGCCCAGGCCCTTCACGCCGCCCACGAGCGCGGCGTCGTGCATCGCGATCTCAAGCCCGAGAACGTCATGCTGCTCTCGGCCGGCGGCGCGGAGGACTTCGTCAAGGTCCTGGACTTCGGGATCTCGCAGGCCAGCTGGCGCACGCGCCTGACGGATAACAGCGATCGGGTGTCGGGCACGCCGCAGTACATGGCGCCGGAGCAGGCGATGGGACTGCGCGAGCAGATCGACCACCGCACCGATCAGTTCTCGCTCGCGGCGATCGCGTACACGCTGTTCACGGGACGGGAGCCGTTCAGCGGGGACAATCCGATCGCGGTCCTCTACCAGGTGGTGCACCACGAGCCGCCCGCGCCGGCGGAAGCCAATCCGGCGATCGCGGGTGCCGTCAGCGACGTGATCGTGCGCGGGCTCTCCAAGGAGTCGGCGGATCGTTTCGCGGACGTCCTCGAATTCGCCGCGGCGCTGCGCGCTGCGGTCGATGCCACGATGGCCGCGCTACCTTCGGGAGCCCCCGAGGTCGCGCTCCCCGTCGAGCCCGTCACCTCGGAGGCGACCATGGACGCAGAGCTGATCACCGAACCCGCCGGCCGGGAGACCAAGCGACTGATTCGTCGGATACGGCGCAAGAACGCCGTTCCGCGGCGGATCCTCGCGCTCACTCTCGCGGCGGGTCTCGTCGTGTTCGCGTGGTTTCATCCGAAGACGCGCGCGCCGACGCGAGCGGCCTGGGAGCAGCTCGCGGGTCAGGTGCGCACGGTGATCGACCGGGTCCGCTAGCCGCTCTCGCGCGCAGCGCGAGAGTGCGGCTACCTGAAAAAACAATAGTCGCACACCGCGCCTGCGGCGCGGAGCGACTAGGGGGCGCAGGCGATCAGAGCCGCGCAGATCGACGGCACGCTGGCGCAGACAGGTGGGCCGACGCTCTGGTTCGTGCATGCCTCGATGTCGCCGACCGTGACGGGGCAGGTCGGGGAAGCGTTCTGGTAGTCCATCAAGCACAGCTCGCGGGTCTGGCGGGCGGTGATGGTCGTGCCGTTGGCGCACGTCACGCCATGCCCGTAGCCACCGAACCGTGCCGCCGCCCAATCGCAGAGCGCGATGGCGTCCGCCTCGCTCAGGTCGACCAGGCGCGTGCCGGTGGAGACGCCCGACGACGGCCCCGGACCGGGCGTTGATGAGTCACCGCCACAGGCAGACCCGGCGACGGCGAAGACGACGGCGAACGTAACCTTCAGGGCGAACCGCGACATGCGGGGACGATAACCGGTCCCCGCTACTTGACGTCGAAAATCGCCAGCAGCGCCAGCGCCGCGGCCGAAATCAGCGTCGCGGACACGAACGCGATGACGGTCCGGCGACCCTCCGCGCTCTCGGGGGCGCGACCTGCGCTTGTGGGATGGATCGGCATTTGTCGAGGCGGGAACATAGCTATCGGTAAGAGCCTGACAAGATTTATCGACCGATGTTTCGATCCCGGAACGTCGCGGTCGCGAACGTGTAACGGTTCGGGTCTCTCCCTGACGCCGGATCCCCCGTTTCCAGGGGCCGCACTGTGGCACGCCGCTTGAAATAGAGCCGAGCCAGGAAAATGCAGTCAACGGCGGAACACACGGGGCTCTCGGCGGTGTTAGGGAGCGGGCAGGGGAAGGTCGAGCGTGGTGGTGGTGAGGGGAAGGTCGTCGCCCGGTTGCGATCTGGGGGGAACCGGCGCGATGGAGAGTCCCGTGTGTTTTCGTTCGTCAGCCCACGCACGGCACGGCCGGAGGGCGACACGGTCCGCGTCGGGGATCTCCCCATCCGCCGCGTGCCAGTGATCCCGTCGCACCTCTCGATGGACGCCGCGCGGAAGGTGGCCGTGCTCAAGCAGAGCTCGCTGTTGCTGGTCGAGCGTGCCGGTCAGATCGTCGGGACCATCGATGAACGCGCATTCGCCACCGACTACGACCTGGTGGCGGTCGCGGCGGCCGCGATGACGCCGCTCGCAACCTGTCTGCGGCCGGCGACGCCCGTGACCGAGGCGCGCGAGCTGTTCGTCCGCGCGAGCGCCGACATCCTGCCGGTCGTCGCCGGGGGCTTCATCCTCGGCGCGGTCACGCGCAGCGACGTCGAACGCGCGCGCTCTTGACCGATCTCGAACGAGTTTTCGTCTCAGCACTCATCGTTTCCTGATTCACAAGGAGGCACACATGCTCTGGACAATCGCGCTCGTTCTTCTGGTTCTGTGGGCTCTTGGGCTCGTCAGCTCGGTGACGATGGGCGGCTTCGTCCACGTGCTGCTGGTCGCCGCGGTGGTTCTGGTCATCGTCCGGGTGATCCAGGGCCGACGCGTCGTCTGACGAGCTCGTCAGCGCCGGCGCGCGTCGCCGGCGGTGCGGATGCTGGGCGCCGGCAACTCAGCCACTTGTGGCTCCGTTGCCGTCGCCCGGTCGCGATCGTGCGCGACCACGAATCGGTGAGCTGCTTCCATCCCGGCCACCGCGACGACGAGCGAAATCACCCACAGGATGGCTGTTCGAATCACGAACCCCAGCACCCACATCTCGACGCCCCTTCGGGAACCTAGTCACTCGATCTCCTCCGATACCGGAATGTCGGGAACCTGCGAGATCAAATTCGGACGGGTCTTTACCCGAATCGGCCTTGGCGCGATAACTGAAGGGTCGCGCCATGAATCAGCTGGACCTTCCCACGCGCGCCCGTGACAACGCCGTCGGCGCTCTGTCGGTCGACGGCAAGTGGGTGGCCGACAAGCTGTCCGAGTACGGCTTCAAGATGGCCGACCTCGAAGCGCTGTATCCCTCGGCCGAGGCGGTCGCCTTGTAGTGGGCCGCCCGCGGGGATGAGCTGATCTCCATCGACCTCGTCACGGGCGAGATGCGACGGCGCTTTCATCTCAAGTTCAGCAACACCGTCCGCCCGTTCCTCGCCCGGATGCTCCGCGACCGTCGCCCCGAGCTGCGCCCCAAGATCGAGGTGACGACGACGTCCCGTGGCAAGAACCGCAACGTCAAGGTCGCGATCGATCACCTGGACGTCGTCGCCGTCATCCACCGCGCCGCCGACGGCAGCGAACAACGAGTCGACGTCGCCGACATCCCCGGCGTCGTCGAACAGATCAAGGCCGCCCAGAAGCAATCGAAGCGCGCCAAGCCGGGCCGATAAGTCGATCGCCGTCGGAGCCGGCGGGTCTCGCCGACGTCGAGGGTCCAGTGAGTCGTCCCGCTTTACAGTCTAATTTAGACGGTCTAAATTGGTATGTCGTGGGTTCACCAAGAATGGAAATTGGCGTGATCGGACCGGGAGCCGTCGGCACCGTCCTGGGAGGGTTGCTGTGTGCAGCCGGGCACCGCGTCACCTTCTACGGGCGTTCGGCGACGGGCGTTTCACGTTCGTTCGCGCTGGAAGATGAAACGGGAAAGCAGCGCCCGATCAGTGGGTTCTCCTGGGCGACGCTCGACGACTGGAATCCACGCACGCAGATCGGGCTCGTGTGCGTGCGGGGCGAGCAGCTCGCGTCCGTCCTCGCCGACACGCGGACCCCGCGCGATGCGACGCTGGCGGTCGCATCGGCGACGCTCGATCCGCTGGCGCCGTCGGCGCGCGAAGCCGGCTGGCGAGGCGCGATCCTGCGCCTGGGAATCGGGTTCGGGGCGTGGCGTCGCGAAGACGGCGTGTACCGCTGGTTTCCGATGCTTCCGATGGGAACGGGAATCGCGCACGAGGGCGACAGGTCGGCACGGCCCGCCCAGCGGCAACTGGCTCATGCACTCACCGAGGCAGGCCTCGCCGCGCGGGCAGCTCCGGCCCGTTTGTTCCATTGGCTGATGCGGACCGCGTTCGCGATCCAGACCGCGCAGTGTCTCGGGTTTGCCTGCGCCGGCTGGAGCTTGGACGCGCTGGCCAGTGACGCCGCGCGCGTCGAGGAGACAGCGCGCGCGATGAGACAGGCGGCGCGCGTCGTCTGGACAGACGGCGGACCGCTCGGGCTCGTCGCAGCGACCGCGCCTCTGTGGCTCTATCGTCGGGTGTTACGAGCGGCGCCGCGGCGATCGGGGGCGGACTTCAAGGAGGTATGGCGCCATCACGGGCCGAAGATCTGGCCCCAGATTCGGTTCCTCACCGACCAGCTAGAAGCGCGCGGGCGGAGGCGCGGTGTTCCCACCGACGCGATTTCCGCGCTGGCGGCCCGGGCCCTTCTGCGCTAACAGCCAACGCCGAGCGGCGCGATGCGAGACCAGACTCTGAACCCGACCGCTGCGTCGCTCCTCGGCTTTCTCCATCATGGCGCCGCGTCCGGGTGGGATCTCGCCGCCAAGGCACAGACCACCATCGGCGAGTTCTGGAACGTCACGCGCAGCCAGGTGTATCGCGAGCTCAAGCTGCTGGAACAAACGGGGCACATCGCCGCGCGCGGAACGGGCGCTCGCGAACGACAGCCGTATCACCTTACAGCGGCAGGGCGCGCGGCGTTCGCGGCCTGGATCGGCGCGTACCGTGGTCGCTTCTTGATGCGCTGGCCGCTCGCGCTGACGGTCTACTTCGGACAGCACCTCGGCTCCGACGATCTGCGCCGCATCTGCACCGACTACCGCAAAGAGCATGTCCGCATGGCGCACGACATCGAGGCCTTCGGGCCGGAGCTTCGCCGTCTGAAGGCCGGCCATGTCCTCGAGATCCTGCGGTTGGGGGTCGGTTTCCACCGCCTGGTGATCGACTGGATCGATACCCTCCCGTGGATGCAGGAATCACGGTCTCAGAGCCAGCGCGTCTCGCCGACGTCGAAGATCCAGCGGCGCGCCGGGTCGAGGCGGCGCGCCGCGAAGTAGGCATCGACGGGGACGATCTTCCGCGCCAGCGCCTGGTGGCGTGACCGCCTTGCGCCGACGGAACCGAGACGCATAGTGCTTGCGTCGCACGAGTGACAAGGAGGGCCCCATGACCACGCTGGATGTCGCGCAGCAGTACGTTGAACTCTGTAAGCAAGGCAAGAACGCGGAATGTCTCGACAAGCTCTACGCCAAGGAGGCGGTCAGCGTCGAGGCCCTGAGCCCTCCGACCGGCGAAGACCGCGTCGCCAGCGGGCTCGACGCGATAAAGGCGAAGGGAAAAACGTGGGCGGAGAGCAACACCGTTCACAAGGCGGAAGTGGCCGGACCGTATCCGAATGAGGATCGGTTTGCCGTGCGCTTCACCTACGACATCACGAACAAGCCGAGCGGCCAGCGCATGACGATGGACGAGGTCGGCCTGTTCACGGTCAAGAACGGCAAGATCACGCGCGAGGAGTTCTTCTACACCGGCGGATGAGCCAGGGTGACCGCCGGCGTGACTCCGAGCATCGTCGCGCTGGCGCTCGCCGCCACGGTCTCGGACGGACTGCCACCCGTCACCGTCCATGGAAGCATCGGGCAGCTGGTCCGCCAGCGCGACACCGCGCCGAAGGTGGCGCTGGCCGAGGTCTTGCGCACGCCGCACACCTTCGGCCTGGGGTCGCTCAGCGATCTGCGCGGCGAGATCACGATCGTCGACGGGACCGCGTGGCTGTCCTATCCGCCCGCCGCGCCCGGCCTCGGCGGCGTCGACCTGCCTTTCCGCATCGACGGTCACTTCACGACGCTCACGCTCGCCATCACCGACGGGCGCAAGGTCCCTCCGGGGCAGACCTCCGAAGAGGTACTGAAGAAGGCGAACTCCCTGCAGACCGAGGCTGACGTGAATGCGACGCTGGTCGGATTCCTCGCCGCGAAGCCCGACGAGCGGTTCACGCACGCGGGAACGCGGGTCCATGTGCATGCCGTCATCAACGGGCGCCGCATGACGGGCCACGCGCGGGCGTTCAAGGCGACGGCGGGGGTGAAGTTGTGGTTGCCGGCGGGCTCGTAATGGCTAGGTCGGCCAGCCGTGGGCCCAGACGCGGTGTCCCGCACTTGTGCGGCTGAGCTGGCGAATTGCCTTGCGACATCGCCTCGCGGAACTAGACATGGATCGTGACTGGGGGGCGCGACGACTGAAAGAAGTCTCTCCGCGGTTTTGAAAGAGCACCGGAGCCGCCTCATCACCTGCTGGGGTGACCGCATAACAGGTGCCGTCGCGGCAGCCATGCTTCAGCGCGCAGAGCTGCTCGATCACATCCCCGCCTTCGTTGACGAGTTGATCCGGGCGCTTCATCCCGAGGCGATTTCTCTGCCTCCCATGAGCGCCAACGCGGAAGAACATGGCGAGCAGCGGCTGGGTCTCGGCTTCGATGTGGCCGAGGTGGTCCGCGAATACGGCATGTTGCACGAATGCATCCTTCAGATCGCGGGCGAGGCGGAGCTGGTGATCAGTCCACGCGAGCACCAGGTGATCGCGAAATGGTTGAACGTGGGGATCGCGGACGCTGTCGCTCAGTACGTGAAGCAGCGAGACCTCGAGCTGCAGCGGCAGAACTCGGAGCATCTGGGGTTCATCGCGCACGAGCTTCGCAACCCGCTGGGCGCGGTCAAGCTGGCGTTCGGGCGTCTCCGCCGGTCGGAGCTGGCGGAGAGCCGCACCGTCGAGATGGTGGAGCGCGGCCTGAGTCGCATGGGCGAGATGATCGACGGCGCCTTGAGCCATGCGTCCTTGAGACTGGGGGTGATACCCCGGCTGGCGCCGCTGGCGTTGCGTAACTTCCTGCACGAAATCGAGAATGACGCGGCCATCGAGGCCCAGGCCAAGGGAATCGAGATCGTCGTTCTCGCTCCCGAAGATCTGATCGTCGAGGCGGACCCCCGGCTGCTACGGTCCGCCATCTCCAACCTTCTTCACAATGCAGTGAAGTTCAGTCACGAGCAATCGAAGGTGGTGGTGAGCGCCGCGCGGTCGGAAGGGCGTCTGACGATCGAGGTGATGGACAGCTGCGGCGGGCTGCCGCCCGGGAAGGTGGAGGAGTTGTTCGACCCGCTGGTCCAGCGGAGCGCCGATCGAAGCGGGTTCGGCCTCGGGTTGGGTATCGCCCTGCAGGCGGCCGAGGCGCACAACGGGACCGTCAAGGTGCGGGATCTGCCGGGCAAGGGCTGCGTATTCGTGATCGACCTGCCGAGCAACGCGACCGCCGCGCCCTCGAAGTAGATCTTCGTTCTTACGCGACGATCTGGGAGAGCACGCTGCCCGCGTTCGCGAACGACGTGTAGGCGCCGCCGTTGGTGCGGCCGCCCGCAGCGGTGATGAGCGTGGTCAGGAGCTTGCCGTTGGTCGACCTTGCGCCGTCGACGTATTGACCCTGCTTCAGGTAGCCGCCGGCGCTGCCGGCGATGATGATCGGCAGGTTGTTGAAGCTGTGGGACGGCCCGTTCGCGACGTGGCTGGTCCACATCGCGAACGCGTTGTCGAGCAGCGGCCCGTTCGGCGTGCTGTAGGTCTTCCAGCGATCGAGCATGTACTTGAACGTCCCCATCCGGATGCGGTCGATCTTGGTGTGGAGCTCGACGGCGTTCGGGATCTTGGCGCCGGTGCCGCTGCCGTCGTCGGCCTGGCGGTGGCTGATGTAGTGGAACTTCTCGGTCGTGACGCCGTCGACGACGTAGTTCGTGTGGTCGGTTCCGTCGCCGACCTGCAGCGTCGCGACCCGCGTCATGTTGCAGGAGAACGCGAGCCCGACCAGGTCCATCTGCAGCTTGGCGACGTCCTCGATCTTCCCGTTCTGACGGAACGCGCTGCCGGTGTTGAGCGCGGTGATCGCGTTGACGTCGAGGCCCGCGAGGGAGCACTGCATGGCCATGCCGGTCATGGTGTTCTCGAGGTCGCGGATGTAGCTGAAGTGCTGATCGAGCCGTAGCTTGTCGGCGCTCGACAGGTCCGACCGACCGCGGAGCGTGTTCAGCTCGGCGCGGACCAGATCGTTGCAGCTCCTGCGCCGCTTGACGAGCTGATCGATCGTCGTGCTGCCCCCGCCCGTGCCGCCCGGCGTGGCGACGCCCATCAGCTTCTTGTAGACGTTGTACGGGTTGCCCTCGGCGGCCCGCACCTGCCCCGCCGCGCTGAACGACAGCTTCTCGTTGATGTAGCCTTCCTTGAGCCCCGAGTAGAGCGTCAGGGGGTCCACGCCCGCCGGGTTCACCAGCTGGGCGATCGCGGTGTCGGCGGACACGCCCGTCGACACGGCCTTGTTGCCGGCGCCGGTGGGCGCGAGTCCCGTCAGGGTCTGGGCCAGCCCGCTGGCGTGACCGCACCCGGTGCCGCCGTTCGGATAGTTGATGCCCTTGACGAACAGCAGGCGCGACGCGTGATCGGCGAGGAGGCTGGTGCAGCGATCGGTGGCGGCGGCGAGGGTGGGCGTGTCGATCGCTCCCAGGGCCATCGGCCAGAACTTCTCCGGATCACTCCCGCCCGCCTGAACCACGCCGTTGGCGGTGCAGATGAAGAATCCGAACACCGGGTTGGTCGGCAGCGCGCCGAACGCCGACCGCTCCAGGTAACCCTCCAGGAACGGCAGCGCGACGGCGACGCCGCCGGCGCCGCGCAGGAAAGCGCGCCGGTTGATCGTCGAGCGGCCGTTGGGGTTGGGGGGTGGGGTCTTCATGGCGTACCTCGCGTCGTGAAGGCTGGGCTCTTGATGATGGCGAGCGCGAGCTGCTTGATGGAGCTCGCGCTCATGCTGGTCTGGCCAAGCGTGTTGATGAACGCGCGATCCTGCTCGGCGACGTCGCGCGCCAGGACGAACTCCGCCAGGTTGGCGCTGTAGGTCTGGTGCGGCTGCGCCTGCGCGGCGAGCAGCGCCAGGAGCGCGGGCGCGCCCGTGAACGGCTGGACACCGTCGGCGAACGGATACTCCCCGGTCGTGTCGAGGGTCTTGCCGTTGTCCATCGTCCGGACCTGGCCCATCGCATCGAAGTTCTCGAACGCGAACCCGAGCGGGTTGATGTAATTGCCGTGGCAGCTTTCGCCGCAGGTGCCCTTGCCGGTGAACGCGGTGACGCGCTCCCGGTTGGTCTGCCCCGGCATCACCTCCGGCAGCGGCGGGATCATCTGGCCCGGGGGCGGCGCGAAGTCCACGGCGCCGAGCACGCGGCGGATGACGTCGACGCCGCGGCGAATTGGATCGGGATCGACCAGCGTCCCGTTGTAGGCGAGGAACCCCGCGCGCGTGAAGTACCCGGGGCGATCCGCGCCCAGCATCACCTGCGTGAACGTCGTCCCCGTCGCGGTCATGCCGTAGAGCGAGGCCGTGTTCTGGTTGACGAACGCGACCGGCGTCAGCAGCAGATCCTTGAACCCGAGCCCCTGCGCGTAGACGTAGTCGAACAGCTGGACGTCCGCGGTGCGGAGATCCGCGGCGACGGTGGCGTTGAACTTGGGGAACAGCGTCGCGTTCTTCTGGATGTTCGCGTAGCGATCGATGCCGAACAGCTCGGTGTGGAAGCGCTGGAACACGGTCCGCGCCGGCATCGCGTCCAGCATGATCTGCGCCTGGGTGGCGATCCCGTCGGCCGTGTTCAGGCCGCCCGCCTTCGCCGCGTCGAGCAGCGCGTTGTCGGGCATGGTGTTGCGCAGCAGGAATGACAGCTTCGACGCGGCCTCGTACCCGGTCAGCAACTGTCCGGCCGCCACCGCCTCCGTGCGGTAGATGAAGTGCGGCGATTGCAGCATCGTCTCGATGACCAGCTGAACGCCGTCCGCGAATGCGTTGCCGCTGGCGAAGATCGTCGCGCCCGACGCGAACAGCGTGCCGTACGTCGTCTCCTCGGCGGCGGTCAGGTCGCGCCGGTAGGCGCGGCGGCCGAAGTTGCGGATGAACGTCGCGGCGACGGTGGTGCCGCCGGTGACCCGCGACAGGGCAGTGGCGTCGCGCGCCACCTGCTGGGACAGCGTCTCGGCGGCGGTCTCGTAGTCGGACCACAACCCCGACGTCATGAACAGCCGGCGCTCGTTGTTGGAGAAGTTGCTGCCCGGCGGATCGCTGGTGAACGTCGTCGACAACCCGGGTAGCGCCGGCAGCTGGAGGAGATCGCGAACGCTGTTCTCCCACTGCTCGTGCGTCAGCCGGACGTAGCGCGAGTAGATCGGCGCGCCGTCGAGGGTCAGCGCTGGGGCGGCCCCGGCTCCGGCGGATCCCGCAGCGCCGC